>Ga0114946_10001511_pt1 | contig 16043 bp, 14 predicted proteins | sample WalLakDeSediment_FD_88676 | JGI IMG/M metagenome (GOLD analysis project Ga0114946, IMG submission 88676) | Lake sediment microbial communities from Walker lake, Nevada to study Microbial Dark Matter (Phase II) - Walker Lake 11/02/13 Deep Sediment | ecosystem: Environmental > Aquatic >... | reverse complement strand
GATCCCGCTCGGCGCCACCGGAGTCTCAAAAGCCAGAAAACTTGACCTTACCAGCCATGCTCACCTAGGGTTTTCTACGAGTGACCGAGGCCTACGACCAGGCGGCTATACGCCACTACGAGGACGCCGTGTTGCTCGCCGTAGACGAGCGCTGGGACGGAGCGGGGCACCTGATCGGCTTTGCGGCGGAGTGCGCGCTGAAACATGCGATCGTGAGCCTGCGGCCCGATAAAAACGCGCCTCACAAGCATCTGCCAGACTTGCGTGAGATTGCCAAACGGCACCTCACGTCGCGCGCACACAAGGGTCTTCAGAGGCTGCTTTCGCAACCGGATTATTTCGCGGGTTGGGTTGTCGAGGCGCGGTATGCCGCGACCGACACCGTTTCGGCGGAGACCTATGACGGTTGGCAAACCCACGCTTCGCGCACGCTCGCCGCCGCGGGACTCAGGCGATGATCCGCTACGACGACGCCCTCCCAACCTTCGTGGCGCTCGTCTCGAAGATCCTGGGCCAAGCAGCGTTGCGACGGCATCTGTTCCTCCGTGACGCATCGGGCCGGCTGACCTTAATCTTGCGGGATGACCAGGACAGCGCGGAGTCCCTCGCACGTCTGGTGAGCGCCGCCCGCGAGACGCTCGATCCCTATGTGGATGGCCTCGTGGTCGCCACGCCAGACCAGCTGTTTGACCCGAGCCTGGCTGGCCCAGAGATCGGCTACAGGGAGCAGTTTGCAAATGGGGTGAGCGCACAGGTCTTCGAGCGTTGGCTCGTCGGCCAAGACTGGCAGACGCCCCCGCAACCCAGCATCCCAGGGGCACCACCCATTGTCGTCTTCGCTAGTCACAAGGGCGGCGTCGGTCGAAGCACCGCGCTTGCGGTCACGGCCGCCGACTTCGCCGCGCGTGGGCTCAATGTCCTGGTCTTGGACCTCGATCTCGAGGCGCCGGGGATCGGCGCCATGCTCTTGTCTGACGAGCGCAAGCCGAGCTACGGGAGCCTCGACTTCTTCGTCGAGAACGGCTTTGCGTCGGTGGCTGACGACCACGAGTTTTTCAATGATATCTACGGAGTCAGTCCGCTCACGCGTGGGGCGGGCTTGGTCCACGTGGTGCCGGCGGTCGGTCGACGCAGCGACGCGCACCCACAAAACGTCATCGGCAAGATCGCCCGGGCGTACCTCGAGAACCCGACCCCGGACCAGCCCAACAGCTTCCTCGATCAGACCCGTGACCTGATCGCGGCGCTCGTCGACCGTCACCGCTACGACGTCGTGCTTGTCGATACCCGCGCTGGGCTCCACGAGACCACCGCGACCTCGATCCTCGGGCTCGGCGCGGACATCTTGCTCTTTGGTGTCGATACGCCCCAGACCTTTCAGGGGTATCGGTTTTTGCTGGCCTATCTCGCTCGTTTCATCGTCGCCGACAGCGAGGAAGACTGGCGCTTGCGTCTGCGCCTGGTCCACGCGAAGGCCTCCGCGGATCCCAAACAATGGACCGCGTTCAATGACCGCGCCTTCGACCTGTTCGAGGCGCTCTTGTACGATGAGGATCCAGGTGATCTAACGCAGCCGTTATTCAACTTCGGACTCGACGCGCCCGAAGCCCCGCACAGCGCCTGGCGGATCCTCGATGACAGCAATTACGTCGACTTCAACCCGCTCGCGCGACCGGAGCTGCTCGCGGACTCGATGCACGCTCGAACCTTTGGCTCCTTTTTGGACGCTCTGCGTGAGCGCGTGATGCCTGCCCATGTCGCGAAGTCTTGAACCAGCGGACACCGAGCGGCTGCGGCAGGCGCTCAAAGACCTGCCCGCCGCCGCCGCTCACCCCTCAGCCGCGCGGCCCCCCGCGCTCGACGAGCTCTACGCCCCAGACAGCCACGAGGTCGCTCTCGATCCCGACCGGGCCCTCGTCGTCGGCAACCGTGGCGTCGGCAAGAGCTTCTGGTCCGCCGTACTCGCTGACCCAAAGGCGCGAGCCCGTGCGGCGGAGTTCTATCGCCGCTTGCGCCTCGACTCGATCGAGGTCGTGCTTGGGTTTCACGAGGCCGCCGGCAAGGTCGAGGGGCCGGCACCCTCGCCGGAGATCCTCGCCTCGCTGCTCGCGGAGCACAAGTCCGAGCAGATCTGGAGGGGGGTCTTGGTGTTGGCGCTCGGTCCCCGAACAGGTCTCGAGTTCCCGCCCCGGCTGCGCGAGCTCTTGCCTTGGATCGGGGCGAACCTCGAAGACGTGGAGGCGGGCTTGCGTCACGCTGACCAGCAGTTGCAAGGTCAGCGCAAGCGTTTCGTGCTGCTGTTCGACGCGCTCGACCGTCTGGGTGGTGATTGGGAGACCATTCGACGGCTCAGCGAGGGCCTACTTCGATTCGCGCTCGATCTTCGGGGCTACCGTAGCATTCGCGCCAAGCTGTTCATGCGCTCGGATCAGGCCCGCGATGAACGACTCTATCGCTTCCCTGACGCCTCCAAGCTGCGGGCCGAGTCTGTCGAGCTCAAGTGGCAGCGCCGTGACCTCTATGGGCTGCTTTACCGGCGGCTGTGGTTTCACAATGATCCCGCGGTCCAGCGGGCGTTTCGCGGCGTCGCGGTTTGCCAGGGCGCCTTCGACGACTCGGAGCAGCTTCCGACGCCCTTGAAGAACGACGAGGACCTCCAGCGGCTCGTGTTCGAGGCGCTCGCGGGCCCGTACATGGGCTCGAACCACCGGCGCGGGAAGACCTTTTCGTGGCTGTATGGCCACCTCGCCGACGCCTTCGGCGAGACTAGCCCCCGGTCGTTTTTGATCGCGCTTCAGCGGGCGGCGCACAGCGCCAACAGTGATCTTCCGACGGTGCTCGATCATCACGCGATCCGCAGCGGCGTTCAAGAGGCGTCCCGGGTCCGCCTCGATCAGCTCAAGGAAGACTACGCGTGGATCGGTGAGGTCCTGCAGCCCCTCGCAGGGCTCGAGGTCCCGTGCGCGGCGGACAACTTCATCGAACGTTGGCGGCAGAACAAGACCGTTCAGACGATCCACGAGTTTGAGGAGCGCGAACAACAGCTCGGTCCGCTCGAGCTCGCCGACAACCCGAAGGTGCCGGAGGAGGCGCTGCTCTTGGCGTTGGAGAACATCGGCGTGCTCGAACGGCGCGTCGATGGGCGAATCAACGCGCCTGACATCTTTCGCGTGGCCGCTACGATGAAGCGACGCGGCGGAGTCCCACCGGTCAACAGGCGTTGAGCGAACGATGCCGGAGTTCAAGCGATGACGCAGCGCCCCACCGACCCCCGGCTGCTCCTCGAGATCCGCGCGCTCACGATCGATCGCCCCGACGGCGCGGCGCTCGTGCGTGACGTCAACCTCGAGCTGCGCCAAGGCGAGATCGTCGCGCTGCTCGGGGGCAGCGGGGCCGGCAAGTCGACCTTGGTCACGGCCTTGCACGATCGCGCGAGCCTCGAGCTCGCGGGCTTTGGTGTGCGCGCCGAGCTGCTCGAGCGTCACGCGGGGGTCGGGATCGTGCCGCAGCGCGGGGCCTTGTTCGATCACCTCGACGTCGCCGGCAACCTCGCGCTGGCCCTGCGCAACGCCTACCCGCCGCGGGAGGTCGACGCGGGCGCCCTGCAAGAGTCGCTGGTCAGCGTCGATCTGCCGCCGAGCTGGGCCGGCGGCGAGGCTCGGCCGGTCGCGCGGCTGTCCGGCGGCGAGGCCCAGCGCCTGGCCGTGGCCCGGACGCTCGCGGGCGGGCGGCGGATCTTGTTCTTGGACGAGCCGTCCGTGGGCCTCGATCCGCTGCGCGTCGAGATGCTCGCCGATCTGCTGCGCGCCGAGATCCGCGAGCGCGACGCGGCCGCCTTGGTGATCACCCACGAGCTCGAGTTCGCGGCCGGCTTCGCCGATCGGTTTTTGTTCATGGATCGCCGCGAGCACCGGATCATCGAATTCGATCCGCTGCCCGGCGAGACCGACCCCGAGCGCCGCGCGGCCCTGCGCAGCAACAGCCGGCCCCGCGCCCTGCGTCGCCAAGTCGCCGCGGCGATCGGCGATCAGATGGCCGAGCGGCTCGAGCAAGACCTCGCGCCCGAGCCCGTGCCCGTCAACCTTGGCCCGCTCGCCCGCGCCGCCGCTGGCCTCGGCCGGGTCGGCAAGCGCCTGGCCCAAGCGGCCCTCGGCGGCCTCGAGGTCGGCCCGCGGGTGCTCGCCAACCTCGGCCGGGCGCTGCTGCGGCCCCGGGATTTCATCGAGGTGCTGATCCCCGTGCTCAAGCAGGCGCTTTGGCGGCCGGCCGCGTTCTTTGCGATCGTCTCTTCGCTGATCGGCTTTACGCTCTTGTATATCTTGCATCGCTCGATCGGCGGCGGCGAATTGCCGATCCGACCCGAGCGGGTGTTCTCGCTGATCGGCTCGATGCACGTGATCGCCCTCGCGCCGCCGCTCTCGGCCATCTTGTTCGCCGCGACCTCGGCCAACGCGATCGTGGCGTGGCTCGGCGGGATGTCCTTGACCCGCCAAACCACCGCGCTCGAGGCCCTTGGGATCAGCAAAGCCCGCTACCTCTGGGTGCCCGCCTGGCTCGGCCTCGCGGCGTCCTACCTCATCCTATCCGCGTTGTTTTGCCTGGGTATGCTCGTCGGCGGGCTCGTGTATCTAGAGCTGCGCGTGCCCGAGCTGAGCGCCGGACCGGGGGGCTGGCGATTCGCGTGGGAGCTGCTGACCGCCGACATCGTCGACCCGCCGCCGGATCGGGCGGTGTTTCGCGTGCGCGCGCTCGGGCTGTGTTGTTTGTATGCCCTGGGCATCGCCGGCGACGCGATCGCCAAGGGCTCGCGGGCCAAGCACTCGGCCGAGGACGTGACCGTCGCGATGGTCCGCAGCGTGATGGTCACGACCCTGTGGATCGTCGCCCTCGAGCTCGGGTCGTTGGTGCTGATCTACGCCGGCGATTGAGCCGCGCACCCGCAAAAATTCGCGTAGGCTCGAGCCTGATGACCCGCGCGCAGCTTGGCTTACTGGCTCCGATCTGGCTAGCGAGCGCGTGTGGGCGCGACGTCTCGACGACCGCAGCGCTCGACGCGAGCGCAGCGACCGTGGCAGCGACCGAGGACGGTGGAGGTCTGCCGATCATCGCGGTTTTGCAGCGGGTGATCCCCGTCAATCTCGCCGAATGGACCTTTGACCCGTCCGGGCGGTTTGTCGCGGTCGAGCACTTCGATGACGATGGACGGCATTGCACGGTTTGGGAGGTCGAGAGCGGCCTGCTCGTGCGGGACGACATCGACAGCGACAGCGACGTAGACAGCGATCCGTGCAGCGCGTGGCCGAGCGGGTCGCTCTTCGATCGGTCGCCCGCGCACGAGTCTGCCGACGGCGCCCTGCGCGCGGCGATGAGTGACTCGGCGATCGAGTTCGAGGGCGGCGGCTCGAGCATCTCCGGCTGCACCAGCTGTGGCGAGGCGCTGGTCTGGGCGCCGACCGGCCACCAGCTCGCGACCTGCACCGGTCAACGCCTGGAGATCTGGGACGCCAACACCGGCGAGTTGGTCCGCAGCGACGAGCTGGCGCTCGACGGCGTGACAATCGACGTGTTCATGACGTGGACGAGCGCCGGTCTGGTCGTCGTCACTACCCGCGAGATCACCGGTACCTGCGCAGAGCTCAACGTCGCAGACTGGAACTGCGAGACCGACGACTACGGGTATGACCATGAGCCCGCGCAGATCACCGGCTACTCGTTGTCGAGCCTCTGGTGGCCGCCCAACGGCGATCCACCCCAGCACAAAGACCATCATCGGGGCCTCGACATTCCCGAGGTCTACGCCGATCCCGGCGCGCACTGGCTGCTCTTTAGCGACACGGAGGATTACGATCGCAGCGGCGAGTTGACGATGCTTTACGTGAGCGGGGTCATGGGGCAGTCGAGCGCGCTCGGCTGGACCGATCAATCAAGCGGCTCCGAGCACGAATCGGAGGACGCCCAGGGAGCCTGGCGGGTCGACGCGGCGACTCAATGGATCGAATTCTTCTCGATCGAGTCGGTCGCCGAATACTACAGCCTCGAGCTTGGCTGGCGGGCGACGGTCGCCGAGCCCAACCCCGGGTTTCATCGCGAGACCGTGTTTCGCAGCGAAGGCGTCTTCGTCGACGGCACGATCGAGGTGCTTGGGGCGGCGAGCGGCGCGGCGGTGACCGTGTGGGAGGTCTGCGGCATGTTCACCGACGATGACGGCTCTTGCAAGTCGGGCCTCGACACCAGCGGCGCTGGCGACTGCGAGGTGCTCGACGTCTCGCCGCTGCTCGCCCTCGCGCTCGTCGATTGTGACGGCGCCCTGAGCCTGATCGAAGCCCGGGGCGCAGGCGCGAGCTTCAGCGCGCTGTCCTCCGACGCCAATTCGACCTGGTATTGGGGTCGGAGCAATTGGCTGGCGTTGCTCGAGCCCGGCGGCAAGCTCGGGGTCATCGATCTGGGCACCGGTCGGGTCGTGCATGAGCACGACGATGTCATCGCCGTGCCCGAGGTCCCGCTCGCGGCCCAGCATGATCTGCTCCCGATCCAATATGCCGATCACCTCGAGTTCGTGGACGGGGCGAGCGGCGAGCGACGCATCGACTTGGTCGGCAAGCACCAGGGCGCGGCGTTGAGCCCTGACGGCAAGCAGCTCGCGGTGATCGCCGACGGCCAGGCGCGGGTGATCGAGATCGCCAGCCACGCGACGATCACCCGGTTCGCCGTCGGCGACGCCGTCGACATCGCCTGGCGCCAGGACGGCGCCGCGCTGTTCTATGGCGTCGGCTGGCCAGACCGAGCGGCCGACCCCAAGACCGGCGAATCGCTCGGCGAGCTCACGCACCCGATCTTGGACAGCGTCGAGCCCGGCGAGCTCGATCCAAGCTGGCGCTGGATCCATCGGCCGGACGGGAGCATCACGCGAACCCTCGACTTCACCCGGATCGAGCTCGGCGCGAACTGGGCGCGGCTCGATTCGGGCGTGTACGACGGCGAGCCCTCGTTGACCATTGCTGCGCTGCGCTTTCGCATTGGCGATGATCCCGAGAGCCTGCCGGTCTATACCCTCGAGGAGCTCGAGCCGTGGCTGCGCAAACCCGGCTTGGTCCAGGCGTTCTTCACGGGCGAGCCGCTGCCGCGACCGACGATCCCGGCCGCCGCCGCCGCCAAGCTCGAGGCTCGGCGCTAATGCGTGGGTGGGCGCTCGCGTGCGCGGGTGTGCTCGTGGTTGTGGGCCTCAGCCTCGCGGGCGCGCGCTCGCGACCAGCGCCGGCCATGCCCGCGCCGAACTCGACCCGGCAAGATCGCAGCGACGAACGCCTCAACCAAAACGACGCGTGCGAAGGCTGCCACGCCGCGATCGCAGAGGAATGGCGGGCCTCGTTGCACCGCGGCGCCTACACCGATCCCATGGTCCAAGCCGCGGTCGCGCGCGAGGCCAAGCCCGAGTTTTGCCGGACCTGTCACGCGCCCGAGGCCGATCCACGAACGGAGCCCAGCGCCCGCCGAGCGGAGATCGGCGTCGGCTGTGTCGGCTGCCACGTCGTCGACGATGCGATCCTCGCGGGCCCAGCCGCGCCCGGGCAAGCCGACGTCGCGCTGGCCCACGCGGTCAAGCGCGAGGCTGCGTTCGCCGGGCCGCAGGCCTGCGCCGGTTGCCACGAATTTCTGTTTCCCGCGGCCGGCCGCGGCGGGCACGGCTTGAAGATGCAAAAGACGATCAGCGAGCACGCCCGCTCGAACGCCCGGGCGCAGCCGTGCCAGGCCTGCCACATGCAGCCGACCACGACCGACGGCGCGGTCCATCGCAGCCACGGCTTTCATGTCGTCGGTCAGCCGCAGCTCCTCCGCGCCGCGGCCAGCATCAGCGCCGAGCGAGCGAGCGACGAGCACGGCCAGCCGATCGTCCGCGTGACCCTCGAGCCCCGCTCGATCGGCCACGCATTTCCCACCGGCGATGTCTTTCGGCGGCTCGTGGTCCGCCTCGACAGCGACGACGATCGCTGCGTGACCGAGCGTTACCTCGCCCGCGAGTTTGGCCGCGAGCGCCTGCGCAGCGGCGCCGTGATCACGGTCGAGGTCGACGACGATCGGGTTGGCGTGGGCGTTGGGCCACGGATCGTCGAATTCGTGCTGGCCCCAACGTGCGCGAACCAGCCGCTGCGCTGGTCGGTCGCGCATCAGCGCGTGCTCCACACGCCCAACGGCGCCGAGCACGACGCCGTGGTCTGGGATCAGACCGTGCTCGCGAGCGAGACCCTCCCATGATCAGTTCAGCGAAAACCGCTACCTCTGGGTGCCCGCAGGCGTCGGACCGGCTCGGCGATCGTGCTGGCGCTCTCGGCGTGCGAGTCGCAGTACGCGATCGAGTACGAAACCCAGCACCTGCGCGTCGCCAAGACCTTCGACGCTTCCGCGTCATGGAGTTGGACGCCGCCCGAATTGCCGGACAACTTGGCGGGCAACAGGTTGCGCCCGTGGACGTCGTGCTCGGCGCTGACGCCGTCACCGAGCATTGTCCGCCCAACTCGACGGGCTGCGCCTATCGCGGTGGCCCCGTTTACGCGGAATTTCGTTCGTTCGGGCACGAATTGGTCCACGCGCCCGTCATCGCGGAGCTCGAGCGAGTGTCACTGCCCTGGCGCGCGAAGTTCCTGTACGTCGCCGACCTCGACGGCGATGGCACGATCGAGGTCGTCGTCGCGCCGATGCCCGTGACCGCGATCGCGGTGTTCGGGCTGGGCGGGCACGCGCCGAATCATCTGCATACCTTGGATGTACCGTTCGAGGGCATTGACATCGCGACCGGCGATCGTGATGGCGACGGCATTGACGAGATCTACGTGCTCGACCCCCGAGACGAGCGCATCATCGAGATTGCGCTATAGGCGCTGTCCGGCTCCCCGGCCACCCCTTGTGGCCCGCTCCCGGGCCAGCGTCCGCCCCACGGGCCACTTTCTCAGCCCTAAATCACCGCAACCCATTGAAATCATTCAATTCTGCCAAATGGCCCACCACCTGCTTTGTAACCGTGGACCATGTCCACTCCCATCCGCACCCTCGCCCGCACCCTCGCTCTCACCCTCGTCACGCTCCTCGCCACCGCTGGCCCAGCCGCAGCCGCCGAGCCGCCGACCGACTTCGCCGACTTCAGCGAGCTCAGCGAGCTCAACGAGCTCAGCGAGACCGACCGCTTCGACGCGGCGAACACCGTCGAGGGCCAGGTCAACATCAACACGGCCTCGGCCGCCGAGCTCGAGCTCGTCCCCGGCATCGGCCCCGCGACCTCGGCGCGGATCATCGCCTATCGCAACGAGCGTCCGTTCCAGCAGCGCAATCACATCATGCGGATCAAAGGCGTCGGGCAAAAGACCTTCGCCAAGATCAAGGACTACCTCATCGTGGAAGGAGAGACGACACTGCAAATCGTTAAATAATAATCAGCTACCAGGCATAGTCGCCCACGCCACCGGTCACTCATTCGGCGTGGGCGACGACTTTTAACGTGGGATTGATCAAGGCGGCGACGGTTGCAGCAGCCCCTCCTCCGCCGCCCGAGCGCGCAGATGATCGAGCAATTCACCGCGGTCGCTGGTGTCGGCCGGCCAGCGCGAGCCGAGCTTCGCCCGCGCGGCGGGATCGATCCCGCGGCTGCGCGCGCGCGTCAAGAACTTCGCCGCACGCTCGGGCCGCTCGGCGCAGTGGCCCGACGAGAACCGGCGATTGACGACCTCGTTGCTCGCGCCGTAGCCGAGGCCCTCGCACTCGCGCTGGTGAGCCCGAGCGGCCCAGACCGCGGTGACGATCGCCGCGAGCCCGTCGTCGTTGCAAAACACCCAAGGCGGCGCGTCGGCGTCCCAGATCGGCAAGAAGTAGGTGGGGTTGAAGCCAAACGGGCCGTAGCCGTAGCCCCAGGCCGAGCGCCGCTGCGGGATCCGGGCGCCGTCGCTCATGACCTGGTCATAGTTGATCAACGAATTGAAGTGCGGGTTGGTGCGAAACCGCGAGATCCTCGAGAGCTCGGCTTTGGCCGCCCAAAACCCGGGGTCGCGGGCGCCGAGCTCGGCCATCTGCGCCTCGAGCTCGGCGGCGCGCTCGGGATCCCAGCGGTGGCGTCGCCAGGCGGTCGTCGACGCCTCGACGTCGGGGTTGAGCACATGGATCGCGTAGGGGTTGTAGGTCGATTCGCGCAGGGCCCAGAGCGTCAGCAGCTTTGGATCAGCGCCCAACTCTCGGGCGACCATGACCACGAGCTTGCGAAAGTTGGCGCGGTCGTGGTTGGTCCAGGATCGACGCAGGCGCCGGTGCCACGCGCGGCCGTCATCGCGGACCCGCAGCTCGAAGCGCTCGCAGCTGTAGGGCACGGCGGCGCGGCGCTCGGCGGGCTCGCTCGTGAGCGCCGGCGCCTCTATGCGTTCGGCGTCGGCGAGCCGATCGCCGATCGTCGAGCGCGGTGCCGCTAGCGCCGTGTCAAATCGAAGGAAGTCGCCGAACTCGGGCCGCTGCATCTCGGTCGCCTGCTCGGAGCAGGCAACGAGCCCGAGCAGGGCGACCTGCGCGAGGCCACACCTTAAGGCGCGGAGGCTTCGGTCGAGCGTCGAGACCGGGCGTGCTGCCCGGCGCGATGCGCCGCTCTTGGTCCTGTAATCCCAATCAAACATGAGCGCGGGGAGTGTGTCCCAAGCCCACTGGTACGCCACCGATCGCGCACCGGCGAGCCTGCCGCTGCCCAGACCACGTAGCAGCCCGTGGCCCCGCTAACTCGACGGGCCGCGAAGCTCGAGCAGCTCGGCGTGGGCTCGGAACGCGGCTTCGAAGCGGGTGTCATCGAGCACCAGCGAATAGAACAAGCGCTTGGGCTGGTATTCGGCGTGATAGCGGGTCTGCCCGACGAGCCGCTGCAAGCGGTTGGCCTGGCGCAGCAGCGGACCCGGCACGCGCAGGGGCTCGATGCCCCGTTGCTCCAAGAACCGCGAGAGCGGCCCCGCCGTGGGTCCGGCGATGTTGTAGAGGCCCTTGCCGCGGAACATCAGCGCGAGCTGAATGTCGCGAGCGAGGCGCTCCTTGCTGGTCGGGTTGATCATGGGATCAAAGCCGATCGGCAGGACCGGCGGGTTGCTCTCGAACAACAGGTTGAGCCCCGACATCACGCCGCCGCCAATGACCCCAGCGGGGCGCAGGACCATGACCTCGCACTCGCGGTGGTCCATTTTGGCGCGGCACAAAAATTCCGCGTCGATGATGTCACGCACGGCCTTGGGCGAGGCCGGATCGAGGTTGAGCTCGCTGTCCTCGCTGACCTTATAATCGCCGCGCGGGCCCACGGCGTAGACCGCGTCGCTCGACAAGAACACGTATTTGCCGATCTGGTAGCGCAAGCTGGCGTCGAGCAGGTGCCGGGCCGCGTTGACGTTGTATTCGTGGCGCGAGACGTCGTAGCCCTTGGGGTTGCCCGCGAACGCGAGGTGGACGACGGTGTCGAGCGGGTGCTCGCGGAATTCCTCGAATAGAAACAGGTTGTCGACCTGCCGGCGGCGATCGAGGCTCGCGTTGCGGAACATGAAGCGGCCCGAATCATGGCCTAGCAGCCCCGGCGGGCACGGGCCTTCGTCGACCGCGAGGATCTTTTCGACGCGCTTGTCATCGAGCAAGCGGGCGATCAGCTCGACCGCGATCTTCCGGCGCGCGCCGACGATCAACAGCCGCCGCGGGCCGGGACGCACGAGCGCCGGGGCCTCGGTGGTCTCGGTGGTCTCGGTCATGGCGAATCCTCCTTGTCGCCAGCGTCGGCCACGAAATTGCGCCGGGCCTCGAGCCCCCGGTGGATCTGTTCGCGGACCGCGTCGCGGACCCGCTCGACCTCGCGCCCGCGGGCCTCGATGCTCTCGAGCACCGCTGGGTCGATTAATAGAGGCTCGCCGTAATGGATGAAGTAGCGCACGGGCTTGGGCAGCAGCCCAGCCGGACCAAACCACGGGAAGGTCCGCGTGATCGGCACGAACGGCAGGTTGAGCGCGCGCGCGAGCGGCTGGAGGTTGGTGATCACGGTCTGCTGCTCCTCGGCGCCGACGACACCATAGGGGACCACGGGGACCCCATGGCGGGCGGCGAGCTCGACGTGGCCATGGGAGAAGGGGAACAGCTCGTAGCGATCGTCGGCGGGCTTGCCGAGGGCGTCGGCGCCCTCGGGGAAGATCCCGACGAGGTGGCCCTCTTCGATCAGCCCGTCAAAGTTGCGGCGCGTGCCCGGGACCTGGCCGAGGCTGCGGAACAAGGTGCCGATGAACGGCATGCGGTAGACGAAGAAGTCGACCATGAACCGGACCAGCCGCGGCGGATCCATGTGGCGAAACACGTCGGCCGAGACCATCACGCCGTCGAAGGGCAAGACCCCCGAATGGTTGCCGACCACGACCGCCGCGGTCGCGTGGGGGATGTGCTCGTGCCCGGCCGAGACCACCCTGAAGTAGTAGCGGTGCAGCCAGTAGGCGAGGGCGTAGGCGTTGCCGATCCCCGTCGGCGAGGTCCCGAACACGTCGGTGCCTTGGCCGGCGTCTTCGAGCACGTAGGCCTCGACGCGCTCGCGCTCGCGTTCGGGCAGCAAGGTTCGGACGAGATCGGGGCGGAGCGAGGGCATGGCGCGGACCGAGAGCTTCGCCCGAGTCACGGCGCAGGCCAAATCAGTAGCGTACTGGCGGGCCGGCGGGCTTGTCTTTGAGGTTGCGGCGCTCGAGCCGGAGCTTCCAATCCTCGTTTGACAGGGGGATCACGTAGACCGTCGGCCAGACGAAGCGGCGATCGGTCGACCCGAGCCGCCGGGCCCAGTACTCGACGTCGACGACCTGAAACGGCTCGTCGTCGATCACCACGATCTCGTGGACCCGCGGGACGAACTGCGCCGCCTCGGTCGCCTCCGTCCGAAACAGCAGCCGTCCTTCACAGGCGTATTCGACGTAGGGCATCGCGGCCGCTCAGCTTAGCGCGTCGCCGCTGGGTTTTGATAGGGCCTCGAGCAGCGCGTCGGCCTCGGCGATCGGCATCGAGCAGGTCTGCGCCCGGCAGACGAGCGCGTTCGCCGGTGGCTGCTGGGCCGGGCTGAAGCTCAGCGCGACCGGGGCCGGCAGCCGAGCTCGCGCCGCGCGAACCGGCGCCGCGAGGACCTGGCCGGCGTCCGGTGTGAGCGCTCGGATCGTCACGTGGGCGGCCTGATCCCCGACCCACTGGGCCGCGCGGATCAAGCTCGCGTAGGCCGAGGGCCGGGCCTGCGCTTGGTAAAAGCGGCTCAGGGTCTGCTCGAGGATCGTGCGCGCCGAGGGCATCTCGCTGGCGCCTGCGGTCGCGCCGAGCTCGAGCCGGGCGAGGACCTCGACGATCGCCGCGAGCCCGCTGGGCGTCGGCGAGTCGTACTGGCTCTCGGTCCGCTCGATCAGCGCCTCACCGTCGTCGGCGCTGGCATAAAAGCCGCCGCCCTCCCGGGCGTAGTGAGCGAGGCACTCGCGGGCGAGGGCCTCGGCTTCGTCGTGCCAGCGCGGCTCGAGGGTCCGCTCGTGCAGATCGAGGCAGGCCCGCGCGAGCAGGGCGACGTCCTCGAGGTAGGCCCGGATGTCGGTCCGGGCTTGGCCGGCGAACGAGACCCGCAGCAGGCGACCGTCGGCGTCGCGGTGGCCGCTGACCATCGCCTCGGCGGCCGCGCGCGCGACCTCGGTCCAAGCCGCCGCTCGGTCCGGCGCGCCCCAGCCCTCGGCGGCCGTCGCCGCCTTGCAAAAGCCCGTGATCGCCAGGGCGTTCCAGGCCGTGATCACCTTGTCGTCGCGCAGCGGCGGGACCCGGCCGTAGCGCAGCTCGAGCAGCTTGGCCCGGGCTGGCGCGAGCTCGCCGTCGAGCGCCGGCGGGAGCTCGGCCGGGCGGTGCAGGACCGACATCCCGCCCTCGAAGTTGCCGGCCTCGGTCACGCCGTAGGCCCGCGCGAAGGTCCGACCCATGGCCTCGCCGAGCGCGTCGTCGAGCTGCGCGGGCGTCCACGCGAAGTACTTGCCCTCGACCCCCTCGCTGTCGGCGTCGGTCGCCGAGTAGAAGCTGCCTTGCTCGCTGCGCATGTCGGCGACGAGGTAGTCGGCCGTCTCCTCGACCACCCGGCGCAGGTACGCCCGCTCTTGCGTCGCGCCAAACACCGCGCTCGCGTCGGCGTAGAGCCCGAGCAGCACCGCGTTGTCGTAGAGCATCTTCTCGAAGTGGGGGATCAGCCACTCCCGATCGACGCTGTAGCGGGCGAAGCCCCCGCGCAGGTGATCGTAGATGCCGCCGCGCCACATCTTCTCCATGGTCCGCAGCAGCGCCTTGCTCGGGTCCTCGCTGGGATCGGCGTCGCTGCCCGCGGCCGCGCTGAGCAGCAGCTCGAGCCCCGGCACGTTGGGGAACTTGGGCGCCACGCCGAGCCCGCCCCACACGGGATCGATCTTCGTCGCGTGTCGGCGGCTGGCCTCGACCAAGCTCGCCCGCGTGCTCAGGCGCAGATCGACGCCCGACGCCGCGCCTTCGTCGACGCTCCCGGCGATGTCGGCGAAGCCTTGCATGAACGCGTCGGCTTGGTTCGTGGCCGCCTCGCGCTCGTCGTTCCACATCCGCGTGAGCGTCTCGAGCACCCGCGGAAACCCCGGGCGGCCGTAGCGATCCTCGTTGGGGAAGTAGGTCCCGCCGTAAAACGGGCGCTGATCCGGGGCGAGGAACACGGTCAGCGGCCAGCCCCCGCTTTGGCCCATCAGCGCGACCACATTTTGATAGATCGCGTCGATGTCCGGGCGCTCCTCCCGGTCGACCTTGATGTTGATGAAGTGCTCGTTCATCTGCGCCGCGATCGCCGGATCCTCGAAGGACTCGTGGGCCATCACGTGGCACCAGTGGCAGGCGCTGTAGCCGACCGAGAGCAGGATCGGCTTGTCCTCACGCTCCGCTCGCGCGAGCGCCTCCGGCCCCCACTCGTACCAGTCGACCGGGTTGTCGGCGTGCTGGCGCAGATAGGGGCTCGTCGCGCGGGCGAGCCGGTTTTGTGCGGAGCGTGACTCGTGGTTGGACTCGGACACGGGGCCAGTGTGGCTGGAGCCGGGCCCGCGAGCGAGCGGGATTGTGATCGCCGTCACCGATGCGCTCAATACGCTGGACCTATGCTGGCCGCCATGCTTCGCCGCTGCCTCGCCCTCATGCTCCTGCCCCTGGCCGTGTACGGCTGCACTGCTGACGACGGCAGCGACGGCGGCGACACCAGCAACGGCACCGACACCAGCGGCGACACCGACACCGACACCAGCGGCGACGGGGACGGGGACGAGACCGGTGACCCCAACTGCGGCAACGGGATCCTCGACGAGGGCGAGATCTGTGACGACGGCAACCGGGTCACCGAGTACCCGCCCTACGCCGCTGGCGACTGCATCGACGACTGCTCGATGGTGCTTGCGACCTGCAACGACGGCGTGCTCGACCCCGGTGAGGACTGCGACGACGGCAACGCCGACAGCACCGACGCGTGCACGACCTCGTGCACCCTCAACACCCAAGCGGTCCACGCCGCCTGCACCGTGCATCAAAACGGCATGGAGGTCGACCCACTGTTCGACGTCTCCGAGGGCGACATCCAAAACTGCGACGCCGCCACCCCGGTCCCCGGGACCGAGATCGGCTGCAACCGCTCATGGACCTATATTGGCAACAATCAGGTGTTCGCCGCTGGCGGTGATTGCCAGATGCTCGCGTTGAAGTGCGAGGGTGGGGCCCTATGCCCGCCCGGCCCGATCGGCGACTACGACGCCGACATCACCTGCCCGCCTGGCCACGTGCTCGTCGACAAGACCATCGAGGGCGACGGCGTCATCGTCCCCACAATCAAGAGCAAGGTCTGCCTGCGGGCCTGCGAGTCGGACCGCGATTGCCGATGGAACGAGGCTGACCTCTATTGGAACGGCCCCGGCGAATATCGCTGCCAGACCACGCCGCTTTCCGGCGGCGCCAAGGTTTGCAACGACGCCCGCAACAACGACCTGTGAGCGGGCTCGTGCGGCATG
>Ga0114946_10001510_pt1 | contig 16047 bp, 11 predicted proteins | sample WalLakDeSediment_FD_88676 | JGI IMG/M metagenome (GOLD analysis project Ga0114946, IMG submission 88676) | Lake sediment microbial communities from Walker lake, Nevada to study Microbial Dark Matter (Phase II) - Walker Lake 11/02/13 Deep Sediment | ecosystem: Environmental > Aquatic >... | reverse complement strand
TCCCGGCAACGTCCGTCGCCGCTTAGATCGAGGCTGACGATATAGGGATTACCCCACGGATCGCGGTAGATACCGTCGGGGCCCATCCCGCCGACGGTGGTCAGGTTGACTTGGTTGACGGTTAAATATCCAGTGCGCTTCGGATTCAGACCGTGTGATTGGTTGACTGTAGGCGTCATCTGACCGGCCGCATTGGGCCACTCCGCGGTGGCTGTCAAGATGAACATCAGCTCGGCGTTGCTGTTCCGGTAATCACCCGGGAGCCCGGGCGTGTAGATCGGCACCAGCATCGACTCCGGCCCGCGCGGCGGCCTGCCGAAACGGGTCAATTGCTGGTAGCTGGCCCCCGTCCAGTTAAAGGTTCCGTAGGTGAAGTCGCTCTCGACTCCGAGCCTGCGGGCGATGGGCCCGGCCGGCAACCGGTGGTAGTCAGACTCGTACTGGGTGATGGCGCCGACGAAACTGTTGATGTCGACTTTGGCCTGGGCGACCCTGGCCTTGTCTTTGGCCTTGCTTAGCACCGGCAGGAGCATGCCCGCCAGTATGGCAATGATCGCAATCACCACCAACAGTTCGATCAGGGTGAACCCGGTCTTGGCACGGAATATCGTTTTCATAACCAGTTGAGATCAATTCTGCCCGGACCGCGGGTCACTCCGGAATGGAGTCGTTCCGGCACCAATACCCAGAGCCCATGATTGCCGCATTGCAGCCGTCGCGCGACCCAGCAACCGGCCAAGCGCCGCACCCGGCGTCCCTGCTCCGCCCGGAGTTGACGCCCGATCGGCACCTCCCACTCCATACCACTCTCTGCCCAGTGCACCACCAGGCAGCGTTGTCGCGAAGAGTTTCGAATTCGGCCCGGATTCATTGCCTTATGAAGGGGCGGTCCACATACGCGTCCGCCCGCCAGTTGCTCGCCACCCGCACGTGATTCCCATCAACAAACTCGGCCCATAGATCAAACGAGTCAACGTTGTTGGTGGCGTTGCCCGGTCCGAGGTAACGCCACGGATTGAGGCCCGGCCGCTCCGGGATTGGCTGTTGCGCAGCCCGCAAAGGCCAGGGGACCGGCACCACCAAGACCTCCAAATCATTGGCGTCCCGCGAGAGCACCGCCACCTGCTGGCTCTTCGGGTTGAGGAATTGACGCACGTGCGCAGGGTCAGTCGACGCATTCGCAAAGCCCTCCACATTGAAGCGCGACTGCAGAACCTCCGGTCTCAGGACCTGGCCGCCCTGGGTCCGAAACTCGCCTCGCACATTATCCACCACTACGCCGGTCAACTCGTAACGCAACGGGTTCCGGGCGGGGTTGAGCCGATTATCGGGTGGATAAGTCCCCAACGCCGCCCGGTAGGACTCGATGGCGGTGATCAATTGGTTGAGATCCGCCTGGACCCGCGACTCCCGGCCCTTGGCCGAGGCCCGGGACAACCCGCCCACCGTCAGAGCCGCGAGCAAGATGATGACCCCCAGCGTTACCATCAACTCGATGAGGGTGAACCCCGCCGGCACGTGCGCCAGGCGCACACCTAAAGTCCCAACCCTTTGCTGATGACTAAGTTCCATAAATGAGCCTTGTCGATCCACGGCTAGCGATCTCGCATCTCGTGCTCGAGCCGCTCGCTCAGCCACTGTTTCATCATGCTCTGGTAGTTCAAGTAGCGCGACCGGGCCAAGCGCTTGATCTTCGACAACATGCGCGGATCGATGCGCAACGTGATCGTCACTGAATCCGTCGCCTCGCTGGTCGCTACCACGCTCGAATCCATTAACCGCAATTCCGGCCGGTTCTCCAGCCAAAAGGCTGCCTCCGCGTCCTCCGAGCTGAACAACGGCACTTCGTCCCATGTCGCAAAGGCATGCATACCATCGCTCTCCGCCACCGAGGCCTGGCCCCGTCATCAGCGTGCAAGTGTCTGATTGAGCTTTCGTTGATAGAGAAACTGCTCTTCCGGGTCGAACGGCCGCGCACAGATTACGCGGATTTGCTTTCCGTTGGTGCGATAGACCGAGAAAATCCCCAACCCGCTGGCCGACCGGCCGAGGTTGAAGAACCTGGCTTGCACCGAGAACCGCCCCGAGTCCGGCAACAGCTTGACGGCGAAGGGATCTTCGAAGGATTCCTCGACTTCTCGTGGTGAGAGGCTTCCGTCCCATTCGAAAGGTGTGTTGTTCCAATCAAACTCCATGGGCCGCCGACCTGTAAATCATTCGCCCATGCAATGTAACTACTTTGTATTTACACGCAGGACAAAGTTTTGTCAAACAATTCGTTTGTCTGGCCCGAATTCCAGCTGGGCCTACCAGTCGTCGGCACCGCCGCCGGTGGATTCTTCGCCGAGTTGATCGATCAAGGTGATCAGCGGGAGGAACAGCGCGATCACGATGCTGCCGACGATAACGGCCAGGATCACGATCATGATCGGCTCCAGGAGGGAGGTCATGGCGGAGACGGCGTTGTCAACCTCGTCGTCGTAGGTATCGGCGATCTTGAGCAGCATCTCAGGCAGGGCCCCAGTCTGTTCGCCGACGTCGACCATGCTGATGACCATGGGTGGGAACACGTTGGACGCATCGAGGGGGGCGGTGATGGTTTCGCCCTCTTTGACGCTCTCATGGACGGCGGCGACGGCGTTACCGATGATGACGTTGCCGGAGGTTTCCTTGACGATGGTCAGCGCCTGCAGGATGGGCACGCCGCTGCTTACCAGGGTGCCGAGGGTGCGGGCGAAACGGGAGATGGCCACCTTGTTGATGACCGGGCCGAGCAAGGGAAAACTGAGCTTGAAACGGTCGAAGAGCCTTCGGCCGAAACGGGTCTTGGTGAAGAGCTTGAGGCAGACGAAAAAGCCGATCACGGATAGGAGGCTGAGAATGAAATGGCCAGCCACCACCCGGCTGATATTGAGAATAAACTCGGTGAAACCTGGCAAGGGGCGACCCTCCAACATATCGATGAAGATCTCCTCGAACTTCGGGATTACGAAGACCATGAGGATGGCGAGGATGGCGACCGCCACGATGATGACGGCGCTGGGGTAAAACATGGCCGCGATGACCTTGCCCTTGATTTTCTCGGCTTTCTCCATGAACTCGGCCAGGCGGTTGAGGACGACTTCGAGGACGCCGCCCAATTCTCCCGCTTTGACCATGTTAATGAAGAGCCGGTTGAAGATCTTGGGGTGCTGGGCGAGGCTTTCCGAGAAGGTGCTGCCGCCTTCGATCGCCACAGCCAGTTCCGCAATGGTCCGCTTGAGCGTCGGATGCTTTTCCTGGCGTTCGAGCACGCGGAGACCGCGCAGCAACGGGAGCCCGGCGTCGACCAAGGTGGCGAGCTGGCGGGTGAAGGTGGTCAGGATCTTGGGTTTCACCCGGCCGCTGAGGCCGGGGATGTTGATGTTGATGTTCAGGGCACCTTTCTTGGCGCCCTTGCCACCGGCGGCGGGCGCGGTCTTGCCCTGTTTCTTGCCTGTGGATTTGCCCCGCTGGGCCTCTACCACTTTGGTGGGGAAGAACCCCATCTCCTTGAGGCGGTTGATGGCCTCGTTTTGATTGCCCACTTCCAGGGTGCCCTTGGTCTCCTTGCCACGGGAGTCCATGGCGACGTAATTGAACTTTGGCATAGGCAGCGCTCCCCGGAGGGGAGTTTGGGGGTGATTTAGGTGTATTTCAGCACTTCTTCAATGGTGGTTCCGCCGTCGAAGATCCCGCGCAAGCCGTCTTCGCGCAGGGTGACCATCCCGAGTTCGACGGCCTTTTGACGCATCACCACGGTGGGGGCGCGTTGGTTGATCAACTCGCGCACCGGTTCGCTGACTGGCAGCAGTTCGAAAATCCCTTTACGACCCCGGTAACCACTGTCGTTACAGTTGCCGCACCCGCGCCCGTAATAGAAGACCTTGTCGCCCACATCATGGGGCGAGAGGTTGAGCAGGGACAACTGGTTCTCGGTCGGTTCAAATGGGGTGCGGCACTTTTTGCAGATCGTCCGCACCAAGCGTTGAGCCAGCACGCAGAGGAGAGTGGACGAAATGAGGAACGGTTCGGTCCCCATATCGATCATGCGAGTTACCGCGCCCGGGGCATCGTTGGTGTGAAGGGTGGTGAGCACCAAATGCCCCGTAAGCGAGGCCTGAATGGCGATCTGGGCGGTTTCCAGGTCGCGCATTTCTCCGACCATGATGATATCCGGATCCTGCCGCAGGAAGGAGCGCAGCGCCTTGCCGAAGGTCATACCCACGTTTTCGTGAATCGCCACCTGCATGATGCCTTCGATGTCGTATTCGACGGGGTCTTCGGCGGTCAACAGCTTGGAATCGATGGTGTTGAGCCGGCGCAGGGCTGAATAAAGGGTTGTGGTCTTTCCGCAGCCCGTTGGGCCGGTGACGATAACGATGCCGTTGGGCTGTTGGATGATCTCGGCCAGGTATTTCTCGATGAAATCGGGCAGGCCCAACGACTCGAGTTCCATGTTCACGGCGTTGCGGTCCAGGACGCGAAGCACGACCGATTCCCCGAACTGGGTGGGCAAGGTTGACACCCGCAGGTCGATTGGACGCCCGGCGAGATTGAGGCTGATGCGGCCGTCCTGGGGCAGGCGCCGTTCGGCGATGTCCAGGTTGGCCATGACCTTGATGCGGGAGGTCACCGGCAGAGCCAGGTGCCGCGGAGGCGGCGCCATCTCGTATAAGGCACCGTCAACCCGGTAGCGGATCTTGAACTCGTCCTCGAACGGCTCGAAATGGATGTCGCTGGCACGATCCTGCACTGCCTGGAGGAGCACGAGGTTGACAAATTTGATAATCGGCGCCTCGTTGGCCAGGCTTTCCACATTGATCTCATCTCCAGCGGTGACTTCGGCGATTTCTCTGCTGAGATCGCTGTCCTGGCCCAACTCTTTGAGGATGTCACTGACACTTTCGGAGTCCTGACCGTAGTGCTTCTTGATGGCCGCCTCGATGCTGGCCGGGTCGGCCACCACCACCTGCACTTCCTTGCCGGTCTTGTAGGCCAGTTCGTCGATGGTCGCCGGGTTAAGGGGATCGGCGAAGGCAAGGCGCACGGAGGATCCATGGACCGCCACCGGCAAGCAGACGTGCAGCTTGGCGTCGGTGGAGGAGATGGCCCCCAGCACCTCCGCGGTCAGGTCGGCGTCCCGAATCTCGATTACCTCCGTGTGCAGATGGTCGGCGATGACCTGCAGGATGGTGCCGATGTCCAGGAACTGGAGGTCCTGCAGAATCTGGATCACGGGCACGCCGGTGCGACCGTGTTCCTGCGCCACCTCCTCGAGTTGCATGTCGTCCAGCAGCGCGTTTTCCTGCAACAAGGACAGCAAGGGATGCGTGAAAGAGGACATGGCGGCGGTTACTCCTTTTGGTCCAGGCCCAGCACTTCCTCACGGGAGCGGCCGGCCTGGACTTCCTGCAGCTTGATCATGACGGTCCCAGGATCCTGCGCCTTGGTGAGCACCTCCTGTTCCGAGATCATGCCCTGCAAGTACTTGTCGAGCAGAAACCCGTCCAGGGTGACCATGCCGAACTTGGCCCCGGTCTGGATGTCGGAGTTGATGCGGAAGGTTTTGTTGTCGCGGATCAGGGCGGCGATCGAGGGGGTGTTGATCATGACCTCGAAGGCCGCCACCCGGCCGGGCTTGTCCGAGCGCGGCAGCAGCAGTTGCGAGATGACCGCCTGCAAGACGGTGGAAAGCTGGATGCGAATCTGTTCCTGCTGGTTCACCGGGAAGGCATTGACGACCCGGTCGATGGTCTTGGCCGCCCCGGTCGTGTGCAGCGTGCCGAACACCAAGTGCCCAGTCTCAGCCGCCGTGATGGCCGCGTCGATCGTCTCCAGGTCGCGCATTTCGCCCACCAAAATCACGTCTGGATCCTGCCGCAAAGCGCGGCGGATGGCCTCGGCAAAGTTGGGGACATCGACGTTGACCTCACGCTGGGTCACCACCGCTTTCTTGTGCCGGTGATAATACTCGATCGGATCCTCGATGGTGATGATATGGGCGTCGTCCCGGTCTTCGTTGATGATATTGATCATCGAGGCGAGCGTGGTGGTCTTGCCGCAGCCGGTGGGCCCAACCACCAGGACCAGACCTCTGGGTTTGTAGAGGAGTTCACGCGTCGAAGGTGGGATGCCGATCTGCTCCATGGTCAGCAGCTTGCTCGGAATCTGCCGGGCGACCACGCCAAACTGCCCTTTCTCCTTGAACACGCTGACCCGGAACCGGGCCAGTTCGCCGAAGGCAAAGCCGAAGTCGACAGTGCCCCGCTCGCGCACCTGCTGGATGTGATCCTCCGAGGTGATGGACCGCATGAGTTCCTCGCTGTCCTCGAGTTTGAGAGGCGGTCCTTCGACCCGGTGCAACACGCCGTGCAGACGGATGACCGGTGGCACACCCACGCGAATGTGCAGGTCGGCGGCGCCTTCGGTCACCACCAACTGCAGCAAATCAGACATCGAATACGACATACACGTTCATTGCTTTCATCTTGTCCGGCTCCCCTGGATCGGCCGGCCCGCCGCCAGCGGCGGGCCCACGCCTGCCCCGAGGATTGGACCGGGTCGGGCCCGGTTCGTCACTCATTTAGTCTGCATCGGCGATCGTGGCACGGATCACCTCTTCGGGGGTGGTCATGCCCGCCAAGACCTTGCGCGCGCCGTCCTCGCGCAAGGTCCGCATTCCGATTTCGCGCGCCCGGTTCCGCAACACCGAAGCTGGCACCTTGTCGTAGATAAGTTTGCGGACCTCGTCATCGATCACGAACATCTCGAAGATGCCGAACCGGCCCCGGTAACCGGTCTTACTGCAATCGCTGCAACCCTTCCCCTGCCGGCAGGTGGCTTCGCCGAGTTGTGCCTTGTCGATCGCCAGGGCCCGCACTTCGCTGTCGGTCGGCGTGTAGGCGTTCCCGCATCGTTTGCAGACCTTGCGCACCAAGCGCTGGGCCATCAGCATCCGGGCCGAGGAGGCCACCAGGAAGGGTGGCACCCCAATGTCGATCAGGCGTGTCACCGCGCTGGGGGCGTCGTTGGTGTGCAGCGTCGAGAACACCAAGTGCCCGGTCAGCGAAGCGTTGATGGCGATGGTCGCGGTTTCCATGTCGCGAATTTCGCCGAGCATGATCACATTAGGCGCCTGCCGGAGCATCGACCGGAGGGCCGCCGAGAAGGAAAGCCCGACCGCCTCGTTGACCTGAACCTGGTTAATGCCGCTGAGTTGGTATTCGACCGGATCCTCGACCGTGATGATCTTGCGGTCCGGCCGGTTGATGTAATTCAGAACCGCGTAGAGGGTGGTGGTCTTACCCGACCCAGTGGGGCCGGTCACGAGCAGGATGCCGTCCGGCAGCCCGATCATCCGTTCGAAGGTCTGTTGGTCGTCCGTAAAGAATCCGAGTTCACCGAGTCCCAGTTTCAGTCCTTCCTTGTCGAGGATACGCATGACGATGCTTTCGCCATGGTTGGTGGGAAGGCAGGAGACACGAAGGTCGATCGTGCGGGCGCCAACGTTGGCCTGAATACGGCCGTCCTGCGGGATGCGCCGCTCTGAGATCGACATGTTCGACATGATCTTGAGCCGGCTGAGGATGGAGGGCTGGAGGCGCTTGGGCGGGTTGTTCATCTCGTGCAACACGCCGTCGATCCGGTAGCGCAGCCGGAATTTCCTGGCCAGCGGTTCCAAGTGGATGTCCGACGCCCGCATCTTGAAGGCATCCACAATCACCGAATTCACCAGCTTGATGATCGGCGCGTCGGCGTCGACCACCGATCCGTCCTCCAGGGCCTGGACCTCGGCGAGGGTCGAGATCTGGATTTCACCCTCGGTGATGTCCTGGATCATCTTGCTGACCGAGTCATCCCCCCGGGACCCATAGTGGCGGTTGATCGCCCGGTCAATCTCGTCGGGGCTGGCCACCCGCGGCTCGACATCCATGTTCAGCACCATCCGCAGACTGTCCAGCGTCTCCAGGTCCGAGGGGTCAGACAACGCCACGGTGAGCGTGTTGTCGAATTTGGCGATTGGCACCACGCTGAATTTCTTGGCTATGTGCCGCGGCAAGGCCTTGAGCACCTCGTCCGATATCCGCAGCTCGCCGAGTTCGATGAACTCGACGCCGAACTGGGCCGCCTTGGCCTGGGAAACATTGGCGGCCGTGATCACGCCACGGGTCACCAATGTGTCGACCACGCCTTCGCCGGTTGTGTCCACCTCCTCCCGGATGGGCCCGAGCTGGTCTTCGCTGACCAGCCCCATGTCCACCAAGGTATCAATCAGATAATCGTCACGTGCTGCCACAAAGTTTTAGCGTCTAGGGAAAAATTCGTGCTGACATTTTTCCGCCAAGGGCACCAGCCAGGTCAATGCCAAAAAAACCGCTCCCCGCATTTGGCACGCGCCGTCACCCATGAGCCTATGGGTCCGCGGATGTGGCTGCCAACCCAGATTGTTCCCCAAAGCAGAAGGTCGCCTACTCCCCAGAGAACGCAAGCTCCAACTGGGCCCAGGGCAGACGTCTCTAAACCGAGCCTGACCCAGAACGCGCGGTTTTCGGAACTTTGTCATGCAGTTAATCGCAAACTTGGTCGAAACGTGGCCATGCGGATGAAGCAGTCAGGAGGATCGGCCCTTTCGGTCACGTGCGGGGCCGGGCGGCGCGGAGGCGGGGCCGGGGCCGGACGGCTGAGGTTGGCAGATCTCCACCAGGGCCTGTTGGAGAACGATGCTGGCGTCGATGGGGCTCGACATCAGGCTGAAACCGCATTCCATCAACCGTTCGAGTGCCAGGACGAGTTCTTCGCGGGTGTAATTAGCCGCCTGTTGGGCGGCACGGTAGACCACGTAGGGGTTCAGCAGCCGCGGATTGTAGCGGCGGTCCGATCCCAGACTTTCTGGCGGCAACCGCTCCAGCTGGGTCTTGAACTGGTAATACTCCGCCCCGGCCCGGATTTTGCCCTCCTCAACCAAGCCCTTGGCCAGCAGCATGGCCCGCAATTTCGCTAGCAACCCGTAGAGCACGGCGATTTCCCCGCCGCTTCTTTCCCCCCGCATTTCCCACAATTCCTCGTCCAGTGCCCGCAGCAGGATTGCCAGGTTCCGGTCGCCCAGCGCATCGCCCAGGGCAAAAGCCCGGGCCTGCTTATTGCGGACCGCCACTGCGGCAACGTCGGCCTCTTCGATGTCCGTGCGTTCGCCGATGTAGGTCGCCAGTTTGTCGACTTCGCTGAACAACTGGCCTAGGTTGGGTCCCACTGCAGTGACCAAGGCCGCGGCAGCCGCGGGCTGGATCGCTTTGCCAACCTCCTGTGACCGGGTCTGCACCAGGCTCTCCGCCCGCAGTTCCCAGTCGCGCATCCCCGCGGACAGCCCTTCCTGTTCTTCGACCGTTCCCACCTTGTGGATGGTTCGATAGAACGTCCGCCGTTTGTCAACCTTCCCGGCGCTGATGATCAGCCGCACCCCTTCCCACCGGAAGCTGGCGAGTTCGGCTGCCAAGTCGGTCAGGGTTTCGGTGACCGCCTGGGTCTGGGAGGTTCGGTCATCACCCAGAAACGTGCAGCCCTCGAACCAGATGACCTTGCCCGACCCAAAAAAGGGGAGGGTTTGCAGCGATTCCCGCAGCCGGCCGATCGCGCGCAAGGCCTCCCCGGAATGACTCGCGGAGGCGTCGATACGCTCATGATCCATCCCACCGATCTCCCCTGACCACTGTTCGAATAGGTCCTTGGCGCGCTGCCGGACCAGGAGGCCCTCCTCCCCACAGACCAGGACCAGCGGTGCCTTACCGGCTGCGGCGGGCTTGCTTGGCATGGCCAGGTAACCGACTCGGGTTTCGGCCCAGACTCTCAGGCTTCGGCCTCATCGCCGTTGTCCTTGATCCGCTCGAGCAACTCGGTCATGTCCTCCACCTGCTCGAACAAGGTAGCGGAAACGTAGATGGGCTTCTTATGGGCGGTGGCCAGGGCGATGGAATCGCTGGGGCGGGCGTCGACCTCGACGATCTTCTTGCCTAACTCGTTCTCTTGCTTGAGGATAAGGCGAGCGAAATAGGTCGAGTTGCGCAGCTCCGTAATCACCACCCGCTCCACCGCGATCCCGAACCCGTCAAACACGCTGCCCATAAGATCGTGTGTCAACGGCCGTTCTTTGGGTTGGTCGCGCAGAAACATCCCGATGACCACCCCCATGTTATGTTCGACCTGGATGACGAAAGTCTTGTCGTCGTTGCCGACAAAGATGGCACAACCAGTATTGGCGGGCAGTATTCCCCGGATCTTCACCGGCACGACATCACGATTCATATGCGGCAGTCTATGCAGAACCCGTGAAAACTCAAGCTCGCTCGATGATTGACACGCCGGGGCAATCCGGTGACGCTCAAGCCTCATCGCCATGAAACGCTTGCTGTCACTGTTGTTACTGCTGGTGGCCCTGCCCACAATCCAGGCGGCCGAGACCGTCCTGTTTGAAGACCCGCTCGCAACCGAACTGCAGTCCGGCTGGCGCTGGCTGCGGGAAGATCCACAGGACTGGCGATTCCGAGCTGACGCCCTCGAAATCCGCGTCCGGCCCGGCAACGCACAAACGGTGCGCAACGCCTTGGTGCGCGAGGCCCCGGATCGCACCCGCGGCCGCTTAGCCATCGAGGTTACCATCACCAGTCTTGCGCTGCCCACCGAGCAATACGAACAAGCCGGCATCACCTGGTATTCCGGGGGCGAGCCTGTTTTCAAACTGGTCAAGGAACTGGTGGACGGCAAGCGCGTGATCGTGCCGGGATTCAAACCGATGACCGAAATGACCGTGCAATTGCGGGTGGTGGTGTCGGGCAACACCTGGACCGGTTGGTTCCGGACCGATGCGGAGGCTCCCTACCAGCAGGCCGGCACCGGCGAACTGCCGTCGCCCGGCCGGGACGAGATCAGCCTGCAGTGCTACCACGGCCCCGCAGAAGCCAGCCATTGGATTCGCTTCCAGAACTTTCGGATCTTGAAACTAGATGACTGATGCCCGCACCTGGATGGCCAACCGATCGCGTGCCCCTGACCGAACCCTGAACCTACTCACAACATGACTGCACCCGCTGATGCCCTGCTACGATTCATTGCCAAAGATAACGTCCAGGTCGAACAACTCCCCTGGGGACCGCACGAGTGGATTTCGCGCACGGGCCTGACCGACGCGGAGAAACTGATGCTCGTCCGGGTGACCATGCCTCCCGGCCAGGCCCACAAGTTCCATCGGCACCCCGCCATGGAGGAGATCATCTACGTGGTGCAAGGCCAAGCTGAGCAATGGGTCGACCGGGAATACCGACTGCTGGGTCCTGGTGACGCCGCGCACATCCCGACCGACGTGGTGCATGGAACCTACAACGCCGGATCAGGCGACCTGGTTTTCCTGGCCATCCTATCCCCTGCCCGCTTCGAGGGGCCGGCCCTGGTCGATGTCTCCCAGGAAGAACCGTGGGCGACCCTCCGTGAGAACACAACACGCTGAGCACGGCGTGTGTCATTCGTAGAGGCTGACGGGTGTCGGCGCCGGCCCCGCGGCGGACGGCTCATCGGACGTCGCTTGGGCCGCGTCCGGTTCCAATGAAAGCAGATAATGCCAGATCGCCGTGAACTGGCGCTCGGGGTCACCGTCATAGACGGCGGAGATCGGCGTGCTACCATCAGCTCCCACATAAGCGGGCATCATGGTTCCAGGCGCGAGCCGTTGCGGATCTCGGAGATAACGCTGGTAGTACTCCGGCAGGAGCCGGTCCACAACGAAGGCGAAGTTGATGGTGGCGGTATCCTCGCCCGCCAACGCTCGATGGGCGCCCACATCATGGCAGGCGACACAACCGAACCCGTCGCCCACCAGTGTCAGCCGACGCCCGAGGTCTGCCAATTCGGGATCAGGCTCCAACCGGATCGGCGGTTCGGCGCCATACCCGTGTTCGTGGGCCAACCCCTTCGCCAGCGCCTCACCTTGGGCGGGAAACGCTGGCATCACGCCCTGCTGCTGGGACCGTGGCTTGTACTCCAGCCGGCCGGTCAGGAACCGTTCCATCCATTCGGCATGCAGTTTCTCACCGGCAAAGCTCAACACCGGCCGTCCCACATGCACGCTGCCGCCATCGACCCCGCCTGCTTCACCCCTCCCTTGGGCCGGGATGGGCGCGGCTGCCGCCAGCGCGCTCACCTGCGTCCATACGTCCGGCTGACCGTCTCGCGCATGACAGGCATTGCAGCGAAGTTGCTGGTATTGCCGGCCGGAAAACTCGGCCAGCGACTGTCGCTGCAACGACGCGATCCCGTCCGTCCCGATGAAGCTGCGGAGCGCCTCCCGCTGGGCAGTGGTGAAGGCGAAGTCCGGCGCGGCGCCGCGCGCCAACGTCTCGTCCGCAAGACACCCGGTCTGCCCATCTCCCACTGCCAGCTCCTCCAGGCGCGGTCCGCGCGGGGTCGAGGGATGGCCGGTGAGGGTGTGGCAGGCCAGGCATCCGTAGCTCTCGACCCGCTCCGAACCCCGTCGAGGATCGGGGGGGCCATTCCAGGCTGGCGCTGGGCGGGACCAAGACCCACCCTGAGCCAGGAGATGATCTGCCAAGACCCGCGCCTGTTCCTCGGTCAAAGCGTAAGCCGGCATTCGCGTCCAACCATAATGCCGGTTGGGTTGCAGGAGAAACGCGGCCAGCGCGTCGGGCCGCCACTTCGCCGGCAGATGCGCCAACGACAGTCGGGGGTCGTCCGACAGCTCCGGATCGCCCGCCAGCCGATGACAGGCCACACAACCCAGCTCCGCGAACCACCACGCGCCGCCCGGGCTGGGCTCGGTAAGCTTTGGTCTTTCCAGCGTCGCATCGGGCCCGCTCGCGATCTTAGCGGTCAGAAATGCGGCTATGTCCGACGCGTCGCGCAGGATTTCCCGTTCTGCTCCGACCAGCACGCGCGGCATCCGCCCATCAGGCTGGGTGGCCTTGGGATCGACGAGATAATGCGCGATCCAATCCGCGTTCAGTCGCCCGCCCAGGTCGTCGAGTGACGGTGCGTCCGCATGCAGCTCGGGCATCGCATGGTGGGGAAACTCCGACTCCGGCTGATGGCAGCGCGCACAAAGATGCTCACCGAACAGTGCGCGGCCCTCGCGCAATGCCACCGCGCGCCGGGCCTCGGCCAGACTGGCGTCGTGGACGAACGCGGTGGCGGGAACCGGCTCGAGGGGAATCCGTGGGGATTCCCAGCTCAAGCGGAGGACCGCGTCGCCTTCCTCCGGCGAAACATACTCGAGCTCAAACGCGTTCGGGCCGCGTCGCACCGGGACGCGAAGACTGGCCGGGTCATCGAAATGGCCAGGGCCGGCCTGGAGCACGGCCTGGTCGTTTAATCGCAGCGTGGCCTGGCCGCGGCCTGCCAGTTGAAAACGGATCTCATCGTTCAGATCGGAGCTGAGGTAACCACGCCAGACACTCCGAAAGCGGCCCTCGGGCAGCCAGGGCGAGGGTGAGGCATCCTCTGCCACGTAGGTGGCGGCCAGCCGCACTACGCGGGTGTCCGGCAAGGCCGGGTGGTTCAGCGACGACAAAGTCTGCAGCAACCCCGGCGCTTCCGTCTCGAGCCGGACCGCCTCGGCCCGAGCCTCAGTGACCGCTGCCGCGCCGATGAGTTCTATTCCTGGGCGCGGTCCAAGCCGGTGAATCGTGCCATGGATGAAGTTCCGCACCGGTGCACCATCCGCCGCCTGCAGGTTGAAGACCAGGTGCGTCTGCATCACCGGCTGGATCTTCGGCACCTGGAGAAACACGGTGCGTCGGTCCGCCGAGACCGCCGCTGCCGCAACGGTCCAGGTATCGCGGCCTTCCTCGCCATTGAGTCTGAAGGTGGGCGAACCGTAGTTGGCGGTCCAGCGATAGTTCCACGCCTGCAGGTGGTAGTTGCCGGGATCGGCCGCACGGATTGGATCAAGGGGATCGGTAAACCCGATCACGATCCCGTCGCGGGCGATTTCGAGTCGGTTGGGAAGGTTGAGTGGCCGGCCGGTGTAGCGCACGCGATAGAACCCGCCGGGCCGGGTCTTGTTGCCGGCCCAGCCATACAGTCCACAGGTGTAAAGCTGCCCGTTGACCGGATGAAACACGCCGCGCATCACACCGGTATCGAACTCCATCGGCAGGCGCGTGACGCCGCCCTGCATGACACCGTCGACCTCCTCGGTCAGCACGAGGGTCAGGTAGCCCATGCCGTAGGAAATCGAAAGGATCTGCCCATCCAGGGCGCCCCAACGCCGGTCGGGCACCCACAAGAACGTCCCGCCGGAACGGTCCACGGAGTTGTGCATCCAGCAGAGCGGCTCGTCGTAGGTCCGCCGGTCGTCCGGATTCCAGGCGAGCTGGTTGCCGTACCAGCCGCCGGGCCGCACCCAGTTGATGCGGTTGCCCGGGAGCCAATGCCCCTCGTTGTCGACGCAGAGGACCTCATCGTTCGGGCCGATCCCGAGTCCGTTGACCGCCCGCAACCCACGTGCCACCACCTCCAGCCGCGCGCCGTCAGGCGACAGTTTCAGGACGGTGCCATGGTGCGGGTGCGTGGCCTGGACGGCGTGGCAGGCGCACTTGACATACCAGAAGTTGCCTGCTGAATCCGTTTTCAGGTCGGTGGCGAACTCATGGAAATGCTCGCTCACCATGCAGTCGTTGTTGAAGTTCTCGTAAAAGTCGGCCTCGCCATCGCCGTTAAGATCGTGCAGCCGCGTGATCTGGTCGCGACCCAGCACGTAGATCTGGTCGTCCACAATCTTGAGTCCGAGCGGTTGAAACAGGCCGGTCGCGATCCGTTGCCAGGTCAGTTCCTCCAGATTGCCGTCCACACCGTCCACCACCCACACATCGCCGTTCCAGGTGCAAATCGCCGCGCGCCGGGTATCCGAAAAGAAGTCCAGACCGCCAAAACGCAACCAAGAGCGCCAAGGATTGTCATCGGGAGGCGTGAGCGTATCGATGGCGTAGGGACCGGTCTCGGCCCCCAACCGGCCGCGCGTTTGCAGTTTCTCAGGCCATCGGGCCGGGCCGCCCTGGGTCAACGGCCGGAGATCCTCCGCCGGCGCCGCACTTGCCGCCGCGGCAGCGAAAGCGGCGGCCTGTTCCTGCGGTCCGCGCCACAACAGCACCTTGAACCGCCGCTCGGTCTTGGCTGCCGGCAGGAACCAGCGGAGATGGCCGGGTGCATTCGTTTCCCACCGACTCCCGGCAGGCGCTCCCACGACCACCGCCATTAATACCCGATCGCGGTCGCGCTCGTGGCCCGACCCCGGCTCAGCCAGGACCGCAACCGACCCGGCTGCGCCGTTGAGGTGGCGAACCTCGGCCCGTCGTCCGGCCTCGAACGCAACCTGCAGCCTCTGGTCCGTCGTGGAGGGACCCACGTTGAAGGTCCGGACGAAGGGAGCGATCCCGCCTGAAGACTCGAGGCCGGGCATTTCGTTCACCGACATGTCACCCACCGTGTAGTTGAGGATCACCCGCTGGCCGTGGAGCGTAAGGCCTTTCCAGTGCGCCCAGTCGCGGGGTATCGGGCCATAGGGATGCTCGCGCGGATCCTCGAACGCCCCCCCCCGAGCCCAACCGGGAAGATTCGGATTCCCAAACGCCTGTTCGCCTTCGATCTGCGGATGAGCCCAATGCTCGCCGTCGAACACCACGCCTCTCAACGCGACGTATCCACCGGTCCAACCAGCCGCGTAACGCAACAGGTCGGTGTCGAAGAGCATCGCCCCCTTGGCTGGCCTGTCCGCAGCCCGGCCCAGTTGAATGGCGATCCCCTTGTAAGCGAGATTGCCCGCGGGCTGCGGCGCCGCGATCGAAGCCGTCAGAAACGGCCCGTAATCCATGTCCTGCCATGGATTGCCCGTTTGCGCGGCGGTTACTGGCCGATCCAGCACGGCACCGGTCGTCAACGCCAGGAGGATCCCAACGCCTCGAACACTGGCCAGGCATCCCTGGATTCCCCTGCCCCATCCCATACCGTTGCTGCCGTAAACCATAT
>Ga0114946_10001509_pt1 | contig 16054 bp, 12 predicted proteins | sample WalLakDeSediment_FD_88676 | JGI IMG/M metagenome (GOLD analysis project Ga0114946, IMG submission 88676) | Lake sediment microbial communities from Walker lake, Nevada to study Microbial Dark Matter (Phase II) - Walker Lake 11/02/13 Deep Sediment | ecosystem: Environmental > Aquatic >... | reverse complement strand
GATGACAAACTCTCCCGGCAGATTTTCAGCGGGGATCGTAAAAAGAACCGTTTCACCATTTTTGACCCCCTCTTTCGAAAGGATCGGCTGCATGGTATAGGTTTTGGAAAGAGCCAGGATACTTATCTTGCTCTCATACACCCCGCGATGATGTATGGTCAGGTTAGCGCCGGCAAAGTCGCTTCCCTGTGACAGGCTTTCAAAACAATACCCCGATAATAACAGGGGAACAAACAACTGCCGGATATACCATTTCGTTCTTTTAACCATAATGAGTTTGCAATAAAATAAATATGATTGAATATCGAAATGAACGGTTATCCCTTATTTATTTTGCCATCCACAATGGCCAGGATTTCCGACTCTTTCCGGATAGCCTGCTCCTCCAACACCTCACCTTTCGACACCATTTCTGCTGCAAATTCTTTGTCGTCGAGCCCGGCCGCGTTGATCTTCACATTCAGGTAAGCGCCCATTACAGCGGTACGGGCACAAAGGGCTCCCACCCCAACATCCGAAACGGAGGCTTCCAGACCGGTTTCGGCCATGGCTTTCATGACCTCCAGCGATTCCAGCGATCGCTCCATCACCCGGTAGGGTACCTGGATAGCATATTTCGAAGCCACTTCAATGGCCTTCTTGCGTGCTTTCTTCTCTTCATCCGAAGACCTTGGCAATCCAAATGCGTCCATGATGCGGTTGAAAGCCCGGGTGTCTTCATCGACCAGGAAGAGCAGTTCTTCTTTTATCTTCTGCCCTTTTTCCGCCCAAAGTGAAAACTCTTCCCACCGGTCATCCCAACCGGCTTTGTGCGATGAAAGGTTAGCCACCATCGTTCCAAGCGCCACCCCAAGGGCCCCCACGGCTGCCGATACCGATCCGCCTCCCGGTGCAGGTGATTCGGAAGCAGTCTCATCCGTAAAATCCTCTACCGTCATCCGGATCAATTTCTTATCATCCGGATCCTCCAGCAAATACTCGATGATCTTTTCCTTTGGGTTGAAAGGTTTCAGGTCATCCAAACCGAGTGACTTCACAGCGATTTTGACCAGTTCTTTTTCTGAAATGCCTGAAGAGCGTTGTTGCCTGGTCAGAAAATACTTTCCCGCGTCTATCAAGGCTTTCAACGGAATAAGCCCCACCAGCTCCGAGCCTGTCACCCGCACTCCCCTCTCCTGTGCCTTCAGCGAGGCTTCTTCAAATGCGATATGTGCCGGTGTAATGCTGATATTGGTTAAGTTTATCGAGATCTGGGCGATTCCATACTCCTCAATGAACCATCCAATGGCTTTGCAGGCTTTTAAAGAACCGGGTATCCAAATCTCCTTGCCGCGCTCATCCAACTTTTTCTTTCCGGTAATCGGATTCCCCTCCCGCATCGGCCGGCCTTTTTCACGGATATCGAAAGCGATGGCGTTGGCCCGGCGCGTGGAGGTTGTGTTGAGATTCACGTTGTATGCCACCAGGAAATCGCGGGCGCCAACGGCTGTAACACCTGTCATGGCCACTTTATCGTTGAATGCGGCCGGTCCGAAATCAGGCTTCCAGTGCGGATCCCTGAGCTTATCCGGCAACCCTTCGTATTCCCCGGCACGGCAATTAGCCAGGTTTCGCCGCTCCTCAGTAAAGGCGGCATTTTCATAACAATATACCGGTATGCCCAGCTCCCCGCCAATCCGTTCGGCCAGTTTACGCGCCAGGGCAGCCACTTCCTCCATGCTGATGTCACGGATAGGGATCAAAGGGCAAACATCCGTTGCACCGAAACGGGGATGCTCCCCTTTGTGCGTCCGCATATCAATGACCTCCGAGGCCCTTTTTACGGCAAGAAAAGCCGCCTCCAACACCGCCTCCGGCTCCCCGACAAAGGTTACCACTGTCCGGTTCGTTGCTCTCCCCGGATCAACATCGAGTAGCTTCACGCCCTCCACGCTTTCTACCTGATCCGTGATCTGTTTAATAATCGTCATATCCCGCCCTTCACTGAAATTGGGCACACATTCGATCAATTGTTTCATTGTTCTATTGTTATTTTCTTTAATTACAACAAATTACCACTAATTACAACAAATTACCACTAATCACACTATCCTCCCGTTCAACACAACCGTTTCCACCTTGTTGCTTCCATAAGCATAAGGCATAAACTCAATAGATGGGATCGGTTTGGTAATAAATACATTGGCTGTTTTTCCCACCGTAATGCTGCCCAGCTCCTCTTCCACGCCCATCGCATAAGCGCTGTTCAGCGTGATGGCGTTAATAGCCTCTTCCGGAAGCATCCTGTAGATAATACAACCCATCGAAAGGATCAGTTGCATATTACCGGAAGGTGATGAACCCGGATTAAAATCGCTGGCCATGGCCACGGGCAGCCCGGCGTCGATCATCTGCCGGACCGGTGCAAATGGTATACCAAGGAAAAAACTGGCTCCCGGCAAAACCGTAGGCATGGTCTCCGTTCCCCTGAGCGCTTCGATCTCTTCCTCTCCCATATGTTCCAGATGATCCACTGATAAGGCATTGTACTTTACCCCTACCTGCACCCCACCGGTGCGCCCCAGTTCATTGGCGTGTATCTTTGGCCGCAATCCATATTTCAAACCGGCATTGAGGATCCGGTCGGTATCCTCTACGCTGAAAAACCCGCGGTCACAAAATACATCGATATAATCAGCCAACTCCTCCGCTGCCACCATGGGGATCATCTCATTGATAATCAAATCTACGTAAGCGGAAGGATCCGATTTATACGCCATGGGAACGGCATGCGCCCCCAGGAAAGTAGCCTTGATGGTCAATGGCGAAGTCTTTTTCAACCGGCGGATCACCCGGAGCATTTTCAGCTCATTTTCCGTGGTAAGTCCGTACCCGCTCTTGATCTCCACCGCCCCGGTGCCAAAAGAAATGATCTCATCCAGTCTTTCACGCGCCGCCCGAAACAATGCATTCTCAGAAATTTCACGCATCTTCCCGGCTGAATTGAGGATCCCTCCTCCCCTTTTCGCAATTTCCTCGTAAGACAACCCTCTGATCTTATCCGTATACTCCAGTTCACGGCTTGCCGGAAAAACCAGGTGCGTGTGGGGATCACACCAGCAGGGAAATACCATCCTTTCCTTCGCATCAATCACCTGTATCCACCCGCTAGAAGCGCGTTTCAATTCCTCACTTAATTCTTCCATCTTCCCGAACAACGAAATCTTTCCCTTCTCAATGAAAAGATACGCGTCAGGAATTATACCCAGCTTCGCCATGTCAGTGCCCGCCACGAAAGAATGACCATGACCGGCAACTTGCACAAGCGCTTTGATATTCTTTATTAATATTGCCATTTTCCCGGATATCAGATATCAATCAGTCCACGAAAATACGAATTTTCAACCGACCCCCCTGACATAACCCCATGTTGTAAACTTATAAATTATTTTTATCGGCCGGTGCAACCTTTTTAGGGTTTATCTTGTCATTTATAACGAATCGGTTGTTTACTGATTTGGTTTTGGTGAACAAATTTGGTTTATTAAATGGTTGTCGGGCACCTGTTGAATTCAGCAGGTGCTTCTTTTTAGTAACGAATAATATACCTATCTTTGCAACCAATCTAATTTTATACATACTACTTTATGACTTTCAGAGCCTCCTTTGCTGCATTCCTTCTGCTTACCCTTTCATTGAACCTGCCGGCTGAAACCATTACCTCTGACGAGGCCAAAAAAATAGCCGGGAATTTCCTTCACCTCACAATGAAAAAATACGGGAACATTGGTGAACCTGCCGGCATCCGGCTGGTTAATCCTTACGTCTATCAGAGCGGGGGTCATCCGGTCTTTTATGCATTCGACACTGACCCGGGCTTTATCCTCATCTCCGCCGAAGATGGCTTTACACCCATCCTGGGTTATTCCTTTCAGGGAAGATTTGAATTTGAGAACACCCCGCCGCATTATAAGGGATTCATCCTGAATTATGCCGAACAGATCATACACGTCAGGGAAAACAACCTGGAGCCGACACCGGAATTCAAAGCTATCTGGAATGAATTGAGATCAGATGATATCACACTGGTTCCAGTCGCCCGCGAACGTGATGTATCACCGCTGCTCTCCAGCACATGGGACCAGGGATATCCATACAACATCCTCTGCCCGCCCGACCCGAATGGCCCCAACGGCTACGTATGGGTGGGATGCGTGGCCACCGCCATGGCACAAATTATGTACTACTGGCGCTATCCCGAAACCGGCACAAGTCAGCACTGTTATACACCGGGGAATTCTTCCTACGGGATGCAATGTGCCAACTTCAGTCAGACACAATATGCCTTTGACGGTATGATCAATAGCATCGACAATCGCAATCCTCATCCCAATGCCGAATTACAATACCATTGTGCAGTTTCCGTCAACATGAGTTTCGGCCCCAACGGCTCAGGCTCTTATAGTTTTATTGTGCCCGACAGACTGAACCTTTACTGGCGTTATAATAACGCGCAATACCGGGAAAAACAAAATTATTCCACCACGGGATGGATCAACCTGCTGAAAGCCGATATCGACCAGGGTTATCCGCTCTATTATTCAGGCTTTAATTCCTCTCAGGGCGGACATGCTTTTGTCTGCGACGGTTACCAGGGGGATTATTTCCATTTCAACTTCGGCTGGAGTGGCAGTGGAAACGGTTACTACACCCTTACAAATGTCGGCGGGTTTTCTCAAGGCCAGGCCTGCGTGCGGAATTTCGTCCCATCCGATCCCAATTATCCATATCATAATACAGGCACAAAGACGCTGACACAGAAATCGGGATCCCTCACCGATGGAAGCGGTCCGATTGCCAATTACCTGGATAACCTCTCCGCTTCATGGCTGATAGATCCCCAAACCGCCTACGATTCCATTACGGATATCACCCTCACGTTTTCCGCCTTTGACGTATTACCCGGTGATACAGTGAAGATTTATGACGGCGGAAACACCACAGACTCCCTGCTGGGCGCTTTTTCAGGTGATGAAATTCCCCCGCAGATGACGTCCGGCTCCAACAAAATGCTGATCGTCTTCACTACGGATGGCAACGGTAATGCACCCGGATGGTATGCAGAGTACACCACTTCATCCCCGACATGGTGCTCCGGCCTAACCACACTTACAGAACCATACGGTACTTTTGATGATGGCAGCGGTACTTTCCATTACCATGGCGGTTCCACCTGCCTGTGGAGAATCAATCCGCCTTATGCCAGTAAAATAACACTCTCATTTAACTATTTCGAGACCGAAGAAGATAAAGATATCCTGAGCATCTATGACGGGACAACCTTAATAGGGACTTTTTCGGGTAACACCATTCCCGGAACCCTTACCGCTACATCAGGTATGATGACCCTCACCTGGTACACCAACCCATCCAACAATTTCCTGGGCTGGGAAGCCAGCTATGAGGTCGATAACGTGGGGTTGGATGAGAATTCAGGGATCAAAGACCTTACGACATACCCGAATCCCGTTTCAGGGGATCTTTTCATCAACTACCATTCTGAAAAAGAAAGTTATATAACACTGACTTTAACCAATCCGACCGGTCAGGTAATCCATCGCCAGCAGCACCGGGTTGTTTCCGGTGTTAATCAGCACAGTATCGGAATGCAAGCTTATGCAGCCGGTATTTATTTCCTGACAATCCGAACAGAATACGGTCAATTAAACAAGAAAATCATCGTTCAATAAACAACTATCATCATAATATTTTAAAAAAATGAAAAAAGGAATCTTCACGGTTTTTTATCTGGCTCTCGCCTCTTTTGTCTTCTCGTTGATAAGCATCACCGGCTATTCCCAGACCAATGACAGAGATTACCTCGATGGATTGGTCTATATTAAATTCAAAGATCATGTGAATGTCGATATACCTGTCCATCCCGATAAATCCGTTGATATCATACATTTCCCGTTCCTGGGATCTATGATTGAACCATATGGGATCACCGGCATCACCCGGCCGTTCGATTTTAACAACGATTTTCTTCTGCTCCGGACCTTCGAGATCAGTTTTTCCGAGTATTCAAAGGTGGAAGAAATGATCACAGTGCTTTCCGGGATCGTTGATCTGGAATATGCTGAAAAGGCGCCCTTATATTACATCGACTACACACCGAACGATACATTGTACAACTGGCTGTTCGGTTTTGGCAACTGGAACTGGCACCTTGATGTGATCAACGCTGAGATGGCATGGGACGTTACAACAGGCGATCCTGACATTAATGTGGCGATTGTTGACAACGCGGTATGGATCGATCATCCCGACCTGACCAATAAGATTTATCTGTCGTATGATGTGACCCAGGCCGGGAACAATAACTCCAATCCTCCCAGCACCGGTGATCCGGGTGATTGGTCGCACGGCACCCATTGTGCAGGTCTCTCAGGAGCTGAAACAGATAATGTTACGGGTGTCGCATCTATCGGTTACAACGTGAGCCTGATCGGCGTCAAGGCATCCCACAATAACTCCCCTACAGGAATTACGCACTGGACCGCCGGGATCCAATGGGCTGCCAATAATGGCGCCAATGTGATCAATATGTCGTTCGGCGGTTCGGGTTACAGCCAGACGTCACAAAACCTGATCAATTCCATCTCAAACAATGGCGTAGTGTTCTTCGCATCAGCCGGCAACAATAATACTTCTGCCCCTCACTACCCTTCAGCATATAATAATGTAATCTCAGTAGCCTCCACCAATGAAAATGATATAAAATCAGATTTTTCAAATTTCGGCACAACCGTTGACATTTGTGCCCCGGGCGGCTACGGGACCAGTGGCCCCAGCGGATTGTTGAGCACCACCTATGAAGAAACGGATCTGGGCCATTATGACACCTACTTTGGTACATCCATGGCCTCGCCTTTTGCCGCCGGCCTCGGGGGCCTGATACTTTCCATTAATCCGGATTTAACCCCCCAGGAGGTTGAAAATATCCTCAAATCCACCTGCGTGGTCATCGACACATTGCCGGGAAATGCCAACTGGGCAGGGCTGTTAGGCGCCGGAAGGATCGACGCCTACGCGGCTGTTTCAAATACCCCTTATACGCCTGTTGCAGATTTTATGACTGAAATCACAACCATCATGCCCGGTACCAGCATCCAGTTTTTTGATAAAACAGCCGGAGTCCCCGGTACCTGGGCATGGGAATTTACCGGGGGGAACCCATACCTTTCTGCACAGCAAAATCCAATAGTAACGTATGATGATGAAGGTGTATATAACGTGTCACTGGTTGCATCTAACAATTTCGGTCTTGACATCGAAACCAAAACCGGCTATATTACCGTCACCAGCACACCCGATCCATGGATCATCTTCACTGCCAGCGATGTATATGCCTGTAATAAAGATATTATCTCATTTACAGATTCAACCCTCTATAATCCCACTTCCTGGGAATGGACCTTTAACCCGTCAACAGTCACCTTTGTCAATGGCACCAATGCAAATTCCCAAAATCCCGATGTCCGTTTTGAAGAACCGGGACTCTACACTGTGACCCTATCAGCTACCAATGCCAACGGCAACAGTAATAAAACAGTTGAAAATATGATTGAAATTGAAGGGATCTTGCTGAATTACGCGGAAGATTTTGAAGAGGGACACAGCGGAAACTTTGTACTTGCCGCGAACACCAGGGGAAAAATCGCTGTTGATAACCGGGCGGCTGCGCCGGATTCCGATTTTGGCCTGCATTTCCACGGAAATCACTTCACAGGAGGTTGGTCGGGCGGACCGGCCAATACAACCCCCACCCAGGCCTGGGAAACCAATACCAATTTCCACTCCTGGGCTGAGAATTGCAGCGTGGATGCAACCGGCATAGAGGGTGTCGGATTGACTTTCGATCTCAGGCAAACTTTCTCGATAGGCAATAAGTACTCCTGGTTTAGGGTGCTGGTCAATGATGAACAGATAGCAGATGTCTACGGCAATGAAAATTTCAATCCCGTTACGAATCAGGACCCATTCCAGACAATGATATTTGATCTGTCTGAATATGGAAATACGTTGTTCTCACTGAAATTCCAGGCCTCATGCTACCTTTCCGATAAATTCTTCGCGGAAGGTGATAATGCCTTTGTGGACAATATCATGATCTCCAATACAACCGCAATCGGTGAACCAGGAGCTTCTGAAGCGGGAATGCTGATCTATCCCAACCCTGTGAGCAATCTGATGAACTATTCAGCACATGGTGTAGGTAACAACATCGAAGTGAAAGTCATGAATGTGCAAGGACAGACCATTCTCCGGAAACAAGAAAGTAACTATAGAAATGGAGATATCCGCCAGACCAATCTCACCGGAATAGCTCCGGGAATCTATATCCTGCAGATTTCAGGCGAATTGGGTGTGGTCACTAAAAAAATCATTGTGAAATAATCCCTCTGGCGCGGGTTTTTTCATGATGTTCCGGACTTTCTTTCTACTTTTATTGATGAATTGTAAATGATCATCATGAAGAAGATTTACGCATACCTGACAATGGTCTCGCTTCTGGCCGGTATGGCCACTTCCCGGTCCGGTCATATCCCGGAAGAACGAGCCCGCGATGTAGCGCTGAAATTTTATTACGAAAGGATCCAGTCCTACAATCCGTTGCATTTTAACGATGTGAGCATTCAGTCCTCCTTTATTATTACCGGAAAAGAAAATCCGCTGTATTACATTTTCAATATTTCACCTTCCGGCTTTGTCACTGTTGCGGCAAATGATGCAGTAACACCCGTTCTTTGCTATTCTTTTAAAGGACACTTCACCCCTGATCACCAACCGGCTAATTTTCAGGCCTGGATGGAGCAATATCGCCGGCAGATTGAATCAGTCGCGGAATGGGATGGCTCAAATGTGCAGGAAATAAAAACCCTCTGGAATTATTATTTGGATACATCCTGGGAAAATATCCGGCCTTTTTCAGGGCGGGAAGTGCCGCCCCTGCTGACATCCACCTGGAACCAGGGTATTTATTATAATGAGTTTTGCCCCGCAGATCCGGCCGGCCCTGGCGGACATTGTTATGCCGGTTGCGTTGCTACAGCGATGGGGCAGGTAATGAATTACTTCCGTTGGCCTGATACCGGGACAGGTTCATACACCTATGAATGTCCGCCGTATGGTACGCTCAGCGCCGACTTCGGCAATACCACCTACCATTGGGACCTCATGGAAACCTCGCTCAGTCATAGCAATCTATATGTGGCCGAACTGTTATATCATCTCGGCGTCTCGGTGGATATGGTGTATGGCCCCAACGGATCAGGTATGTATAATCACAAAGCCGCCTATTCACTGAGAACTTATTTTAAATATTCATCTGAAACGCAATATGTTTTTCGCGATTCGACTACCATGGACTGGGACAGCCTGCTGGTATCGCACCTCGACCAGCGCATCCCGATGTATTATGCCGGATGGTCGGAACCGCATGTCAATGGCCATGCTTTTGTGTGTGACGGATACCAGGGCACCGGTTTCTATCATTTCAACTGGGGCTGGGGAGGTTCTTATGACGGTTATTTTTACACCGATAACCTCACACCGGGTGGCGCCAACTTCAACCTGGCCCAGGAGGTGATCATCCATGCCTTCCCCGACACCATCCAGTATACCTATCCGCTCTATTGCAACGGAAACACTTCCTATACAACCCTCTACGGCACCATTGAAGATGGCAGCGGACCGGTCTTCCCCTACCAGGATATGAGCGAATGCAGCTGGCTTATCGCCCCTGCAGATTCTGTCGAGGGTATTACCATTCAATTCCTGCATTTCAGCCTGGAAACCGGCGATACCCTGAAAATCTTTGAGGGCGATACCCTTACCGCCCCATTGCTCGGGGCATTCACAGGAAACGGATTGCCCCCCGATATATCCACCACGGGTAACCGCCTGTTCCTTCATTTCCTATCCGACTCTATCCAGACCGGCGAAGGCTTCCTTGCCGGATTTTATTCCGACCTGCCGGTCTACTGCAGCGGAACAGTTATTCTGAATGCCTCATCCGATACCATTTCCGACGGCAGCGGACCCTATAACTATCACAACAATTCTATATGCATGTGGCGGATCCTGCCAGAGAATGCAGGACCCATCACCCTGTATTTTACTGAATTTGAAACAGAGGAATCGAATGACGTCTTAAAGATATTCGATCTTCAAACACAGGCCCTGCTGGCTGAATACTCAGGATACTATCCCGATCTGCCCGAACCGGTGACGGCCACCGGCGGAAAAATGCTTATCATCTTCAGCACCAACCCTACCGTTACTGCCCCCGGATGGACTGCCTGGTACGAGACGGAAACGGTAAATATTCCTGATATGACAACTCAAAGTGAACCGGTGATCTATCCGAATCCTACAGACGGTATGGTTACTATCAGGTTTAATGAAGAAGTTCAAAATATATCCTGTTTGAGGATCACCGATTTATCCGGACGGGAGTTGCTCAGACGTAAAGTTAGCCGGATGAATAGTGGACCAGCTCAACTCGATCTGCGCCATCTATCCCCTGGAGTGTATTTCCTGAATATATTTCATGACAATTTGCCGGTGCAAACACAGAAAATTATTCGTTACTAATGAAGATCGTGACCATAGCCGGCGCCAGGCCCCAGTTCATCAAAGCTGCCGCCATCAGCCGGGCCGTCAGGATGCATTTCAGCGACCGGATAGAGGAAAAGATCGTTCACACTGGCCAGCACTACGACGACAATATGTCGAAAGTCTTTTTCGAAGAGCTGGAAATCCCCGTCCCTTCATATAATCTTGAAGTGGGTTCCGGTACGCATGGTTTCCAGACGGGAGAGATCATGCAAAAAGCTGAAAAGGTCCTGCTCGGTGAAAAACCGGATGCGGTCATCGTATATGGCGATACCAATACCACGCTGGCAGGCGCTGTCGCTGCCTCAAAATTACACATCCCGGTGGTCCACATTGAAGCCGGCCTGCGTTCCTTCAATAAATCCATGCCCGAAGAGATCAACCGGATATTGTGCGATCATGTCTCCACACTGCTGTTTTCACCAACTCTTACCGGTTTTCAGAACCTTGTCCGGGAAGGGTTTGATCCCGCTGCCAAACCGCCCTTCTCAGCGGATAATCCCGGTATCTATCATTGCGGAGATGTGATGTACGATAATGCACTGTACTATGCCGATAAAGCATACAAATCCTCGAAAGTTCTCTCCAACCATAACCTTGAAAACAAAGAATTCATTTTGTGCACCATCCACCGTGACAGTAACACCGATCACTCCGACCGGTTAAATGATATCTTCGATGCACTGGATGAAATTACACGGCAGCACCGGATTGACATGGTCATGCCATTGCATCCCCGGACAAAAAAAATGCTGCCGGTGATCATAAACCGGGATCTGCACCGTCGAATTCACTCGAATCCATTCCTGAAGCTCGTAGAACCTGTCCCATACTTCGACATGCTGGTCCTGGAAAGCCGTTGCACCATGATCATCACCGACTCGGGCGGCGTGCAGAAAGAATCCTATTTCTTCAAAAAAACCTGCCTCGTCCTTCGCTCCGAATCGGAATGGAAAGAACTGACCGAACTGGGGACTGCCAAAATTGTCGATGCCGATAAACACCTGATAATTAACACGTTCAGGGAGTTTGTAAAGGCTCCGCCTAAGGATTTCCCCCCGGTTTTCGGAGATGGCCATGCTTCGGAATTTATTGTGGGCGAAATTGTTTCCCGTATCACTTCATAATACATTCAGAAACGGCAACCTTTATCAGAAGAAATTATCATCCGGACTTGTGGAAATGAAAAATTTCCATACCTTTGCACTCCATTTTTAAAAACAAATTGAATCAATAACTTACGATTAACAATGGCAAATCAGTACGAAACCGTTTTCATTATGACTCCCGTTTTATCTGATGATCAGATGAAGGAAACGGTCGCAAAGTATCAGAAATTACTGAAAGACAAAGGAGCCGAAATCGTTATGGAGCATAACTGGGGATTGAAAAAACTGGCTTATCCGATCCAGAAAAAGTCCACAGGCTTCTATTACCTCATCGAGTTCAAAGCCGGCGGAGAAATTGTCCGAGACATTGAACTGGCATTCAAACGCGACGAGCGCATCATCCGCTTTCTGACCGTTAAGCTTGATAAACACGCGGTTGCATACAATGAAAAAAAGCGCAAAAAAGCGCAGGAAGAACAACCACAGGAAGCTTAATGTATAAACTTTTAAATGTTTAGAACCATGGCACAGCAAACCGGAGATATTAAATATCTTACCCCGATCAACGTTGATACCAAGAAGAAAAAGTACTGCCGCTTTAAAAAGGCGGGCATAAAGTACATCGATTACAAAGATGCCGACTTTCTCCTGAAATTCGTGAACGAACAAGGCAAGCTACTGCCCCGCAGAATTACCGGCACTTCGACGAAATACCAGAAAAAAGTGGCCCAGGCCGTTAAAAGAGCCCGCCACCTTGCCTTGATGCCCTATGTGGCCGATATGTTAAAATAAGCTTGAGGAGGAAAAAGCAATGGAAGTTATCTTAAAACAAGACATACCCAACGTGGGCTATAAAGATGATATCGTAACCGTTAAAAACGGGTACGGAAGGAATTATCTCATCCCCAAGGGCCTTGCCATTCTGGCTACAGAAACCAATAAAAAGGTCATCGCCGAAAACAAAAAGCAAAAATCTTTTAAAGAAGAAAAGATCAAGGATGAAGCCATGACCATCGCCAAGGCCCTCGAAAAGATCAGCCTGAAGATCGGGGCCAAAGCCGGTACCTCAGGTAAGATCTTCGGATCGGTCAATGCCATTCAGATCGCCCAGGCGCTGAAAGATCAGCATAAATTCGACTTCGACCGCAAACAAATAGAAGTCGATGGCGAATCGATCAAGGAACTGGGTACCTATAAAGCCAATATCAAGCTGCACAAAGAAGTATCCGTGGAAATCGACTTCGAAGTCTTCGCGGAATAAATACTATTCATCTGATAAACCTGACAGGTTCTCGATGTAATCGGGGACCTGTCAGCGTTTTAAAAACTACTTCCCCGCAAACGTAATATAGTAATTCGCCAGGAAATTCCAGATGGTTACCACGCCAATGGCAAACAACTTGGAAAGATAGAAGTTCATCCCGAACCGGGAATGAATGATCCACAATATCAGGTTGTTCAAACCCAGGCCGATCAGGCTGATGGCCAGAAATTCGGTATATTCCAAAGCAATATTAGGATCCTGGCTTTTAAAGGTCCAAACCCGGTTGAGAATATAATTGCTGGTGGCGGCTATAGTAAATCCTATGGAGTTCGAGATATATTTCTGGATCTTCAGCCATTCCTTACAGATATAAGTAATTCCAAAATCCACGAACAAACCCGAAAATCCGACAATGCCAAATTTGATGAACTTGAACAAGAAGGCCCGGGAAAGGATTTCAGACATGCTACAATTGTATGATGAGCACTAATTTATCATCGCCTCTCATAACATCAACAGAAATAACCTGCCCGGGATTCAATCTTTGCAAGCGGTTCATATAGTCATAAATATCAGTGACCGGTTTACCATCGATGGCGGTAATGATATCCCCCTTTAGCATGCCCCCTTCGAATGCCGGACCATCAGCTCTCACGCCACCCACACCCAGGCCAGCCTTGGTAGTAGCGGCAAAATCCGGCATAATGCCCAGGGTAGCCTTCAGGCGGTATCCCCCGCGGCTTCTCTGCTGCTTCGGCCCGGCCTGGCGAAAAGTAAGGTAAGCCTCACGATCTGCCAGCTGACGGACCAGATCTTCCACAATCTCAATGACGGCAGCCGTGCCCTCGAAATTGATCAGTTCCCACCTGTCATTGGGCGTGTGATAATCTTCATGGACCCCGGTGGTGAAAAAAAATACAGGTATATCTTCACCATAGAATGATGCATGGTCGGAAGGGCCATAACCTTCCGGTGAAAAAGTCATGCTGATTACCCCTGTTTCAAGTGATTCCAAAATCTCCTGGGATTCCTTTGAAGTGCCCGAGCCACCGATCATGATGGCGGGATCATCCTCATTCAACCGGCCGATCATATCCAGGTTGATCATGGCCATCACGGCATTTATATCGATCAACGGGTTTTTCACAAAGTGTTTTGATCCGAGCAAACCCAGTTCCTCCGCGTCAAATGCTATGAAGACTATACTTCGTTTCAGGGAGGACCGGACGGATGCCAGCTTTGCCGCCAGTTCCAGTACGCCTGCCACGCCCGAGGCGTTGTCATCAGCGCCGTAATGAATGGCCAACGAATCCATGAACCGCGAACCGCTGCCCTGGCCACCCATTCCCAGATGGTCGTAATGTGCGCCGACAATGATATAGCTTTCACGTAGCACAGGATCATTTCCTTCAATCATCCCCACAACATTCCGGCCCGGAACCACCTCATGGATAATTTCAGAACTGGCTTTCACCCTTGCACTTAGAATTTGCGAAGCCGGCCTGTATGTTGATGCAAGAAGGGACTCCATCCCGTCAATGGTGATGTTGTCGGTTTCCAGTATCTTATCCGCCAGCGATCTCTTCACGTGGAGGACAGGTATACCAGCATCCGACCTCGATTTGTCAAAATACACCGATACCAGTTTGTCCTGTTCGTCGAACTTGCTGCCGGAAACAAAAAGTACGCCAGCCGCCCCTTTGTCACGGGCTCTTATCACCTTGTCACGGTCTTCCCCGAAGGCTGAAAAATAACTGTCCTGCTGATCCATTTCGGGATCACCACGGAGTAACATCACCCAATTACCGGCAACATCGATATTCTCATAATCATTCCATGCCAGGCTGTCATGTTGGAAATCAAACCCATAGCCCGCGAAAACAACGCCGGCTTCCAGTGTGGTGCTGGCAGAAAATGGAAAGGGACCAAAATCTTCTCCGGCCGTTCCGGTAATATCACCCGACTGAAATGAGTTAGCGCCTTCCTTCACACTGACGACTGCATCAAAAATCTGTAATCCATCCTCTCCCAGAAGCGTCAGTCCAGATGATATAAAATGTTCCCGTATGTAAACCGCGGCAGCATAACTGCCTGGGGTTCCCGGATAACGACCTGCCAGCTCATCGGAGGCCAGGTAAGAGATATGCGCTTTGACATCCTCCGCCGTAATCGTTTCCGTAAAAACCGGTTGGGAAATCAGCGCATTACCTCCAATAAAATAAAACAGGAAAATAAATATATATCTGAGATACATAATCTAAAGAGAATTAATGAAATATTAGATGCGCAAAGGTAAGGAATTTACCATTCAGCTATCGTTCCGGATTTATGACGCCATATGCAGCCTGACATTTCGCCTGATCAGGCTTGATACCAATGATGTAGGGATCATTCCCGCGAAAAATGAAACGATCTTGTTCACCATTCCGGGTATTACTTCCCGCTTGCCTTTATAAAGGCCTTTCAACCCTTGCCTGGCCACTTTATCGGCATGCATAATATACTGCCATTTCAAAAAATCATCCTGATTATCCTTGAAAGCCACATTAAAAAAATTAGTGTGTGTCGGTCCCGGAATCAGGCAGGTTACCACTACGTTGTGCATTTTCATTTCCTGGTGAAGTGCCTGCGAAAAATGACGCACATAGCTTTTGCTGGATGAATAGGCTGAAAAATATGGGATCGGAAGATAGGCTGCAGTAGAAGCTACATTGAGAATATACCCCTTCCGGCGCTCCTTCATTCTGCTGCCAAAGAGGTTGCTTAAGGTTGTCAGGGTAGTCATATTCAACGTCAGCATCGCCTCCACATTACGTGTATCCTGATCCAGGCTTTCTCCAAAAAAACCAAAACCGGCATTGTTTACCAGTATATCCACCTTCAATCCCAGCCGTTCGCATTCATTATATAAAACGGTGGCAGATCCCGTAACGGAAAGGTCAACAGGCATTATAATAATATCGGAAACTTCATTTAACTCCCTGCCCACCTGGCATAAACGTTCCTCATTCCGGCTGACAAG
>Ga0114946_10001508_pt1 | contig 16077 bp, 15 predicted proteins | sample WalLakDeSediment_FD_88676 | JGI IMG/M metagenome (GOLD analysis project Ga0114946, IMG submission 88676) | Lake sediment microbial communities from Walker lake, Nevada to study Microbial Dark Matter (Phase II) - Walker Lake 11/02/13 Deep Sediment | ecosystem: Environmental > Aquatic >... | reverse complement strand
GTAAAAATAATACTTATCAGGTGAGATTTGATATTGCAGTCGATAGTATTGGCATTGTCAATTTATCAAAACGAAATCTGAATGATAAAGGTTCCGCACCCTCGTCGGCAGCTTCGAAAATGTCTTCAGAAGGACACGGTGAAGCGCTTCGAAGAAGAGTATCATGGACATCTTCCCAACGTCGGTTACATGACTTTGGGGACGGATAATTATCCCCTCTATCTCCGTTTTTACGGTATCACGGAATATCGGCGCCATGTACGTCCAAGGCAATGCACACTCCGTCCTGGATTTGGAAAACATGGCAGCAGTAGATACCTTCTACTTTCATTTACTCACTATTCACACACCTACCAGAGAATTGCACATGACCATGAGACGCGTACTTTCCGTTGTTGTTGTCTTCCTGTTCCTTTGCGGGACATCCTACTCACAGTGGCTGAACGGGCAATCCTCCGATCTGGTATTGGGACAGCCGGATTTTTCGACAAACACCCGGGGCGCGGGCATGTCCGGCATGAATGCACCGGTCGGACTCGCAATTGATCCCGGTACGGGCAAGTTGTTCATTGCCGATTTTTCCAACCATCGCGTGCTTCGCTGGCCGTCGGTTACCTCGCTCACAACGGGAATGCCTGCCGAGGCCGTTCTGGGGCAAAGCGATTTCGACTCGACTTCCGCCGCTACAGGACCTGATCGAATGCGTTATCCGACGGCGATTGTCGTTGATAGCGATGGACGGTTGTGGGTAGCGGACGCCCGCAACAACAGGGTTCTCCGCTTTGACAATGCCTCCATGCTTCCGACGGGCGCGGCAGCAGACGGCGTCCTGGGACAGCCGGATTTCATCTCGAACGACGCGGCCCTGAGCCGCAACCGCATGGATTATGTACGCGGATTGGCAATCGATCCCAATGGGCGCCTGTGGGTGTCTGACCAGAGCAACCGTCGGGTGCTGCGTTTCGATAATGCCGCCGCGAAACCCAACGGCGCTGACGCTGACGGCGTCCTCGGTCAGCAGGATTACGTCAGCAACAGCGATTCATTGCTGCCCGGCGGTTTCGCGAATCCGCGCGGGCTCGCTCTTGATGCTGACGGCAACCTGTATGTGGCCTCCAGCCGTCATCACAGGGTGCTCCGTTTCGACAGGGCGGCCGCCAAGACTGATGGCGCTCCCGCTGACGGCGTCCTTGGACAGCCGGATCTCATGACCGCGGAGGCCGCGACGAGCCGGGTCGGCATGAAAGAACCGAGCGGCGTGGCAATGGATGCGGCAGGACGACTGTATGTCGCTGATTACGGAAACAATCGCGTACTCCACTTCAGGAATGCCGCGACGCTGGACAACGGCGCGCCGGCGGACGGCGTCCTGGGGCAGCCGGCTTTCGACAGCGGTGTCCCTTCCGCGGGCGCCGCGGGCATGCAATACCCCTGGGGAATGGCACTGGAGAACGAACGAGGGAAGCTCTGGGTATGCGACGTATCGAATCATCGCGTGCTGCGTTTCTCGGCAGAGGGACCGCTGCTCAGTGTCGCTACCCAGGCGACGAACGCGATACAGCCGGAACTTTCGCGACCTTACCCCAATCCGATGCAGGACCATACCTTTATCGAGTTCAGTTTGCCCCATCCCGCGAATGTGACGATCGAGGTGTTCAACATGCTCGGAGTGAAAATACACACTATAACGGATGCATATATGCGCGAAGGTGTGCATCGGCTTGAATGGGTAAACCGTTCGCTTCCCGGCGGGATGTATATGATGACGCTTCGCAGCGGAAACGTGACGGCCGGCAGATTGCTCGGCATTCTGCGATAGCGGCAGGCGATAGACCCAGCCCGACAGACGGTCCCGGCGCAGTGGCAAGATGCGTGAGGCCTGTATTGTTACGCATCGTCACTGAGAACACGAGTGGACGGTAGCGGTAATCCGTGTCCTGAAAGAAAGCATTGCGCCTTCTCCTTGTCGATACACCACCGCGGTGCCCCAATGAGATACAACGCGGTTGATTATATCGACAACCTGCCGATGTCGGAACCCTCGACGGCCTCGGGAGCGAAGACCTGAGAATGGCGGGCAGCTTTTCAGCGAGAACATCAATGCGCGGCACCGGCGCGACCAAAGGGCAAGGCGATCACGAATCAGTGTCGACGACGAAAGCCGCTATGCACCGATCCGCTGCGTTGCGGAAATCAGTGCTGGCGCCATACTCCCGGATTCAGCGCAGCAAGCCGCCGGGACCTCCGTACGCATTCCATCAGAAACAATAAACGAATACCGTCGGGCTAGCCGCGTCGCTCATCTCGAACATTGACTATGCTTACTCTACCTGTAGCGCTGGATCCTCATGTTCCATGATTGTTATTCCTGGCGCTAAGATAAGGAGAGCGTGCGACCATCGAGGCAGTCACCTGCTGCAAACCTGTCGGACAATACTTGTACATGCCGCTCATCCCGGGAACATCAGACCTTCACTCAGCGCTGTACAGACGACATACAGTTGCGAGACGTTCACGTGACGTTTCCGTCATAAAACAGGCGTTTGAAGCATTTTCGCCAACATTGTACTATCGATTTCATCGAAAACGCATGAGTTGGACCGCCGGCGAAAGTACAATACGCTCCCATCTCCCACCGGCGCGGGACGAGGCAACAATCGGATTTACTCCGCAAGCAGGCATCCGTGGAGACAACCGGTGTGACAACAGGCGTTGATCTTTGTTGCTTATCTTAGCAGTTCAGCATTGTTCAGCGCCCTTGCACCTCCACGTCGCCTCAAGCTCCCTTACACGTCACCCTGTGGGAGCTCAGTTCCGGGAGAAGAGCGGATGGCGATGAAACAGCACTTTTGCAAGACCCGCTTACCGTGGATGCTTTCAACACCTGTACTTCCAATGGCTGCATTGCTAGCTGAGAGCCGTCAACGGTACTCCGGAAAAAGGCCGACGATTTGCTGGAGAGCAGCAGGCGGCTTCGAGATTGTGATCATTGCGAGACACAGCATGGAATTCGCGGTCCATCACTGTCATCGCAATAGCATTTTCGTTCCTCCGACCGGTGTACCGTCGTGCAAGTACTGTATTATATATATTCCCTTCGGCCAGTGAACGTTCTGAAAAACAGCATATCTGTTTTGTACGTCCGCTCTTGACATCTCACTTCCCGACAGATCATAAATCACGATCCGACTATCTCCGGCAGGTACATCGTTCCGGAATTCAACCACAAAGTATCCCGAAGAAGGATTGGGATATACGGTATACTCATACCGCGGGCCCGGAAGCGGAGCTTGCGGCAGCTCCGACGACAATACGTTGTCATCCAATGCTTCGATCAGTAATACACCGGCGGAAAAATCACTCAAATAGATATTGTTGTTGTCGTCAAGCGTCACTGCCACGCTGCCGAATACATTCATCCATCCGCCTGTTCCCCGGGTTTGCGCGATCAGCACCGCTTCCGTACCGGAGGATACATCGTACACTTTGAGACCGTAGAACTGATCCGCAACATATACCTTATCGTTCCTCAACACAATATCCTTGGCGTTCCTGCTGAATTCATAATCGCAGAACAGCTCCTGGAGATTGTTTCCATTCCATTGGAAGAGCGCTATCTGTTTTCCGTAGCAGACCGCGATTTTTCCGTTTTCCACCGAAATGCCTCTAACATCAGCATATGAGAGCAGACCCCAGGGCATGCTCAGTTGAATGGAATCAAGTACGGAAACGGCGTGCCCGGAAACCCTGGCCGCTACAAGACGCCATTGATTATTACCGAGCTTTTTTCCGTAATACAGCGTATCTCCCGATACCGCAAAGCCGGTGTAATCGTTATTCGTTGTGTCAACAAAGTATTCGGCAAAATCATTATCCGTGTCGAAAGGATCAAAAACCACCAGATGTGTACTCAGCAGATTTGTCGATGTCGCCACCAGGCGCTGTCCTGCATTCGTATAGATATTACTGAAACCGGCGAGTGATTTTCTCATATCATACTCAAGTACCGGCCGACCGCCTCTTTGCCGGGGCGCTATGTTATACACTCTGGATGGATTAAGCAATAGAAGTGAATCGTTCAGGAATTCCACATCGCTGGAGAAGAAATGGTCACCCAGATCATGAATGTGCATGGTAACGGCATCGCACCAGAAGCCATTCCTGAACTGAAGGCTGTCAATATCATATACCACGTGACCGTAGCCCTCATTACACACCCACAGCATATTATCCTTCACCCTGCTCTTTTTTACCCATCCTCCGGTAGGGATTATTGTTATCGTATCCATGAACGCCAGTCGGGACACATCATTGATGGATACGCCAATCCATTCGGAGGATATCGCGGCATACGGCGTACCATGCATCAATGCAACATCAAAGTGCCACAGACCCGGACTCACCTTGCCAATCGCGGTCATTTTGTTGTCCGGCAACCCTGTCGCGTCCAGAACCACGACATGACAGAACGGGAGATGCTCAATATCCCATGCGGCGGTAGTTGCAAGGAATAACGTATCATTACGTGAATCCATATTTATGATGTTCTGCTGTGCAATTCCCGGAACCCCGTTTGTAATCCTGAACGTATCTACTGCACTGAGGTTCTTTCCGTCGAAGCGTAATGCAAAGAAACTGGAACTCGTAAAGAGAGGATTTTCAGGTCCGCCACAGACATAAATGATATCATCCCGTAGATCAGCGAACTGTACCGCCTGTACCCAGTTTATCAGAGGACTTCCCCATTCCGCAATCGGGGTTTGCAGATCATCAACGGAATATATCTGAACCTTGCCGGTTGAAAGCAGCGGGTTTTGCTGTGCGCATACGGCAATGTACCCGTTCCGTCGGTGAACTCCGAAGGCCCTGGGCGGGCCGAACGTCCCGATATCGCTCAACCCCGTAGCCGGATCGAATGTAAATATTCTGACACCGCTGAAGTCTGCTACATAGATCGTGTCCTTGTAGCGGTGCATGCCATAGGCCGCTGTACCCTGCATGTCCTTCATGGAATAGTGATCAATGATATCAAGATCGGGAGAGGTACAATCCAGTACGTACAGGCCATCGCGGGTAGCGGCGACAAAAAGCACATCCTCATCAGGAATAATCTCATTAATGATACCCAGAAGCGGTCGTTTCCCGATTTTGACCGGCTGATGCGGATCACCCATATCATACACCCATACACTAGTGCCGCAACCAACAATGAGCCGCTCGCCGCTTCGGTCCCAGGTAACCGTATACCCTCCGCCGCCATGAGTCTGACCTATAATGTCCAGACTCTGTATTTGCGAATAGGCGGTGTGACAGAGAAGCGCGTAACCGATCAGGACTACCGTGATTGACTTTTTCATGCTCATCCTTTTCCTGCCCTGATTATCCTTGCATCCGGGAGCATACATGCGGAATCATCATGGCTTTCAATGCTACTTATGAACCGTTGGCCGAAAGCTACGTAATTTTTTATTCAAACAACAATGTCCTGATTCAGGGCATATTCAGCCCGGATTTTCACAGTCATTATTCTTCCCCGGTCATACCTGCGTATTCCGATTAATCCGCCCACCCATTCCGATTGATTTCGCCCGCAGGTTCCGAAAGTATTCGTCCATCCGTTCCGATGAAATCGTCCAGCGTGTTGATGCGCGGCTACGAAGGCGATAGGCAATGTATCATGTCGGACGGCTTGTCACGGGTCCGGAGACGTCGAGAGGGCGACTCGAAATGGCAGCAAGGCGAATGGTGGTTACGAGGGGCAACGCGCTGTCGCTGCTATGTGTAGCGGACGCGGCGTGTGAACGCCACGGGGGACGGCGGGTCTCGCGCGCTCGGCATGCTTCACGACAACCTCGCCGAGCGCTCCTGGATCAGTTCCTCGTATTTTTCGCGCATGGCGTTGCTGACGAAACTGCGACGCAGTTTAGCGATGGCGCCGGGCATAGCTTCGAGCATGGCGGCGATGGCGTTTTCAGCCGCGCGGGCTGGTATGCCGAGCGTCGCCGCCGCGCGGAGAAAAACGCCACGGTCGAGGCGCTTCTTCCGTCCGTCGATTGGCAACGCGCTCTCCTCGTCGTCCGACGGCAGAAGCAGCGTCGTGGGCAAGAGGTCGTATGCCGGCGCCAAACGATAGCCGTCCGTGGTATGGATCATGGAGAAATTCTTCAAATGCATGTCGGCATTGCCGGTAAGGAAGCAGAAAAGCAGCAATTCCAGAAAATGTATGCGGTCAAGGCCAGGAGCGCTGCTGTGGCGATAGATGAGCTTTCCCGCCTGTTCCGCTGAAGCTCTGTACTTATGTTCCGTCAATCGCCCGCTGATCTGACACAAATCCTCCATGTGTATTCGATCGCCGCTTCGCGTCCTGTCAACGCGGCGAGTGATATACGCCGGCTCACCGGAGGATAAACGGATCAATCCATGCGGAACTACAGTAATTCCACATAGCTCCGCCATGTGCATGGTGGCATCCTCGAGTTCCGGGAGTTCAGGGTAGTCGGCGGTCGGCGGCTTGAGTATGTACAAGCCCTTGTAGCCGGGTATGGTCAATCGTCGCGCGCCGCCCCTATCCCCCTCGGGATGCAGGGACAGTTTTTTTTGCACTCCGGTCACGGCGATGCGCGACAACACGCTCTCCTTCGCCAGCGCGTCGATATCCGTCAACGCGAAGGGAAGCCGGGCTTCGATATTACCATGAAACAATGCGCGAGCGCATGTGCGATGGAAGTCGCCACCCTCGCCTTCGAGACGCCCGTAGCACAGCAGGCATTTATCCATGCGCCGCCTCCCCTGGTTCAGGGACTTCTTCCGCGACAACATGTACCGCGCCGATGCAGTCGCCGCAACATGCGAGCATCAGACCCATGCGGTCCCTCGCATCGAGCTTCCAATGCTCCCGCGCTACATCAAGCAACCAGCCTTCGGGGATGAGGCCATCGAAAAACGGGAACATCGTCGGGCTCGTATACTCTTCCGCCCGCAACGGAAGCGTGACACTCACCGGCGGCGCGGCGGGATCGCGCAGATAGTCCCCGTCGTAGCGGAAATGGAAACCGTTCTCATCCTCGGTAATCCTGCCCGCGACGCGGTCGTGCATATATACCAGTCCGGCGCGCATGGGCTCAGGACCTCCGGAGAGACACCGGACCGAGTTCGGCCCCGAACAGTTCCAGCAATTGATTGACTTTGTCCATGCGAAGCGTGGATTTACCCTGTTCCAGATCCCGAATGAAGCGCAACCCGACTCCGGCTTTTCGCGCGGCCTCCACTTGCGTCAGTCCGAGCTTCTTTCTTTCCTGCTTCACAAATTCCCGCAATGTCATATCTTCGCCATATTGTTTCCTGCATAATATATCTTTTCAGGTATAAAAGCAAGAACGCAGAGCGTGTTTATACCTGATATGGTATTTTTTTCTGAAGATCGCTGTAATTATACCTTTTCTAATATATTTTCTGCTTTTATCGACATTTTTATACCCGATACAATGCAATATAGTTAGTAGTTCTATTGCTTTCCGTCGTCCGGAGCGCGGGCTTGTTAGTACCGCGAAAGTCGAAGTGTCATCCTGAGTCTGCTAACCAGCGCTTCGCTGTGCAACGACAATTATAATTCCCTACCGACGACAATCAGAATTCCCGGTTTTCATGGTTTTAGTTTTCCTTTGTTCTTCTCGTTTTTACCTGCTTTCCGGGTAGTTCCGAGCACTGCCGCGCTGTCGTCCGACCGTAGGACGGGCGACAACGCGGCGGGTGATGTTGACGAACGATGATCCGGCGACGAGCCGGTTTCGTCGATCACCCATGTACGCGTGGCGAGGTTCCGCGACCTTCGGCATCGCTACCGCGGCTTGAGGAAGCTCGTCATATTTTCCCTTTCTGTACATCCTTGCGCTACTTCCTGTAGTCCTCCGCCTGTGATACGAGTCCGAATGCCCGTTCAAGCACGGCGACCCCCGCATCGATGGAGTACACGAGGCGGCAGGAATTCCCCGCGGGCAAGGTGTACAGAAAGCGGTCCTGGCTGCGTCCGAGCGGTTTGCGCGCCTGTGTGCGCGGGACTGCCGTAAAACCCCCGCTCGCCGCCTCCAGCCCGACTTCGCCGCGGCAGTCATTCACAAAGTTAACCTAAAGGTTAACCGAAAATCGCAGAGTACCTTTTCATGCGCATGCTCGTGCCGTGATCTGTCGGAAATATTGATCGGAAGAATGCACATGGTATTTCTCTCCAGGCGCTGTTTCGGGATGATTGGTCGCATGAATGGCTGACTCCAGGCAGCGGCGGCGTCGCGAGCACGCCTGCCTTTTCCAGCCGGCGGAAGAACTTCTGCGCGATATCGATGCAGCTTGCTCAGCAATTCGGCTTCATCCACTGTCCTGATTGTCGGGGATGAGTGTGGATATGTTGACTTGAACGCGGACACGGGTCACTCGTGCGGCGGGTTGGCTGCGCTGTCCAGAATCGACGAGAGTTTTTTTTGAAGTTCGACGATCATTTCCGTCCTTTCCAGACGTTGCTCGACGCGTTTGATTTGTCGGCGCAACTGCTTGTTCTCTTCGAGCAAGGCCTGACGACTCTTCTGTTTTTCTTCCCTGCCCGCGGCGACCAGCGTGCCGTCGTTGACCTGCCGTTCCCACTTTTTGACCATCGAATGGTAGAGTCCCTCCTTGCGGAGAAAGGCGCCGACTGCGCCGCGGCTTTCCTTTCGTAAGGCGGCAACGGTTTCGACTATCCTGATCTTGTAGGCGACGGTATGCTTCCGTCGTCTCTTTCCGGGCAGCGCCTCCGGGTCCGGTGGCGTCGCCCCGATGTCTTGCCCGGTCGGCCTACGGCCTTCCTCACTCGCCACTGGGGTCCTGGGGATATTGTTTGTCTGTAGCATCTGTTGGTATCCTTTGTCGCCCTTGAAAGCGGGTGTAATTACGGAGCGGGAATTTGGCTCGGCAATATGGGCAGAGAGGTGCGAGGCAACACCACCTCACGATCCGATCCCCTGCCCAGCAGGCTGTCCGGCCCGAAATCCTCGTTGTTGTAGGCGTACACCGACTCCCAGCCAAGCTCCTGCTCCAGGTACTCGGCGGTGGTCTGCTGAACGAGGGTGTCTTCGGTGTAGGGGGTGGGGGTCATTCACTTACCTCCCAGTGGCCGGTTTTTTTGGAACCGACACGCCGCAGGATGCCTGCATCCTTCAGTTTTCCGATATTACGCATGACGGTGGTGCGGTCCTTTTGGGTCATCTCCGCCAGTTCGTCATAGGAAACAGCTGGATTTGAACGAATAAAATCCAGCAATTGCACCTGAAGCGCGGATAAAGATGCTTTTATAGGTGCAGGTTGCACCTTTAATGCACCTTTATCCGCCAAATCCAGCTCTTCGACTGCTTTCCGGTGAACCGTGGCGGTGAACAGGCAGCCGTCGTGGTCGTCGGCAAAGTCGATGGCAGGCCACTTTTCCAGCGCCCGCTTGATGCCCGAACCCAGGCCGTGGTAGGGCAGCAGCCCCTTGGCGACATAGGAAACCAGAATCGGGTTGCGGATGTTGGAGTTCCCGGCCCGGATCTTCTCTACCGTCAGGTTGTTGGGCAAATGGCCGGGGCTGATAATCTCGATGCGGTTGTCGAAGACAAAGAGGCGGATCGGAGCACTGAGCAGATAGTCACGGTGCACCAGGGCGTTTACCAGAAGCTCCTCGAAAACCGCTTCGGGGATTTCGGGCAGGCCTGGAGCGTTCACCCCGCGCCCGGCCTGCACCTTGTGCAGATTGCGCATGACAAAGGCCAGCGCCCCCTCAAAGAGTTTGGGCAGCGGTCCGGAAAAATCTTCGGTATCGATATAGTCGGAGACGTGGATCTTGTTTCCGGGGTAGCGGATCGCCTTGACCACGAACTGCGGCACGATCCACTCCGGCTGTTCAGCGAACAGCAGCACCCCGGCCAAGTTCAAGCGGCCGTCATCGGTGGCCAGGTTCATGTTCTGCAATAGCCGGGTCAGCTCGGCGGGGGAATCGGGATACTCCTGCTTGTAGACATCGCGAAGAAAGTCGCGGAAGCGCAGTTTGTCGAGCTTGTCGATCCCCGCCTTGGTGGGCAGCTCGTCGGCGTGAAACTGATTGGTGAACTGAAACAGGCGGCGCAGCTCCTCCTTGGAGTTCACCCGCCGCTTGTCGGCCCCGGCCTTGAGCCAGATCACGCCGTTCTTGTCAAAATAGGGCTTGTCGATCCCCTTGGGCACGGTCAGCACAATGACAATGCGGCCGTTTTCCAGCGCCAGGTTCTCGGTCTGCACTGCCAGCGGGCTGCGCACCAGTTGGCTGGCCGCGTTGCTGATGAGTTGATTGATACGGGCCACATCCTGCTGCGATAGCCCCGGCGTCGAACCATCGTCGGCCACACCGATAAAGATCGTGCCGCCATCGGTATTGGCAAAGGCCGCCATCTCCGAGGCCAACGAGTCGGCGTTCTTCACGTCCGCCTTGAACTGACGGGTGGAGTCTTCGCCGAGGGCGATTTGGGAGAGGAGGTCGGATCGTTTCATGCCTCCTCCTGAACTGGGCAAATGAGTTTAACCATTCCCTCGTAGTGATGGCCGTCCACCGATTCCATCATTTCGAGTATAGCTTTCATCACTTCACCAGTTTCGGCGAGAACGGAAGGGTCATGTTCTGGATCACTTATCCCACCAGAGTGTGAGTAGGTGTTCAGCAATCGCAATATTCGCGTTTTCTTCTCAGCATCATAATCAACACGCTCAAGGCGTTTTATCAGATCACCGCTGCAATCGGGGAATCGGCATGCAAGAAAGGTCTCAATCAATCGGCGGGCAATATTCGGTAGCCCGTAGAACTGGGCCAATCCATTTGTGCACACTGCGCTATTTGCTACGTCATATACCTGCCTGAACAAGAAGTGATATTCAGATTCGAACTGTTCCAGTAACAGGTCAATAGGCGTAAGTGTTGCGCTGCGCTCACACCCGTCAATTGTTGAAAGGAGTGCATAAAAACGTCCCGGTCGTCTTTCGATATGTGGACTATTTTGACCCCTCAAATGATGGAACCAGTTCTTTACTTGGCGGAAAAATGCAAAATTATGGGTAAAAATGAACAACTGATGGCATGACTTGGTGCGCTCCTTCATGTAACCAAATGCAGAGAACAACGCGTTCGCATCGAGGCTGGATACGGGGTCATCAATCACCACGATGCCCTTCGAGAGGTCAAAGGCCTTGTCTTCAAGGGATTTCAGAAAATAAAGGAACGCTATTGCAGTACGCTCACCCTCGCTTAAGTGTTGAGCTGGCTTGCCCCCACGCGTGAGCGCATAACCTGTTTCCTTGATAGCAAATTGCAATTCATCACGACCAAGGTAAGCCCGCAATTCTCGATTGAGTTCCTCGGCGGGTCGACGGTGTTCAACTATCTTGAGCTCGATCTCCGCTATCTTTATTCTCAATTCATTTGGTTTCTCATTGGCCGCTGCAAGCGCGGTTGTTGCTTCCGTCAGCGAAGAACTCAATTCATCAAATTTGGGCAATGCGTCCAGCACGTAATCCTGCTCAAGCGATTCACAAGCCCGCTTGACTTCATCTTCCAGATGGGTGGTGGTTTCTTCATGTTTGTCGATAATGCCGTTAACCACATGTATGGCGGCTTCGAGAGTTTTTCCGTCCGAATATTCCGTCTTATCACGGTGTTCGAGCGCAAGCACATCAAAGGGAGACGATTTCTTACGTTCCAGGGCTTTTTTAAAGGATTCGAGTGCTTGGTCAACAGACTGGATCGCTTGGTTTGCGGTTGCCACCGCGTTTTGAAAACTACTGGCCAGATGGTCGTAAAGCCTCGATTCATCAGGAAAAACCACACTCGATAGATTTTTCCGCTGCCCGTCAATATCACGGATAGCGGCATCAATGTCCCGCTGAAAAGCAGTAAACGCATCGTTAAAGTGTCCCTCCAGCTTTGCTCGCCGCTCGGTGGAGAAGGCGTTACCGCAGAAGCGGCAGGTATCGGTCTCATGTTCACCTTTGTGAAGAGCGAGCCCTTGTTGAACCCATGACGCCACCGTTACATCTTTTACCAACGCATCAATGACTTGCGAGACAACCGAACGTTTGAGCAGTTCGGATGTTTGAGAATGTACGGATTCTATATCCGGAGGAGTGAAAATAAGACGGGAAACGGAAGGTTTCGCTTGCAGCTCTTTTTGTTTCCGCAGGCTCTGTTTTTGCTCATTCGACAGTGCTGTTGGCTGGGGTGATTGACGCTTCAATTTCGTCACGGCATCTTTGAATCGCCGCTTATCATAATTGGCGTACTGAGCAGAACCCAGCAATGCCTCCCTGATGAGTTTTCCATTTTCAATACAGAACTCGTCCAGTGCCTTGTCGGCTTTTCTTTTACCGCCATCCGCTTCAATTACCGCATTGCGGGCGATTTCAAGTTCTTTCTTTAGCTCTTCAACCTGCTTTTGTTGTTCGATACTTTCCGCACCAAGGAAATAGATTGGTGCCACATTACCCTTGCCGATCGACTCTATGGTCCTGGTCACGAAATCTCGATTGAATACACGAACCGGTGGGGCGGTTGCAGTCACCAAGGTAGCCCCAGACAGTTTGTTTCCGTTATCCAGTTCGAACTCAACTTCGCCCTCCGCAATGGCGCGTTTGTCTTGTATATTTGCAAACAGCGAGGATAGAGTCGTTTTGCCGGTACCATTCCAACCATAGATCACGTTGTACTGAGCAAACGATGGCAAGTCAGTAGGCCATAAGAAATTACGGAATACCCGCTGCTGCTTAATCTTCGGCAGACGTAATATCCTCATACCGCCACCTCCCTGTTCATCAGCTTGGGCAGGAGGAGGTCGCGGGCCTTGGCGAGTGAGGCATTCTGCTCTCGCAATATCTTGATTTGCTTCAGAATAGGTCTGGCCACACCGGTAAACTGATCAATAAGAACGTCAGTGGGCCTTAGAATATGCTGGTCCTTTAAGAACTTGAAATGTCTAGCGTAAAAATAATTTGAGAGATCAATCTCGTCTAGTGAAAAGAAGAAAAATTCCTGTGATATCTTCGGGTCATGGGTAGCCAATAGCTGAGTACCGTCAGCACCACAGGCGAAAGGAAAGTCTATGAACTTGAGGATTCGCGTGTGGTCCCCAAAAACGATCATAGGCAATTCATCTATCATCGTTTCTATCTGATTTGTATAACCTCCAATGAACTCACGTGACTGATCAATGCAAGGGATTGGCCCGTGAGAGAGATAATCTGCTTTTTGGATCTTTCCTGGTCGCTTTACCTTGGCCAATAAGTCCTTGACCTGCATCTTCTCCCACCCCTCCGGCACGCCGTCGATGACTGGGGTGTGTTCGTGGCCGGGGAAGCGGAGGTGGACGAACCATTCCTTGTAGAGCAGCCGCGCCGCCTGCTCCAGCAACTGAATCCGCCGCCGGTTATTCTCGATCAAGTCGTCGTAGGCGGATAGGACCGAAGCGATTTGATCTTGGGTAGAGTGTGGCGGTACTGGCACTTCAACCAGTGCAAGCTTTTCACGTGGAAGGTGCTTGATAGTCGAACCGGTGAAAAGTGACGCCAAATGACCGGTCCGCCCCTTGTATAGGAAAAAGTAGTAGAGGAACTCTGGCCGCAAGCAATCATGTGGCCGAATCCGGTGAAGTGCTTTCTGGATCATCATGCTGGAGCACTGCTCTTTCCAAATCGCACATCGCCCCGGTTCTCCACCTTCGCACATTACGATGTCGCCATATTTAAGCCCGTAGCGGTCCAACTCATGTTGCTCGAACCGCATCTCCCGCAAATCGGCCAAGTCAAATTCACCCCAACGAACATTGACATTCGCGAGGTATGGCAGGTGCTCGCCACGATTCTTCTTTTGATCGAGCATTTTTCCAAGGCAGAAGTCTGCAACGGTTTCAAGTTTCTGAGTTGGCCAACTCATACCCCCATCTCCTCGAAGTTCTTCTTGATCGTCGCCGCCAGTTGCGCCGCCTCGGCGTTCAGGTACTCCAGTCCAACAATGATGCAAGCCCCTCTTGCGCAAATAGCGAAACAGCCTGTTTCACGATTGTTCATTTCCCACCCTCCAGCACGCGCTTCCCCTTTTCGGTCAGCCGGTATTTCTGCAAGCGACTGTTGGGTTTGTCGGGGATGGTGTATTCCAGCAAACCGGATTCCCGCAGTGCCGGCAGAGCCTTGCGCACATTTCCGCTCAGCGTCTTGTGTTCCAGCGCCGCCGCGATCTCGGCGGAGGAGAGCGGCGTTTTCGCGCAGGCCTGCAAAATGCGCAAATCGACTTGTGCCTCGACTTGTGCCTCGACTTGTGCCTCGACTTGTTCGGTCGTGCCGGTCTGTACGCGCAGCGGCTCTGCCAGATAGACGGTGAAGCGCAGACGCATAGCGATTTCTTCGATTTTCGGTTGCGGCAGGCCCAGCTCACGGGCTTCGGCAAAGATGCGGCGCACGCCGGTGCCCCACTGCTCGATCAGGCCCAGTTCCTTGAAAACCCGGGCAATGACCGGATTGCGGATACGGGAGGCGCCTTGCTTCATCTCCTCGATGGTCAGGCCGGGCAGGAGAATGCCCATGCTTTCCACCTCGATACGGTCATCGAGAAAGACCACCCGGATGGGGGCGCCGCGTTGGGAGTAGTCGCTATGCACCAGGGCATTGATGATCACCTCGCGCAAGATGCCTAAAGGGATGCTCCAGACATCCTTGCGCCGCACCTCGGAGAGGTCCGCGCCACGGTAGGCGTGTTTTTTCAGAAACAGCATCACCTCGTCCACGGCCTGGGGTAGCGGAGTGTCGATGTCGATATGGTCGAAAATGTCGATCTTCTCGGTGCCGAAGAAGCGGCCGCATTGAATCCAGGCATCGGAAAAATGCTGAGTGCGCTTTTTGCCGAAAAGCAGAACCCCGCCTTTGGTCGGCACCGGTTTGCCTTGGTGGTGGGTCAGCAATTTCAAGCTCAGCAAGGTTTTCTCATCCATTGTGCGCGCATCGCCAAAGGCCGCTTGCGCCGCCTCGATGTCCAGATCGCGGGTGGACAACTCCGGCATGGGCAGTTGGTCAAAGGCAACGCCCTCAGCGGTACGGCGCAGTTCGCCGATCAGCTCCCGGTCAGCCTGCCGGTTGGTGGAACCGAGCCGGACATAGACGCCGGTTTCCGGCCCCTCGGATCGGAGGTAATGGGGCCGGGAGTTGCTCAGGAAGACTTCGATGACCAGCAGGGTTTTGCCATCGAGCGTGGTCATTTCGACAGTGGGCACCAGCCGGGGGCTGATGGAATCGGCGATCAGGTTGCAGAGCCGTTCTTCCTCGTCCAGCGGGTTGTCGATCCCCAGCGGTTCCCGTGTCTTGTCCGCCACACCGATGATGATCTTGCCGCCGGCAGTATTGGCAAAAGCCACCAGTGTCTTGAGCAGATTACGCGGGGAAGAGAGATTCTGCTTGAACTCCAGGGTCTTGCCTTCGTCGGCATTGAGCAGTTCAGCGATACTCATATCCCCAACTCCTCAAAATTCCTCTTGATGGTCGCCGCCAGTTGCACCGCCTCGGCGTTCAAGTCCTCCAGTTCCACATGGATGTCGCGCAGTGCCTCTTCAAAGTCGAAGTCTTCATCCTGTTCCTCGGGCGCGACGCCAACATAGCGGCCGGGGGTAAGACTCCAGTCGTTGGCCTCGATCTCGGTCCGGTCCACCAGTTTGACCAGCCCTTGCACATCGCGAAGCTCGGCCTCGGGGAAGCGTTCGGAGAGCCAATGGGCCTGTTTCCAGAAATAGCGCACCTGCTTGAGCTGTTCCACGGCCAGTGCGCGGGCCTCATCGGCGGCCTTGCGGGCGCGGGTGATGTCACGGTTGCTGGCCCTCACCCCCGGCCCATCTCCCCATAAGCGCTAAGATAAGACTTGCATTTTCTCGGTCCTTTCTGTATATTGCCTCCATAGAACTCACCACGCATGGAGGTAGAAATGGTTGCAGAGAGTATCGATGTCGATTCTGATTTCGCGTATCTACTCGCGTTGCTGCCCGAAGGTTGGCAGGAAAAGGCAAAGGAACTGGG
>Ga0114946_10001507_pt1 | contig 16098 bp, 13 predicted proteins | sample WalLakDeSediment_FD_88676 | JGI IMG/M metagenome (GOLD analysis project Ga0114946, IMG submission 88676) | Lake sediment microbial communities from Walker lake, Nevada to study Microbial Dark Matter (Phase II) - Walker Lake 11/02/13 Deep Sediment | ecosystem: Environmental > Aquatic >... | reverse complement strand
GTCCGCGTCGACGAGTTCGTGATCGACCGGCGGCACGGGGTCCTGCCAGATCAGCTCCTCGGCCGGGACCTCCGGGCCCAGGTAGCGCGAGCGCGGACCCATGTCGCGGTGGGTGAGCTTGAACCAGGCGCGGGCGAAGGCGTCGGCCAGCTGTTCCGGGTGCTGGTGGAAGCGCCGCGAGATCGGCTCGTAGATGGGGTCGACGCGCATCGCCATGTCGGCGGTGGTCATCATCGGGGCGTGCCGCTTGGTGGGGTCGTGGGCGTCGGGCACGGTGGTTGCGGCGGCGGGGTCGGTGGGCCGCCACTGCCAGGCGCCGGCCGGGCTCTTGTGGAGCTCCCAGTCGTAGCCGAACAGCGTGTCGAAGTAGCCGTTGTCCCACTGGGTCGGGGTGGGGGTCCAGGCGCCCTCGAGGCCGCTGGTGATCGTGTCGCCGCCCTTGCCGCTGCCATGGGTGCTGTGCCAGCCGAGGCCCATCTCGTGCAGCGGGGCGGCCTCGGGCTCGGGGCCGACGTGCGCCGCGCTGGCGGCGCCGTGGGTCTTGCCGAAGGTGTGGCCGCCGGCGGTCAGGGCGACCGTCTCCTCGTCGTCCATCGCCATGCGGGCGAAGGTCTCGCGGATGTCGCGGGCGGAGGCGAGCGGGTCGGGCTTGCCGTTCGGGCCCTCCGGGTTGACGTAGATCAGGCCCATCTGCACGGCGGCGAGCGGGTTCTCCAGCTCGCGCTCGCCCTCGTAGCGGGCGTCGCCGAGCCACTCAGCCTCCTTGCCCCAATAGACGTCCTCCTCGGGCTCGTAGACGTCCGCGCGGCCGCCGCCGAAGCCGAAGGTCTGGAAGCCCATCGATTCGAGCGCGACGTTTCCCGCGAGCACCATCAGGTCGGCCCAGGAGATGTTGCGGCCGTACTTGCGCTTGATCGGCCACAGCAGTCGGCGCGCCTTGTCGAGGTTGGCGTTGTCCGGCCAGCTGTTGAGCGGCGCGAAGCGCTGCGTGCCGGTCGACGCGCCGCCGCGACCGTCGCCGGTGCGGTAGGTGCCGGCGCTGTGCCAGGCCATGCGGATGAAGAGCGGCCCGTAGTGCCCGTAGTCCGCCGGCCACCAGTCCTGCGAGTCGGTCATGAGCGCGTGCAGGTCGCGCTTGACGGCCGCCAGGTCGAGCTCGGCGAAGGCCTTGGCGTAGTCGAAGCCGTCGCCCATCGGGTCGGACAGCGCCGAGTGCTGGCGGAGGATCCTGACGTTGAGCTGGTTCGGCCACCAGTCGCGGTTCGATCGTGCGCCGGCGGTGGTGCTGCCGTGCACGGGGCACTTGCTCTCTGGCTTCATGCTCTCTCCTGTCGTGTGCGGGCTCCTCGGACGACCCGCGGGGCGCGGTCAGGGATCGGCGCGAACGCCACCAGAACGTACCATCCCCGTCGGGCGCGGTCACGACGCGGCCCGCGGCGGCGGCGCGTGGCTCGCCGGACGCCGGTTCACTCGTCAGCGGCTCGGCCCGCGTGCCTGCGACACTCGTCGACGCAGAAGGCGCAGGCCGTCGCACGCGCCGCTGCTACCATGCCGCATGCGGCCCCATCCCCTCGTGGAGCGGCCCGAGGTGGCCTTCGAGGCGCTGTCGGCGCGCGTCACCGTGGCCTACGGCCCCGTGACCGGCGAGCGCTGGCAGGCGAACGCGACGATCGTCGTCGGCGACCGGGCCACGGCCGTCGTCGACGCGATGATGACGCCGGCGCAGACCGCGCCGGTGCGCGTGGCGGCCGAGAGGATGGCGGGCGGGCGGCCCGTGCGCTGGGTGCTGCTGACGCACGCCGACCCCGACCACGTGCTCGGTCGCGCCACCTTCGACCGAGCCGAGGTCGTCGGCAGCGAGCGCTCGCGTGACGTGCTGCGCGACTCGACGGTTCGCGAGCGGTACGCGGGCATCGCCGCGCGGCTCGGTGACGGGCCGGAGCCCTTCGACATGCCGCGCGTCGACGTGGCGTTCGGCGAGCGGGCCACGGTCGATCTCGGGGGCATGGTGCTCGAGGCCGTCTCGGTCGGGCCGGCCCACTCGCCGGCCGACACCCTGTGGTGGCTCGAGGACGAGCGCATCGCCTGGTCGGGTGACCTCGTGTTCCACGGAGCGTTCCCGTTGGTGCGCACGGACCTCGACCGGTGGCTGGCGGGGCTCGATCGACTCGCCGCCTGGCGCCCCGCCGTGGTCGTGGCGGGCCATGGGCCCGTGGGCGGTCCCGAGGTGCTGGACGACCAGCGGCGGCTTCTCGAGGCGCTGGGGTCGGAGGTGGACGCGCTGCTGCGTGCGGGCGCCACCGTCGACGAGGCGGTCGCGCGTGTGCGCCTGGACGCGTACCGCGGCCTGCCGATGGCACGCGACCGCATCGCCGACGCCGTGCGCGGGGCGGCGGTGGCGCTGGGGTACGGCGCCGCCCGCGTCCAGGCGCCACACGCAGCCATGGCCGACCCGCTCGAGCGGATCCGCCGAACGTGCCTCGCCCTCCCGGAGGTGAGCGAGCGCCTGAGCCACGGACGCCCGGCGTGGTTCGTCCGCGGGAGGCGCCAGATCGCGTCCTTCCATCGCGGTCATCACGACGATCCGCGCACCACGATCTGGTGTGCCGCGCCGCCGGGCGCGCAGGACGCGTTCGTCGCCACCGATCCGGAGCGCTTCTTCCGTCCCCCCTACGTCGGCCACCGCGGATGGCTGGGCGTCGTGCTCGACGGGCTGGTGGACTGGGACGACGTCGACCGGATCCTGGAGGACGCCTATCGGGAGATCGCGCCCAGGGCGCGCCTCGCCGATCGGTCAGAGGCGTCCGGCGACGCGGGCGTCCGATCGGACACCCGCGCCGCCGGAGATCCGGCCACCTGAACCCGCGTCCCTTCGTGACTTGACTCCGCCGCCGCCGGCCGCGGAACGCCGGTACTCGGCGGGGGTGGGCTGGTCACACGGTGGGCGTCACGTCGGGCCGGTCGCGACCGGCCGCGGCGCGCGCGCGGCGATCAGGGGCGGCGGTCGCCCGCCGGCCCGGGCAGGACGACCGGCGGACCATCGTCGTCCTCGTCCTCGTCCTCGATCTCGATCTCGACCTCGTCCTCGTCGTCCAGCACATCGGGACGGATGCCGAGCCCGCGCTCCACGGCCTGCGCCTGGCCGAAGGCCCGGCGCTCCATGGCCGCGGCGCGGTTGCGTTGCGCGCCCAGCATGCCTTCGATGGCCACCCACGGCACCTCGACCACGGACGCGAGTTCGGGTGCGGCGGTCTCCTCATCCAGCCACTCGTCGATCGTCCAGCCGTCCACCACGTCCCACGTGAGTGTCGCGAGCGGCGTGCCCTCACCGTCGACGATGGCGATCTCCCCGTCGCACGCGAGCTCCGCGTGCAACGCGAGATGGAGTTGGCCGTCGACGACGCTGGCGACACCGACGACCACGGCGTCCTCGTCTTCGAACAGGCACGCGATCTGGTAGTCCACCGGCGGCCCGGCCATCGCCAGGCCGAGCGCCGCCAAGAACGTCAGGCCGATCAGGATCCGCTTCACTCTTGCCTCCTACGCGTCGCCGCGTTCGGGCGCGTGTCGTGGCATTTCGCCACCTCGGTCGGTTGCGCTACTGGCTCGGCCCGCGTCAAGCGCCCAGATACGGCGCGGGCTTCGTCGCCTCCGAGGACGCCGCTCCGGCATCCGTCACGACGGTACGGCGCGAGGCTGAACGGTGGCTGAACCGGACGGGCGGTCGCGCCTCAGGCGGTCGCCGCCGACCACAGGGCGTCGGCCACGAGCTCGGCGTCGTCGACCAGCTTGCCGACCGCGATGCCGCGGTAGGCGTTGCCGGCGAGGTGCACGCCGGGGAGGCGCCGCAGCCGCTCCAGCATGCGCTCGAGGCGCGCCTGGTGACCGACGACGTACTGCGGGATGCCGCGCTCCTGGCGGCCGACCCAGCTGCGCAGCGGCGCGCCGGCGAGGCCCCAGGCGCGGTCGAGCGCGTCGAGCGCGAGGCGCTCCAGCTCGGCGTCGGAGCGCTCGTCGAGATCCGGGTGGTCGACGCCGCCCATGATCACGCGCACGAGGACCACGCCCGCCGGGGCGCGGTCGGGGAAGACGTTGGACTCGACCAGGGTGCCGAGCACCCGCAGGTCCTCGCCCGGGGCGACGAGGAAGCCGAACCCGTCCGGCGGCGTGCGGAAGGCCTCGCGCGCGAACGCCAGCGCGACCATGCCGATCGGTGCGGACGGGATGGCGACGAGCTCGGCCGCCAGGTCCGCATCGAGCGGCTCGAGCAGGGCGGCCGCCACGAGCGGCGGGGTGGCCAGCACGACCGCGTCGAACGGCCGCGACGTGCCGTCGACGGCGCGCAGGCGATAGCCCGCCGAGGGGTCGGGCGCGAGCCCGGCCGCGGCCGTGCCGGTGCGCACGGCGTCGCCGAGGTCGTCGGCGAGCGCGCCTGTGAGCACGCTCATGCCCCGGCGGAAGCTCCAGGTCGTCTTGCGCTCGCGCATCCGGTCGCGCATGCCGGCGATGCCGGCGATCACCAGCGAGCGGTGGTCGCGCTCCATCTCGCGCATGACGGGGAAGGCGGCGTCCACCGAGAGCTGCCGGGCGTCGCCGCCGTACACGCCGCGGACCATGGTGCCGAGCAGCACCTCGGCGGCCTCGCGGCCGATGTGGCGCGTCGCGTAGTCGTGCACCGACTCCTCGTGGTCGACGCGCTGCGCCAGGAACGGCTCGGCCATGACGCGGAAGCGGCCCTCGGGCGACATCGGGGCGAACGACAGCAGCGAGATGGGTCCGCTCGGGAGCAGGTGCAGGCGGCCGCCGTGGAAGACGTAGCGGCGGTTGGCGGCCGGGTCGGCGTGCACCTGCTCGGCCCGCAGGCCGAGGCGCTCGACCAGGTCGGCGGTGGGCCCGACGCCGGTGCGGAACGCGTTGGCGGCCCACTCGATCAGGAAGCCGTCGTCGACCACCGTGCGGAGCTGCCCGCCGGCGCGGTCGCCGGCCTCCCACACCTCGAGCTCGAGCGCGTGATCGCGCTCGGCGGCGCGTCGCCGGATGGCGTGGGCGGCGGCCAGGCCGCCCAGGCCCGCGCCGACCACGGCGACCCGCAGGGGGACGCCGCCGCGCGCCCCGACGCCCGCGGCGGCGCGAACGGCCGGCGCGCTCACACGGTCCTCGAGAAGCGCTGCTGCTCGCCGGCGTGGCGCTTCAGGTACGCGTCGAAGGCCATGCACACGTTGCGCACGAACAGGCGGCCCTCCGCCGTCACGTCGATCGCGTCGGGCGTCCGACGCACGAAGCCGTGCGCCACCGGGCCCTCCTCGAGCTCCCGCAGCGCCTCGGCGAAGTAGGCGTCGAAGTCGATGGCGTGGACGCGCTCGATGGCGCGCACGTCGAGGTGGAAGTTGCACATCAGGCTCTGGATGACGTCGCGGCGGATCACGTCGTCGCGCGAGCGCTCGAAGCCGCGCTCGATGGGCGGCAGGCCCTCGGCGAGCGCCTCCTCGTAGCGGGTCAGCTTCTTGGTGTTCTGCGCGAAGGCGCCGCCCAGCTCGCCGATCGCGGAGACGCCGAAGCCGATCGAGTCCTGGGCCGGGTGGGTGGTGTAGCCCATGAAGTTGCGGTGCAGCGTGCGCGTCTGCGCAGCGCGGGCGAGCGAGTCGCTCGGCAGCGCGAAGTGGTCCATGCCGATCTGGACGTAGCCGGCGGCGGTGAAGAGCTCGAACGCGATGCCGAACAGCTCGAGCTTGACCTCGCGCGGCGGCAGGTCCTCGAGGTGGATCGCCTTCTGGTGGGCCTTGATCCAGGGGACGAAGGCGTAGGAGTAGACGGCCACCCGGTCGGGGCGCAGGTCGACGGCGCGCGCGATGGTGTCGCGGAACGAGGCCGGCGTCTGCTGCGGCAGGCCGTAGACGAAGTCGAAGTTGATCGACTCGATGCCGCGCTCCCGCAGCTGCAGGTGCAGGTCGCGCGTCTGGTCATAGGTCTGGTAGCGGTTGATGGCGTCCTGCACGCTTGGGTCGAAGTCCTGCACGCCCATCGACACGCGGTTGAAGCCGCGCGTGCGCAGCCACGCCACCTGTGCGTCGCTGGTGACGCGCGGGTCGACCTCGATGGCGACCTCCGCGCCGGGCTGCACGTCGAAGTGCTCGCCGAGGGTGTCCCACAGGCGCGCCATCTCCTCCACCGTCAGGTAGGTGGGCGTGCCGCCGCCCCAGTGGAGCTGCACCACCTTGCGGCGGTCGCCGAGGTGGCCCGCCACGAGCGCGATCTCGCGGTCCAGGTGACGCAGGTAGTCCGCGGCGACACCGCGCCTGCGGGTGATGATCACGTTGCAGCCGCAGAAGCTGCAGCGCTCGGCGCAGAACGGCAGGTGCACGTAGAGCGACAGCGGCTCGTCGGGGCGCGCCGCGGCCTCGGCCAGCTTCTCCAGGTAGCGCTGTGGCGTGAAGCCGTCGTGGAACTCCACGGCGGTCGGGTACGAGGTGTAGCGCGGGCCGGGGCGGTCGTAGCGGGCGAGCCGCTCGGCCGTGACGGCCGCGGTGGCGGGGTTCACGCCGATCCGGTCGCGGCGCGGCGAAGTCCGGCAGTGGGGCGGGCGGTGCGCATGCGGCATGCTACCCGGGCGACGCGGGACGGCCGTCCGCGGCGCTTACCTCGCCGCCGGACGCCGCAGGGGCCGCCCAAGTCAGATGAACAGCGTCTGCGCACCCGCCGAGATCTCCATGAACTCGGCGGCGCCGATGATGCCCTCGACGCGGTCGTGGAGGTCGTCCAGCGTGAGCTTGTGCATGTCGGCGGACATGCGGCAGGCCCACAGGTGGCCGCCGGCGTCGGCGATCATCTCGAGGAACTCGCTCACCGGCGGCACCTCGAGCGCGGCGAGCTGCCGGTGCATCCTGCGCGTCGCCAGCGCCTGCATCCCCGGCAGGCCGGCGAGCAGCGTGGGCATGTGGGTGGCGGGGTTGCCGACGGGCGAGAACTGCAGCCGGCCCAGCGTCTTCTTGTTGATGATCTCGAAGCCCCAGAAGGTGAAGAACAGGTGCGTCTCGATGCCCTCGTTCAGGGCGGCGTTCGCCAGGATCAGGCCCGGGTACGCCATGTCGAGCGAGCCCTTGGAGCAGATGAGGCAGAGCTTGCGGCCGGAGGCGTCGTCGTCGAACGCGGGGATGGGGCGGTCGGTCGTCATGCGCGCCTCCTCGTTCGTCACACGCAGCCGACGGGCTTCGGCACGCCGGCGACGTACGACATCTTCTTGGCGGGCTTCTTCGGGAACGGGACGAACGGCCGCTTGGTGTCGAAGCCGCCCGTGGCCGCGACGCGCCGCAGGGTGGGCGAGGTCGCTCGCTCGCGGTAGTCGCGCCGCACGAAGCGCAGCACCTCGAGGTGCTCGTCGGTGAGCGCGATGCCGATGTCGGCCGCCAGCGCCGCGGCGACGGCCTCGTCCCCCTCGTCGAACTCGGTGAGGAACCCCTCTGGGTCGACGTGGACGGGGCGTCCGGCGATGGTGGCGAGCATGGCGCGTTCCACCCTCGGTTGGGGCGGCGTCGGCGGACCGACCGGCGCGCTCCTCAGCGCATCCCCTGGATGGTCTTCAGCAGCAACACGACGTTGTCGCCGATGGACTCGATGCCCTGGCGGTCGAAGCTGCGCAGGATCCGGTCGAAGACCCCGGCCCCCGCCGTCAGCACCTCGCCGTAGCCGCGCTCCTCCATGGCCGCCAGCCGCGTGGTCGCGCCGTCCATGGCCTGGCGCACGACGGGCGTCAGGTCGCGCACCAGCTCGTCGATCGCCTCCCAGCGCTCGCGCGAGCGGCGGCTCTCGGCCGCGATCTCCTCGAGCTGCTGCGCCATGCGGGCCAACTGCCCCTGCAGGGCGGCGACGTCGGTCGCCGCGGGCGTCTGCATCACCGGCTCGCCCGCCGCGCTCACGGCGCCACCTCGCGCACCTTGCCCGCCAGGCTCATCGCGCTGGGGAAGGGCAGGTCGTGGCCCCGGAGCAGCGCGTGCCAGTAGAGCCACTTGAACATCAGCTTGCCCGCGTGGTTCATCGCCGTCTCCTCCAGCAGCGTGAAGCGGCCGATGCCGGGCAGCGGGTAGCGGCCGGGCAGCGGCTGCGTCTGGTAGTCGAAGTCGAGCAGCAGCGTCTGGCCGTCGCCCGACGCCACGAAGCAGTTGACGTGGCCGTCGCAGGCGTGCGTCAGGGGTCGGCCGCCGACGTGGTTCAGCTCGTCGCCGAGGCCGCTGCGTCCGACGAAGTCGGCGCCCGCGTTCACGTGCACCGTGACGAGCAGGTCGAACGGTACCGTGCGCTCGTCGTACGACACGAGCGCCTTGGCCGCGTCGTCGATGCGCTCGACCACGAAGTCGCTCTCGACGGCGATGCCGCGTCGCTCCAGCAGGTGGCCCAGCCGCGCGGCGGCCACCGGGGTGGTGAAGGTGCCATCGAGCGGCGTGACGTAGACGAGCTCGACGCGCTCGCGTAGGCCGCGCTCGCGGAAGTGGGCGTCGGCCAGGAAGAGGAACTCGAGTGGCGCCACGGGGCACGTGACGGGCATCTCGCAGACGTGCGCGACGACGCGGCCGCCGTCGAACGCCGCCAGCGCGCCCGCGAGCGCCTCGGCGCCGTCGAGCGTGTAGAACTCGTGGACGCCCCGGCGCCACTCGGCCCCCAGCATGCCGGGCGTCAGGTCGGGGCGCGGGGCGGTGCCGGTGGCGATGACGAGCTGGTCGTAGGCCAGGGCGGTCCCGTCCGCCAGGGTCACGCGGCAAGCGACGGGGTCGAGCTCCGCGATCTCGCCGAAGACCAGCTCGACGCCCTCGGGGATGAAGCGGCTGCGGCGCCTGACGACGTCGTCGCGGCCAACCGTCCCGAACGGCACGAACAGGTAGCCGGGCTGGTAGTGGTGCTCGTCGTCGCGGTCGACGACGGTGATGCGCCAGTCGGAGGCCGGCAGGCGGGGCCGCAGCCTGTTGACCACCATCGTCCCGGCGGTGCCGGCGCCGAGCACGAGCAGATGCTTCACGGGGTCCTCCGGACGCGCCGGCGTTCGGGCCGGCCGCAACGGCAGGCTAGGGCCTGGCCTCGTGGGGTGCGACGGGGGAACGTCCCCGCGGGCCGGTGGCGGCCGGCGCCGCCCTACCCGGGCCGCTACGGCCCGCACGCCGTGGACCTGGGCGACGATGGCGATGAGCCACGGCGCGGCTTCGAGGAAGGGCTTGTGCGCGTCGGTGCCGAACGGCGCCAGCGCGTCGAGCCAGTCCCGCGGAGCGCGCGGCCGGCCGTGCGGATGGCGCTCTCGATCACCGCGCAGGGGACGGGCGTGTCGACGAACTGGCGAATGGTGCGGCGGGTCCGCATGGCCGCCTCGAAGGCCTCGGCCCGGCGCAGGCGCTCGGCGTCGTCGAGGTCGGGGTAACCGAGCAGGGGGTCGAAGGTCGCCATGGGCCATTGCACCATGGGGCAGTGGCCGCGTCGCCTCGCGGCACAGCGCCGCGAACTGCTCCGGCGCGGGCTGGCCGGTGGTGGGATGCGGGTCGCCCGCGCTCAGGCGCGCCACCGGGCACTTGACCGGAAGTTCGCTCACGCGCGCAATCAGGCGGCCGCCGTCGAATCCCGCCGGTGCTCCGCGGAGCGCCTCGGCGCCCTCGGGCGAGTAGCGGCTGCGGGGCTTGACGACGTCGGCGCGGCCGTACACGCCTAACGGCACGAACAGGTAGCCGGGCTGGTCGTGGTGATCGTCGTCGCGGTCGACGACGGTGATGCGCCACTCGGACGCGGGCAGGCGGGGGCGCAGCTTGTTGACCGCCATCGTCCCTGCGGCGACCTGGGGGCTGTTGATCTCGTCTGGGTCGGCATCTGCCGACCTCTCCGGCGTAAGGTAGGAGTTTTTGCCTTGTGTTGCGTGGCATGGAATGGGGCTTCTATGGCCGTGCTCGAGAGCTGCAGGAACTCCGCGGGATCCTGGAGCGAGACCGTTGGTTCTTCGCCCGCATCACGGGCCGCCGCCGCATCGGCAAGACGACGCTCGTCCAACAGGCGCTACGAGCGAGGCCCGACCGGCCGATCCTCTACGTGCAGGTTCCCGACTCGGCGCCGGCCGGGGTTCTCTCTGCCGTGCGCGATGCGATGGACACCTTCGAGGTGCCGCAGGAGGCCTACCCGCGACCCGACAGCTTGCTGGCCCTCGCGCAGACCGTCGGGGCGCTCGTCGAGAGCGGCTACGTGGTCGCGCTGGACGGATTCCAGTACTTCAGCCGCAAGCACCTCGCCGGGTTCACCTCGTTCCTACAGGCCGTCGTGGACGGTCTTGCGGCTAGGGCCTCCGCCGTGCGAGGGGGCTTGATCGTTCTCGGATCGCTTCACACAGAACTCGTGGCGCTTCTCGAGTACCGTGACGCCCCGCTCTACCAGCGGGCGACCGACCATCTCGAACTCCAACACCTCGACATCGGGTCGTTGCTGGCCCTGCTCGACGCGCACGCGGACCGCGATCCCATGCGGCTCCTGCACCTGTGGAACCTGTTCGAGGGTGTTCCCAAGTTCTACCGCGACGCGTTCGAGCAAGGCGTGCTGGGTGCCGACCGGCGGACGGTGGCGGCGCGGATGTTCTTCCGATCCTCATCGCCCCTGAGAACCGAGGCGGAGAACTGGTTCCTGAGCGAGCTCCGCGGACGGTACGACGTGCTGCTGAAGTACGTTGCCCGCCATCCGGGAGTGGCGCACGCGGACATCGAGGCGCACTTCCGCCAGCTCAGTCCCGAGACCTCGGAACAGGTCGGTGGGTACCTGAGGGTCCTGGTCGAGAAGTACCGCATGATCGAGCGACGCAACCCGATCTTCGCGCCTCCGCGGGCGCGAAGGGGGCGGTACTACCTCCGTGACAACTTCCTCAGGTCGTGGCTCGGCGCGCTTCAGAGCGCAGTCGCCTCGGTGAACTTCCGTCCAGAGTCGGCCCTGGTGGACAGGGCGGACGACGGGCTACGGAACCTCGAGGGCCACGCGCTGGAGCGACTCGTGGGGCAGCTCTACGAGGAACGCTCGCGCCGTGGCATCGGGGACTTCCGGTTGACGCGTCGCATCGACGGCTATTGGGACCGCGGCGACACCGAGATCGACCTCGTCGCCGCCGATGAAGAGGACCGCCGGCTCAGGTTCGCGACCTGCAAGCGCGAATCCGGCAAGCTTGTGGCCGACGTGCCGCGGCTGAGAGCACACGTGGAACGCTTCCTGGAGGCGCAGCGGCCGTACCGGGACTGGACGGTCGAGCTCGCTGCGATCGCGCCGCGCATCGACGCGCCGATTCGCCGAGAGCTCACCAGAGCGGGCGTGGTGCCTCAGGACCTCGACGACCTCACGGCCGACCTCTAGCGTCGGGCTCGGTCTGTGTTAACCGTCCACCGACCGAGCCCGGCCGCGCGATGCGGCAGCACGGCGCCTGGGCGCTCGGGTCGGGGCGCCGCCCGACGTTCGCTCGCGAATCTAGCAAGGGCCCAGAGGGAGTTGGCTCCTCGAGGGCCCTGCGCTCGGTGCCCCCGCCGGTGAGGTGGCATGCTGCGCGAGGGCCCCGTACCGGAACGGTACCGGGGCTGCTGTCGGCGTGCTGTGAAGACGACCATTGGACTCGTTCGCAGGGTCGTCCACGGTCACGGCACCGGGTCGTCCTGCGAACGCCCGTCGATGACGGCCGCGCCACCGCGCAGCATCGTCTCCTCGCCGTCGCGGATCCGCACGTCGAACACGTCTGGGCGCCCGTAATGCCCGGCGACGTCGAGTTGGAAGCGCGAGCCGCGCAGCACGCCGAGGTCGAGGTCGGCGTAGAGGATCTCCTCGCGTTCGGTCACGGGCTCGACGAGGAAGCGCCCGTCGGGGTCGACGATCGCGCTGCCGCCCGGGTTGATCCAGGGCGCGTCCGGCAGGTGCTCCGCCTTGAAGGCGTAGCGGTCCGGCACGTCGTCGCGGTGCACGGGTGAACAGCAGCCGATCACGAACGCGCGCCCCTCCTTGGCGATGTGCCGCAGGGTGGAGAGCCACGGCTCGCCGCGGTCCCAGGTGGGCGCGGCGTAGATCTGGATGCCGCGGGCGTAGAGCGCCCAGCGCGCGAGCGGCATGTAGTTCTCCCAGCAGATGAGCCCACCCAGCCGACCGATGTCGAGGTCGTAGACGGCCAACGTGCTCCCGTCCCCGCGTCCGTGGACCAGCCGCTCGGCCACGGTCGGCACCAGCTTGCGGTGCCGCCCCAGCAGGCGCCCGTCTGGGCCGATGAAGAGCAGCGAGTTGTAGAGCGTGGTCCCGCTCGCCTCGGCGTTGCGTTCGTTGACGCCCATGACCACCGTCACGCCGGCGTCGCGTGCCGCCTCCCCCAGCCGCTCGGTCGTCGGGCCAGGCACCGTCACCGACTGCCGCAGTAGCTCGTCGTACAGCACCCGCGCCTCCCTGGTTCGAATGGGCGGGATGTACCAGGCCCATAGCGGGTAGGCGGGAACGAAACCCTCGGGGAACACGGCGAGACGCGCACCGTGGCGACCGGCCTCGGCGATCAGCGCGCAGGCCTTGTCGACGGTGGCCTCGCGGTCGAGGAAGACCGGCGTCGCCTGAACGGCCGCGACCCGGACGGTGTCGTTCGCTGCCGAACTCGTCGGCAGGGCGCCCTGGGCGCCGTTCGCGTCGGATTGGGACATGGGGATCCGATCCTGTGCGCCCTCGACGTCCCGCGGTGGGGTTCGTTCGTCGGCAGCGTGGCGCCACGGCCGCTGCCCCTGCATGTGCGTACGCGCGACCGTAGCACGGCGCGCGTCCGTGCCGGCGTCGCCCTCGATGGCGGAACGCATCGACGGTACGAGCGCCAGCTCCTTCGGCGAGGTGGACGGCATCGCCTACCGGTGCCGCACCCCGAGCACCGCGATCTTCGTGCTGTGGTCGAAGGGCGCCGGGTCAACCGGCAGCTCGCCGACGCGCGTCTCGGGGTAGCCGGTGACGTCCGGCGGGACGCCGATCAGCGCCTCGATCGCCAGCCAGCCGCCGGCGCACAGCGCCTCGAGCTCGGCCAGGAACGCGGCACCGCTCAGGAACAGCGCGTTGTTGACGACCACCAGCGCGCCGCCGTTGCGCACCAGCGGGCGCACCTTGTTGACGAGCCGCGTGGTGTCGCGGTTCAGGTCGAGGTCGCCGCGTGCCGTGCTGGAGAAGAACGGCGGATCGAGGATCGCGATGTCGAAACGCTCGCCGCGCAGCTTGGCGCCGCGGACGAAGGAGAAGAAGTCGCGGGCCACGAAGTCGCGCCGATCGACGTGGAGGCCGTTGAGCGCCGTCGACGCCTTGGCAATCTCGAGGAAGCGCGGGTTGAGGTCGGTGTGCAGCACCCGCGTGGCCCCGCCCGCGAGGGCCGCGACGCCGAGGCTGCCGGTGTACGCGAAGGTGTTGAGCACCGTCTTGCCGCGGGCGTGGTCGAGCAGCCAGCGGCGCAACTCGCGGGTGTCGAGGTAGAAGCCGGCGTCCTGGTTGAGCAGTGGGTCGACGGCGTAGCGCACGCCGTGCTCGCCCACGCGCCTGTCGGGCCCTTCGTTGCCCGGCGCCTGGAATGCGACCTGCCCGCGGCGCGCCTCGTAGAGGCCCTCGCGCTCCTTGACGACGATCGTCTCCAGCCACGGCAGCCGTTCGCGCAGGGTCTCGAAGACCGCGCCCAGGTCGGCGTCGTCGGCCGCCCCGTGGCGGTAGACGACGGCCGTGCGGCCGTAGGCGTCGATCACCCAGCGCGGGTCGCCCTCGAGGTGGCCGTTGAACAGCCGGAACGCAGTCTCGTGCGCGGCGTCGACCAGGGGCGCGCGTGCGGCGAGGGCGGTGGCTAGGCGGCGGCCGGGGATCGGGCCGAGCATCACGCGATCATCGCACCCCGACGCGACGCCCGCCTCTGCTAGGCTCGCGCATGGAGCACCGCCTGGTCGGCCGCACGGGCGTCCGCGTCTCGTCCATCTGCCTCGGCACCATGGCCTTCGGCGGCGACGCCGACGAGGCCGAGTGCGCCCGCATGTACGCCGCGGCGCGCGACGCGGGCGTCGACTTCGTCGACACCGCCAACGTCTACAACCGGGGGCGCTCCGAGGAGATCGTCGGCCGGCTGATCGCCGGCGAGCGCGATCGCATCGTGTTGACCAGCAAGGTGTTCGGGCGCATGGGCGAGGACGTCAAGGCCGGCGGGCTGTCGCGCCGCCACGTCGTCCGCGAGGTGGAGGCCAGCCTGCGGCGGCTGGGCACCGATCGGCTCGACTTCTACTTCGTCCACCAGTTCGACCGCGCCACGCCGATGCAGGAGACGCTGCGCGCGCTCGACGACCTGGTGCGTCGCGGCCTGATCCTCTACCCGGCGGTGAGCAACTGGGCGGCCTGGCAGATCGCCAAGGCGCTGGGCGTCAGCGCCCGCGCGGGGCTGGCGCGCTTCGAGTTGATCCAGCCGATGTACAACCTGGCCAAGCGGCAGGCGGAGGTCGAGATCCTCCCGCTGGCCGCTTCCGAGGGCCTCGGGGTCATCCCCTACAGCCCGCTCGGCGCCGGCCTGCTCGTGGGGCGCTACCTGCCGGGCAAGCCCGTCACGCAGGGCCGCCTGGTCGACAAGCCGAAGTACCGCCAGCGTTACGCCCACGCGCTCGCGTCCGACGTCGCCCAGCGCTTCCTCGCGTACGCGGCCCAGCACGACGTGCACCCCGCGACGCTGGCGGTCGCCTGGGTGCGATCGCACCCGGCCGTGACCGCCCCGATCCTGGGGGCGCGCAGCCTCGAGCAGTTGGCGCCGTCGCTGGCGGCGGCCACGTTCGACATGAACCCCGAGATGCGCGCCGAGATCGCGGCGTTGACGCCGCCGGTCGCGGTGGCGCACGACCGCGACGAGGAGGCCGACGCGTGAGCGACGGGGCACGCAAGTACGAACTCTACGGCGACGCGTTCAAGCGCGACCCCTACCCGACCTTCGCGGCGATGCGGCGCGACGATCCGATCCACCGGCAGCCGGGACTCGACGGCAAGACGCCGATCTGGTTCGTCACCCGCTACGCCGACGCCGAGGCGATGCTGCGCGACCCGCGCTTCGTGCGCGACCCGCGGCTGGCGCTGCCCCCCGATCGCCTGCCGCCCGCCTCGCCGCTCGACGCCCTCCTTGGCGAGCACATGCTCAACCGCGACGGTGCCGACCACCGCCGCCTGCGTGAACTGGTGAGCCAGGGCTTCACGCCCAAGCGGGTGGCCGACCTGCGGCCCCGGGTCGAGGCGATCGCCGCCATGCTGCTCGACCCGCTGGAGGGCAGCGGCGAGGCGGACCTCATCGACGCCTTCGCCTTCCCGCTGCCGACGATCGTGATCCTGGAGATGCTGGGCGTGCCGGCCGACGACCGCGGCCGCTTCCGCGCCTGGGCCAACGCGCTGCTGGAGCCGCCGATGACGCCACAGGCGCAGGCGGAGTCCACCCGGCTGCTCACCGAGTTCACCGACTACCTGCGCGGGCTCTTCGCCGAGCGTCGCGCGCAGCCGCGCGACGACCTGCTCAGCGCCCTGCTGGCCGCCGAGCAGGCCGGGGATCGGCTCAGCGAGTCGGAGCTGTTCAGCACCATGGTCCTCCTGATCGTCGCTGGGCACGAGACGACCGTGAACCTGATCGCCAACGGGGTGCTGGCGCTCTCGGAACGGCCGGAGCTGCGCGACGCGCTGGCCGCCGACCCGAGCCGTCTGCCGCGGGCCATCGAGGAGTTCCTGCGCTACGACGGCTCGGTCGAGCGCGCGCTCAACCGCTGGGCCGCCGAGGACGTCGAATGGGGTGGCCAGCCGATTCGCCGGGGCGAGCCGGTGATCCTCATCCTGTCGAGCGCCAATCGCGACGAGGCGCGCTTCGAGCGCCCCGACGAGCTCGACCCCGAGCGCGCGCCCAACGCCCACCTCGCCTTCGGCAAGGGCCCGCACTACTGCCTGGGCGCGCCGCTCGCGCGGCTCGAGGCCGAGGTGGCGCTGCGCGCGCTGCTGACGCGCCTGCCGAGGCTGCGCCTGTCGGTGCCGCGCGAGGCCCTGCGCTACCGCTTCCTGCCCGGCTTCCGGGCGCTCCAGGCGCTGCCGGTGCGCTGGGACCCGCAGCGG
>Ga0114946_10001506_pt1 | contig 16107 bp, 10 predicted proteins | sample WalLakDeSediment_FD_88676 | JGI IMG/M metagenome (GOLD analysis project Ga0114946, IMG submission 88676) | Lake sediment microbial communities from Walker lake, Nevada to study Microbial Dark Matter (Phase II) - Walker Lake 11/02/13 Deep Sediment | ecosystem: Environmental > Aquatic >... | reverse complement strand
GCGGAGGTCAGGAACCTGGAAATGACGGAGGAGGATCTCCCCTCCCTGTTTCGATCCTGGCTTCGTTCCATCCTCTTCTGGCAGGAGACGGAGGGGTTCGCCGTGACGGAGGCCGCCCTCTCCTTCGCACCTGCGCCCCTTTGCTCCTCTCCCGACGGGCAGGCCTTCGGGCTGCGGGCCCGGGTGGAGGGGCGGATCCACCCGGGTCCCTGGGTCCGGGAAATCAAGGGGGTGACCCTCCACGACCTGAGGGTGGAGAGGGGAGAGGATGGATGGTACGGTAGGGTTATCTTCGACGTTTGAGCACCGGGCCGGTCCTCGCCGGGGCCGGGGATGAGGGCTGTGAACGCAACATTCTGTTTGGCCTCGTGCGACCGGCCCCCGGGTCCGGGACGAGAGAGGAAGGTTGGAGCATGGAGTTGGTTCGACTCGATCCCTATCGCTGGCTGATCCCCAGGCAGGGGAAGATGCGGGTGGACGGCCTCATCTTCGCCGACGAGACGCTCATGCGGGACATCCGTGGCGACGAGGCTCTCAAGCAGGTGGCCAACGTGGCGGAGCTCCCTGGGATCGTGGGCCGGTCCATCGGTATGCCGGACATCCACTGGGGCTATGGCTTTGCCATCGGAGGTGTGGCGGCCTTCGACCCCGATGAGGGCGGAGTTGTCTCGCCCGGAGGCGTGGGCTACGACATCAACTGCGGAGTTCGACTCCTCCGCACCAAGCTCAAGGGATCCGACCTCCGACCACGGTTGGCCAGGATCATGGACGAGCTTTTCGAGACCATCCCCGCCGGGGTGGGGAAGGGGTACAAGACGTTCGTCCTCCAGCCCCGGGACATCCGGGACATCCTCACCCGGGGGGCCGCGTGGGCGGTGGAGAGAGGGTTCGGCACCGCCGGGGACCTGGACCACATGGAGGATCGGGGAACCATCCCCGGGGCGGATCCGGACCAGGTCAGCGACCGCGCCGTCCAGCGTGGACGGGATCAGGTGGGGACTGTGGGGAGCGGGAACCACTTCATCGAAGTGGGAGAGGTGGACGAGATCTACCACGCCCAGGCGGCCCAACGCCTCGGCCTCGAGCTGGGGACGGTGACGGTGTTCATCCACTCAGGGTCCCGGGGGTTGGGATACCAGGTGTGCGACGACTACCTGGATGTGATGCTCCGGGCTTCCCGACGGTATGGGATCGACCTGCCGGACAGGCAGCTGGTGTGCGCGCCCCTGGATTCCCCGGAGGCGAAGCGCTACCTGGGTGCCATGGCGGCCGCCGCGAATTTCGCCTTTGCAAACCGGCAGATGATGAGCCACCGGGTTCGGGAGGCCTTTGAAAAGGTTCTGGGGCAGAGCCCCCAAGAGCTCGGGATGGGGCTGATCTACGACGTGGCCCACAACATCGCGAAGTTCGAGAAGCATGATGTTGCGGGCCGGGAGAAGACGCTTTGCGTGCACCGCAAGGGGGCCACCCGGGCTTTCCCTCCGGGGCATCCCGACCTGGGGGAGGCCTACCGTGACCTGGGACAGCCCGTCTTCATTCCCGGTGATATGGGACGCTACTCCTTCGTGCTCCTGGGGACGGAGGGCGCCTACAACGAGACCTTCGGCTCCACCTGCCACGGGGCCGGCCGGAGGATGAGCCGCAAGCAGGCGAAGAAGTCGGCCCGCGGTCGGGATCTCCGACAGGAGTTCGAGGAGCTGGGAATCCAGGTCCGGGCCTCCTCCTTCGCCACGGTGGCGGAGGAGATCCCCGAAGCCTACAAGGACGTGGCGGACGTGGTGACCGTGGTGGACCGGGCGGGTATCGGAAAGCTGGTGGCCCGCCTGAAGCCCATGGGAGTGCTCAAGGGATGATGCCTCCCCGCAGAACCCTCGAAGAACGGGCGCACCCATGACTCCACCGCTGCTGGGGTTCCCCCCCGAAGCCTTCGCTCTCAGGAGGGAGAAGGTCCTGGAGCGACTCCATGGAGGGGCACTCCTTCTCCCTTCCGCACCCCTCCTCCACCGGTCCCGGGACACGGAGCACCGGTACCGCCCCGACAGCGAGCTCTTCTACCTCACGGGATCGACGGAGCCCGGGGTGGTGGCCCTCCTGCAACCACAGGGGGACAAAGACCGGTTCGTTCTCTTCGTGCCCAGGCGTGACCCGGCGGCCGAACTCTGGTCCGGACCGCGCCTGGGGCCCCGGGAACTGGGCGAACGCCTGGGGGCTCACGCGGCCTATCCGGCAGAGGAGATGGAGAACCGGCTGCCGGGGCTCCTGAAGGGAGTGCAGAGGCTCTTCTTCCGGCTGGGGGTGCACCCGTCCCTGGATTTCCTGGTGGTGGGCGCCCTGCAAGAGGCCCGCAGGAGGGGAGCCCGGAAGGGGGAGGGACTCCGGGCGGTGGTGGATCCCGGGCAGGTGATGGACGACCTGAGGCTCCGGAAGGATCCGGAGGAGGTGGCCAGGATCCGCCGGGCCGCAGACCTCACCGTGTCTTCGTTTCGGGATGCCATGGCCGGGGCCCGGCCCGGGATGGGGGAATGGGAGCTGGAGAGTGCCCTGGAGTGGGGCTTCCGCCGGCGCGGAGGCCGGGGCCCGGCGTTCCCCACCATTGCGGCATCGGGAAGTAACGCCTGTATCCTGCATTACTCCTCCAATGAGGGGGTGCTCTCGGGCCACGAGCTGGTCCTCCTGGACGGTGGCGCGGAGCTCGACCTCTACGCTGGGGACGTCACCCGTACCTTCTCGCCGGGCGGACGCTTCACCGGCCCCCGGCGGGACGTGTATGATGTGGTGCTTCTGGCCCACCAGGCTGCCCTGGCCGCCATCCGTCCCGGGGCCAGAGTGGAGGACGTGCACCACGCAGCGGTGATGGCTCTCACCCGGGGGCTGGTGGAGCTGGGAGTCCTGTCCGGAGACCCGGAGGAACTGGCGGAGCGAAAAGACTACGAGAGATACTTTCCCCACCAGACTTCCCATTGGCTGGGATTGGACGTCCACGACGTGGGAGACTATGTGGTAGACGGGGCTTCCCGGGTCCTGGAGCCGGGTATGGTCCTGACAGTGGAGCCGGGGCTGTACTTCAGGGAAACCCGATCGGGTAACGCCGAGGCGCGGCAGACGGGCTCGGATGCCGACGCTGGCCCGCCCCACGGTACCCTCGTCGCACCCACTGCCGCGTCTGCCGGCCCTCCCCGGCCTGTTACCGACCTCCCCGCCCCGCTGAGTCCTGGCGCTGCCTCCTACTCCGGAATCGGGGTCCGGATCGAGGATGACGTCCTGGTCACCTCGGACGGTGCGGAGAACCTCACCCGAGCCCTCCCGGTGGACCCTGAGGCGCTGGAGTCACTGGTGGGGAGCCGGGCATAGTCCCCTCGCCGCGGGACCGTCGCCCTCCCCGGTCCCACTGCGGGCAAGGAAGGGTGGCCTCCCGGGCCGAGGATCCCTCCTTCTTCAGGGGGAGATCCAATAGCTCACCTTCAGCATCAGCACGTTCTCGGCGTCCTGCCGAAATAGGTCTCCCAGGCTCTCGCCGATCTGGAAGCGGGGGTCCTGGGTGAAGTGGTTGCGTCCTTGGGACCAGACCAGGTAGAGGAGGGATCCGGGGCGGTACTCCCACCGCAGCACGGCGGTGGACCGAAACTGGCGGACGTTGAAGTCCGGGTTCCGGAAACGCTCCACAGCCCCGTCCCCAGTAAGGTCCGCTTGGTACTCTCCGTTCACCAGGGTGGCCTCCACCGGATCGAAGCGATCCTGGTAGGACCGTGCCCTGGGGTCAGCCACCTGCTTGAAGTCCGTGTATTTCCCGGCGCTGACGAAGGGCTGGGCGTAGAGTTGGAGTGTCAGGTCCGGGAGGAAGGTGAGGTCCATGCGGCCGGTCAACCCCAGGGTCTTCTGGTCCATGTGACCGAAGACGTAGTGGCTTTCCCGGGCCTCGACCCGCTGGACCCACTGGGCATCGCTCACGTTCAGGTTCAGGAAGGGTCCGAGGTTGACGCTTGCTCGCCCGGAGGGCCGCCACCGCAGGTTCATGGACGTGTTTGCGGACCAGGAGCCGCTCTCAGAGGCCCGGGACCAGTTGTTGCTCCAGTTGGCCCGGACGGACTTGCGGTCGTCGGAAAAGACCCCGAACCACCCATTGGTGGCCACCTCTCGCCGGAGGAGCGGTCCTCCCCGCAGAGCTCCGTCCGAGAAGGCGCCCAAATCACGGTTCACCCCGCCGTGACCACCCCAGTAGTTGGGGAGCGTGAAGGATCCATTCACGCTTGCGCCGAGAGCCAGTTGCTCGCCGCCGAAGCTCCAGCCGTGCCATGCGTTGGTGTTCAGGCTCCATCGCCGGAGGCGCTTGCTGGGGTTGTGTTGGTTATAGCCCAGGAAGGCTGCGTGGACCACCAGGTCCGCCTCCCGCTGGTATCCCAGGTCGTTGGCCTCGAAACCCGGGGACTTGGCCAAGGCCATGGTCCCCCATCTCCAGTGGTCCCCGCCCATCTTGAAGAGGCCCACATTCCCGGCCCACCCGGTCATGGACGTCTTCCCGGGGTCGAAGTCCAGGTGGTCGGCGTCTGGACGCTGGAAGTACCTGGAGGGGGAGCGCTGGGTGAGGCCCATGGCCTCCGGAGAGCCCCGGACGTGGGAGCCCAGGAGGTATCCGTCCACAAGGAATCGGCCCTCCTGGCCGAATCGGTGGCGGGCATCGAAGCCACCGGCATAGGCCCCGGAACGCAGGAGGAGGTCGTCGGCCACGTCCTTATGCCGGTTCGTGGCGGTTCCGATAAACCCGACAGCGCTCCGTCCCTCTCGGAAGTCCCTCTGCAAGCGGGCCACGCTGTAGTTGGTGAAGGGTTCCACCGGATCCTCCAGCCGGTCACCGTCCCCCGTGGCGATCCGAGCCGTCTCTTCTGCTGTCACGGCATGGAGAAGGCCTATGGACCATCCCCCCTGGGTCTTACCCGATAGCTTCCAAGCTCCCAGGATCGTGGTGAGGTCCGGTGCCTGCGCGTGGCCTCCCCTGGGATTCGCCCTCCCTTGGGGCGGGCGCCCGATGCGGCGGGAATAGAAGAGGGATTCGCTCCCCATGTCTCCGTCCCCCATACCGATCCCGAAGTTGTAGATGCCTGCTCCCTCGATGAAGAAGGGCCTCTGCTCCGGGTAGAACGTCTCGAAGGCCGTGAGGTTCACCCGGGCCGGATCCGCTTCCACCTGCCCGAAGTCCGGGTTCACGGTGACGTCCAATGTCAGGTCGTTGGTGACCCCATACTTCAGGTCAAGCCCAGCGGAGGTGAACAAGTCGTTGGGCCGGTAGAAGGGGTTGCCCTCCTCCGCCGGTGACCGGGAGAGACGGGTCATGGAGAAGGGGCGAAGTTCGATCCTTCGCGGTGAGCCGAGTCCACTGAGGCCCCTGAGCTCCCCGGACATGGACACCACGGCGGCGTCGCTCTGACGGATGGGGGCCCAGAGAGAGGTTTCGTTCCTTCGGGCGATGTCACGGCCGAAGTTGATGCCCCAGGTCTGGGGATCCTGGTTTCCGAAACGCAACTGGGAGTAAGGGATCCGCATCTCGGCCGTCCATCCCTTGTCATCGATGCGGGCGGCCGCCTCCCATACGGCGTCCCAACTGGAGTCCTCCTGGGTGTCGTCGTACCGATAGAAGTCGTGCTTCACGCCAAGGGGGTTGACGGCGAAGTGGAAAGCCGTGCGGCGATCGAAGTAACTGTCGATGAGGACATGCACCCGGTCCGAAAAGGAGCCTTGGTCCCGGCGAGTGAGCTGGGCGGCGATGCTGTCCGGTGAGGAGTCGTAGGCTCGAAAGGCCACGTAGAGGGCGTCGTGTCCGTAGAGCACCCTCACCTCCGTCCTCTCGGTGGCGGGTCGGCCCTCCTGGGGCTCCACCTGGACGAAGTTCGTGGCCACGGGGGCGAGCTTCCATGCTTCATCGTCCAGAATGCCGTCGATTCTGGGGGCTTCGCCCTGGATCCTGACGGCCGGCATGACCAATCTGGCCCTGGATGACCCGGGCGGGTCGCCGGTGTCGGTGCGGTTCGAGTCCGGGGGGACGGCCTGCTGCGCCCCCAGGGGGGTGACCAGAAGCAGCATCGTCAGAAGACCGGGGATGGCCGCTCGTCTCATGGTGTCCTATCCTGAGCTTCCTTGTCGGCTCGCAAGCCGTCGCCGGAGCGCGGCCGATCATGGCTGGCCTCGGATCGCATCCTTTCGTCGGGGCTGCGACCTCCGGCAGACTCTTCGCCGTACCTTGGACGTGCAGTCCGCGTCCAGGGTTGCGGGTCAATACCACCTACGAGTCCCCGGGAGAAGGGGTTTCAGGAGGCGTGTCGTGGATCGTCCACTGTGGCTGGACCGGAGCTTCTTCAAGGCTCACGGGCATGGTAACGATTACCTGGTATTTCAGGAGGGTGGGTCCTGGCCTGTTACTCCCGAGACGGTGCAGGCGGTATGCCACCGCCAGCGGGGAGTGGGCTCCGATGGGATCGTGGCGCTGCTTGCGCCGGAGGGTGGGTCCGGGGTGGTCGCCCACGAGGGGCGCTCCTTCCGTGAGCCGGGAGCAGCGGACGGCCCTGGCGCTGGCGGATCACCGCACGCTGTCCATGCCCCTCCCTTCCGCCTCCGCATGTTCAACCCCGACGGCTCCGAGTTCGAGAGGAGCGGCAACGGGCTCCGTGTCCTGGGCAGCTACCTCTTCTATCGCGGATGGGTGAGGGAGGGGGAAAGCTTCCCCGTGGAAGTGGGAGGGGACCGCCTGGGCATGGAGATTCTGGGGCGGGAAGAGGGAGGGCTCCTGCAGGTTGGAGTGGACATGGGTGAAGCCAGGTTTGGATTGGCGGCGGTGGGCGGCAGGGAGGGGGGGGAGGGTTCCGGTGGCATCCTGCCGGGACCTCATGGCGAGCCCCTGGACATTCAACCCCTCTCGGTAGGGAACCCCCACTGCGTGGTGTTCCGGGACCAACTGGCGGAGGGCGACCTCCTGTCCCTGGGACCCTTCCTCACCAAGCATCCTGTCTTTCCCCGGGGGGTGAACGTCCAGTTGGCCCGGAGGACGGGGGAGCGGGAAATTCAGATCCTGATCTGGGAGAGGGGTGTGGGCCGGACCACCGCCTCGGGGACCAGCTCCTGCGCGGTGGCAGCGGCCTTCGTCAGGAGGGGTCTCATCTCCCCGGGGAAGGTCGTGGTGGAGATGGAGGGAGGGCGCTTCCGGGTGCTGGTGTCGCCGGAGGGCTCTGTCCGCCTGGAGGGACCCGTCCAGCCGGTCATGACGGGATCGCTGGCGGACGGGCTGCTCAGGGCCCTGGGGGAAGGACCAGGCTGACGCGTTCTTCCCTCCCTCCGCTGCTCAGGGCGCCTCCCCCCAGAGGATACGCATGGCTTCGTCGTAAGCCAGGACCCGGGGGCTCGCACCTGGGGAGAAGGGCGAGAAGACGAAAGCGGCTCGATCCGGGAAAAGGGCCCTGACTTGGGCGTTTGTCTCGGGGCCCAGATCCCGGACGAAGAGGGGCCGTCCTCTCTCGTCCTCCGGGAGATCCCCCTGCCAGAGGAGGGGGGCAAGGGCAACCGCTCCGAATCGGTCCGCCTGGATCTCCCGTCTGCATGCAGGGGTCAGGATCTCGCCGGCCCTGGCACGGAAGGACATTCCCTCAACCACCGAGACCCGCACAAGCCCCTCCGGGGTCTCGGCGGCCTGATTCAGGTCCACGTCCGGGACCGGCAAGTCCATGTTCCCGTGTCGGGCTCGCGCCTCCCTGACATCCGCATAGTGGTGGAGCTGGCAGTTGGAGTTCCGTCGAAGGGCCGAGACGACACTGTCCTGCCGCATGCCTCCGGCTCCCTGGAGTCGGGCGCTGAGTCGTTCGTTCCAGGAGGAATGGACGAAGACGATGGAGCGCTCTTCCGTGGGGAGCGGCGGGACCTGAATCCGGTCCAGGGTCTCGGAGGTCCAGGCATAGCTTGCCCACCGGCTCGGGACTCCCCATGCCGCAGCCACCAGGAAGGAGACCAATACAGCCCACGCAGTGGCGTGACCCAGGCGCCTGGTCCACAGGCCCCGAGCCTCGGACCCGGACATGGCCACCGTCTGCGCGACGCCCAGTGTGGCGAGGAGGATCCAGGCCGGCGCCGCCTCGAACATCATACGGGGAGAGTGAAACCAATAGAAGGCATTGGCCAGCACAGGGAGAAGGGCCCAGGTCAGGACGATGCCTGAGCCCCCGGGAAGCCTTGGTCCCAGGAGAAGAAACCCACCGATCATCGCGGTGACGGGAAGGGGCGTCTCAAGGAGTTGGACACCCAGGGCCAGAAGATCAGTGGAGGTGAACGCCAAGGCGCTTCCCGGCCCATACATGTATCCCCAGGGATCCAGGTGGAAACCCAGTCCGTGATTGCTTCCAAAGGCTTCCAGGTAACCGAATCGGGTGAGGCCTCCGAACAACCGCTGGTTGTAGAGGCCCAGAAGGACGGCGAAGGGGAGACCACCGGCCATCGTGGCCATGGCTCGCCAGGCCGTCCAACGGACCCGGCCCGAAAGGAGGTTGGGGCCCCAGAGGGCCAGAGGGATGGCGGTTCCCAGGGCCAGCCCCACCAGGGGCCTGGCGCTCACCATTATCCCCACGGCACATCCCACCGCCAGCCCCCAGGAGGCTGAGCCATCTCGGGCCCGGAGGGAAGCGTAAAGGATCATGGCCGTGGCGGCCCCCGCCGTCAGGTGATTCCAGGATCCGCCGGCCAGGAAGAGGACAAACGGACTCATGGCGGTGAGAAGCACTGCCGCCCGAGCCACGTTCTCGTGCCCCGGAAGGAGGCGAGGGAAGGAGAGGGCCAGGAGCCAGGCCATGAGGCCCATGAGCACGGGGCCCACCAGCGTTGGAATCCCCAGGCGGAAGAAGAGGGCCATGATCACGAGGTGGGAGGGTGGGTATTGGGATACCCAACCCTCCTCCACCATGAGGGTGTTGACGGCCAGCCACGCTTCCGGAAAGGGAAGGAGGGGACCAGAAAGGGTCCCGGTGGCCATGTAGCGAGCCTGAATGGCGGAGGCGATCTCGTCCACGTTCGTGTAGAGGCCCCGAAAGAGGAGGCTCTCCACACCCAGTGCGAGGAGGAAGGCCAGGAGGCCGGCCAGGGCAGCGAAGAGCGGAAGCTTCGGTCGACACAAGGCACTCGCAATCCCCTTCCCCAACCGGATGGCTGCGTCCGAGAAGAAGAAGGCCAGGAGGATGGCCAGGAGAACCACCAGGAGGCTTCCCCACCAGGCGTACTCCAGGGTCGCCTCCGCAATCTCTACGTTGGCTACCCGAAAGGGAGCCTCACCGCCGGTATCGAGGACTCGATAGATGGGCAGGAGCCCGAGAACCAGGAGGACTCCTCCGAGGCTCCGTGTTAGAATCCGGAGAAGGCGCAAGAAACACCTCCGATGTGAATGGACACAGACCCTCTTTCGAGGGTGCTATCTCCCTACCCCAAGTTTACCGTGTTCAAGCCCTGAGCGGCCAGGGTTTCCCGAAGCCGAGGCCGGTCGTCGGGTAGGGAAGTGACGTAGTTGTAAGTGCCTAGTAGTACGATTCCGAAGTGATACATCAATCATGCGACATCGTCCAGCCCGTACTTCCAGCGGAAGATGACGGGGGCTTCGTTGAGTTCAGCGATATAGGCCAGGAGCCGCTCCTTGAGTTCAGCCTTGGAGTCGACGCGGATTTCTCGGAGAAGGGTGCGCGCGAGTTTGGAGAAGAACACCTCGATCAGGTTGAGCCACGATCCATGCTTGGGGGTGAAGGTAAACTCGAAGCGGTTGGGCACGGTGGCCAGGTAGCGTTGGGTCTCCCTGGAGATGTGGGCGGAGTGGTTGTCCAGGATGATGCGGATCTTCCAGTCTTCAGGATAGTGCGCGTCCACGTCCTGGAGCCACGCCACGAACTCCCGGCTCCGATGCCGGTCCTCCACCCGCGGCAGCAACTCGCCCGTGAGGAGATCGATGCCGCAGAGAAGGGAAAGCGTGCCGTGACCCTTGTACTCGTGGTCTCGTGCGATGGTCGGGTACTCACCGGGCACCGGCGGCAGGTCGGGAGCCGTGGAACCAATGGCTTGGATTCCTGGCTTCTCGTCGTACGACAGAATCGCCACCAAGAGAGTCTCCTCCCCCGTCTCGTGCGCCGCCCGCAGCACCGTCACCTCCCGGTAGACGTGCAGTACCTCGGCCTTCTTAGCCTCGAAGTCCGGATCCCGCCGCTCCAGGTAATAGGTCACCTTGTGGGGGCGAACCTTGTGCTCAGCAAGGATCTTCGAAACCGTGCCCCTCCCCAGGTTGGCCAGCGAAGGGTGACCGGCCTCTGCGGCATGGCGGCGGACGTGCGTCGCCAGGCGAGCCGTCGTCCACAGCTCTTCGGCATACCCCAGCTCTTTGGGCTTCTGGCATGCCAGACCCACCACCCAGAGACGAGCCTCCAGCGGAATCTCACGCGGCCGTCCAGACCGGGGAAGGTCATTCAGGGCCACCTCCACTCCGAACTCCAGAGCCCGATCGATGGTGCGCTCCACTTTCGGTCGGTTCGTCCCCAGCGCCCGGGCGATGGCCGAGATCGTCTCCCCGTCGGCATACTTCAGCAGCATCTTCGCCCGTTCCACATGGGCTGCGGGTGTCGTGTACGACACGCTCGACGTGTGCAACCGCTCTCGGATCTTGTCGCTCAGCACCAGCTTGGCTCTCCTGCTCTCGAATGGCATGGCTCTCCTCCTGGTCCTGGAATGGAACGAGGCTCAGGACAAGATACCATGAAGAGCAAAGACTTGCTATGATAATTTGGAATCACACAACTAGGCAAGCGGGGCAGGGGTAAAGAAGGGCGTGCCCTTCGGCTGGTGGGGCTGGCGCTGCTGGTGAGTGCGGATGGCCTACTCCCCCTTCTGCACCACACCTATCCTGGCAACCAGACCGATGCTCCGACGCTTGCCAGCTTGACCCACATGCTCGTCGCCCGCCTGAACCAGTTGTCGGAGGAGGTCGAGCACGTCACGATCATCTTCGACAAGGGGAACACCTCCGAAGCGAACCTTCAGGCGGTGGACGCGGCTCCATTCCACCTTGTGGGGTCCTTGGTACCCACCCACCATCCCGACTTGCTGGAGGTCCCCGAGGAGGCGTTCACTTCCCTGGCCCCCGAGGGGCTCTCGGCGGTGCGCACCCACCGTACCGTGAAGAAGGTCTTCGGCTCCGAGCGCACGGTGGTGGTCATACGGGAAACACCGTCTAACCCCATGGATGACAAGCACTTACATGGAAAAATCTCGGAAAACCCGGGTTAGGTTCGCACCCGCACCATGAACAGAAGCCCGGCTCCCAGGAAGAGGAAGTTGGGAATCCAGGCCGCCATGAAGGGTGAAAGTCCTCCCGTGTCCCCCACCGCCTCCGTAACGCGGAAGAGGAGGAGGTAGAGGATGGTGGAGATAAGGGCTATGCCGATCCCGTAGGCCGTGCCCCCCCGCTTGGAGCTGGTGGCAAGGGGAGCTCCAAAGAGGATGATGACCAGGGTGGCCACCGGGATGGCCAGCTTCTTCTGCTGGTCCACCAGGAGCACGGTGGGCGTCCCGCCGGAGCGGATCATGATGTCCGCCAGACGCCCCATTTGCCGGTAGGTCATCTCTTCGGGCTTGCGGGGCTGTTCCAGGAAGTCCTCGGGACGCTCACCGAAGCCGCGGATCTGGGCCGAGCCGAACTGGAAGGCGATCTCTTCTCCGTCCTCCGGGAAGACCCGGTAATAACCGTTGTGGAAGACCCAACCTGTTTCGGGGTCGTACCGGGCCATCTCGGCCAACAGGTGGTCGGAGGGTTGGTTGGACCCCGGTTCCACCGTCTCCATGACGATCCCCGACATCAACCCCTGAGAAACGTTGAGGCTTCGGATGGCGAAGTTGCGGTCTCCGTCCCCCTGAAACACGAAGTTGGACCGGAAATCCCGGCGTGTATCGATTTGCTGGAGGATCTCCCCGGAAATGCGGTTGGCTCGGGGCACAACCTCCTCCAAGCCCAGGGCCAGCCCAGTCAGGAGAACCCCCAGGACGATGATGGGGAGGATAAGACGGTGGAAGGACACCCCACCGGCCTTGGCCGCCACGATCTCTCTATGTTGGGTCATGGTCTGGATGGTGAAGACCGCTGCCACCAGGGCTGCGATGGGGAAGGACCACTGGATGAACTGGGGAAGCTGGTAGAGGTAGGCCATGGCTACGGCCGCCCAACTCAGCCCCCGGTCCAGGTACTTGTCCAGGTTTTCGGTGACGTCTCCAAGGACGAAGAGAATCGGCGCCCCTAAGACGAAGGCCAGGAAGACCTTCATGAAGGAGCGAGCCACGAGGCGGTCCAGGATGCGGATCATGGGCGCCTCCTCATGTCTCGTCCCTGTTCGACGCCTTCAGGAAGGGCTTCTTCAGTCCGCTGGACAGGGTGAAGAGGAGATCGTCCCATCCTCCGCCCCGTGCCGTGGCTACTTCCTTGGAAATCCGATGCACCATGAGGATGCCCAGGGGGAGGAGGATCAGGTTCGGGAACCACATGGCCAGCGCGGGGTGAACGTGCCCGTTGTCGGCCAGGGTCTCTCCCCCGATGAGGGATATCCAGAAGAGGGCGAAGATGATGACGGAGACGGTGATGACCATCCCTACGCCGCCCCGGGGAAAGCGGACGGCCAGAGGGGCGCCGATGAGAACGAACACGATACAGGCGAAGGCAATGGAGTATTTCTTGTGGATCTCGACCCGCTTCTCGATGGCCCTGAACCGCATGGCCTCGCTCTGAAGGGCATTGGCCCGGGCCGTCATGAGCAGGGACTGGGAGATCTCGTCCGGGCCCATGAAGTCCTGGTAGTCGTGGTTGTCCGTGTCCGTGGCCAGGCCCGAGACGGCCATCTCAGGGGGAACCAGGCTGTCTGCCTGGTATCGCCAGCCCAAGGCCCTCCGGACCGCGAAGACGGATTCCCTCTTCGTATCCGCTTCGTACCTCGCCCGGGCCCGGTCGTGGGCTTTGGCCGAGTCCGCCAGCATCTGGGTGGACATCTCCCGGTCTCCCCGGAAGTCTCCAGCTACTCCACGCTCCAGAAGGTTGGAGATGCCCTTGATGGGAAGGAACTGCGTCTGGAACTCCGCCAGCTGGAAGGCACCGGGGCGATTGGATGGGACCTCCAGGACGGTACCGTCGTAGAGGGTAAGGAACAGGTCGGTCTGGGTCTCGCTGAAAGCCATGGTTCCACGCTTGGCATACGTGGTCCGGCGGGCCTGGGGGTCGCTGAGGTCGTAGATTACCACGTCCTCCAGAGCCGAAGATACAGGGTCGATGCGCACGGCTTGGAGAAAATAGACCCTGCGCCGGTCACCGGCGTCGGCCACCACCTCGTTCACCACCTGTTCCCTGAGCTGGAAGGTAGGGCTCTTGAGATTCACCTCCACCAGTAGTTTCCTTAAAGCATGGTTCGATTCCGGAAGCACTCGATCGTTGAACAGGAACATGGCCCCCGCCAGGATGACCCCGATGCCCACCAGGGGGACCAAGATGCGGACCGGGTTCACGCCCCCACCGGTCATGGCGGTGATCTCGTTTTCGGCCGTCAGGTCGCTGAAGGCGAAGAGGACGGCCACCAACACCGACATGGGCAGGGTCAACGCCACCGTGTGGGGCAGGGCCAGCACGGCGAACTCCCCCAGGACGGACCAGGGAAGACCCTTACCCATGAGCTGTCCAAGCCTCTGGGCGATGGTGTTGAGGAAGAGAAGACCCGTGAGAAGGGTAAAGGAGAAGAGAAACGGGCCCACGTGGCTCCGAATCACGTAGCGGATCAGAATGGACATGGAGATTCTGTAGGCACCTCGTCGCTTGGGTTCCCGATCGATCTCACCCCTGAGGGAGTGTACCCGGTGCTTCACCCGTCTTCAACCCAGAGTTGCACAACTCTAACCGGAAAACATACCCGCCAGGGGCTGTTCCGGTCCCTGGTCTGACCTTCCATGCATCTTCCCCCTCTGCTCCTGGGTGCCGTTCTCCTGGTAGGCGGGGGGGGAAGCCTTGCGGTGCCTGGTCCCGGTGACGGCCCATCGGTGAGACTGGGGCTCCAGCGGCGCCCGCTTCCCTTTCCCGTGGAGCTTGCTTCCGTCCCGTTGTTGCCCCCCCGGGGAACGGGAACGGGGGAGTCGTCCCTGAGATGGGGTTCGGCTATGCCTCCGGCCCGGACTCCCCTGGCTTCCACCGCCGCCGCGTCATGGACCGGGCCGACGCCTCCCGCGTCCCGGCAGGAGCGGCCTTCCATCTTCGAGTCCGAGTTCGCCGACCTCTCGGCCCGTCTCAGGGGGCGGGGGGAGTTCGGGGGGGATTGGACCCGGTTCCGTCCCTGCGAGGCGGGGCTGCAGACGACCTGCGACCCCGGTCTTCTTCCCCAGTTGAAGCCTGAGGTCCAGTTCGGGATCCAGGTGGCGGGAACCGTTGCGGGCCGCATCCACGTGGACGTGGACTATGACGAGGCCCGGGAGTTCTCCGCCGCCAACAATGTGAACATCCATTACCAAGGCTTGGATGGTGAGATCGTCCGGAGGGTGGAGGTGGGGGACGTGACCTTGAGCTTTCCCGAGTCTCGCTTCCTTACTCGGGGCATTCCCGCCGGGAACTTCGGCTTCCGGGCCCTCACCGCCTTCGGACCCCTGGACGTGCAGACCGTGTGGGCCCAGCAGAACGGGGACGTGTCCTCCCGGGAGTTCCAGCTTTCGGGGGTGGGCGGACGGCAGGCCTTCATCCAGGAGGACACCCTCGTGCTGGATGACGCCGGCTACGTCCGGGGGCAGTTCTTCTTCCTGGTGGATCCGGCGAGTATCCGTGACCATCCCCACCTGGACGTCCTTTCCCTGGATCCCGGGGCAGCGCCACCATCCCTGGCGCCCGGAGCGGAAGCCGTCCAGCTCTACCGGTTCGAGAACGACCCGATCACCCGGCAGCAGGTGGAAGGATACATCCAGGCGGAAGCGGTGGCCGGGGAGGGGGGCGTGAGCGTAACTGAATCGGGATGGTTCCGGAACCTGCAGCCGGGGGTGGACTACTTCCTGCACCCCAGCGGCCTGTGGCTGGCCCTGCGGCGCCCCCTTCGTTACGACGAGATGCTGGCCGTCACCTACGTCACCGCCACCGGCGACACCATCGGGGATTACAACCCGGAACGGATCCACAACGCCGGGGGCCGGCCCACCCTTCGCCTCCTGAAGGCATCGGGCCCCAAGCACCAGCCCGGCAGCCCCACCTGGGAAATGGAGATGCACCATGTCTACCGCATCTCCGGCTCCGACGATGTGGAGCCCGAATCCGTGGGGCTGATCCTCTCCCTGGGAGAACTCTCTGCGGGAAGGACGTTCAAGAGACGGCCAACGGGGGAGGAAATCACCCTCCTCAAGCTTCTGGGCGTCGACGAAGAGTCCCCTGCGGACGAGCTGGACGCGTCGTTCGTCTACCGACCGGCCCAGGAGTTCTTCCTGGAACAGCCGCCGGTGTCCGGTACGTTTCTGTTGTTCCCGACGCTCCGGCCTTTCGCCGAACCGCCACCCGTCCCCTCCTTGGGGCTCTCCGCCGAGGAGACCCTGGAGATTCTGGGGGCCGACGCCAACACTGTGATCTACGAGTCGCCGGACCCGGTGCGCAGGGAGAATGGCGGGCTCTTCCGCCTCACCATTGCCTACCGCATCCGCAGCGACGACGTCATCTCCAGCTTCTCCCTGGGGGCTCTGGGAATCCGGGACGGGAGCGAGCGGATCCAGTTCGAGGGCCGCCTGCTGCGGCGTGGTGAGGACTACCTCATCGACTACGACGTGGGGCAGGTGACCCTCCTTTCCCCCGAAACCCTCTTCGGGGCGGACCCCCGGGGAAGGATTCGGGCCCAATGGGAGCAGAAGGCCCTCTTCCAGATCGCCCCCACGTCCCTCTTCGGGTTGAACGCCCGCTACGGCCTGGGGGACCGGGGGGCGTTTCATATTCTGGGCCTCCATCAGCGGGAGGGGACTCTCCAGAGGCGCCCCCAGCTGGGAATGGAGCCGTCGTCCATCCTCCAGGGGGGGATCAACGGCGACCTGCTCTTCGGCGCTTCCTGGCTGGACCGCATC
>Ga0114946_10001505_pt1 | contig 16110 bp, 17 predicted proteins | sample WalLakDeSediment_FD_88676 | JGI IMG/M metagenome (GOLD analysis project Ga0114946, IMG submission 88676) | Lake sediment microbial communities from Walker lake, Nevada to study Microbial Dark Matter (Phase II) - Walker Lake 11/02/13 Deep Sediment | ecosystem: Environmental > Aquatic >... | reverse complement strand
TGAGTTGTTGACGGAGCAGGGCATTCTCTACAATCAGATCGGAACGGCTGCGAGTTAGATCTGAAAGGACGCCGGAGATCAAGGATAGCGTGGCTGGTTTTGCACAAAGTTTAATGTGTTGTTGAAACTGAAATAGAAAATATTTCCAGACGAAGATGTGGTAAATCATGCTGGTCCCAGTTTGAATGACGATTAGGATAAAACAGCATGATACCCCATTATGGTTATCACTTCAGCTCATTTGGCTTTCAATTATTAGTACGGACGACCCAAGTAGCCAGCACAACGTCGTTATGCGCGATTTGGCGAGTTTGATGGCTTGTGGCCAATATTCCATTTCTCGAAAGGCACACTTGACGATCTTAAAGAGATAAGAAAAGACAATTTGGGCATTGAAGAAGAAGTTAAATGTTATTCATATTCGTTGTTTGAGTATCAAAATAGATATCTTCTTTTCTTGTTTTCTATGGGAACAGACTACTGGGTAATAAGTTTGAATGACCCATTTCCAACACCCGTTATCCGTAATGCCTTTCCCGATGATGAACTGGAACTAATTTGGTATCCTATGTGAAAAATTCATGTGCTATAATCTAAACAGCTTATAATAATCTGCTTAGGAAACATCACAGATGAGCAAATTTGTTGGACGACATCGCGAACTAAAAGAACTCAATCGCACTATCTCGCAACACGGCGCACAGTTCATCCTGGTCTATGGCCGCCGGCGGGTAGGCAAGACCACCCTGCTGCTCAACTGGGCCGAGCAATCCGGCAAACCATACATCTACTGGGTGGCCAATCGGGATACACCCGCCCAGGTGCGCCTGGGTTTTACCCGCGCCGTGTGGCGCTGGGCGCACCCCGAGAGTCAGGCTGTACCGCGCTTCGATACCTGGGAGGACGCCTTCGAAACGACTGCCCAACTGGTCGGCGACCAACCAGTGATCCTGATCCTGGATGAGTTCTCATACGCCACCGAATCCGACGCATCCCTGGCATCCCACCTGCAAGCTGCCTGGGATCACCTGTTCAAGGACAGCAACATCACCATCGTGCTGGCCGGCTCACACATCGGAATGATGGTTGACTTGATGGGGTACCAGGCGCCGCTCTATGGTCGTTTCACCGCTCAGCTCCCCGTAGATCCGCTACCCTTCGCAGTTTTGAGAGATTTCTTACCACATTACTCAGCCGCCGAACGTGTGGCCGTATTCGCTGTAACCGGTGGTGTGCCGGCCTACCTGGAACGCTTTGATGACCGGCGGTCGCTCACAGAGAACCTGCGCGATCTTTTCATGCAACGCACCAGCATCTTCCGAACCGAGCCATTTTTTCTCATCGGTGATGTGATCCGCCGCGAGACGCAAACTTACGAGGCGGTGTTGAAGAGCATCGCTGCTGGGAACCGGACTCCGCAGGCTATCGGCAATACACTCGGTGTTTCGTCATCTTACCTGAGCCCCTATCTAAAGCAGTTGGATGAGCTGCATCTAGTCAGGCGGCGTATCCCAGCAACCACGCCCCCAGCGCGACGGGAAAAGACCAAAACCAGCCAGTATCACCTGACTGATCCATACCTGCGTTTTTACTTCCGCTTCATCGCTCCTAACGCCGATCTGGTCGAGCAGGAGCTAAGCCAAATTCTCTGGGATCGTATTTCTGATCAGTTTCGCGCCTTTGTTGGGTTGACCGCCTTCGAAGACCTATGCCGAGAATGGGTGTTGGTCAAAGCCCGCGCCGGTAAGCTCCCGATGGTTCCCGAACTGGTCGGCAGCCACTGGTCGACGGATGCCCAGGTCGATGTCGTTGCTATCAACTGGCACGACAAGGCGATCTTGCTTGGGGAGTGCAAGTGGGGAGTAGACACGGTTGGGCGTTCAGTGGTTCGCGAACTGGTGGATAAAACGCCGAAGGTCGTTCCGAGCGAAGGGTGGCAGGTACACTATAGTTACTTTGCTCGAGCAGGATTCACTGACGCAGCACGTGAGGAAGCTCAAACGGTGGGCGCAATGCTCATTGATTTGGAAACACTGGATAACGATTTGAGGAATGCGTAATGGCGAAGAAATAGTTCAAAGAATGCCTTGCTGTTTAAGCAACCGGCAGCGTGAACATAAACGTGCTGCCCATCCCCTCGCCCGGGCTTTTGACCCAGATGCGCCCGCCGTGGGCTTCGATCAGGTGCTTGGCAATGGTCAGCCCAATGCCACTGCCGCCGGAGACGCGTGCGCGCGAGCGATCCGCCCGGTAGAAGCGGTCGAACACGTGCGGCAGATGTTCGGCGGCGATGCCGATGCCGGTATCCTGCACATAGACCTGCACTTCATCCCTTTGCCGCCGCGCCGCAATGGTCACCTGCCCGCTGACGGGCGTATATTGCAGCGCGTTGCCGACCAGGTTAAACAGCACCTGGCTCAAACGGTCGGCGTCGGCCCTAACTCCGGGTAAATCCGAGGGGATATCGATTTCCAACCCGACCCCTTTTTCAGCATACTGGCGGTCAAGACGAGTGGTCACTGTCTGTAATAAATCGGCGAGCAAGAGCGGCTGTGGATCGAGCTTGAACGCCCCGGCTTCCACCCAGCTGAGCTCCTGTAAATCGTTCACCAGGCGCTGCAGGCGGTCAGCTTCCTGGTAGATGTGCTCGAAGGTCTCCGGTTCAGCTGGCAGCACGCCATCGATCAGCGCTTCCATCGAGCCTTTGATGGCGGTCAGCGGGGTGCGCAGCTCGTGGCTGACATCGCCGATCAACTGGCGGCGCAGGGCTTCGGTCTGCTCCAGGTTCTCGGCCATACGGTTGAAGTCCTGGGCAAGCTGGCCCAATTCATCCATGTCGTTTTGGTTCTCACCAGCCAGATTCACCCGCTCGGTGTAGCTGCCGGCGGCAATGCGCCGGCTGGCCTGGGATAAGGCCCGGATCGGGGTGACAATCTGGCGGGTGATGAACAGTCCAACCGCGATCGCTGCAACGCTGGCCGCCAGGGCGGAGAGCAACAAGGCGTCATAGACGCCACTCCGGAAGCCCTGGAACAGGCTATCCATATCGTGGTCGCCACCCATCATGCCCATCATGCCACTCATGCCCATCATATGGCGGTCGAATGCGCCGGGCAAGACCAGCGAGACCGAGACCGCCAGCACCACCACCCCGACCAGGAGGACTACCAGGTAGGAGAGGAAAATCTTGAACCCAAGACGCGTCCGGATCGTCTGCATAATGCTATGACCTTTCATCGTCGAAGCGGTAGCCCACCCCGCGCACCGTGGCGATCACCGTTTCGCCGCCCAGCTTCTGGCGCAAGTGACCGATGTGGACATCCACCACACGGGATTCGCCATAGTAATTGGTACCCCACACTTTCTCCAGCAACTGCTCGCGGCTGAGCGCCATGCCGGCGTGCTCCGCCAGCACGCGCAGCAAGTCGAACTCCATGGCGGTCAGCTCGACGGGCTGGTCGTCGAACCAGGCCAGGCGCGCCGCCGCATCGATGCGCACATGCTTGAAGGCGAGCAGTCCCCCAACTTGAGGGCCGCTGTGCAGGCGGCGCAGGGCAGCCTTGACGCGGGCGGTCAGCTCGCGCATGCTGAAGGGCTTGGTGACGTAATCGTCTGCGCCGACCGACAGACCCACTATCTTATCCACCTCTTCGCTGCGGGCGGTGAGCAGGATTACGTAGGGGTTGGCCTCGCGGCGGATCTGAGCCAGAACCTCCAGGCCGTCCATGCCGGGCAGCATGATGTCCAGCACGATCAGGTCGGGCTTGACCGCGCGGGCGGCTTTCAACCCGGCGTGGCCATCGGCAGCCGTGAAGACCTCGTAACCCTCTTTGCGCAGGTACGAGACAACCAGGTTGGAGATCGAGGCTTCATCTTCAACGACCAGAATCTTGGGAGCGGACATACTTCACCATCAACTTTCCACGCGGTAGTTGCGCATCATCCCGCCGTCTTCGTGTTCCAGGTTGTGGCAGTGGTAGAGATACAGACCGGCGTAGTGATCGAATTTTACCAGTAGGCGCACAGTTTCGCTGGGCATCACCAGCACGGTATCCTTCCAGCCACTGTCAACAAATCCACCACTCAAAGTATTATATACTTGACGTGAGCCGCTTTCCAGGCTGCGTTCCAACACCTGAAACTGCACGCCGTGGATGTGCATGGGATGCGGCTGGTCGGAACCGCCCATCATGCCCATACCCCCGCCCAGGTTGGCAAACTCCCACACTTCCAGATCGCCCAAACGTACCACTTCGTCGGAGGCAACGGAGTCCATCTCGAAGGTGCGCCCGTTGATCAAGCCAGCCATGTGCATGGTCAGAGCAAAGCGCCGCGGTCGGCGGGAGTTGACAGCATCCTGTTCAGATAAGAATCCGGGCAAAGTAAGTCGATCTGGAAGACCTGGCCCAGCCTGCCCGGCGCGGGCAATTTCCAGACGCAAGACATCCATCTTTACGCCCTGCGGCAATCCCGCGGCGCTGCCGCCCATCATACCGCCCATGCCCCCACCCCCGCCTTCGAAGGCCAGGCTGACCAGGCGGCGCTGCGTTCCGACCGGATCGGCGCTGAAATCGGCATACAGCTCCACCCGCTCGCCCGGAGCAAGCGTTACGTAATCGCGCTGGACCGGCTTTTCCAACAGCCCGCCGTCCGTGGCAATCACGGTCAAAGCGGTACCATCATCCCAAGCCAGCTTGTAAATGCGGGCATTGGAGCCGTTGAGCAGGCGCAGGCGATGCGGTGCAGCGGCAGCTTCCAGTACGTAATCCGCCTGCCCGTTGACCAAAATTTGGTCTCCAAAAAAGCCGGTCATTGGATTGGCGGCATAGTCGAGCTGGTTCTGGCTATCGAAGAGGCGGTCCTGGATGACAAGCGGCAGGTCGAACTCCCCAGAGGGTAAGCCCAGAGCAGCTTCTTCATCGTCCGAGACTATCAGCAGACCGGCCAGGCCGTAGTAAGCCTGCGGCCCGGTGCGCTGGTGTGGATGGGGGTGGTACCAGTAAGTTCCGGCACGGTTCAGGATGGGGAATTCGTAGGTGTAGGATTGGTCGTGCTCGATGGCGTGGCGCGGGTGCCCGTCCATCTCGTCCGGGACACTCAGGCCGTGCCAGTGGATGATACTCGGCTCGTTGATCTGGTTTTCAAAGTGAACCTTCAGCGTTTGACCGCGGCGCAGGCGCAGGATCGGTCCCAGGTAGCTGTCTGGCAATGTTTGCAGGCTGGCTGGCGGTCCCTGCAGCAGGCTGCCCTGGTACTGCCAGACGCGTGTCTCCCCACCCGGGAGGATATCATAGCTCGCCCGGACGGCTCGCAGGCTGATTTCAACCAGCTCGCCCGTAGAAGATGGTGTCGCCAGCCCTGGCGAGGGCGCAGCGGTGGAATCCAAAGGTACAAGCGTATCGGGTTCGAGGGAAAGGCCGCAGGCTGATAAGAGCGAGCTTACAGCCAGCCCACCCAGGCCTAGCCCTGACAGGTGCAAGAACTGCCGCCGGGTTAGATTTGAGGCTCGATTCACAGGGAAACTCCTTAACTGGTTTTGGCGCTGAACAAACTCGACCTCTGCTTAAAGACCTGAGCGGCGGCCGGCTGGCGCACCGCTCAAGAATTAAGGAGGAGAAGGGAAATTATGGCGTGTTCTGGGAAGAGGGTGGGGCAAAGTTACCGTGGCACCCGCCGGGAGCAAACTGCCCGTTGCCACCCTGCCGGCCGTAGAAGCCGCCCATCATCCCGCCGCGCCCGCCCAGTATTCCGTAGCCAGCGCTGGCGCTCATGTTATCGATCATCCATTCATAGCGCCCGCCCATCTGGGTAAACATGGCATCGGCCTGCTCCTGGGTCAGGATGCTGTCGGTCACCGCCTGGGCTAAACCGGCCTGGTGAGCGCTTTCCAATTCGGCGACCAGGGCAGCCCGGTCCAGGTCCTTTTCTTCGGCTAATTCGGCCAGGGACTTACCACTGTTTAGTTCGGCGTACAGCTCATCGGTCGTGAGGCCGAGGGCATCCGACAGCGCATCCCACACCAGGGTGTGCATGCCGCCGGTGGAGGTCATCCAATTGTGCATGGCGCCCATATCGAACGAGCCGCCTTGCTGGTTCCAATAACCGCCCATCATACCGCCGGGGGTGAAGGGGCTGTTGGGGGTCGGGTTCTGGGCAAAAGCCACGCCCAAACCCAGCGCTCCCAGGGCTAATACCGCAACGACTGCAACCACTAAGATTTTGACGAAATTGCTATTCATGAGGAGGTTCTCCTTGTTTTTCTGATTTGATCGTACTTGATTGTCCCTATTCTAGCAAGGAGATGTGAAGGGCTTTTGGAGGGATTGTAAAGAGATGATAAAGAACCTGGTTGCACGTTTCCTGAAAGCGGATATCAGGTTTTAGTTATCTTTGATGCCTTCCAACCGGTGCCGTTTCAACAGCAAAGCATTAATAGCCACCAACAGCGATGAGCCGGACATGGAGATGGCGGCGATCTCAGGGCGCAGGATCAACCCAAAGGCCGGGTAGAACAGCCCGGCAGCGATCGGAAAGGCAATCGTGTTGTATCCCGCCGCCCACCACAGGTTTTGGTGCATCTTGCGCAAGGTAGCCCGGCTGAGAGTAATGGCGCCGATCACATCGAACGGATCGGATTTCATCAAAACGACGTCAGCCGTTTCCATTGCCACGTCGGTGCCAGCACCAATGGCAATACCCACGTCCGCCTGGGCCAGTGCTGGAGCGTCGTTGATGCCATCGCCCACCATCGCTACCAATTTTCCCTGGGCTTGCAGCTCCTTCACCTTGTCTGCCTTCTGGCCGGGCAGCACCTCGGCGAACACGGTCTGGATGCCTAGCTCGCCGGCAATGCGCTCGGCTGTAGCGCGGTTATCGCCGGTGAGCATGGCAACCTGCACGCCCATGGCACTGAGTTTCTCTACAGCCACTTTGGCGGTGAGGCGCACTGCATCGGCAATGGCAATCAACCCAGCGAATTTGCCGTCGATGGCGGCGTAGATCACAGTCCGGCCTGCGCCTTCCAGAGAGGCGGCTGCTCGCCATGCCCGTCCAGCGCGATATTGTTGTCCTTCATCAGTTTGCGATTGCCCACCAGGAGGCTTTTGCCGGACACATTCGCCTTCAATCCGTGGCCGGGGATGGCTTCAAAGCCATCTACATCCTCCAACGCCAGGTTTTCCTCCCTGGCTTTGTCGATCACGGCCTGGGCCAGAGGGTGTTCAGATGACTGTTCAGCAGAAGCGACTAAACGCATTAATTCGTTTTGGTTAAAGGGATTGCCAGCAGCCATCACTTCCACAACCTGAGGCTTACCTTCTGTCAGCGTACCGGTCTTATCGAAGATGACGGCTTGCAGCTTGGCGGCCTGTTCCAGGGCGGTGGCATTCTTGTACAGGATGCCGTTCTGAGCGCCTAAACCGGTGCCGACCATCACGGCGGTGGGTGTAGCCAATCCAAGCGCATCCGGGTAGGCGATCACGACCACAGTGATTGCCATGGTCAACGCCCAGACGAATTTATCCATATCCTCTGGAATTGCGGCCCCTCCCAAGAAGTACCAGCCGAAGAAGGTCGCCAGGCCGAAGATCACAGCAGCAGCCACCAGCCACTGCGCCGCACGGTCGGCCAAGCGCTGCGAGGGAGCCTTGGAGTTCTGGGCGATTTGCACAAGCTTGACGATTTGCGCAAGGGCAGTGTCTGCCCCAACTTTGGTGGCGCGAAACTTGAACGTGCCTGTTTTGTTGATTGTTGCGCCGACCACGTTAGAGCCAGCGGCCTTTTTGACCGGCAGGCTTTCGCCGGTGATCATCGATTCATCCACACTCGATTCGCCCTCGATGACTACCCCATCTACCGGGATCTTGTCTCCCGGGCGGATCAAGATAATATCCTCCAGGACGACCTCGGCGGTCGGAATCTCGACCTGTTCCCCGGCGCGAATTACCGTAGCTTTGGGAGGCGTCAGATTCATCAGAGCCTGGATGGCCTGCGAAGCGCCAGAGCGGGCGCGCATTTCCATCCAATGCCCGAAGAGCACGAAGGCCAGAAGTAAGGTGGCGGCCTCGTAGAAGACTTCACCCTCGAAGAGGAAGGTGGCCGCCACGCTGAATAAGTAGCCTGCCAGCACCGACAGCGAGACCAACACCGACATATTCAATATTTTGTTCTTCAATCCACGCCAGGCGCCGACATAAAATACCCAGCCCCCATATAAGACTGCCGGGGTGGCGAGCAGGAAAGACAGCACCTCGTTCGAAAGCCCAAATGGCAGCGGCAGCTGGATGCCGAAGGTATCGGTAAAGAGCGGCGAATACAAGAAGACCGGAATTGCCAGGACAAAAGAAACCAGGAAGCGGTTGCGCATGTCCTGCAGCATACCTTCCATGCTCATGCCTGCGCCGTGACCCATTTCGTGGGCCATCGAAGCCATCTCACCTTCGCCAGATACACCCCCCTCTGCCGCCATTTCGTGCCCGGCATGGACATCAGTAGAGGGTGAGGGCCTGGCGGCTGGCATAACGTGCCCGGCGTGTGCGCTCATATCATGAACCTGGCGAGCGGCTTCCTCGTTACGGGCGGGCATGATATCGCCAGCGTGCGCTGCATGATCCATGGTTCCGGCTATCGCCGCGGGAGGGTCGCCCGGCCTGGTGAGGTGTTCCGGCAGGCATTCACCGGTGCAGGTATAGCCGCATTCAGCCACACAGCGTTTGATTTCCTCAATCGATACGGATTCGTCGTGAACCACCGTGGCCGTCCAGTCATGAAGTTGGTCTCGACTTTATGAATGCCGGGCAGCGTGCACATGTGTTTCTCCACGCCAGCCGGCGCAAGCACAGAGTCAATGCCTTCAATTTTTATCACCGTAGTTTTCATCTCAGTTCACCTCATATTCCAATAAGCTGTTTCTCCAACATCAGCTTCCTTCGCCTGGTTTGCTGACCTAATAGAACGAAAGTGTGCCAAAAATGGTTGCCAAAAGGTTTGCCCGCTCAACGCCGGGATGTATCGATTACGCTCGCTCAGAATGTGCTCGCTAAGGATTTCCCTGTGTGACGGTAAGCCACCAATGGTACTCGCGTTCTTCCCTTCCCCAACTGCCCTTGATGAAATCCAAAATCGCCTCGATCTCTTCTGCGGATAATTGACTGCCAAAAGCCGGCATTTTTGAGTTATAGGCCGGATCGCCGCCTTCGGAGATGATGCTGACCAGCAAAGAATCAGGGTGATGCCAGGTATGGCCGGAGCTATCCTGAGGCGGGGGCGGCAAGGACCCATCGGGGAGCGACTTCTTCCAATCGGGTGCGCCTTCCAGATTTGGGCCATGGCAGGCAGCGCAATATTGGGCATAGAGCGCAGCTCCCTGAGCGATGCGAGCTGGATCCAGGGTAGGCACAGGCGGGGCGGGGGTGTTGTTGATGACCACGGGTTTTCCATCAGGATCACCCCACCAAAAAGAAAGGATGATTGCCCCTGCAATACCTGCAAGGGCAATGATGAGCATGAAAAAATAGCGCCTGGTAGGTTGGCTCACGATCAAGCTTTTTCTTAGTTTCCAAACAGACCGATCTGCGGCTGGCAAATCAGGATTTTTCGGTTGACCCGGTGAACAACCTTCCGGGCTGCCACGGAGATCCCAGCAAAGGCAGCAGCCTGCGATCCAAGCCCCACCAACCGGCGGTTTTCCAGGCCAGAACCAGCAACACCGCCAGGAAGAAAAGGACAGGATTTGTACTGGCAGAGCCCGCCATCATAAAGTTCCAGTTCATGAAACCGCCGAAAATAGCAGCGATGCCGGTGAACATACCCAGGATTAAGGCAAGCCCGATGAGGATTTCACCAGCCACAACCAGCTTTGCGAACCAGGTGTAGCTGCCGCTATCCAGCAGGGACTGGAGAAAGGTGCGATACCAGTCAAAGGCGATTGGCGGGCGCGCGGGGGCATCGGGTATAGCTACCGCTCGCTCCCAGAACCCTTTCAAAGCTTCCCCGGTTTGTACCCAGCCCGGATTGCTGATTTTTCCCCAGCCGGAGATCAACCAGGTATAACCGACGTACAGGCGGACGATCAGCCAGAGCCAGGCCCAACGGGTGTTGCCGAATAAAGCTTGTGCTACAGGAGGATCAGTGATGGTGATATTTTGATTCCAGATCTGCGTTGCCATTGAATACTCCTTAAGAATTGAAGGTGATGGATGTGATCGTTCCGATCATCACAACCAATAATACCGAGGCGTCAGCTTATAAGACAGCGCCAAATAGCGCAAAGGTGGTAAGCATTTTTGCTCATGAATTTGAGCAACAGAAAACGTCTCAGGAGGTTTAATCGAAACGGATAACGCGGGTTCTCGATGGGCGTGATCGAACCCAGAAAATCAATGGCAGAGAAAACGCCAACATTAAAATTGCGACGACATGTGATTGGGTCAAACCCCAAGCGAGGATCTGATACGAACTGGTGAAGGTCAGGAAGAAACGCATAAGGCTGTATAAGCTCAGATAAACCAGAAACAGCAGGCCGTCAGGCCAATTGCGGTGGCGAAGCTTCCATAGCAAAACGAAGATGCCGAGATTGGCAATCATCTCGTAAACCGGCATGGGGGTATAAAAAACGCCCAATTGCGGTACCATGGCGTTCGGGCTGGAGTAAGCAAAACCAAGTGGCCCTGTCGTGGCTTTGCCCATCGCGTCACCGGTAATTACACAAGCTATCCGACCAACTGCCTGAGCCAGGACGAGGCCGGGCGCGGCGGCGTCCAACAGGGCCGACAAGCGCCAGCTGCGTCTCCAGGCAATGATTGCAATTGCTATCAAGCCGCCAATAACCGCCCCCCAAATAGCTAGCCCACCTTCCCAGATATACAGTGCGCGGATGGGGCTGGCAGCGTATTCATCTGCCCAGTGGTCAAGTACATGAAACAGGCGCGCGCCGAGTAATCCAGCGATAACCACCCAAAGCGCGCTATCGTAAATCTCGGCTTTCTTGAATCCTTTAACTTCAGACTCACGGGCGGTTAACCACACCCCTATGATGATGGCCGTGTTCGGCGCTGTGCCCCTGAGACTTGACGTACTTGTGCGGCTCCTTGTCAAAGGACTTTTTGCAGCCAGGCGAGCAGAAGTAGTAAGTCTGTCCCTGGTATTCAGATTTTCCTGCAGCTGTTTTAGGATCAACATCCATTCCGCAGACCGGGTCTTTTGCCATGTAATCTCACCTCCTTTCTTTTGAACAAATATCACGCAGCGTTGATAGTATTGGATCAACTCTGCCAATCAGTATATGCTGTCAACGAAAATCGACCCAGCGCCATCTGTCGTGTTAATCTCTAAGCAGTTTCGCTTTCAAACAATCTTCCCCTGCCTTAAAAGAGCCGGCAGGGGAAGGTGAACAGTTCACGTGTGATGTTTTTGAAAAACCTGGTATTGATATACCAACTCAAGGCAATCGGACGGAATTATCCACATGCAAGTGCAGATCGTTGGGGAGCATTTTCATGCAAATATAACCGTCGCCATTCAAATCTTGATCCACGCCGATGTGCCGGTGCATGTGATCGCCATCGTGATCCATAAAATGATGCAGCGCAAAACCTGGCGGGCAGCTCCCCAGCGGATCGCCAGGACTGGCGAATGCCGTAGTAGCCAGGAATAGAGATACCAGCAGCGTTACGAGCAGTACAGAATACGTTTTCTTCATCGCCGTTTACTCCTGTGTATGTGATCGGTTTACTTGCCCTGAGCAGAATAAATCCTTGAGCTCGATGCAATTATAGACAATATTACTCCATATTTTCCATGGAGTTAATAGGCATAATTGCTTATTGCATCGAATACCCAGGCGTTTGATGGTTGGATTATTTTTTTAGGGGCAGACCGGCTTGCTCCCAAGCTACCATGCCCCCATCCAGATTCCATACATTGGTAAAGCCCAGATCCACAAGCGTCTCGGCAGCAATACGGCTCATCCGGTCACTTCTGCAATAAAGGACAATTTTGGCATCTTTTTCGGCAGGCAGCATTCCCAGGTTCTGTTCGATCTCATTGTAGGCGATCGAAAGATCGGTATTGGCGATATCCCCTTCGAAGGGAATGTGAACATTGACGAAGGTGAAATCTTTGTTTGCCAGCATGGTTTGCAGCTCAGCAGCACTGACATCGGTGTAAATCCCTCCAGCGACTGAGACCTGCTGCCCAACCCCTTCTTCGGCTGGCGCAAGTGTACTTGTACTATTGCATGCGGGTAACAGCCAGGCGACTAACAATAAAAACAACACAAAGGTGCGAGACATACAACTAACTCCTATTAAACGATCAATACTTAAGGATAAGGTAAATGAACGGTAACCCGGCTTCCTTGACCAGACATGGAATGGATTTCAAGCCTGGCTCTGATCAACTCGGCGCGTTCGTATAAGCCCAACAAACCAAAGTGCCCGCCCGGGGCGAATTCGGCCGGGCTATTGGGCACCTCAAAGCCTCTGCCGTTGTCACTGACCTGCATGATAATTTCCTGAGGGTTAAAAGTTATATTCAGGTGGGCTTGAGATGCCTGGGCATGCCGGCTGACATTATTCAACGCTTCCTGTGCTATTCGATAAAGCGCCAGCTCGACATTGGGGGTCAAGCGTTTTTCGGTTCCATGCCGCTGAAACTCAACAGGGATACCCGCTGCCTGGCTGATCTCACGGGTCAACATCTCCAGCGCAGTGACGAGGCCCAGGTCTTCCAGGTAAATGGGACGCAAAGCGCGCGTCTGGCGGCGGACATTTTCGATAGCCTGTTCGGTTAAAGATACGACCTCTGTTAAGGAGTGCTCTGTAGAACCATTCTTCGTTGCCAATTGAGCGAGCTGAACTCTTTGCTTAAGCGCAATCAGCGACTGGATCGTATCATCGTGCAGCTCACGAGCCAGACGCCGGCGTTCCTCTTCCTGACCGGCTGTAATGGCGCCAATGTAGCTGTGCAAGCTTTGCTGGGCTGCTTTGACCTTACGAGCCATGTGAATTAATTCAGATTGCAGGCGGCGAATCTCAGCGATGCCGCCGACTGGCTGTTCGATGGCGCTGAACTCTCCCCAGGCCAACGTGGCAGCCTTTGCCTCCAAGGCTTGCAGCGGCTTGACGATCCAGCGCAACCCAAACCATAATGCCAGGAGTGTCAAAAGGAGCACCGGTACCAGCACCAATGGAGCAAGCTGGGTTGTACGCAAGGTAGGCGTATCGACCGTCTCCCAGGGTTCTTCCAGCACCAAAGCCCATCCTACGGGTGCGATGGGGCTGTATGTGACGACATGTTCACTCTCGTCCATCTGCCGGTAGGTAACGCCGCTCTCGCCGCGCAAAGCTTCGGCAACCCCGGGATGCGCCGCCGCTCCTTCAGGGGCAGAAAACGAACCACTCTGGTAAAGCACTTCATTATTCGCATCTACGACAACCGCCGACGCATCTGATTCGCTGGCAAAAGAATTGGTCAGCGTATGGCGCACTAAATTGGCTGCAGAAGAAGCTCCCACAGAGACCCAATCTTTGTTGGGCGAAACTGCCAGCACAAGCACCATCTTTTCACTGCTATCAGGATTGATGAAAGCGCTTGAAATGAGTACTGCGGGATGATCTTGATCCATAAGGCCTCTGATCAGTGGTTTAGCCTGGTCAGCCAGACTCTCCCAAAGCTGTTGGTCACCGGTATAGCTGTGTAGCGAACTTTGCGGATTTAATAATGCCAACCCGGCATCATAATCGTCCAGGAGGTAATCAGATGTGGTGAATATCATTGTGAGCTGGTCGGGGTTGACATTCTCGGCGAGTATCGCCAGGCCGCGCATGGCGTCCTGGCGATGTTGCAACTGCTCTTCCAGGGCAGCGGCAGCCGTTCTGACCGCGCGTTCGTCACGCTCTCCAACTAAGGCTCGCATGGCATGTTGATGGACCGATAAACTGCTAAAGGCAATAACGACCGTGAGTACTGCCAGCGGCAAGATAGTGAACACAAACAACTGCCAGATCAGACCGCGCCAGGGCGAAAAGACTCGCTGTATACCTTTAGGAGGTTGAGCCATAAGATGATTATTCTTCCGTGATCGTGCCTACACTCTGAGAAATCCAGCCTAAGGAGACAGCCCGCATAACAGCTTCTGTGCGGCTGCTGGCTTGCAGTTTTCCGAAAATATGCGCAAGGTGGCCTTGCACAGTTCGGTCGCTGATGCCCAGTTGCACTCCAATGGCCTTATTGGTGAAACCTTTGGCGGCGAGCGAGAGCACCTCTAGCTCCCGATCAGTGAGCGGCTCGACAATCGGCTTTTTTGAACCAGTAAAGAAATGGGACATCAATTTTTGAGCCACAGACGGATCCAGCACAGACTTGCCTTCGTGAACATCGCGCACCGCCTGGATCAATTCTTCTGGCGAAGCGGTTTTAAGCACGTAGCCGTTCGCCCCTGCCTGGAGAACTGCCGCAACGTACGGGTCATCGTTATAGGCAGTCAGTACAAGGACCCCGACATCTTTTACATTCGCCCGCACCCAGCGCGTCACCTCGATGCCGCTGGCCTTGGGCATCTGGATATCCAGCACAGCCACATCGGGGCGGTGCTGTTGGATCAGGGACTGGGCTGCTTCGCCATCCCCGGCTTCGGCGATCACCTGGATATCACCAGCGTGCTCCAAAACCTGGCGGATACCCGCCCGGACGATAACATGATCGTCTGCCAAAAGAACGCGAATTTTGCTATCACTGTCAGGTTTCAAAGTTCGTCCTCCAAACCAGGCGCATCCAATGCGTTGGAGCGCGGCTGTTGTGTAATTGGTGGCTGGCGCTTCTTATTTGGGGAATAAGCAAGGTCCAGGTATGGAAAGCTAAACCAGACTGCGCCAATGCCAAATAATATACCTGTCAAAAGGCGCATGATTGAATTAAAAGAACCCCATGCGTCGCCCACATAAAAGCCAAAACTAAAAGCATTGTTGGTTAACGTCGCCAACCATGCATTGCTATCGCGGAAACCTTCTCCGATGCCCGCCAGGTCGCTCAGGAAGTGGCTCGACCCATCTACAGCCATCGGCAGTAAAAACAGCGCCAATCCCCACCAGGGTAACGGCTTCAGCCTATGGCGGAAAGGCCACCACAATATACCAAAAATCCAGGTAGCTGTATACATCGAGACCATTCGATCAGACCAGGCAACTTTCCAACCCATTTCTGGATTTCCGATAAACTGGCGCAAGATCAACGGGTTGGTAGTATTTTGCCAGGCGGCTTGAATCTCTGCCAGAGAATAGGTTAATTTCAAGCCAAGCAGGAAATAGGAGCGTTCGGGAAGTTGGTGACATAAAAAAGAATAGATAAAGTATATCGCTTTTCCGCTAGCGCTCCAACCAGTTGCCATAAAAATCGGAGCCAGAAATGGGAGCGCAACAACTACCCCCATGATGATCCCAAATATCGTGAACCAGTGTGGAATTCGTTTTATCATTCTTATCGAGAAATCGGGCGCCAACACCGGATTTAATGTTGACGCCCGTCGAATTGGGGGAATCACCAAAGAAACCCTGTTCTTGACTTACTGGATTTTCAGGTCAATGTCCTCCTGATAGTCCAGGCTGTCCTTGCGTACGTAAACCGTCATTTTCCAGTTACCGGTCATACTGAAGTTCGCATTAATGGCATATTTCCCCGCACCCTGTTCAGTTGCCGGTCCGCTCATGCCCATACCGGTCATGTCGGTATGATCCACCGAAACATCCACGCGGGCACCTTCGATAGGATCGCCGTTTTCGCCTGTGATGCTCAGCGTCAAGGTCACGTCACCCATCCTCGCCGGGTTTGGATTGCTCTCAACCCGTATGTTCACAGGTTTGGCGCTGGTCGAATCGGCGGGCGCAGCCCCAGCCGAACAAGCTGCCAGAAAAATTGCGGTGCTGAGCAGTAAACCAATCACTAGAATCCACTTGCGCATATCGTGTCGCTCCTTTGGTTATTTCAGGGTTCTGTTACATTGACGATCAACATCAAACCACCAGGTTCGACGTTGTCGTTGGTGGTATGGTGCAGGATATGGCAGTGCAGCATCCACTGACCGGTTTCTGTGGCAATGAACTCCACATCATACCG
>Ga0114946_10001504_pt1 | contig 16112 bp, 9 predicted proteins | sample WalLakDeSediment_FD_88676 | JGI IMG/M metagenome (GOLD analysis project Ga0114946, IMG submission 88676) | Lake sediment microbial communities from Walker lake, Nevada to study Microbial Dark Matter (Phase II) - Walker Lake 11/02/13 Deep Sediment | ecosystem: Environmental > Aquatic > Freshwater... | reverse complement strand
CGGCCCTTCGCCCACCGCCTGCGCAGGCGAGCGATCGAAAACTACGTCCCCGGCCAAGTGCTCCGCGCCTGGGCTGCCAGCGACCCCAGCCGACATAAAGTCGTCGAAGGGTTCTCGAAGATGACTGAGGAACAGCGCGACTATTTCAACATGAAAGATGGCCTCGCCGGAGACCGCAGCGACGACAGGCGGAAGAAGGTCTCACCAATCTACGCCACGCTGACGCCGACGCAGCTGAGCGCGCTCGAGCACGGGTTCGGGTTCGGTCGGAAATCCAACCTGCCAAAGATCGCCGACTATTTTCACGAAAAGGCGTTCCGCATCGAACCGCACTGGATGCGTCATGGCCAGTTCGACGAGATCGGCCCTGTGATCGAGACGATCATCGGAATGGTGTAACGATGAGCACAGCAACCTACGTCTCTCAACCTACGATCATCAGGATCCCCAGGTTACTGGAGGAGGTCCGTGACGGCACTATTCAGGTGCCGCGTTTCCAGCGGCCACCGGTGTGGGATCAAGACCAGCGCATCGCGCTGCTCGAGAGCATTCGCCAGGGAATCCCGATCGGCAGCCTGTTAATTTGGCGCACCCGAAAATACGCAAGCGAGCTCGCGGTCTACCCCCTCGGCCCGGCCGCCAACGATCGGACCGATGACGGAGATGCCCAGCAGTACGTCCTCGATGGACATCAGCGCCTGACGACCCTGTTCATGGTCCTCGGCTGGGGGCTCGTGCCAGCGGACGTCCGGCCGTCTGTCGGCGAGCGGGCGAGCAACCCGTTCTACGGAAAAATCGACCCGATCTACTATGATCTCGAACACGAGCGATTCGAAGGCCCGCGTGGTCGAAAGGCACCCCCTGACTGGTGGCTTCCGCTCGACGAATTGTTCGATGATTTTTCTCTGTATGAGTTGATCACCGAGAAGCTCGGGAGCCTCCCAAACGGCCGGGCGCTGATCAACCGCGCCCGGAGCTTGCACAAAATATTCTATGACTTTCAAGTAGCCATGATACCAGTCTCGACGGACGACCTGGGCGCCGCCATAACCAGTTTCGAACGCGCCAACACGGCGGGCACGAAAATGTCCGAAGCGCACATGGTCAGCGCGATGGTCTACACGAGCAACATCGACGTCAACGATGAGCTGACGACGATGCTCGAGGAGCTCGATGGCTGGACCGACCTCGAGTCGAAGTATATCCTCGCGGTGTGCAAGGCGTCGTTGAACATCGACCTCTTTAACAGCCAGACCGAGCGGTTGACCGAGGCGCTCAAACATGACCACGAGCTCCTCGCTCGGACCAAGTCCGCGTTGGTCAAGGCGACAGAGCTACTTGCGGAGAAATGTGACATTTGGGGGCCTGAGACGCTGCCCTACAGTTATCAGCTGGTGTTCCTCGCGGACGTGCTCGAGCACTCGCCAAGCTCGCACGACGAGCCCCTGCGCGGGCGCCTCTCTAAATGGGTTTGGGTGACGACCTATACCAACTACTTCGCCAGCATCAGCTCGACGCGGCTGCGTGAGACCTTGGAGCACCTCCGAGGTTACGCGGTCTCTGGCGACGACAACACCATGCTCCCGGCCCACTACTCGACGGCCCGCTACTCGACCCTGGAGGTCCTCCCACCTCAGCGCTTCGACTTCCGAGCAGCGCGCTCACGCGCGCTCGCGCTGATGATGGCCGCTCAGCAGCGGCAAGCCGGGGACGACTCCCAACCGCACCGCTTGCTCGCGAGCGCCGGGCGCCGGGCGATGACCAAATTGCTGCGTTCAAAGGACATCTCCCCGACCAAGGGCGACCCCTCCGAGGGCTTCGAGAACCGCTTCATCGCCGACCCGCAGCACGCCAACGCCACGCGCCAACGGATCCGCGAGGCCAAGCCCGAGGACGCGGCGTTCCTGCTCGGCCACGGGATCGACGATCGAGCTGCGGCGCACCTGCGCGCGGGCGAGTTTGAGGCGTTCCTCGCCGCGCGGCGGGCGTTGTTCCTCGCCCAGGAGCAGCAGTTTGTCGAGTCCCTCGGTCTCACCTACATCGAGGAGGATGAGCGATGACCCCGGCGCCCAACGTGCTCGGCAATTTCGAGGACAAATACGCGGCCCGCAACCCGATCGCGCGGGCGCTGGTGAGCAGCTTCCTCGACGCGATCACCGAGCTGTTCGTGCTCGCGCACCCGCGCGGCAAGTCCGTGCTCGAGGTCGGCTGCGGCGAGGGCAAGCTGGCCAATCGGCTGATCCGCAACGCCCCGAGGCCGCGCCGCTACCTGGCCACGGACGTCTCGCTCGACGCGATCAGCCTCGGGCTCGACCCGCGCATCGAGACGGCGGTGGCCTCGGCCTATGCCCTGCCGTTCGCGGACTCGAGCTTCGACATCGTGGTCTGCTGCGAGGTGCTCGAGCACCTCGACGAGCCCGGCCGTGGGCTCGCGGAGCTCGCCCGGGTCGCGCGCGAGCGGGTGTTGATCTCGACGCCGTGGGAGCCGGTCTGGCGCGTGATGAACGTGGCCCGCGGCAAGTACCTGCGCGCGCTCGGCAACACCCCGGGGCATGTCCAGCACTTCTCTCGCCGCGGGCTCGAGCAGCTCGCGGCGACCAAGCTGCACATCCACGCGACCCGGACCCCTTTGCCGTGGACGGCGATCCTGGGTGAGCCGCGCTCCTGAGATGCCCGGCATGTCCGCGGCGAGGGCCCTCGCGCCGGCGCTGGTGGTGCTGGTGTTCGCGGCGTGGTTGCTGTGGCCGGTGCCCGTCGGGGTGATGCCGCTATCGGCCGATCATACGGTCCACCTGACGCGGATCGTGCTGACGGCCGAGCGGCTGGCCAGCACGGGCTCGCTCTCGGGTTGGGAGCCGACTTGGTTCTTTGGGTTTCCGCTCGGCGAGCTGTACCCGCAGCTCGGCGATCTCATGATCATCGCGATCCACGGGCTCGGGCTCGGCGGGCTCGATTGGCCGCAAGCCTACGCGCTCGGGTTTTATGGGGTGTTCGCCCTGCAGGGCCTGGTCTTGGTCCGGATCGGGCGGCTGTTTGGGTTTGGCCCGTGGCCAGGGCTGATCGCGGCGCTGCTGGTCCTGGCCGACGCCGGGTTCACGCGCGAGGGCGGGTGGATGTACACGGTCTACTTTGGGGTCTGGCCGCAGGCGCTGGCGACGAGCTTGGCGTGGCTGGGGTTGGGCGAGCTGGCCCGGGCCTTGGGCTGGCCGACGACGCGGGCGCTGGTCGACCCGCAGGCCGAGCCGCGGGCCCCGAGCGCGCACGCGGGGGCGCGGGCGGTCGCGCTCGCGGGGCTGTGCTTTGGCGCGGCGTTGCTGGCCCACCCGATCGCCCTGCCGACCCTGGTGATCGGCGGCGGGCTCACGCTCGTCACCTTGGTCCCGCGGGCGCCCGTGGACTGGCGCTTAGGGCTCGCGCGCTGCGTGCTCGCGGGCACGATCGGCGCGCTGCTGGCGGCTTGGTGGATGGTGCCGATGCTCCAACACAAGGCCTGGATGGCGAGCTACGGCTGGCTGTTTGCGCCGCGCGAGGCCATGCAAAGCTGGCTGATCGAAGCCGGGCGCTGGGCCCAGCGGATGCCGGCCGCGGTTGGCTACGTGGCGCTGGCGGGGGTCGTGTTGGCGAGCGTCGGCGCCGGCCGGGTCGCGCGGTTCGTGGCGTTGTTTGCCCTGCTTCAGTGGCTGCTCGCGAGCGACGACGCGTTTTGGCTGCTGCGCCTCGATCGCCTGAGCGAGGGCTTCTCGCACATTCAGTACCAGCGATTTCTGATCGGGGCCAAGCCGGGGCTGTTTTTGTGCGCGGGCTTGGCCGTGGTCGCGCCGGCCGGCTGGGCCCGGCGGCTGTGGCTCAGGCGCGCGGAGCTTGGCCCTGGCGCCCGGCGGGCGGCGATCGCTGGGGCGCTGGTGTTGACGCCGATCACCGGGGCGCTGGCGCTGTGGTTAATGCACGACAGCCGGGCGACGATGGCCGAATATCAAGTCGGCGAGGTTCAGATCGAGCGGGTCGTCGGCGACCCTGAATTCGACGCCCACTATGCAGACTTTTTAAGCTGGGCGCGGACCCAATGGGACACTCGCGAGCGCGACTATCGAATCGCGATCAAGGCCCCGCGCAACAGCCATTTGTTCATGGACGCGCCGATTTGGACGGCGACGCCGCAATACAAGCTCGGGTTTACGCCCGGGGATAATTTCGTGCACAAGCCCGAGGCCGGGCGCCGCGAGGTCTTGGACGCGCTCGGGGTCCGGTGGATCGTGGGCACGGATCGCGGGCGGGCGCAGGCCGGGGAGGTCGCGCGGTTCGGGACGATCTATGTGCGCCCGCATCACGCCGCTCGCAACCAGGGCCTGGTGTGGCTCGAAGGTGGCGGCGCGCTCGAGCTGGTCGAGGCCGATCTGCGCGGCGGCCGGGTCCGCGCCCGGGTCCGCGGGGTCGAGCCGGGCGCGCGGGTCGTGTTTGCGATCGCCGGGTACCCGCGCTGGCGGCTGTTCGTCGACGGCGAGGCGCTCGAGTGGGGCGAGGCGCTCGAGTGGGGCGAGGCGCTCGAGTGGGTCGAGGCGCCGGTCTGGGGCGAGCGCCCGTCAACGACGATCGCGGCCCGCAAACGCGGGGAGCTGCGCGGCGGGAAGGCCGGCGGGGACGATGGCTCGGAGCCGACCTTGATCGCCGCCGAGCTGCCCGCGGGGATCAACGAGGCCGAGCTCGAGCTGCGCTACGAGCCGCGTGGGGGGCTCGAGTGGATCGCGGAGATCCTCTCGCTGCTCGCGTGGATCGGAATTGGTCTGGCGATCGTGGGGGACGTTGGCGGCCGGGCTCGGGCGGCGCTGACGTGGATCGAGGGCCGGCTCCGCGCGGCGGCGCATCCGGTGGCGCTCGCGATCGTGGGCGCGGCGCTGATCGGGCTGAGCGTGGCTCGCTGGCAGCTCGCGGCCGAGCGCGAGGCTCCGCGGCTGCTCGGTTGGGTCGCCGCCGGCGCCGCGAAGCTGACCCGCGCGGAGCCGGGCCCGGTCAAGACCGACATGCTGATCCGCCCGGCCGTCGTGCTGCGCCCGCGGCCGGGTCAGCCGGCGGTGATCGAGCTCGAGCTCGAGCGGATGCCGCCGACGCTCGAGGGCTGGGTGGGGATCGACGACGACCAAGCCCAGCAGCGCGGGAGCTGGGCTCGCCACGAGCTGCGGGTCCTCGCCAAGCCGCTCGACGGTGGGGACGAGAGCGCGGACTGGAGTACGATCGCGCGCATGTCCGTGCCCCACGAGCCAGGGCGAGCGTCGCTGTCCGTACCCACGGGCGCCCTCGCGGGGCGGCCTGCGGCGGTCCGGATCGTCGACGAGACCAGCGGCAAGCGGCTGCCGCAGCTGGGCATCGATCTCGACCTCGAGCAGCCCCCGCGTGACGCCAAGGTCCGGCCGTGAGCGACGAGCCCCACGCGCCAGCGCCAGCGAGCGAGCCCGAGGCTCCGCCGCGACCGACCTCGGTCGTGCAGCTGATCCGCCCGAACAGCGCGGTGATCCTCCTGGGCCTGCTGTGTGCCCTGGCGCTGATCGAGTCGATCGCGGCGTTCCTCGAGTACCGCGAGCGCATCGACGAGCGGGACTGGGAGGTCGTCGAGCAGCTGCTCGAGGCCCACGAGGGCGAGCCGTTGATCGTGGTCAGCGACTGGCTTGGCCCGAGCGCGCGCATGCACGTGGCCCGGGCGCGGAGCTGGGACTCGCTGGCGTTCCCGGACCTACGCGGCTTCTCTAAATTTTGGTTGCTGACCCACGCGCGCGAGCGACCGTGGCGGGGCCCGCTGCGGGCCGAGCTCGAGGGGCTGCCGCGGCCGCTGCTGGTCAAGGCCTACCGGGTCGGCGAGCTGAGCTTGAACGAGTACGCGCAGGTCGTGGGCACCGTCGACTTCTCGCTGCTCGACTCGATCCACGGCGTGAGCACGGCCCGCGGGCCGTGCTCCGAGAGCGGCGGGCAGTACCGCTGCAAAGACGGGCGCGTCGGCGTGCGGGTGCTCGAGATCGACTACCGGGCGCGGCGCTGCCTCGCGCTCGAGCTCGACGATGGGGTGATGGCGTCGATCGATCTGGGCGAGGTCGTGCTCGGCGATCGGATCCACGGGCACGTCGGCTTTGGCGACTTCAACGCCCGGCTCCGCGCCGATCCAAGCGCGCGCCTCGAGCTGTGGATCGACGGCGCGATCGCGGGTCGCTGGGTGTTCTCCGACGATCAAGGGTGGGCGGCCTTCGCCCTCGCCGTCGCGGCCAAGCGCGACCCTCAGCCCAACCTTCACAAGGTCGAGCTGCGCGTGGGCACCACCGTCGGCGGGACCTGGCAGCGCGAGGGCCACCGCTCGACGCCCACGAACACGCTATGCGTCGAGCTGCGGGGGTTCACGGACCCGGGCTCTGGAGCTCCCCAACCATGACCGCCGAACCGACCGCCGAACCGACGCTCGAGCCTCCGCCGACCCGATCGGCGCGCGCGATCCGGCGGCTCCGATCGCCGCGTCTGCTCGCGGCGCTGCTCGGCGTGCTCACGGCCTTGGTCCTGCTCGCGGGCGAGCGCGAGATCGGCTACGTCCGCGACGAGGGCATCTACCTCGAGGCCTCGCGCCACTACGCGGCTTGGCTGGCGCGCTGGGCCGAGCAGGGCCGCGAGGCCAACACCCCCGAGATCCGCGATCGCTACTTTGCGATCAACCATGAGCACCCGGCGCTGATGAAGCTGGCCGCGGGGCTCTCGGCCCGGCTGCTCGCCGAGCCCCCGGATCCGGCGATCGTCGCCGAGATCGAGGCGATCCCCCACGCCGGCAAGCGGGCGTGGCGGCGCGAGCTAGCGGCGGTCGAGGGCGGCAAATTTCCGATCATGCGCGAGGGCGCGGCGATGCGGCTGCCGGCGATCCTGCTCGCTAGCGCGGGGGCAGTGATGTTGTTCCTGACCGGGCTGCGGCTCGGCGGCGGGACCTTGGGCGGCCTGCTCGCGCTGGGGTGGTTCATGCTGCTCCCGCGGGTCGCCTTCCACGCCAGCCTCCACGCCTTCGACCTGCCGATCGCGGTGATGACCTTGGCCGTGGCCTTGGCGTGGCTGCGGGGCTTGAGCGACTGGCGATGGGGCCTCGCGCTGGGCCCCTTGCTCGGGGTCGCGATCGCGGTCAAGCACAACGCCTTGTTCCTCGGGCCGCTCTTGGCCCTGCACCTGTGGGTGTGCCTGGGCTTGCGTTGGCGACAAAGCGGCGAGCGCCCGCGGTTGATCCAGCTGGTCCCGCTGCCGCTGATCAGCATGGCCGTGATCGGGCCGCTGGTGGCCGTGGCCCTGTGGCCGTGGCTATGGGCCGACACCCTCGCCCGGCTCGCGGAGTACTTCGCGTTCCACAGCGAGCACAGCTACTACAACATGGAATTTCGCGGGGTGAACTACAACCGCCCGCCGCTGCCGCTCGCGTACCCGTTTGTGATGACCTGGGCGACCGTGCCCAGCGCGTTGTTGTTGCTGTCGACGGTCGGGCTGCTGCTCGCGCTGCGGACCTTGGGCAACCCTCGCGCTCTGCGGCACCTCGGCTGGTTCGGCGACAACCGGCCCGCGCACGCGACCGGGCCCGCGCGCGCCCGCTGGTGGCAGCCGCTGCCGGAGTTTGACGGACGCGAGGAGCCGCTGCTCTACGTCGCCCTCGCGGCGTTTCCGGTGCTGTTGATCGCGCTGCCGTCGATCCCGATCTTCGGCGGGACCAAGCATTGGCTGACGGCCTACCCGTTCTTGGCGCTGCTGGCCGCGATGGCCTGGGGCCGGCTGTGGTGGCGCGGACGGATGCTGCTGCGGGCGTGGCCCAAGCTCATGCGTCGGGCGCCGGCGGTCGTGCTGGTCGCCGTGCTGACCCCGGGGACCTGGGCGACCGTACACGGCCACCCCTACAACCTCTCGCAGTACGCGCCGCTCGCTGGCGGCGCTCGAGGGGCGGCGGTCGCCGGCTACAACCGCGGGTTTTGGGGCCACGCGGTGGTGCCCTTGCTCGACCAGGAGCTGCGCGAGCCCTCGCTCCGGGGCAACGCGGTCGCGGTCCATGACGTGCACCCGCTCGCGGTCGAGCAGTATCGGCGAGAGCGGCGGTGGCCCGGGTGGAAGCCGAGCGGCTTGGCTCGCGCCGACGCGGCCTTGCTGTTCCCCGAGCAGCACATGCTCTCCGATGAGATCGCGATCTGGGAGAGCTTTGGCACCGCGCAGCCGGCGATGGTGCTGAGCCTCGACGATGTCCCGGTCGCGGTGGTTTATGAGCGGCCCCGATAGCGACGCGCTGCCTGAGCGCGTACAACCACGGCGGTGCGCGAGCGCCTGCGCAAGCTCAGTCGTCCGATCGCGGTCTACCTCGTCGCGCTGATCGGCCTGTGCTTGCTCGCCGGGCCCAAGCGGCTGCTCGCGCCGAGCCACGACAACCACTACAGCCACCTCGCGCAAGCTTGGCTCGACGGGCGCTTGGCGCTCGAGGGCAAGCCGCCGGGCTGGTGCACGGCCGAGCTGCGCCGGGCCAAGCAGTGCACCCGCCACAGCTACGACGATTGGGCGCGGGTGTGGACCCTGGAGCTGCGCGACGGGACCAGCGTCCGCGGGCTTCGCTGCGAGACGGCGGCCTGCAAGCAGCTGCATCAGCGGGGCATCGAAGGGTGGTTGATCGCCGGGACCCATGAGCTGCGCGAGCTCGAGCGCGGCGAGATCATCAAGCGGACGGAGACTTGGTACGTCAGCTTTCCGCCGGGGCCAGCGATCGCGATGCTGCCGGCGGTCGCGATCGGGGGGACCAACGCGCCCGACGTGCTGATCACCTGCGTGTTCGCGGCGCTGATCCCCGTGGTGTTCTTGCTGTGGTTCGACAGCCAACGCGGGCTCGCCGACGGGCGCGGGCGCGAGCACCTGTGGGCGGCGGCGGCGTGGGCCTTTGCGAGCCCGGCCGCCTTGATCGGCGCGCACGGCCGGGTGTGGTTCACGGCGCAGGTGTTTGGGGCGCTGTGCCTGACCCTGTACCTGGCCAGCGGCTGGAATTGCCGGAGGCCAGGCTGGGCGGGGCTGGCCTTGGGCCTCGCCGTCGCCTGTCGCCCGCACCTCGCGTTCGCGCTGCCCTTGTTCGTTGGCGAGTGGTGGCGGGTGACGAGCGGCGCGAGCTGGCGGGCGCGCTCGACGGTCGCGCTGCGGTTTGCGACGCCGCTGATCGTCGTCGGGGTCGCCCTGATGACGCTCAACTACCTGCGGTTCGCAGACCCGCTCGAGTTCGGCCACCGCTACCTCGACATCCGCTGGCAGCAGCGCATGCAGGAGGTCGGGATGTTCTCGACGCAGTACCTCGGTCGCAACCTCCGCTGCGCGTTCTCGCTGCTGCCGGTCTGGGCTGACGGGCCCTGGGACGGCCGGCTGCCGCGGGTGTCCTTGCACGGGTCGTCGATCTTGCTCGGCGCGCCATGGCTGCTGGCGTTGCTGTGGTCGCGCGATCGGTTCCCGCAGCGCTGGGGTCTGCTGATCAGCGCGGTCGCGGTTGCGATCCCTTCGTTGCTCTACCAAAACAGCGGGCAGATTCAGTTCAGCTACCGCTTCGCCATGGATTGGCTGCCGATGATGCTCGCGGCGATCGTCTTTGGTGGCGGCGCTCGCCGGCCATGGTTCCCGATCTTGGTCGGGATCGGCGGCGCGTGGCAGCTCTACGGCGCGTGGATGTTTGGTCGGCGGCCGGGCCAGCTGTTTGTGACGGATCCGCTCGGCTGGCCGTTCGAGGACGAGCTCGGCGGCTGACAACCAATAAAAAAGCCACCCGCAGGTGGCCCTTTTGACGAGCCCGAGGGCTCAGCTGCCTTCGCGCCAGTTGTCGGTGTGCATGACACCGCCAACTTCGTAGGTCCACGTGATGGTGTGGAACACGAAGCCCACTTCTTCGGTCGGCGGCTCGGCGGAGCTGGCCGGGTCGATCGTATCGGGCGAGATGCGCTTGATGCTGGCGACTCGGCCCTCCGCGATCTCGACGGTGAAGAATTGCTCGGTCGTGCCGTCGCCCGCGGGGCTTGGACGGAAGAACTTGAAGGTGCCCTCGATGACCTCGTTGTTGCACAGCGCCTTCGCGAGCAAGGGCGAGCTCTTGTCGATCCGCTTGCGGAAGACGATGGGGTCGTAGGTACGACGACCGGTCGCCATGCCAGAACCCTTTTCGCGCGCGGTGCGAACCGCGTCCTCGAAGTAGAGGCACTCGATCGAGTTCTCGCGACCAAGGCTGGTCTGCGTGCTCTCGCCTGCGACGTCGGATCCGTTCGATTTCAGATAGAGGTGTACTGTCTCGGCCATTTTTCTCGCTACTTTCCCTGGGAGGGGGGTTGGGTCGTCTTCGCTACGCGGTGACGTTAGGTCTGCGCAGTGGATCGTGTCAAGGTGATCAAAGGTCTAAAATGGGCCCTACTGGGGGCCAGCGTGGAGGTAAGCCTCAATCGGGAGAGGCTGCGGGGCTCGAAGCGAGCGCGACTGCGATCGGCAGGTCGAAGCCGACCTCGAAGGGGATCCCGGCTAGACGCGGACTGACGCTCGCTACGAGTCGGATCGCAGGACCTTCGCCCTCGTCGACGACGCCTGCGTGGAGCTCCGCCCCGGAGCTCAAACCTGGAAACAAGAACACGGTCGCGGCGTCTTGGAACAGCTTCACGACCTCATCTTTGGTCGAGCCGGCGGGGATCTGGTCGCACACCCAACGCCCGAAGCGCACGAGCCGCCCTGTGAGGATCTGGGCCGAGAGCGGGACGCTGTCCTTTGATCCACGGACCGTGGGCACCATCGAGAGCGCGATCATGTCGGTATTGCGGCCGCTGCCGAGACCAATGACCCCTTGCTCGGCGAGGTCCGATTGCGCGCGGATGGGCAAGAACGCGGCCGTGGGGATCGCTGCCCCCGCTTCACGGCCCTTGCTGATCTCACGCAGGCCCGGGGCCTTGAGCGCGCCATCTTTGCCGAGCACCCGGGCGAAGCCGCCGGTGTGATGGAAGCTGGCGGCGAGCATGGCCGCGAGCGCGAACACGGAGCTGCCGAGCACGATCCGCCGGGCCGTGCCGGCCCCCTCGGTCGCGACGACGACGTCGTTGGTCGTGACGGCGAGCCAGCGCGAGACCTCGTCTGCGCGCAGCTCGGCCCAACCTTCGGGGAACGCCCCGCTGGCGTCAGGTTTGGCGTCGCGCAGGGCCTGGACGAGGTCCTCGGGATCGTCGACGCCGAAGAACCCAGGGCCGATCCCAAACACGATCGGCGCGTGGAGATCTTCGGCGACCGACGCGAGCGCTTGCATACGCTCGGGGTTCGCGATTTCTTCGCTTTGATCGAAGCAAAAAAACGCGTCGGGCCGGTTCATTGGCTCGTCGTCGAGACAGTCTTGGAGGGCGGCTTCGATCCCGCTCGGGGCGACGTCGACGACCTCGACGAGCATCGCCGACTTCTTGGGCGCGTTCTTGACGACGAGCTGGAGCCCCCGCCACAGCGCCTCGGGCCCGGTCACCGCGGGATCGCTGAGCACCGCACCGACCGCGCCAAACACCGCGGTCTCGATCAATTCACGCGCGCGCCGGTTGGGCGGCGTCGCCTTGCTGGCTTCGCTGGAGGTGCCCGACTTGCCGCGGATCGCTTGGATGAAGGAGTCGACGGCGTGCTTGCTGTGGGCGCGCTTGCTGTCGTGGCTGGCGAGCAGCTCGTCGACCAGGCTCGGCTCGCCGGACGCGGGCGCGGGCGCGGGTGCTTGCTCGGCTGGTTCGGCAGCATCGGCGACGGCGTCATCAGCCGAGAACAGCTTGCGCAGCTCGGCGGCGAGCGGACCGTCGCCGACCAGCTCGACCACGCGCGCGACCACTGCATCATCGGCGGGCCGACGAGACGAAGGCCCGCCGAGCTCCTCGGCGAGCTTGCGGAGGTCGCCGAGCAGCGGCACCGAAGCCAAGACGTGCTTCATGCTGTACTGCTTGAGCTGATCGAAGCGCAGCTCGAGGCTATGCGCGCCGCCGGCCCCGAGCGCCGGACCCACGTCGACCTTGGCTGTGACCGCGGCGTCCTTGAAGGTGGCCGCGAAGCTCTCGGCGTCGAGGATGAAGCGACGGCCGCTAGGTTGCGCGCTCAGGGATCCAAGCAGCAGCCAGTGGACGTGGGAAGATTCGCGAGCGTCGGCGTCGGACATGGGCGTGGTAGGGGCGACGGTGAACGGAGGCGGGGGCCGAGCATCGGCCGCTCTCCACCTCAGCTATCGATCGTCGGGCACAGGTTACCAAGAAGTTGGGGTCATCCTCCACGCTTCAATCGATCGAATTGCGAGGCGCTCATGTGACATGGCCCGCTCGCGCGGCTAGCAGCCCGTGGTGAAACCCCTCACGACCCAGAGCACGCCCTTGGGGCCCGATCCCTGTGTCCCGAACCTTGCAGTACGCCCGGTACAACTGCGGTTTCGGTCCTTGGCCTCGGGCCCCAATGACGCACTCTGAGCCGCGATGGGTTTCACCACGGGCTGCTAGACGCCGAGCTTGCTCGCGGCCTCGGGGTCGATCCGGCACAGCCGCTCGAACGCGGCGTCGGTGGTCAGCGGCGGCTTTGCTTTGCTTGCTTCCGCGCGGGCGCGAACGAGCCCCTGCAAGCAGCGACCGGCGAGCTCGGGCTCCCACTGATCGATGCCGAGGGCCTCGCACTCCTCGGCGAGGGCCCCGTACAGCCCGAGGCTGACCCGCGGCGCCCCGCCGGCCGCCATCTCGGCCAGCGCGAGCCGAGTCAAGAACCGGTTGCGCGCGTTACTGGCCGAATTGATCGCGAGCTGCATCGCGACCGCCGCCTCGGCGAACTTGCCTTCCGACGCGGTCTTCTTGGCCGCTGCGATGACCTCTTGAACCTCGTCCGGGAGCCCGCCGGGGCCGCCGCCACCACCCCCACCACCGGCATCGGCGAACACCTCGTCGTCGATCCACGCCTTGGCATCAGGCCCGCACATCGGCGCGCCGTTGTTGAAATTGAGGGCGAGCAAGGTCGGCATCCGGCCGATCAACGAGTGGACCCCGGCGATCACCGCGTCGCGGGCGTCACCGTGGCCGAGGTTGCCAAGGGCGAGCGCGGCCATGTGGTGCAGATCGAGGCTGAAGCGGAACCGCGTCAGCGAGCTCTCGACCTCCTCGAGGATCTCGGGCCACTTGCCGTTGGCCTTCATCAAGCCGAGCCGAGTGAGCAGGTCGGCCTGCGGCGGCGGGACCATGGTGTTGCCGGTCGGCTGCGAGGGCGGCGGGCTGACGATGTGGATGTACAGGCCGATCCGCATCATCCGGTAGCCGAGCGGGTCGGCCGGGTTGGCTCGGCGCAAGATGTTGGCGGTTGCGACGAAGTCGACGCCGGTCTTGCGCAGATACTCGAGGACCGCGCTGGCGTCGGTCGGCGCGGCCTGGGCCGTCGGCGCAGCCACGGCTACGCCGCTGGCCGGAGCCGCCGCCGGCTGGGCGGCCGCGGGCTGGGCTGGCGGCGGCGCTTGGGGCTTGGGCTCAGGCTTGGGCTCGGGCTTGGGCTCGGGCTTGGGTTGCGGGACCGACATCTTGAGCCGCGCGATCGTGTCGCGCAGGCCTCGGGTCCCCGGCGGGCTCTCGAACTTGTCGTTGATGACCCCGAGCAGGCGCTTGTTGGCGAGCTCGAGCATGTCGATCGCCGCGGCCTCCTTGACCTCGGGCTTGTACTCGCCGAGCTCGCGCTCGAGCTGGTCGAACAGCCAGCTCAAGGCGTTGGCCCGGCGCCGCTCCTTGTTCTTGGGCGGCTCCATCCCGTCCCAAAACCGCTCGCACAGCTCGGCGAGCACGGCCATGCCTTGGCCGAGCCCCGCGAAGCCGTCGAGCCGGTGCAGGGCGCGGGCGAGGTAGGCCGCGATCAACAGGTCTTTGCTCTTTTGCGTGAGCAGCTTGGTCGCGTCGCGCTTGACCGCCTCCCAGTCCGGCTCGCCGCCGGTGATCGACTCGAGCTTGCCGACCTCGGAGCGGATCGCCTCGTGCTCAGGCTCGTAGCGAGCGTCCGCGCCGGCGGGCTTGTCGGCGGAGATCGGGGCGATCCACTTTTCGGCGAGGGCGGCCGAGTCGAACGCTGGCTTGTCGGGCACGGCCGGCGGCGGCGCGGCGGCGGGCTCCGGTGTTGGCGCTTGGGCTTGGGCGGGCGCGGGTGTTGGCGCGGGTGTTGGCGCTGCTGTTGGCGCGGGTGTTGGCGCTTGGGCGGCGGGCTCCGGGGGGAGCGCGGGCGCTGACATCTTCGCGCGGGTGAGCGCGTCGCGAAGGCCCCGGGTCGCGGGAGCGTGGTCCTCGAAGCGCTGGCCAAACACGCCGAACATGTGCTTGGCGACGCTCTCGAGCTGGTGCAGCGCCTTGCTGTCCTTGGCCGTCGGCTGCATCTCGGCGAGCTTGCGCTCGAGCGGATCGAACAGCCACGAGACCGCGTTGGCCCGGCGACGCTCGCGTTTTTTGGGCGGCTCCATGCCGTCCCAAAACCGATCGCAGAGCTCGGCGATCAGGGCGAAGCCAGTCACGAGCCCGTCGAGGCCGTCGAGCTCGTACTGCGCTCGGGCGAGGTAGGCCGCGAGGGTCAGATCCTTGCTCTTGTCGCGCAGGAGCGTGTCGGCGGTCTTGCGGATCGCTAGCCAGTCGGGCTCGCCGCCGCTGACCGACTCGAGCTTCTCGACCTCGCTGCGGATCGCGCTGTGGTCGAGGTCGTAGCGCGTGTCTTCGCCGGCTGGTTTGGCGCCGGGGATCGGCTGGATCCACTTGGCCACGCGAGCGCTCCACTCGCTCTCGGGTTGCTCGGGTTCGGCTGCGGGCGGTGGCGCGGGCGGTGGGGTCGCGACGACCGGCGCGGGCTCGACCGGCGCGGGCTCGACCGGCGCGGGCGCGACGGGCTCGGGCGCGACGGGCTCGGGCGCCGCGGCGACGGGCGCGGGCGCGACGGGCTCGGGCGCGACGGGCTCGGGCGCGACGGGCTCGGGCGCGACGGGCTCGGGCGGCGGCGCGACCGGAGCGACGGGCTCGGGCGCCGCGGCGACGGGCGCGGGGGCTGTCGTCGCGCCGCCGCGAAGGGCCGCGTCCACGGCCGCTTGGTCCTCGGGCGAGGCCGGCGGCAGGTTGACCGCGAGGCGCTTGAGGCCGTCGGTCAACGAGCGCATGCCCGGCGCCGCGTCTTCGAATTTATCGCGGACGACGACCGCGAACGCCGACGCCGACTGCTCGAGGATCGCAAGCACGATCCGATCGTCGCTGGTGATCACGACGCTGCTCGACGCGTTCTCAAACCGGCTCATGAACCACCCGAGCGCGTTGGACCGGCCGCGGATCCGCTTGACCGGCGGGAACCCGTCATCCCAGTAGCGCTCGACGAGGCCGTGCATCAACGCGACGCCGCAGGCGAGGCCGCGTAGCCCCTCGTTCTCGAACCACGCCCAGGCCACGTACGCGGCCATCAAATAGTCCTTGCTGGTGGTCGCGAGCAGCTGTTCGCCGACCTTGGCGATCTGCACCCAATCAGGCAGGCCCGTCGACGGCGACTCGATCTTGGCGACCTCGCGGCGCAGGTCTTCGTGGCGCGTGTCGTAGTTGGCGTTTTGGCCACCAGGGTTGTCACCGGGGATCGGCGCGAGGAGGGTGGCGACGCGTTGCTCGATGGTCTGCTTGTCCATGGCGGCGGGCGTAAACTCGGCAAAATCGTAAACAAAAGAGGCCCCCTACGCACGCAGGGAGCCTCTTCAAACCTGCCCCGAAGGACCTGCTCCGGATCAGTCCTTGTCGAGCTTGCCGACGAGCGACAGCTCGAACGACGCGCCCATGTACTTGAAGTGCGGGCGCAGCTTGAGCGCGCACTTGTACCAGCCGGGTTGTCCCTCGACGTCCTCGACGGTGATCGACGCCTTGCGCAGCGGCCGACGCGAGCGGACCGCGGGCGCGGGGTTGTCCATGTCCGCGACGTACTGGCCGATCCACACGTTGAGCTCGCGCTGGAGGTCCGAGCGCTCCTTCCACGAGCCGATCTGCTCGCGCTGCAGCACCTTCATGTAGTGCGACAGCCGGGTGATGATGAACATGTAGGGCAGCTGCGTGCCGAGCCGGTAGTTGGTCTCGGCCTCCTTGCCT
>Ga0114946_10001503_pt1 | contig 16119 bp, 11 predicted proteins | sample WalLakDeSediment_FD_88676 | JGI IMG/M metagenome (GOLD analysis project Ga0114946, IMG submission 88676) | Lake sediment microbial communities from Walker lake, Nevada to study Microbial Dark Matter (Phase II) - Walker Lake 11/02/13 Deep Sediment | ecosystem: Environmental > Aquatic >... | reverse complement strand
AATTGTAGAAAATGCTACGGTAGATGTTATCTTTGAATCCCAAGCCATTGGGTTAACATTGTATAATACCTTAACGTTTAGTGCTACCTATTTTCATAACGTAACTTCTCAACTGATCAATGTATCGTTATATAATTACGACACTTCAAGTTGGGATATAATAGAGTCCTCAAGTATAACCGATTGGAAAACTTTATATTATAATTTTAGTACCGATTATCTAAGTGGAGCGAATAAATTAAAAGTGCGATTTACGGCGGTAAATACTACCGTTCCGTTTAAGCTTTATGTGGATTTCCTAACAATTAACGTGTCCAAAACTTCAAAATTGGATTTTGAGCAATCCGCAGCGCTCAATGCAACAGTTGAAAATATGATAGGTAATCTCTATTTGTTGTATGCATTTCAAACAAATATTTCACAACTCGTGAACATAACAATATGGAATTATAACACAGAAAGCTATGATTTGATCAACTCTTCCATTTCCCGTGTAGAGGTCACTTCTAAATTTATCATTGAACCTCCTCCCAGCTATTATAATTCTTCTATGCATATTAAATTGCGCATTGAAGCGATTAATACAACAACGGCTTTTATGCTGGAATTAAGCGCCTTCGTGTTATATTATAATTGGACCATCCTCACCGGAGATCTGTATACAACTCTAAATAAACAAGGGGTAAACCCCCTTCATTATCCCATAACAAATCTTACTAATTCTTCCTGGTCCGAGGTCCGCCCAGCGGGCGATACCAATCAAGACTGGAGGACAATTTCGATGAGTTCCGATGGTCGTTATCTTCTTGTGGGAGCATATAATGGGCGGTTGTATTTTTCCAGCGATTTTGGTAGTTCGTGGATTGAGGTCCAGCCTGATGGCATTTACGGGTGGGAATGGATATTAACCTCGATGAGTTCCGATGGTCGTTATCTTCTTGCTGCGGTGTATGGAGGTAAGTTGTATTTTTCCAGCGATTTCGGTAGTTCGTGGGTTGCTCTATCACCAGGGGGTTTTACTACTTGCTATTGGAGGACATTTTCGATGAGTTCCGATGGTCGTTATCTTCTTGTGGGGGTGGATGATCTCCTATTTCTTTCAGACGATTTTGGTAGTTCGTGGATTGAGGTCCGCCCTGCCAGCGGTGCCATGCAGAATTGGTATTCAACATCGATGAGTTCCGATGGTCGTTATCTTTTTGTGGGAGCATATAATGGGCGGTTGTATTTTTCCAGCGATTTCGGTAGTTCGTGGATTGAGGTCCGCCCTGCTGACGATACCCATAAGGCGTGGTATTCAACATCGATGAGTTCCGATGGTCGTTATCTTTTTGCGGGAGTATATAATGGGCGGTTGTATTTTTCCAGCGATTTCGGTAGTTCGTGGATTGAGGTCCGCCCTGCTGGCGATACCAATCAAGACTGGAGGACAATTTCGATGAGTTCCGATGGTCGTTATCTTTTTGCGGGAGTATATAATGGGCGGTTGTATTTTTCCAGCGATTTCGGTAGTTCGTGGATTGAGGTCCGCCCAGCTGGCGATGCCAATAAGGCGTGGTCTTCAATTTCGATGAGTTCCGATGGATGGAATCTTTTTGGGAGTGTTTCTAATGGGCGTTTATATTATAGCAATCGAGGGTTTAGACCTATCTATAATTTCTCCATTCAGTTCGAATATCTCTTTGTAGGAATTAATACCTCATTATCCTCTGCGGCTTATTTTAATACTACATTATTAACTCCAAGTGCGGATTGGACCTCCTTTACTCTTGATACACAAATTAGCATAATATTTCCCTTTCTATTCAATATAACGAATGGGATTTTACTTATCAGAAATATGAATTATACGGTCATCTTTAACTGCTTAACATATGAAGACGAGCATCAATTATATCAATATTATAAGTTTGATCCGTCCTTTTCCCTCGATTATCTACAGAACACCCGAGGGATTTTTATTTTAAACTTTACAATTGATTTTGTAGAGGATCCAAATTATTTAAACTATAATTTTACAAACAGTATCGATTCCTCCGCGCTCCTATATAGGTTTTGGATTGAAGGCGAGGGCGGTTGGGTGATGCATGAGTATAAAACGAACACCAGTTTTAATGAAAGCGTCGTTTTCAATATAACGGCATTTTTAGAGACCTATTCAATGTCATCCTTTTTCGATTATTATTTCGAGGTATATTTATCGGGGAACGGCACCTCTCTCTCCTTATTTAATATGACGCTATGGGATTTCGATGCGGATTTTTATGCAGTGCATGAATGTTGGATAGATGATACCTTGGTCGTTGCTAATCAAAATATAACGCTGTATTTTAATGCGTCCGACCGCTATATCCATCACGTGGAAATCAATCAATCATTTAACAGTAATTCCCGACTTCTCTTTAATGAGACTCTTCTAAATAATACATTACAATCGGTCTCATGGTCTAACCTTTCGGCGGGACTCTATAATCTTAGCATTCAATTCTTTGATGAGTTTGGAAATTGGGATCTATGGACAATAAACTATACAATCATCCCGATGATCTCTCTCTCGGTAGGATATAAAAACCCTGTGTTTATCAACACGAATAACACCTTTAGTGTGAACATTCTTTCAGAATATCCTTTAACCGAAATATGGTTTCATAATTCTACGCATTTTCTCCAGGAATACGATAACACAAGTTACCCCATTTATTCCTACGAATTTAATTTTTCCGTATATTATGCAGTACAGACGGTATATAATATTTCCGTACAAGTTCGGGGTATTTTTGGAGATATATTCTACATAAATATCAGCTCTCTTTGTCACATTGAACGTACAACAATATTGGATATTATTAACCTAAAAAGCACCTATTCTCAGAATGCCACCACAAATATAAAGCTCTCTCTTCGAGATTTATATAATATCCCCATTTCTAATAAGGGAATCAACTATACAATACAAGCGTATGGAACCACCTCACTTATCAATGAAACGCAATATACGGACAGCAATGGAGAAGTGGTGATCTCCCTATTCTTGGGTATAGAGAATTGGACGGAGGGTTTTTATCAGATAAATGCGAGTTTCGCCGGAGAGGACGATTATATGGGGTGTTGGAAGATGATGAGTTTTGAAGTATTACCTATCGTCCGCTTAATACATAGCACCGATTTAATCAATCTTACGGTGGGGGGTATCCCTGTTGTAAATAATACATTACGCATTAATAATACCAATGCAAACAGCTTTGATTTGGAGATTACCCATTATGGTGAGCTCCTCTTTGATTTACTTATAGAAAATGTTTCATTCTATTACCTTCACGAATATGAATATTCTGCCGAAGTATTATTTGAATTTGAGTTTTTACAAAAAACGGGGCCTTTCTACCATCTCACCATCACGAATGCGACATTATTTGATGTTCCAGACAATTTCACATATTTATATTATAATAATCTCCGCAGCACCCATTATATATACGAACAAAATTATGATAGAATATGGTTATCGACCCTCATCGGCAAGACCTATACAAATCTGGGAGGTTTTTCAGTCCAACTCCGCTATATTACCGCCGAGCGTGCCTATACACAAATCTCCGAGCAACCCAGAACGGATTTAAACAGCGTCATCGTCTCAGAGACGTTTATTTGTGATTTAGATTACCGCCATTGGTATTTCTCGTCAGATAAAACAATACATAATGTTATAGAATTGCATCATTTCTCCTCGGGTACCAAATTAACCCATTCCGATTTTATAATTGATACAAACAAATATTACTTTACGCTCTCCCAAAGAACATCCGCATACGATATTTTTGAAGGGATTTTTAATATAAACCCAAATTGGGACATAACCTATTCCGTGTTATTTAACAATGGGACTTACTCTGAGATTGAGATTTCCTATAAGGCCTCCTTGATCCTCGACAATGTAACGCTCGTCTTGGATCTATCTGCATCCCAGATATTCATGGATAATTGGTCGCAAAATGCGATTCAATATAATAATTATAAATTGGAAGTCCCTTCCTTGACTTTTAAAACCACCACTCAAACATTAGTCCTCACCGGGAACGCCAGCACGCCATATGCGTCATTTTCTCGATTTATAAATGAATATCTGGCCATAATCAGTATTAATTCGTTGATCAATTATAATGCGTATATCTCCTATCCGGGTCCTAGCAATAATTATATATTACCCATAGAAAATTATTGGGTACTCGATGGCGTCCATTATCAAGGCAAATCATATACGGTCGAGCCTACAGGATATTTCACGACGGGTAATGATCTATTCGGCAGCGGGATCACCTCTTCTTACCTAGATTTCTATGCCGCCCCCGTGACAACAATTACAGAGGCGCTTTCTGACGATAAAAGCCTTCTCACGATTACTCTTATTTCCACGATGGAGGTGCGCCGGGGCGTATATAAAATACAATTTGATTCGGATGAAAAATTTGAATTAACTCTCTTAGGAGATTATACGAATGCCCGAATACAACAAATAGGAGCGGCTCTTTATCTATTTGATATCGATCTGACTCCGGGTTCAAATGTATTTTTAATAGAAGTAAAATATCATTCTATCGTACAGAATCTAATTTTACTAATTCCCTTGTTGGTCGTTTTAGCGGTTCCATTAGTAATCTATATGATTCGTAATCGTCAGAAGGAAGGGCAAGATGTAAAAAAGATTTTAGGGTCCATCCGATCCATTAAGGATATTTTTATCAAAGAGGGGTTCTCCAGGCTGGAGACTATTAAAAAAAAGCTGCCTCTCTCTAGAAAAAAAAGCACGAAAGGAAAAAAGAAAAAGAAGAAAAAAAAAACCAAGAGGAATAAATAGAAATGAGTTATATGAGTTTTTTAACAGATTCTCTGCAGTTTATTTTTACTGTTTTGAACGTCTTTTATTTCTATGTCCCCCGCTATTTAGTGATCTATGCGTTTTCATTGTTAGTGCTCACGATCGCAAAGATATTAAATAAACGGGGCGGCAAAGGAAATAAGGTTGCTAAAATTGGGCTGATTGTTTTTTATATGCTCTTGGCGCTCTATAAAATCGGGGTATTTCATTTATTTGTAGGGACCGAGACGATGGATCTTTTATTAGGTATCCTCCCTATCGTTTGTATGTTCTGGTTATTAAAATCAATGAAACGGAGACGTTTCCCAATGTCGAGTAAAAAGGTCTTTAATTATATTACGGTATGGGTGTTGTATTTAATATTATGTATTGTCGTTTTATTTTTAGATCCTGACGAGATCATTTTCATTTTTAATTTATTGTATATGACCATTTGTTTTATAATATTAATGATAACTACTAATGGAGGAAAAGAATAATGGGTAATGTTTTGCAAGCTCGTAAGTATAAGGCATTAATTATATTCACTCTCATTTTAATGCTATGTGTCAGCTATATAACCAACCGGTTGATCCTTATTGCGCTCCCATCACCGCTATGGGGCTGGAGTCTAATGTGTTGCCTTATTACGGGTTCGCTCTATGTGTTTCATCATCGATATAGCAGATTAGACTGGCTGTTTTATACGCTGTTTATCTTTTTTTTCGGAGTGTTTCTCGGAGATTTTGAATCTTTTATAGAATTTACTACCGCAGCCATCGAATCGCGACTCGTTCTATTATTATTATCTTAAATATAAATAAGGTTTTTACTAAAAAAATGTATAACTATTGGAGGAAAAAATAAGCATGAAGAAGAACTTATTAAATTCAATAATTGGAGTTTTTACCGCGATGTGCGTGAGCTTGATTATCCCATCAGTCTCAGCGCAAGAAGAAGAGGGCATAGATGTATTCCCTGTTGTAGAGTTTGCATTTTGGGTATTTATATCCACCATTTTCCTAGTGATCATCGTAGAAGCCATCAAAACGTTTATCTCATATAAAGAATGGTATGTATCAACTTCTCATTCGCCGAGTCTATTATGTCTGGGACAATTTTCTAGCGAATTAAAACTCGCAAATCATTTTTATCAGTTTAATTTCAATAAAGTATACAATCGGGAGCGGGAGGATGGTGATGATGCGGAAGATGAGGAATTAGGGCTCATAAAAAATATTAAGACGCCTACGACAATTTACAGCAATTTCTCCCGAGCGTTTATAGAAGAACGATCCGGCGGGGTAATTTTTTATTTGTATCGCGTTATCCCATTATTCAGATACGTTGAAAAAAAGCAAGTCCCGGACTATCTCGAGATTTATGAGAGACATATTAAAAATACATTCGGCAGCAAATTGCGTTATGCGTTATACAAATTTCCGTGTCAATTTCTTCCAGGCATCCGGAGTCCATATTTTAAATGGATCGTCCGAAACATGGAGCGAGGGAAACGGTTAACAGAAGTGCCATTCTTAGAATATACGGTAATGGAAGAGAAATATACTAACCTCTATACATTTCGCTTTAGAAAAATTATACCAGTAGATGATAAAGAACCCCGTACCCGTAGTATATGCGAACACTATGGAGAAGTTGTGGATATGGAAAACATATCTTCCGAAATCATGGAATTAGTTAAAGCATCGGAACTCAGTCATTTTTGCGAGAGTTGCAAATATTGTCCCATAATTAATAATTTCTTTCGAGAAGCAGGCTTCGAGTTTGATGTCCCGCACCGGCAGGCGCACGGGAATTATTATGAATGTATAAAGTCCCAACTGAGTAATAAACAGATAGTCAAGGATTATGGAATGTTATTAGATGATTTCGTGCTCAAATTATCCGATGCGGGTATTATTAATAATCCTATAGACCAAAATCTTTCCATTGCTGAAAAGCTGGAGTTTCTCCTAAAAATAATATGCGACAAATATACGTTCTCGTATCAGCATAGATTTACGGGCACCAAGGCGTTGGTCCCATTGGATGAAAAGGCTGCGATAGAACAAAAAGAAAGCAGAGAAGAGTTAATGGCGTCCCATCTGTCTCAAGTGAATGAAATGGGGGGCATTATTAAGAGATTGAGCGCAGAGTCTTTAGAACTAAGAAAAGCTAATATATTACTTAACGCCCAACGGGAAGAACAGATCGGGATTGAATTAGGCGCAATGAGGGAACGCTTACCGGACTTGGCAGATATTATCGCCCATATCCTTAAAAGAGATCGGTTAGGAGCTCAAGATATTAATAAATTATTGGAGCTTGCAGATAACAAGATAAAAGCGAAGGATGATAAGGATTCTGCGATAGAACAAAATCAGATTCTCGATCAACTCAAAGGGTCAAAAAACGAGCGGGATTTGTTAATGAAAATCTTAGAAAAAAAACTCACCCCTGAAGAGTTAGATGTTGTACAACAAGGTTTGGGAGGGAAAACCATCTATTGAAATCTACACATACTCCTTGGGCGTCATTGTTCCAAAGATTACGGACCTTTAGTGATCTAGAGGAGATGTTAGATTTTTTGATAGAGGTCCTGGAGGAGAAAAATGTCTGCGGAGATGAAAAAGTTTGTCCGATTCATGCTCAGATTTTTTCTGAGAGAGACGGCGTTGGTCTCTATCATACGATAGATGATCTCAAACGTGGATTTAATACGATTGGAGGGGTTATCTTCGATCATGTTTCAGTAGAGTGTGCCAAAGAACATATCCTTGACAAAGACATCCTCAATGCGTGGACTTCTAAATATGAAGCATTACGGCTTCAAATCATTGGACTTTTCGGGGATATGATGGCTTATTCACAATTACATAGAGCAAAGCAAGAGACACGCGAATTAGCACATGAACGATATAGAGACATCATTGATAAAATACATGAGTTTGAAAATAAACCCCCTCAAGACACAGGGGTTTCCGTTGATACTTATATGGCCGATCTGCGAGATAAAGTAGGTCTCTTAAATAGAAAATCCGCAGAATTTGAACGACAAGTTGGGCCGTCCACTACTCCTGCAGAGGTCTCGCAGCCGAAACCCAAAACAAAAAAGAAGAGGTAATAAAATATGGGATTTAAAGTACATTATGGTAAAGACGATGAGACCGTTAATAAAACCTTTTGCGGAAAAGATTATAAACTGCTCAATCCCACCCAATTTTTTTTAGAGACGTTTACGCTACCCAAATATCCTAAGAATCATCATGAATTTACGTTGGGAATCATTGTCGGTACCATGAGCATCGGAAAATCTAATATGATCCGATATCTCGCAGACCTCGCAAACAGAATTTATAAAGATAAACTGAATGCTATGTATGTCAAAGACATAGGGGCGGGAATCGAAGGCGCTATTAAATACCAAAATTACGTGCAATTTATGGCGATTGATGATGCGGTCACATCGGGAATGGATTCACGCAGGTCCATGTCTCAAGAAAATGTAAGCCTCTCCGAGCGATTTTTCATGATCCGGCATGAATTAGAAGATGCGTATCCTGCGGGATATGAAATAATATTACTTGGCACACAAGACTACGAGGCGCTCGATAAACGTATCAGGAAAAATGCACATTTTACCATCTTTAAAAATTACTATGAAGAAGTTGAGTACAAATTACAGTTTGATTTTGAGATCATCGATTTTTTAAAAGCCGTAACAGATGACGCCTTGAGAAAACATATCTTTGAGGCACGGTCCTTTTGTGTAGGATTTACTCAAATTGGAGACTTGGTAAAATTATATGTCCCCGAGGTCCGCCCGGCGGATGTTCCTTTTATAAAACATGTGGATCTCACGGAAAAAAAGCAATTAATTACAGAGCAATTAATTACAGAACTTATTGAATCTCAATCTCTGGAATTGGGAGGTGTGGGTGCCGCCCATGGTTTTTTAATCAAACGGCTAGAATCCCTTGAAGCTGCCCGCTACATTCGATTCACGGATTCAGATCGTACTAAAATAATATATATCGCCCGTTATCGCATAGCAGCGAATTCTGAGGGTAGCAATGACGATGTAAAAAATAAGATTAAAAACGAAATAAGAGATGGACTGAAAGAGAATTATGATTGGACCGGAAGGGAGGGCGTCTCTGTTATCAAAGAACGAATCCGCTGGGAATTAAAAGATCGTGGCTATGATACCCAATTCCTAGGGAAAGCCTTCTTTAATGAACTTATTGATGCCGGACAATATTATGTTTATGAGAAAGAGCAAGAACTAAGGGAGGAGAAGCAAATAAAAGAAAAAATGCGAGAGGCTGCCTTAGAGCAACAACTTACCAAAATGCTTAAATCTTCATAATAAATATGTAATTGATTAAGATTATTATAAAATAAAAAGAACATTGGGATAATGCCCGAGAAAAAAAAAATCAAGGATATCCATCCATCGGACCTCGATACTCTCTATTATAAACAACAAATCGCAAAAGGAAAAACACAAGCACCCCTTTTCCCTCCACGAGGGAAAATCAAGGATATCCATCCATCGGACCTCGACACTCTCTATTATAAACAACAAATCCCAAAGCCGGGTGGACGTCCATATTATGATCCGCTCGGATTAGGAACGCGCCCCAAAACAAAGCCCCCCAAAACTAAGGAGGAAGACTTAGATTTACAGACAACGCTTATAATGTCCGAATTTCGCTCCCGAGCTCCGCGAAGAGCGACTATCGTGAGACCTCATGATCGGCGCGAATATGTAAGATCGGATGGGACGCCTGTTAGTGCTACTCATGTGAGAGAACATACCCGTCAATATCCCAGAAGCGTCACTACCTCTACCTCTACCGCCGCTGAACAAATCAGAGAAGAGTTACAAGACAAAATAGATGACGCTCATTATGAGGTATATCGCCGCCGCATTCGCACTCAGCTAGATAAACACCCTTTATTCAGAAACCGTTTTTTGAAGGACGGCGATATCATTTGGCGCGAGGGAAATATTATCGATAAAAAACGCATAATTCTTATTAAATCTATTGATGATCCAACACAACTGGATTTTCCTCCGGTATTTCGTTTTACAACCCCAAATAATATTACGTATCAATATTATACCTCTGGCGATGGTGAGACCGTTTATGGGTTTAGAGGTGACAATACAGCGCTTTACCACGGAAAAACACTATTTGATATTCTTCAATTTTTGGAGAATCGCCCGGATATTCAAATAGTTTGGGGTGATGGGCTTATCCCATTAAAAATAATGTCCCCTTCTCTCGGACTTGAAGTTTGGCTAGCACCACTCCAAGGAGAAGGAAAAGGGGAGTGGGTGCTTGCGGATGAGATTGCGTGTCCTTATTGTAGTCACATAATCTCGGTTCATGCTAAATATTGCGATTCTTGTAATAAACCATTAATATCTCCTATGGATCATCAAGACGATTATTATGATGATGAGCCCTCCTCCGAATTTGAGGAGGATGATGACGACGATGATGATGAGCCCTCCTCCGAATTTGAGGATGACGACGATGACGACGATGACGACGAGGATTATGATTATACGGGAACTATCGAACCTATCGTCTCTATAGATTTTCTTTCTACGATGTATGATATAGTGCTCGCTGAAGGATATGAACTTTCGGATATTAAAAAACGTATTAAAGAAGAGGATGATACTATATGGGTGATGAAGGACGGTGCCACATTTAAGGAGTCTGATTTGGAGCTTGCAGTCGAAGAAAGTGATCAAGATAATGAAGATGAAATAGTCAATTATGCCATGAGATATTTGGGAATTGATCCTGAAAAAATTGAGATCGATTATTCTAGTGGAGAATTACTCACTCGTAATAAAAAAATGCCTATTGGATATAATATGGATGATATAATGGAGCAGATCTACGAACTAAGACAAGTTAAGGAACTTGAGTTTGAAGAGGAAATAGCTGCGGTGGTTGAGGAGGATGAGGAGGAATGAGCCGGAGAAAAAGCAAAAAAATTAATGTTCGGCAGCACCCCCGGCGTACGCCCTCGGGCGGGAAAACGATGGTGTCTCAACACACAAGAAGGATCCAACCGTCTAAACCAAAGAAGGCAGCTGAACCCCATATTATATTGCGGGAGGTACCTATATGGGTTATCGATACTGCTAAAGAACTCGCTGAGAAGCTGGAAGCCGAACACGCAATTGGATTAGATTATGAGGATTTATCGCCTACCGCATGTAAGGAATGCGGATTAGAAAGTATTTCGATAGACGCCGGAACTGATGGATATGTTTACAAATTAGAAGGAGATTATGAAATACACATACATACACATCCTAGGATTTGATTGCCTATCCGAGCGATTTTGATTTAGCATCATTAGAATATGGGCAGGCTCAGATTATTGTCAGCAATTTTGCAAATGCGGAACTCTACAAAATTCCTTCTCACGATGTCTGTTTTTATTATATTCACGATAATACTTTATTTGAACAGATGACTCGGCGTAAACCCCATTGGAGCAACGAAGTATTTAATAATGCGGCAAATGCGTCCTTAGAACAACTCAGAAAACGATATCCTACCATCTTAATCGATAAAACATATGATCATGAACATAAAATATATGTGCCCTTTATCCCAAAAAGCGAACCCCACCATATAAAAGACTATCACTTCCTACTCCGCAAAAATCTAAAAAGAATGGTATCGTCATATGGAATAACGATTGAGGTTCCGAATCATGAGCCGCCCTATTTTTTGCCTGCCCGGTTTGATGACGATCCTAACTTATAAAAAACCCCTTGGAATAAAAAAAAATGTTTGGATATTCCGACACCGAGGCCCCTAAAAAAAATTTATCTAGATATTTATCTAAGTAAATTAGGCGATAATATATAACAAATTACCTATTTTCTATAATTTGGTTTTCTATAATCGCGTTTTCTTTTGCCTCTGACACCTCGAATTGACTAGAAAAAGGACGTTGATCTTATATTTATATAGTTTTTAAACAAAAAGTATAATAAAGAGAGATTTTTTATGGCGCGAGAATGGCTTTCAATCCAAGAGTATAATACCTTTTTATCTGCTGTAGATGATAGTTTAATGTACAGTCTATTAACAAAATTATGTTACAATGGCGGGTTTAGAATCTCTGAGATATTAAATGCGAAACGAAGAGATTTTATAAAGGAAAATGAAGTTTACTGCTATTTAAAGATGGATAATACCAAAAGGAGGGTAGGCAAGCCTACCGTTCAACCAATTGATCCGAAGATGTATGCGGAAATTCAATTGTATTGTAATGAGAAAGGGATCGCCAATGATCAGTATGTTTTTCAATCCCTCTCCGGCGGAAAACTCAGTTATATTACATGTTTAAAGAGAATTCAACGGTATACGGAAAAAGCAAGGATAGATAAAAACATTACGACTCATTCCTTTCGCAGGTCCCGAGCCACCCACCTTCTGAAAGAAGGCAGAGACTTAGCGTTCGTTTCAGGGTTTTTGAGACATAAAAATGTCGTTGTCACAATGGAATACTTAAACATTGAAAAAGAATGGATGGCCGAGGAATTATATGGTGAAAAAAAACCATCGTATTATTAAATACTTGTTTTAAGATGATATTAGTAAGTAAATAAAATTTGTTTTATAATGACGTCTCGAAAACGAAAGGTTCCTGTTCGGCAGCACCCTCGTCGTACTCCGTCCGGAGGAAAAACGATGGTCTCTAAACACACAAGGAGATTGAACTCTCCTATAATCAAGGCGCGTACGTGTACCGATTGCGGGAAGGTTCATGAAACGGATAATGAATATTATTGTCCTAGATGTCAAGAAAAAGCCAACAAGCGGAATGAATTTCGACAATCAATGTCTAATATGAAACAGATTGCTGATCTCCAATATCCCGAGACTCTATTTATGTCGGGATTCAGTTATGCAGAATTGGAGCAATTTTCCTTAACGCTTAAAAAGATTATCAAAAAATATCACTTACCTGATGAAGCGGACGATTTCGTTAATCCTCATGCCAAGAAAGAATTACAAGAATTACAAGATGCAACTCGCTGGCATTGGGGCTCTCAAAAACGATCGTAGGTATCTGACTCTTTATCTATCGTATTATTAAATACTTGTTTTAAGATGGTATTAGTAAATAAAATTTGTTATAATGACATCTCGAAAACGAAAGGTTCCTGTCCGTCAGCACCCTCGTCGTACTCCGTCCGGCGGAAAAACGATAGTATCTAAACATACAAGGAGAATGATGAGGTCTCCCGCCCGCGGTGCCCCATATAATAAAGAAGGGAAAGGGGTACATATTCAAGGAGAAGAGGAAGCATCTATAATTCTTCTCGCGTTAGGCGATTTGGTTGCTCAGATCGAAGCCAAAGAGGCGCGGGGGTTTGATCTTAACATCATTAAAAATATTATAAATGATTTTTTAACTCAAACAGAATCAGAATATCTCAAAGAACTTAGCTCTGAGATATTAGAAGAAATAAAAGGAATCGAAAGGATATTAGAAAAAATAGAAGAAATCAAGACAAAAGATTCTGAATTTGTTAAGAGAGAAGAAATTGTCAATGAATTAATATATTTAATAGAAAAACATCCCGATTTGCATGACCGTGTCCGAAGAGGGGAAGAAATCATTGATTTTAGTTGGGATACAAAGAAATTAAACGAAACTGCAAGAAAAATACGAAAACAGTATGAAAAATAATTAATTTAATATTAAAAAAAAAGTACACCTGAGTACACTTGTAAAAAATAATAAAAAAACAACCTATCGTATCATTAAATACTTGTTTTAAGATTATGTTAGCGTAGTGTAATAAAAAAATATAAAAAAAATTGTTTAATAATGACCTCTCGAAAAAAACGAAAAGTCCCTGTTCGGCAGCACCCGAGGCGCACTCCGTCCGGCGGAAAAACGATAGTATCTAAGCATACAAGGAGGTTAAACTCCCCCGCGGCTTCCCCCAGAGCTTCAAAAGAGCAGCGTTATGCACGGGTGGATGTCGATACAACCCTTCTAAATCAATTATTTTTAGGAATGAAGGGGTGGGTGGATGAGGCGGAATTACATTATGATACCGATGGAGTCCACGTACAATTTATGGATCCTTCCCGTATTATGATCGCCGATATTACAATCACAGGGGAGGGGTATAAGCCTCCTAAGAGTCCCATTAGAGTAGGGGTTAATGTAGAAGATCTATCTTCGTTAATTCAAAAAACAAAATCAAAAAAAGGGACCATTTCATTACAAATTCCTGACCATGCGCTCCCGTCGTCGATGTTATCAATACCCGTTGAGACCTATGCCTCTTATATTGAGATCATCCGAGAAGGCGGTGCCACGCAAAATATCGCCACTTTAGACTTAGATGTAGAACTTATTCCTATGGAAAATCTCAATAATATCGAATATGATAGTAAAGTTTCAATAACACCCGCCGAATTTGAACAGATAATTTATGAATCCACGCCCATCTCTGAGATTGCCGCATTTTCCGTAAAAGATAATCAACTATCCATTAGAGCTGAAGGGGGGATAGGTAGTATGGAAATGAAAATGCCGGGAGCCGCTATTAAGGGAGATTCCGTAGGTAGTACGCATTCTCTAACATTTTTGAAACCCATCGTTGATTTAACAAAGAAAGATATAGAAAACATTACGCTCTCGCTGAAGAGAGATCATCCATTAAAGATTGAGTTTTCTAACGATCAATTTCAAGCCAAGATATATTTAGCGCCCAGAGTAGAAGAGCGGGATTATGATGAGGATTATGATGATGATATGGATGAGTTTTAATTACTAAATGAATGATAAAGATAAAATAAAATGAGTAAAAAAAAATGAGAAAACGAAAAGTTAATGTCCGGCAGCACCCTCGTCGTACTCCGTCCGGAAAAACGATGGTCTCTAAGCACACAAGGAGTTTGAACTCTCCCTCCAGATCCCCTCGCAGATCTTCAAAAGAGCGTTATGCGCGGGTGGATGTCGATGCAACACTTCTAAATCAATTATTTTTAGGAATGTGGGGTTGGGTAGGGGATGAAGTAGGATTACATTATGATACTGATGGGGTCCATGTACAATTTATGGACCCTTCCCGTATTATGCTGGCCGATATTAAAATTACGGGGGAGGGGTATAAGCCTCCTAAGATCCCCATTAGAGTAGGGGTTAATGTAGAAGATCTATCTTCGTTAATTAAAAAAACAAAATCAAAAAAAGGAGCCATTTCATTACAAATTCCTGACCATGCCGCTTATATCGAAATTATCCGAGAAGGAGACACACAAAAAATCGCCACGGTAGATCTCCCTACCATCGAACCTATTTTAAATCTCAAGGAACATCTCGATACTATCATATATGATAGTAAAGTTTCAATCCCACCTGGCGAATTTAAAAAGATAATTTATAAATCAATCCCTCTATATGAGAAGACAGCCTCATTTTCCGTAAAAGATAACGAGCTATCCATTAGAACTGAAGATATGGAAATGAAAATTCCGGGAGCATCTATTACGGGAGATTCCGTAGGCAGTACGCATCCTCTAAGATTTTTGAAACCTATCGTTGATTTAACAAAGAAAAATATAGGAGAAATTACGTTCTCGCTAAGGAGAGATCATCCATTAAAGGTTGAGTTTTCTAACGATCAATTTCAAGCCAAGATATATTTAGCGCCCAAATATGAAGGTGATGAGGAATATCTCTCTGAGTATGATGATATGGATGAGTTTTACTTAAAAAGAAAAAAGAAAAGAAAAAACAAAAAATAAAATAAATGGAGTGAATGATAAAAATGAGTAAAAAAAAGACCAAGAAAGTTCCTGTTCGGCAGCACCCCCGGCGTAAGCCCTCGGGCGGGAAAACGATAGTATCAAAACATCAGAGAAATATTCCATTACGGTCTTCCGCTTTCCGAATAGGCGCCGAAGGACCGCTCCCGTCAGAATCTTATACCGAATCGTGGCGGGCAGGGGCAGAACATTATCGAAGATTACATGCTCAAAATGAAGTTTTTTTTGAAGCGGGGTATAAAGCGCATAAATTGTTCGAAGCCGCCTCTAAATTAATAGATGAAGCCCACATCACGATCAACGAAGATGGGTTATCCATAATCGCCGCCGATCCGTCTAAGATCTGCCTTCAGCAAGTGGAGGCCTCAGGAACAGTTACAGCGGAGATAGATACGGGGCTAAGTATAGGGGTGAATTTAGATCATT
>Ga0114946_10001502_pt1 | contig 16121 bp, 12 predicted proteins | sample WalLakDeSediment_FD_88676 | JGI IMG/M metagenome (GOLD analysis project Ga0114946, IMG submission 88676) | Lake sediment microbial communities from Walker lake, Nevada to study Microbial Dark Matter (Phase II) - Walker Lake 11/02/13 Deep Sediment | ecosystem: Environmental > Aquatic >... | reverse complement strand
TCTCGATTGCTGGCGCCGCCGCGGGATCGGCCAGCCGCCGGAGCGCATCGAGCCCCAGCGTAGCGATGGGCAGCAGGGGTGTGGTGGTGACCGGCAGTTGACCCAACCCGGCCGGCATTGCGGCCAGGGCGTCCGCCCCACGTCGTGCCATCGCGCGCGCGACGGGGTCGTCAGCGTCTCCCGCGTCGAGCACCCCATTGATCGCCAGCCGCAGATTACGCACGCCCAGCCCCCACAGCTCGCCACGGGTGCGCTCAGCCTCGCGCAGCGCGGCGGCCTCGGGTCGGCTGACCAGCACCAGGCTGGTTTCTGCGGGGTCGGAGAGGCGCGCCAAGGTCGCCGCATAGAGCGCCTTCTGCTGCTCCAGCCCGGCGAGCGGTCCCAGGCAGGAGGCGCCGCCGGTCGCCGAGCCGATGAACTCGCTCCAGGCCGAGGGCAGGGTTAGCAAGCGCAGGGTGTGACCCGTGGGGGCGGTGTCGAAGAGGACATGCTCGAACTCGGCTGTCGTCTCCGGCGCACCGAGCAGCTTGGAGAACTCATCGAAGGCGGCGATCTCCACCGTGCAGGCCCCAGAGAACTGCTCCTCCATGCTGGCGATGGCGGCTGGCGGCAGGAGACCGCGATAGGGCGCGACCATGCGCTCGCGGTAGTCGCGCGCCGCCGCCTCGGGGTCGATGTTGAGCGCGAACAACCCGGCCGCGCCGGGGATGGCGGTCGGCGTCTGGCCGAGAGCGACGCCGAGCACGTCGTCTAGATTGGACGCGGGATCGGTGCTCACCAGCAGCACACGCCGACCCGCATCGGCCAGCGCGAGCCCTGTAGCACAGGCGAGCGAGGTCTTGCCGACGCCGCCTTTGCCGGTGAAGAAGAGATGCCGGGTGTCGGTGTTTGGCAGGGCCATCAGCAGCAACCGCTGCCGGGCGTGCAGCGGCCCTCGCCGCCGATCTGGACGCGGAAGGGATTGGCGCCCGCCGGCGCATCGCCCGTGGACAGGGCCAGTCTCTCGATCAGCTCGGCGCGCGACAGATAGGCCCCGCGGCCGATCACCTGCCCGTCGATCAGGGTCAGCGGCAGACGTTCCATGCCGGCCTCCATCTCCTTCACGACCGTTGGATTGGCCGCGAACGCCTGGGGGGCCTGGGACAGGTTGTGGCGGCTGACCGTCACGCCCTGCTCGGCGATCCACAGCAGATCGGCCTGGCATTGCACCAGCGCGGGATCGACCTCGACGCCGCAAACGCCGCTCGAGCAGCACAGGGCGGGATCGTAGATTTCAAGCGTTTTCATGCGCTCCCCTCCGCGACCATGCAGGGCGCGGCCGCGAGCGTCAGCCGGCGCTCGCGAACGCTTGTGGGTGCGCGTGCGCCCAGTTTGACTGTGCTTTGATTATGAGCAGACATGAGTTACTCCGATTTGGTCGCGTCGAGGCCCAGCGCCTCGGCCACGGTTGGAATCAGCCGCGCGCGGATCGCGTCGCGAACCTGGAGAAAGGACTCCAGCGGCTCGCCGTGGGGATCATGGAAGGGCCGATGGATCTGCGTGACCGGGCGCGGAAAGATGGGGCAGCTCTCCTTGGCGTTGTCGCAGACGGTCACGACCAGATCGATGGGCTGGTCGATCACCGTGTCGATGTCCTTAGGGTACAGACCGTCGGTCGGGAGACCGATCGCCTGCAGCGCCGCGATCGCGCCATCCGCCACCTTCGGTCCGGGGCGGGTACCGGCCGACAGGGCACGCACGCGTCCGTGCAGGTCGGTGTTGAGAAGGACCTCGGCCATCTGCGAGCGGCATGAGTTGCCGGTGCAGAGGACCAGAACGGTCTTGGGGGCTGTGCTCATCAGGCCGTCCTCGCGGGCATTGGCGGTGTCAGAGCGCGGCGTCGGCCTGCCGCGCGGGAGGGTACGCCGGTCGCTGCTGCCGCGCATGCCCCTACCCCCGAGGGACGAGATTGCCTCCCGGGCCGGGATTAACAAGACCGCCGCCTCCGCGCGGCGCACCACCTGGTGACTAACGCTGAGGAAGGCATTGAGTAGGGCGGTGAGGACCTTGGGGTCGGTGCTGGGGATCTCGGGATTGAGCGGCATGCCGAAGGCGTTGATCAGCCGGTCGGAGGTGCCCTTGGCCCCGGCCTGGCGCAGCACGGCGATCAGCTCATCGACCTCGCTCAGCCGGTCGAGCGGCAGCGGCGGGCTGATCAACTCCACCGGCACCAGCGACTCCGCCACCCAGGCGAGCGCGTCCTCCGCGGACTGGCCGAGATCGCCGGCAAGGGTACCGGCTTCGCGCTCCTCCCGCCCAAGCCGCTTGAGGAGATCGAAGTCCGGCTCGACCACCCAGTCCCCGGCGGGGTCGCCGGTGAGTGCCCGCTCGTAACGACCGCGCGCGTCGATCGCCAGTCCGAGACGTTCGGCAACGAGCCGCGCCAGCGCGTCGATGCAGAGCCCGGTCATCTCCAGCTCGACGCCGACCCGACGCGGACCCTGGTCGGCGTTGGTGGTCCAGGGCGGCTGCACGAGCCGCATGCCATCCTCAGCCATGTTCACCTCCGTCAGCGATCGTCGGGACGGTCGTCGGCCCCGGGCAGGCCCAGAGAGAGCCACAGGCCGATCGGCCGTCGTCGAGCCCAATCTCGGCGCGATGGTAGCGGATACCAAGGCGTTCGTAGCGGTCGAGTCGCCGCAGCTCCAGCGACCGTCCGGTCACGACCCGGCACACCAGCGGGTGGCGCAGGGTGCCGTAGCCGAAAGGCCCGCAGTGAGCCGACCGGTAGGTCGGCGAGCACCGGCCAACGCTGCGCGGCAAAGCGCGCGGCAAGCGCCCACTTCGGTGTCCTCGGGCGCCGTGCCGACCCTGAGCAGAATGGGCCATAATCCGATCTGCACTTCGTATAACCGTCTCACTCCCTCCCCTGTCGTCACATGCAAGGACTATTCGGCGCCCTCGACGGCCTTCACTGGTCCGTGCTGCTGTTGGCCTCGGGCCTCATCCTAGGCTGGCGTTTCGGTACCGGATTCCTACTCGGCAGGTGGTTGGCCCCGCGCCTTCCCATCCCGATGGCCGTCGTCGATCTGGTGTTGCTGCCGGTCGTGGCGATCCTACTCAGCTACCTGCTCCGACGGGCCGCACCTCAGATCGGACTGGGCCAACTCGATGAGGCGCTGACGACCGCGACGTACGTCATCGGTTACCTGCTCATCAGTTGGCAGATCGCGCGGATCATCGAGCTCATTCTGGTGCGGCGCGCCGATCCGGACCTGCCGGAGCGGCTACCCAAGCTGGTCGTCGGGCTCCTCTACACCGCGCTGACGCTCCTGGGGCTCGCGCTTCTCCTTCGGCAGAAAGGCTATTCCTTCACCGGCATTTGGGTCTCGACCGGCGTCGCCGCCGCCTTTCTCGGCTTCGCCCTGCAACGCACGCTCGGCGATCTCTTCTCCGGCATCGCCCTGACCATCGAGCGGCCTTTCGATCTGGGGGATTGGATCGAGCTGCAGGACGGCACGGTCGGCCAGGTCATCGACCTGAACTGGCGCGCCACCCATCTGCGCGGATGGGACAACGCGACGCACGTGATCCCCAACTCCCAGATGGCCGGCAGCGCATTCAAAAACCTCCACGACGACCAGCACCTGTTCGCCCCCTGGTACTTCGTCAAGATTCCCGCCGACATCGATCCGCGCTTCGCCACCACCCTGCTGCTGGACGCCGCCCTGCGCTGCGCGAGCGTGCTCAAGTTCCCGCACCCGATCGTGCGGCTCGCCAACGCCAGCACCCTGCCCTACGAATACATGGTCTGGGTGCATCTCAAGAACTACCCGGCCGTGTTTCGCGGACGCGAGGAGCTGTTCCGCGAGATCCACTGGGGCCTGCAACGCGCGGGAATCGCCCTGGCCCCAGAGGTGCACGAGCTGCGCACCCGACGTGCCGAGGCCAGTCATGCGGAGCCGCCCACGGTCCTGCTTACGCTCCAGGGGCTCGACATCGCCGGCCTGTTCACCCCCGAGGAGTTGGAGCAGATCGCGGCGCGCAGCGCCTATTCCCACTTCAACAGCGGGCACGTGATCCTGGCCGAGGGTGCCCTCAGCGACGCCTTCTACGTGGTCGTCGGCGGACTGGTGGAGGCGGCGATCACGCTCCCCAACCGCACCCGCAAGGTGACCGAGATCCTAGGCCCCGGTGAGCAGTTCGGCATCACATCGATGCTCGCCAACGAGCCGTCGTTTCTGGAGCTTCGCGCCAAGAGCGATGTCACCCTGGTGCGCGTCGACCTCGACTGCATCCGCACGCTATTGGCGCGCCGCCCGGAGCTCGCCGAGCGGCTCGCCGCGGTCGTCAAGGAGCGGATGGATGCGGCCGAGGCCGCGCGTGCTGCCAGCCGCCAGCCCGTCGGGCGCCTGAGCCTGCGCGACATCCGCCAGCGGATCGAGGCGCTGCGGGCGCCTCAGCCGCGCGTCAGCCGGAGAACCGAGCGCCGCTGACGTACACCCTGGTGGGCGACGTTATCGGCCACCCGCCCCCCGGCGAAGGGCCAGCACCCTGCCTCGCGCGCGAAGCACCGATGTGCCCGCCAGTTTCGGCGAACGCGGCAGGCCTCAGTCCTACCGCAAGGTCTGCAGGAAGTGCATGTGCCGTTCGTATTGATCGAGCACGTCCCCGATGATGTCGTGCTGACTCCAGCCCATCAGATCGTAGTCCTGCCCGCCTTCCCGCAGATGCACCTCGGCACGGCAGTACTCCAGGTCCTTCGCCCGCGCGCTTCGTGTGTCGCGCATGACGAAGCTCGGGGCCTCGTACGGACGCGGGCGCACGCTGTAGAAAAAGTCGATCTCGGTGCCGTGGCGAACCTCCACCCACACGCGGCCGTCCTCGCCCTCCCCGATTCCGGCATCGAGGTTCATCTCGCGTAGCTCCGCTGCCACCTCCTCGAGCCCCGGTTTGACCACCTCCCTGATGAAGCGGACGGTCTCCTCCCGCGTCGGCTGATGGACCATCGTCCGCAACCGTCGACGCCAATTCACCGGTGCCTGAGGCCCCCCGGGCGTCACCCGCGCCTGGCGCAGGCTCTCATGTTTGATGCCCTCGATGCGCAGCGAGCGCAGAAGCCCCCAGCACATGAGGATCATCACGACCGTGAACGGGAGGGCGCTGGCGATGGTGGCCGTCTGCAGGGCCGCAAGCCCGCCGGCAACCAGCAGCGCCGCAGCAATCACACCCTCGATCACCGCCCAGAAGATGCGCTGCCACAGGGGCGACTCCTCCCGTCCACCGGAGGTCAGGATGTCCACCACCAGCGAGCCCGAATCCGACGAGGTGACAAAGAAGGTCACTACCAACACGGTGGCAACCAGGGCCGTCAGGCTCGACAGCGGAAGCTGCTCGAAGAACTGGAAGAGCGCGACCGAGGTGTCCGCGGCAACGGCATCCGCAAGCTCGCTGATCCCCTGCATCAGGATCATGTGGATTGCGGTATCGCCGAAGAAGGTCATCCACATGAAGGTAAAGCCCACGGGGACCAGCAGGACGCCGACAACGAACTCCCGGATCGTGCGCCCGCGCGACACCCGGGCGATGAACATGCCCACGAACGGCGCCCAGGCGATCCACCAACCCCAATAAAACAGCGTCCAGCCGCCGATCCAGGTGGTCGGCTCGTAGGCATAGAGGTTGAAGGTGGTCTGAAACAGCCCCGAGAGATAGAGCCCGGTATTCTGTACCAGGGTCTGGAGCAGAAAGATCGTCGGTCCGGCAACCAGGACGAAGATCATCAGCCCGACGGCAAGAATCATATTGAGCTCGGACACCCGCCGGATGCCGGAGTCCAGGCCCAACCCGACCGACAGGGTCGCGATCGCCGTGATCCCGATGATTAACATGACCTGAACGCCGATCGTCGTCGGCACGTCGAACAGATAGTTGAGCCCCGAGTTGATCTGGATGACGCCAAAGCCGAGGGAAGTCGCCACGCCGAAGAGGGTACCCAGGACCGCAAACACGTCGACGGTATGCCCGATCGGTCCATAGATCCTGTCGCCGATGAGCGGATACAGAGCCGAGCGCACGGTCAAGGGCAGGTTATAGCGAAAGGCGAAATACGCCAGCGACAGCGCGACGACCGCGTAGATCGCCCAGGCGTGCACCCCCCAGTGAAAGAACGTGATCCGCATGGCCTGCCGCGCCGCCTCGGCATCGCCCGGAGTGCCCACCGGCGGGGTGACGAAATGCATGACCGGCTCGGCGACGCCGAAGAACATCAAACCGATCCCCATCCCCGCGGAGAACAGCATCGCGAACCAGGAGGCGTAGCTGTAATCGGGCTCCGAATGGTCGGGCCCCAACTTGATCCGCCCCAAACTGGACAACGCGAGCGCGATCACGAAGACCAGGAACCCCGCGACCGCGAGGACATAGAACCAGCCCGCGGAGTCGATGATCCAGGCCTGCAATGCCTTGAAGAAGACCTCGGCCTCCTGAGTCGCGACCACGGCAAAGAGCACGAAGACAAGCGCAAGCACCGCCGACGCGATGAATACCGGTGGATTCCACTGAATCCACCGCCTGGCGCCCCTTGCCGAGACCTCCTTCTCTGTGCTGCCCATGGTCAGAAGTAGTATCCCAGGTTGAGATTAAACCGGTAGTTCCACTTGACATTGCCGTTGACTCCGAAGTCCCCGACACCATCGATACGCCCGTAGTCATCGGAGCCACCGCCGCGCGCCTCGTTTCCGACGAAATAGTTCCCGTTGGAGTACGCGAGGTCGCTGTAGATATACCAGCCGCCGCGTGCCCAGGCCGCCCCGAGCACCCACATCTGGCTGTCGTTGAAGCTGCCCTCGTCCTTGAGGATGGTGCTGTACTCGATGTAGGGAAGCACGTAATCGAGCCAAGGGATCTGCGGCGTATCCTGCTTGAAGCTCAGCGACACCGCCGGGAGCCAGGCCTTGGTCGCGACCGGCCAGGCGAAATCATAGGCGCCCATCGGGATCAGCTTGTCGGTCCCCCAGGGGTTGTCGCCATCGACGTCGATTTCGTAGCGCGTCAACTGCGAGGCGAGCGTGAAGGCCCCGATACGGTTGACCATGTGCGCGGATGCCGCCCAATGACTGCCGTCGTCGGCACGCTGCCCCTTGAGCTGGCCGTACTGTAGCGAGACACCGATGTCTGTCGGTACGCGGGCGTCGGGCAACCTGTAAATGGCGCGCACATTGAACTGATGGCGCTCGTCATAACCGTTATTGGCACCGCCGAAGAGGACGTTGCCGTCCTGATCGACCGACTCCTGCCAGCGCACGGCGTCATAGCTATAACGGGCACTGTCGAGACTGCGCCCGAACCAGCTCCCCTCGCTCCCCAGGTAATACGCGAAGTCGAGCTTCCAGCGGTCCAGCTCGGTGCTGTACTTGACGCCGAGATCCATATCGTCGGCGAGGCCTACGTAGTAGTGCTGATCGAAGAACCAGCTCTGGGAGACGCCGTAGGGACCCGGCCCGAAGGGCACCCGGTTGACGCCGACCTGGACCTCACTGCCGTCGTCGAAGCGGTAACCCAGCCAGCCGGTATGGAGAAAGTTGTAATTCTTGCCGCTACCCGCCGGGTACCAGCGATACTCGAGTCGCCCGATGATGTTCTCGTAATCGAGTGCCAGATTGAGGCGGAAGGTATCGAGCTCGACGTTACCGCCGTTGCCGCCGCGATTCGGGCCGCTGTCGAATCCCTCGTAGCTGCCCAGGACGTAATTGACACGCATGGCGCCGCCCACGGTCACGGGGCCGATCTTGAATCCTTGGTCTTCCTGCGGGGGGTCGTCCTCGATCGCCGGCGCCGCCAGCACCTGCGCAGCACTCATCGCCTGTGACTCGACATCCCCACTTGGGGCAGGCTCCCCCTTCGCGGCAGCCAGCGCGCTCTGCGCCCGCGCAAGCTCCCGCGTCAGCTCGGCGACGCGCCGCTCCAGCTCCTGGATATCGGAATTGGTCGCGGTTGCGCCGGGTGCCGCAGCCACCGGCAAGGCGATCAGGGCCGCGAGCCCGAGCGTGACACTGAATACCAGGAGGTCCCGTATTTTCATCTCACCCATACCCATTCACTCACTCTTCGTACCCGACTTCCAGCCCGCGACCACATCCGCGTTCTCCTTCATCCAGCGCTTGGCGTTCTTGTACGGGTCGGCCCGGCGCTCCTGATTCATCACCATCAGACCCGCCATCTGATCCGGTGTCCAAGAGAAATTGTCGAGAACGGCATACGCCTCCGGCAGGTCTTCCTTGAGGCCCTTGCGCACGATCGTGTGGATCGCTTCGTCGCCGCCGTATACCCCTTTGGGATCCACGAGGTATTTCAGATCGTACTTGGCGAACTTCCAATGGGGCGTCCAGCCGGTGACCACGACCCATTGCTCGCGACCAATCGCATCGCCGAGCACCGCCGTCATGATCGGACCGGTCCCCTCGACGAGCTTGAGCTGATCGAGGTTATAGTCGGAGATGACCTGCTCGGTCTTGCTCATAAGCCCTGCACCGGGATCGATCCCGATGATCTTTCCGCCGAAACGGTCGGCATTGGCGTTGAGCTCGGCAATCGAATCGATGCTGACATAGCGCGGAACCACCAGCCCGATGCGCGTTCCGACCAAATTGGGGCCGAGATCCTCCACCTTGTCCGCCACCTGCGCCAGGTAGTGCGAGTGGGTGGTCGGCAGCCAAGCCGCAACGATCGCGTCGACATCACCGCTGCCGACCGCCTGCCACATGGCGGCGGCCGACACCGGTGTAATCTTGACCTTGTAGCCCATCTCCTCGAGCACCGCCTTCATGAGATTGGTGCTCGCCACCTCGCTCGACCATTCGACGTAGGCGAGCTCTATTTCGCCCTTCTTGCCGGCGTATACCGGTGTCCCGAACGCCAGGAGCCCCGCAAAAAGGGTGGCAATGATCGTCTTCCACATAGCTTTTCCCCCAGAGGGTTGGTGTGCGGGCCAAAAGGCCCCTTCAGGGCACCTTGAAAAATTCGAGGTGCCCGTGCGGCGCAGGGATGTGCCGCCATTTTCAAGTGCCCAAGCACTTGAACATGAGACGACCTGATTACCAACGAAACTCAGCTCACTTACGGATCGCGTAACATGTCGTTTTTAAAAAGCCTGCCCGGTTCGGCAGGAGCAGACTCATTCTGCGGCGATCCAGGATGGAGCCCACAGATCCGCCCGACGCGCGTTCGCGGCGGGGTTGCCAACAGCCAAACAGGCACTTGCCGCCTACGTTGCCCGCGGGGCGGCTGAGTCTTCTTGGTAATCAGGAGTGCCCAAGCACTTGAACATGAGACGAAGCGGAAATCGCACTTTTCGCTTCGCGTCTTGGAAAATCCCAGGGATGGGGTTTTTCAAGGTCCCCTTCATAGGCAAGCGCCAGGGCGGTTGAGCGGTTAGGCCCCCCAGTGCCCGCGTTGCCTGCTGGTCCGGATGCTAGGCATGGGCGTCTGCCCTCACGGTCCTTCGCGCCCTGCCTGCTGCCGCGCGATCCCTTGGGTGATGCGGTCGAGCACCATCGCAAGGATCACGACGGCCAACCCGGCCTCGAACCCCATCCCCGCCTCGTTGCGCTGGATGGCACGCCAGACCTCGCCGCCGAGACCCTGAGCACCGATCATCGCGGCGATCACCACCATCGAGAGGGCGAGCATGATGGTCTGGTTGATCCCGGCCATGATCGTTGGCACTGCCAGCGGGAGCTGGACCTTGAACAGCTTCTGCGAGCGCGTCGAGCCAAAGGCATCGGCCGCCTCAATCAGGTCAGCGGGCACCTGGCGGATGCCGAGCGTGGTGAGTCGGATCGCCGGCGGCATGGCGAAGATCACGGTCGAGAAGATGGCCGCGACCGGCCCCAGACCGAAAAACGGGATCGCCGGGATCAGGTAGACGAAGGCCGGCATGGTCTGCATGAAGTCCAGCACCGGAAAGATGATCCGGTAGGCCGTCGGCGAGAGCGCGGCGAGCACCCCGAGCGGGGCGCCAATCGACACCGCCACCAGGGTGGCGATGAGGACCATCACGAGGGTCTGCACGGCGGGCTCCCATAGCCCCAGATTCCACAGCAGCGCGAAACCGATCGCGGCCAGAAGCGCGGTGCGCACACCGGCAAGACGCCAGGCCAGCGCCGCAACGGCCAAGATCGCCACCCAGGGCGGGAGCCACATGAGGCCATCGACGGCGCCGTCGATCGCGGTCTCCATCAGGTCCGCGACGAGCTTGGTCGCACCGGCAAAGCGTTCGGTCAGGCGGTCCAGCCCGACGTCGATCCACTCGGCAAGCGGGAGGCGTGGAATGTCCATCAGTCAGCCCCTGCCAGGGCGGGCTCGTCCGGCACCGAGCCCCCGTTAGCGTTCTCGGCCAGGCCCTCGAGCAGCGACGCCCGAGCCACGACCCCTTGCAGGCGGCCGGCGTCGTCGACGACCGGCGCCGGGACGCTCGACTCCGCCAACAGCCCAAACAGCTCGCGCACCGGGGTCTGGGGAGACACGGCCGCGAGGCCCGTCTCCATGATCGACCGGATCGACTTCTCACCCCGCTGCGCCGCGGCCAGGGCGACGTCGTCGCGCACCAGCCCGCGCAGCGTGAAATCCGGCTCGACGACGAAGAGGAAGCCGAGGTCCTTCTCCTCCATCTTGCGCAGCACGGTCCGCGGCCCGTCGGTCGTAAACGCCAGGCTGCGGGCGCGCCGCATCACAGCGCTCGCGGTCAGGACCTTGGTCTTGTCGACCTCGGCGACAAAACGCTCCACGTAGGGCGTGGCAGGGCGCGACAGGATCTCCTCCGCCGTCCCTACCTGCTCGATGCGGGCGTCCTTCATCAGGATGATTCGGCTGCCCAGGAAGAGCGCCTCGTCGAGGTCGTGGGTGATGAAGACGATGGTCTTGCGCATGCGGCTCTGCAGCGCGACCAGCTCTTGCTGCATGTCGCGGCGAATGAGCGGATCCAAGGCCGAGAACGCCTCGTCCATCAGCAGTACGTCCGGGTCCACGGCCAGGGCGCGCGCCAATCCGACGCGTTGCTGCATCCCCCCCGAGAGCTGCTGCGGCCAGGCGTCCTCCCAGCCTTCGAGCCCGACCTGTTTGAGGGCCGCCAGCGACCGCTCGGCACGCTCCTCTGCCTTGACGCCCTGGATCTCCAGGCCAAATTCGACGTTCGCTCGGATGCTGCGATGAGGTAACAGGGCGAAGTGCTGGAAAACCATGCCGTACTTCTTCCGGCGCAGCGCGAGCAGCTCGCGACGGGCGAGCCGGACGATGTCGGTGCCGTCGAGCAGGATCTGCCCTTCGGTCGGCTCGTTGAGTCGGTTGAGGCAGCGGATGAGGCTAGACTTGCCGCTACCCGAGAGCCCCATGACCACCAGGGTCTCACCCTCCAGCACATCGAAGCTGGCGTCCGCGACACCGACGGCAAGGCCGGTCTCCTCGAAGATCGCCTGCTTGGTCGCGCCCTCGCGCAACAGATCTAGGGCTGGCTTCGGCTCGTCGCCGAAGACCTTGGTGAGACCGCGCACGGCGATCTTCACAGATGGCTGCTCGGACATGGCCCTATTGGTCCTGCCGGTTGACTGGCGTGCGGGAGGCGCAAGACGCCTCACCGCCCAAGCCGCGTCCCAAGGGCACCTTGGAAACTTCAAGGTGTCCGTGCGGCACGGGAAAGTGCCGCCATGTTCAAGTGCACAAGCACTTGACCATCAAGCGAAGCGGAAACCGCGCTTGTCGCTTCGCGTCTTGAAAAATTCCCACGGATGGGATTTTTCAAGGTCCCCCTGGGACGCCGCGTGCCTCCGTCGACCGGCAGGACGAGCCTGGTAATCCGGCGGGCACGGAGACGATGGAAGGTCTGCCACGCGTCGGGTTGCGCCCGACGACGTGAAATCCCCTGCTTTTTTACCCTAACCCCAGCCCGTCGGTGATTGCAAATCCCCTGCACCCACTTTGGACGCGCGACGGTGCCGGGAGGCCGAGCGGGCTGCGCCGCGAGGCGCCCGCGCCGGGGAGGGCACAACGATCGAATCGCGCACACGCCGCGGCGAGCCCGCAGGCGTCTGAACCGCGCCGTGGAGCTGGTGTCCTCCGGCGTCCCCGGCTCGACCCAACCCAGGCGGCAGGAAGGGAGAGATCAACCCACGGGATCTTCGGCGGCCGATTCGCGAAAGAGAAAAGAGAGAGAAAAGGAGAGAGGAAAAGAGAGGCAGGGGCCAGGTCCAATTAAGTCTGGCCAGATGAACGAATACCCTAAGTAGCGTAGTAGCGTAGGCAACCCAACATCCACACTACCATGCGCATATCAAGAGATGAAAAGCGCCATGACGAGCTTGCTTGAAAAAGGTCTTGAGATTGCCTCAAAGCGGCCTCGATCGTAACTCCGGCCACGTGGGTCGAGGGAATGCGTCGTCAGGCCATCCTGGCCTGACGAGGTCAGGGCTGGAAGCCCTGACGACGCACGCCGTCCGACCCGCTGGTCGGGATAATGATCAAGGCCGCGGCGGCGTAACCTAGGGGACCTGTCGCCGGTTCGCTGTGACCCCCGGTCCGCTGCGACAGCCCCTGTGCGTTCAGGGTCGAAAGTCGGCATCGAACACCTGCTCGATGCGAGAGGGACACTGCGCCGGGAAGCTGGCATCGGGCAGACCGGTCTCAGCGATTGCCTGCTCACGGGCGAGGCCGCAGCCCGAGCTCATCCGGGTGCTGGCCTCCGCGACCAAGCTCGGGCTCTTTGAGGACAAACTGCTTCATGCCTGAGTCAAGTTTGCGCCGGGGCGAGTGTGCCCTGCTCGAACAGGTCGGCGAGCGCCTGCTGCAGGCGGCCCATGGCGCTGGCGATGGGTCAGTTGGGCACCTTGAGGCAGCCGTCGAACGGTTGGGATCCTCCGGGACGCAGGATGCCGCGGTGGACCTTGGTGAAGAAAAGTCAGGGCCAGGCGCAGCCCCAAGTCGGTGACGCGGTCGTGGTCGCTGTGCGGGGTCCGTTCGATCAGGCCATGCCACCGCAGGCGGCGCAGCTCATAGGTCATGCGCCCAGGGCCTCGTGAGAGGTTGAAAGCGAGCGGACGGCCACACACCTCTTCGGCTGGAAAACAACACGCAGATGACCCATCAGAGATCGGAGGTGAGCATGAGTGATTCAGCCCGAGACGAAGCCCGAGTGGTGATCGCGATCATCATCGGCGGCGTCGCCTTGTCCTTCGCGGCCGCCGTTGCCCCGCACTTCGACAGCGCGCACCGACTCGACCCCCTCTTGCTCGCGGTTGGGCTGCTGCCCTATGCCCTCTACGGGGTCCTGGCCTACCTCCTGCGCGGACGCGCCCGTCTCGCCTCCGGCGGCACGGTGCTCGCCCTGCACCTCTTCGTCGTCTTTCAGCAGCGCTGGCTGACGGACGGCGACCCCGCGGGCGGCCTCCTCTACTGGGTCCCCCTGGTGCTGGCCGCGGCACTGCTCGCCTTGATCCCGCAGGCACGGGAGGGCGCGCGCTATGCCTCGGCCGGGAGCGACGCCGACTGAGTACGCAAACCATGGGCGCGCCGCCGATCGTCCTTGCCTCCACCTCGCCCTTCCGCCGCGAGCTCCTGGCGCGGCTCAGCCTGCGCTTCGTCACTGCCGCACCCGAGGTCGACGAGCGCCGGCTCCCGCACGAGGCCCCCCAGGCGATGGTCGAGCGCCTCGCCGAGACCAAGGCGCGGGCAGTCGCCCCCGCTCACCGCGGGGCACTGATCATCGGCTCGGACCAGGTCGCCTGCATCGACTCGCAGGTCCTGGGCAAGCCCGGCGATCGCGAGCGGGCGATCGGACAGCTCAACCAGGCGTCGGGCCGAGCCGTGGACTTCTACACCGGACTCTGTCTGCTCGACACCCGCAGCGGACGTGCGGACGTGCTCTGCGAGCCCTTCCGGGTGCACTTCCGCACGCTGACGTCGGCCCAGATCGATGCCTATGTCGATCGTGAGCGGCCATTCAACTGCGCCGGCAGCTTCAAGTCCGAAGGGCTCGGGATCGTGCTCTTCGAGCGGCTGGAAGGAGATGATCCCAATGCCCTGATCGGCTTGCCTTTGATCAGGCTGGTCGCCATGCTGGAGCGGGCCGGTGTGGACCCGCTCACAGCAGCGGGCTGATCGGGTTGGGCGCAAACTACCGCAGGACTGGGTGACCGCCAGTCATGCCCAACAAGGCCTCTGCGAAGCTGGCGCCGATGCGATCGGCCAAGCGTGCCAGCAGGTCCTTTTTCTTCGTGAACTCGACGATCTTCTCCGCCCCGATCACCTCGCGCGCCACGTAACTGCTGCTGCCCAGGGCATCGGCCAGTCCCAGCTCGATACTCTGCTCGCCGTTCCAGAAGAGCCCGGAGAAGAGCTCGTCGCCGCCATTCAGGCGATCGCCCCGCCCCTGCCGCACGCGGTCGATGAACTGCGCGTGCAGCCGGTCGAGGATGCCTTGCAGGAACTCCCGCTGGTGCTCGGGCAAGGGCGAGAAGGGGTCGAGGATGCCCTTGTTCTCCCCCGCGGTGAGCAGCCGCCGCTCGATTCCGAGGTTCTCCATTGCCTCCTCGAGTCCAAAGGCGTCGATGCGAACGCCGATCGAGCCGACCAGGCTCGCCTTGTCCACATAGATCTGGTCGGCGGCCACCGCGATGAAGTAGCCGCCGGAGGCGCACATGTCCGCCACCACGGCATAGACGGGGATGTCCGGGTGCTTCTCGCGCAGGCGCCGGATCTCGTCGTTGACATAGCCCGCCTGCACCGGGCTACCACCAGGGCTGTTGATGCGCAGGATGATGCCCTTGGTCTTCTTGTCCTCGTAGGCGTCGCGCAGTGCCGTCACCAGCTTGTCGGCGCTGGCCTGGGTCTCGGGGGCGATGATCCCCTTGACCTCGATCAGCGCGGTGTGGTCCTCGCTGAGCCCGAGGTCCTTCCACCCATCGAGCGGGCGCAGGAGGATCAGCAGGGCGAACAGGTAGAGGAAGGTCAGCAGCTTGAACGTATTGCCCCAGCGGCGCGCGCTGCGGCGGTCGCGCAGGCTGTCCTGGACCACCTGCGCGACCAGGGCCTTCTCCCAGTCCGGGTCGCCCGGCCCGGCGGCCGGCCCTTTAGGCTTCCAGAACTTGAGATTCATGCCACCTCCTCAACTAGCCAGGCGGGAAACTCGTGCAGGGATCGCAGGCAGTCGAGCGCCCCATGGCGCAGCAGGCGCTCGCGCTCGTGCACGCCGTGGCAGACCGCCAGCGCAGGGGTGCCGGCGTTGCGGGCCAGCAGCATGTCGTATTCGGTATCTCCGACCATGAGCGTATCGGCGGCACCCACCCCGAGCTCGTCCATCAGCTCCAGCAGCATCTGCGGGTGCGGCTTGGAACGGGTCTCGTCGGCGCAACGGGTGGCGTGGAAGCGCGGCCCGAGCCCCGTGCTCTCCAGGGCAAGATCGAGACCGCGCCGGCTCTTGCCGGTTGCCACCGCCAGCAGATAACCGCGGCCGGAGAGCCAGTCCAGCAGCTCGACCGCCCCCGAGAACAGGTCCGAGGGCGTCTCGTTGGTCCCGAGGAAGTGCCGTCGATAGCCATCGACCACGCGATCGCGCTCGACGATGCTCGCCTCCGGCCAGAGCATCGCCATGGCCTCGTCGAGACCGAGCCCGATGACGTTGCGTGCCGCCTCCCGCGTTGGTGGCGTCTCCCCCACCTCGGCAAAGGCCGTTTGGATACAAGCGACGATCCGGGCCTCGGAATCCATCAGGGTCCCGTCCCAATCGAAGACGATGAGCTCAAAAGGCATGGACTTGGCGCGAGAAGCGGCGGGGCGTCGGGTTGGGTGTTTTCGACCTGGAAAAAGCCGTTCGGGTGGCTGGCCCTCAAGATAAAGCTAACAAAAACAAGGGCTAGCGGACTGACCGCGCTCACCGTCAGAGTGAGCGCCCTCTCCTTACAACAACCCGATGTTTCACTTGCGTTTATGTGCGTTCATTGGGGGACTGTCGCCCTTTTGGGGTCTGAAGGGCGGTCAAGCCTTGCTCGGCGTCGAGCGCGGCGAGGACCACCGCGAGCTCGCCCGGCAGCGGCGCCTCGATGCGCAGCGGCCTGCCCTCGCGCGGAATGGTCAGGGCCGCGGCGTGCAAAAAC
>Ga0114946_10001501_pt1 | contig 16122 bp, 9 predicted proteins | sample WalLakDeSediment_FD_88676 | JGI IMG/M metagenome (GOLD analysis project Ga0114946, IMG submission 88676) | Lake sediment microbial communities from Walker lake, Nevada to study Microbial Dark Matter (Phase II) - Walker Lake 11/02/13 Deep Sediment | ecosystem: Environmental > Aquatic > Freshwater... | reverse complement strand
TGCGGCACCGTGGTGTTGCTGAACGTGCGGACGAGCGTTGCCTCGCCGCTCTCCACGTCCAGGATCCACAGCCCGGCCACGCCCACGCTCTCGTTGCGCGAGACGGCCAGCCGCCGGCTGTCGGGCGCCCACGAGAGGCGCAGCATGCCTGGGTGCGCGAAGGCGGCACTGCGCACCAGGTCAAGGGTGCTGGCGGCCGGCGGGAGGTCGTGCGTGACATCCACGGAGCCGTCCTCTGCCGTGGAGTACACGTACAGCCTGTCCTCCGCAAAGTCGAACACCCGCAACTCGCCCTGGGGCCCCACGACGCCGGCAAGCTTGCTGCCGTCCGGCGAGAGGGCGACATTGCGAACGCCCTCGGTGCCCCGGAAGTCGTTGATGGGCACCACCGTCAAGCCGCCATCAGGTTGGAGCTGGTCGGTGCCCTCGGGGATCAAGCCGGAGTAGAGCTTGGCCATGCCGCCCTTCACACCGGTGCGCTCCACGCCAAGCAGCAGGCGGTCGCCGGAGTGGGCGATCGCCAGCCACACGAGCTGCTCGCGCAACTGCGACGCCTGGGGCGGCGCAGGATCCCTGGGGTCGTCCGTGGGGTAGACCGGGATCACGTCGTTGTCGCGGGACGGCCAGGGGATGACGAGCAGGCGGGTGCCGGTGCTAGCCGCGCCAAGCTGCTCCAGGAGGTGAACGGCTCGGTCGTTGCGCAGCCAGCTCGCGCCGTCCGGCAGGGCCGATGGCCGCTCGGCGCTCAAGTACGCGATCCGCGTGCCGTTGGAGCTCATGCTCACCGCCTCGACCCGCGACCCGTAGGTGGGCAGGCATGGCCCGTGATCGGCGACCGGGGTGGCTTCCTGGCGCACTTCCCCCGATCCATTGGAGAAACCGGGCACGGCGTCGCAAGCGGACGCAGTGATCGCCGCCAGCACGAGAAGGGACGCGGCCAGCAACCAGCGGGCGCCCCGGCAAGGGCGAACGGGTGACATCAGGATTCCCTCCTTACGGGGTCATCGGGCGCCACAAGACGCCGCAGGCCGCCAGGTGTGGCCATCGAGCAAGGTACTACGCGCATTGTACAGCGTTCTTCAAGAGGTACAAGATCGGATCGATCGGGGTTCGACGGGCCACGGCCGAGGCCTGGGCACGGCAGGGGGAAGGAAAGCGCCAGGCCGCAGCCTGAGTGTACCACATCCGAGGCGGGAGCGAACATGACGGTTGTCGGACGGATTCCTGACAATCCGGCGCGGGCGTGACGGGACCGCGGCTGCGCGACAGGGCGGGCGTTGGGCCGGGCCCGCTGGATCCGGTATAGTAGCGCCGGTACCCTCCGGCAACGTCGTCGCCATGGCGGGCGACCGTGGGGTGGGTGCGCCAGCGCGGCGGCCACCCGACATCCGCAGCCGTGCGCTCACCGTGGGCGCGCGCCCCGCGCGGGCCGGATCGGCAACGCATGCAGCCCATTCCGCAGGTGGCACCCCCGTCCTTGGCCAGGGACCTCACCGCTCTGGCCCGGCCACGCCTGGCAACGCTGGGTCTTCTGACCGTGGTGCTCGCGTACGTCATCGCGCTTCCGCCGGCGTTCTCCGGACCGGTGTTCGTGCATCTGGTGGTGGGCAGCCTGCTTGCGCTGACGGGCGCCAGCGTGATGAACCAGGTGCTCGAGGTCGGGCGTGACGCGCTGATGCGCCGCACCGCCGAACGCCCCCTGCCCGCAGGCCGCCTGGCGTCGCGGCCGGCGGCTGCCTTGGGCGTGGTCGTCAGCGCGCTTGGCGTCATCCAGTTGGCCATCGGGGTCAACGTCCTCGCCGCGGTCTGGGCCTGCCTCGGTCTCGCCTCCTATCTGGCGGTCTACACGCCGTTGAAGACGCACACCTCGCTCGCCACCGTGGTGGGAGCCGTTCCGGGCGCGGTTCCGGTCATGATGGGCTGGGCGGCGGCGCGCGGAGATCTGGACCGCGCTGCCTGGACGCTGTTCGCCATCCTCTTCCTGTGGCAACTGCCGCACTTCCTGGCCATCGCCTGGATGTACCGCACCGACTACTCCCGGGCGGGCTTCCGGATGCTCCCGGTAGAGGATCCGGCGGGCGGCTCCACGGCGCGCCAGGTGGTGCTCTACGCCGTGGCGCTGTTGCCCGTGAGCGTCCTGCCCGCCGTTCTCGGCCTGGCGGGGCCCGTGTACTTCGTGGGCGCGCTGGCGCTCGGGATGGGCTATCTCGTGGCCGGCGTGGCCATGGGGCGGCGCCGCACCGCGCCGGCCGCCAGGCGGCTGCTGCGCGTGTCCGTGCTCTACCTCCCGGCCCTGCTCCTGTTGCTGGCCATCGACAGGGTGCTCTTCTGACCGCGCCGTCGATGTGTCCCCGGCGGAAGACGGCGGCCGGTTCCGGCGGCCGGAGCGCATGGCGCGCCGTGCCGTCCGTGCGCCGATCCATGCGCTGCGCCGTGGTCGGTGTCTTCCTGGCGGCGGCGTCCGCCACCGGCGCCTTCGCCCAAGCCGGGCCGGCGCCGGTGGAGATGCAGGTGCTGGAGGGAGTCGTGGAGCGGGTGCTGGACGACCGCGACCTCGTGGGGCCGGACGGCTTCCGGCAGCCGTTCCAACGCCTGGAGGTGCGTCTGCTGGAAGACCCGGGGCGCGGCACGCTGGTGGCGGTGGACAACGGCCAGGTGCAGCGCGTGGGCGTGTTGCGGTTCGAGCGCGGCGACCGCGTGATGGTGACGCCCGTGCGGCGGAGCAACGGCGTCGTGGCCTACGAGATTGTCGACGCGGTGCGGCGCGACGCGCTGCTGTTGCTGGCCGCCACCTTCGTGGTGTTGACGTTGGCGGTGGCCCGGCTCCGCGGCGCGGCTTCTCTCCTGAGCATGGCCCTCTCGTTTCTGCTGCTCTTCACCTTCGTCCTGCCGCGGATCAGCGCCGGGGCGGACCCCATCCTGGTGACCATCGCCGCCGCGACCGTGATCATCCCCACGTCGTTCTACCTGTCGCACGGCCTGAGCCGCAAGACCACGGCCGCCGTCGCCGGCACCCTGGCGGCGCTCCTGGTGACGGGAGCGCTGGCGCGCGTGACCACGCGCGCTGCACGGCTGAGTGGGTTGTCGTCCGACGAGGCCATGTTCCTGCAAGCCAGCGCGGGGGCGGACTTCGACATGCGCGGCCTGCTCCTGGCCAGCATTCTCATCGGCCTGCTCGGGATCTTGGATGACGTAACGATCAGCCAGGCGGCCGTGGTGAACCAGCTCCGGTCGGCTTCGCCGCACATGCCGGTGCGGGAGCTCGTCAGGCGGGCCATGGACGTGGGCACCGACCACATCGCGTCGCTGGTCAACACCCTGGTGCTGGTGTACACCAGCACGGCGCTGCCGCTCATCCTGCTGTTTACGTCGGGGCAGGCCCCGTTCCGCGAGGTCGTGAACTACGAGATCGTGGCCGAGGAGATCGTGCGCACGTTGGTGGCGAGCATAGGGCTGATCCTGGCCGTGCCCGTGACCACGGTCATTGCCGCGTTCTACGTGGGCGGAGCGCCCAAGGACGCTCCCCGGTCGTAGCGGCGCGGGCACCCGACGCCCCATGCGCGGCAAGGAGTTGCGGCAGCTGCCAGCCGTACGACCCCACCGTGTCCCGTGCCGAGAGATGGATCTGTGCAGGAACGTACAGGACGGGACACTAGCCGGGAACGGCGTCGGCGGCGCGCACGGCGGTCACGAAGGCCTCCAGACGCGCCAGATCGAGCTGGCCGGGCGAGCGCTCGACCGCGTCCCACACGTCCACGCCCCACGGCCGGGTGTCGCGGATCACCTCGGCCACGTTGTCGGCGGTCAAGCCGGCAGCGGCCAGGAGCAGCGAGTGACGCCGGGCCGCGCCGGCCACCAGGCCCGGCGAGGCCCCCTCGACCACGTGGAGCAGCAGGCCGGGGAGAGCCGCAGGGCCGGAGCGGCGGCCGTGCACGCGGCCGGCCAGGTCGGCGTCGGCCGCGCTGGCCACGGACACCGCCTTGAACGCGTGCGGCCGAACGGCCTCCACGGCGCTGCGCGGCTCCGAGCCGAAGAGCTGGGCGCAGTCGAACTGGCAATGGTCCATCAGTCGTTGGACCAGCGGCGTCGGGGAGTCAACGAAGACGCCCACCAACTGGGCGCGACCGTGCAGCGCGCGCCGGATCTCCCAGACCTGCTCGGTGGTCACGTAGCGCGGGCTCGCCGGACTCAGGACACACGCCACCAGGTCGACGCCAAGGCGCGCCGCGGCATCGGCGTCTTCGGGGCGGACGAGCCCCGTGATCTTGATGTGGGTCATCCCGAACGCTCCGGTGGAGCCGCGTGCCCGATCACGGGCACTGGCACTTGTACACCAGCGGGTTGAACTGCGGGTGGTAGGGCGTGCTGGCGCGCAGCAGGGCCAGCCGGTCACGCTCGATGTTCCACGGGCTGGGCGGCAGGTTGGGCTGACAGAGCATGCCCCATCCGCCCACCTTCTGCGGGTCGGCCACCGCCTGGGCGATGGCGGCCGGCGGGACCCGCGGCAGGATGTACGCGCACACTCCCGGACCAGGCTCCGCGGTGGGACTGGGTGCAGGCAACGGTGTGGGGACGGCCGTCGGCAGTGTGGGGCCGGGGGTTGGCACCAGGCACGCCACGCGAACGATGTGCTCGGCGTGGAAGACGCGCCCGTGCGCGAAGGATGCCCGGGCCGTCAGGCGGAAGTCGCCCTGCGCGGTGCTGCCGGCCAGCAGGCGCCACACCGCGCTGCCCGTCCGGCCGGCCCCGATGGTGCCGAGCGGCTTGGTGGCCGCCTCGCCGGCGGCGAGCGCCAGGCCCGGCGGCACGTCCAGCGTGGCCGCGCCGTCCAGGAGCGGGTCGGCACCGAAGTTGCTGACAAACAACGACACCGGGAACTCGGAACCGCACATCGCGCTGGGGCTGGACAGGAACACCTCGCCGCCGCGATTGCCGGCGATGCCGTAGCTGGTGGTCACGGCTCGCGTGGAGCCCGGCGCCAGCGGCAGCGGATCGTAGTACAGCGCCACGGCGCTGTCGGTGGTGATGGTCTGGGTGGGATCGATCGTGTACTCCCACGGCTTGTCGCGCAGTGACACCCACCACGCGATCACGGCCCGGTCCGGGGAGGCCAGCCCCGGACCCTGCAACATGCCCACGCCGCGCAGCTGGCGCGGATCGTAGGTGGGCGACTCGAACGCGAGCCAGAAGGGTGGGACGTCAAGGGCACGGAAGTCCCGTTCCGTGGAGACCGCACCGACACCGGGCACGATGTACGGAGCGCCGTCGTTCTGCCCCAGTTTGACGTCTATGAGCGCGCGAACCCCGGCCCGCACCTCTACCGCGTCCTCGTTGCGCAACTCGTACGTCACGTACGTGGCGTCGGGGCGGCCGCTGAACGGGTTGGCGGCCAGGGCAAGGGTCTGCGTCACCCGCACGCGGTGGGGCTGTCGCCACGCCCAGACCGTGGTCACCCCGTCGCCTTCGGGGCGTGCGAACTGGGCCACGGTGTCCTCTTGCTTGGGCAGGGCGTCCATGCTTCCGTTGGGCCCGATGACGCGGACGGTGGTGTAGCTGGAGCCCAGGTCACTGGCTCCGCCGGGTTTGAAGCCGTAGATCATGGTCTTGTGGTCGTCGTCCGGCGTGTCCGGATCGCCTCCGGTGGTGCCCATGGCCCAGGTGCCGAACGGGCTCACGTCAGCGCGAACGTAGGCATTGGCGAGCGCCAGGCATGGCGGGCACTTGTGCGGTATGGGCTTGTTGGCCAGGCGGGCGGCCAGCGGGCTAGCGCCCAGTGCCACGAGAAGCAGCGCCACCACCAGCGCTCCCGCGCGGGGACGGACCTTTCCGGCGACCACTTCAGGCCTCCCTTCGTTCATGGGCCGCGCCGCGGGCGGCGGGCCCGGGCCATCGCACAGCCTACAGCATGATCCGTGCCGTCGGCGACGCCAGTCGCCGGCCCAGGGTCATGTCGAACTCGGCGGCGCCTCGGCGGGCAGCACCGGCGGTTGGAACGGCTTCACGGGATCGATGTGATAGTAGGCATGCGGGCCGCGCGTGGTGCGCAGCAGCAGCCCTTCGTTGATGGCCAGCTTCACCATCCGTTTGATGTCCTGGTTAGATAGCGAGATGATATCCTTGTTTCTGAAGCTGCGAAGGGCATCGTAAATCTGTATAAACAGCACCGGCCGGTCGAACTGCCGCATGGCCTCTTCGAACACCGCCCAGTCCTTGTCGTCCAGTTCCAGCCCCTCCAGCGACAGGGGTTCGTCCTCTTCGGCCGGAACGTCCGTCTTGCCCGCGGGTGTGGGCAGCGGCTCGGGCGCGAAACGGCTGACCTTGAACGGATCCTCGTCGGGCAGGAAGACCTCGTTGACCGAGCCGCTGGTGAAGACCTGCACCAGCTTGCGCCGCTCGGCCTCGCGCACGAAGTCCCGGAACTTGGCGAAGGGCTTGCCGTCGCGATCGGTCACCCGGCCCTCGTCGAACCGGGGCATCAACTCGAGCATGAGCAGCTTGAGCGTGGCCAGGGTGGACACGTGGCCGCGCTCCCGGGCCAGGTGAACGGCCTGCCCGAGGACGTCATACGGGTCGAGATCGGGCTCGCCCGCCTGGCGCGGTCGCTGCACCACCTGGTTGTAGTAGATGAACTCGTCGGCGCTCTGCACGAGATGGCTGGCGGTGGCCTCCGCCACACCCACCACGACCGTCCGCTTGCCCAGCTGCCGCACCGCGTTGATCAGCGGCACGAAGTCCCGGTCGCCGGTAGTGAGCACGAACGTCTCGATGCTGGGGAACGCGTAGAGGGTCCGCATCAGGTCGATGCAGAGGTGCATGTCCACCGCGTTCTTGATGGCCTTGCCGGTCCGGCCCTCGTCCCGGTCGTAGTGGTACGTGGGCACGTACATGGGCTCGATGCCGTTGGCGTAGAGGGCGTTGGTCACGCGCGGGTAGCGGTACCAGTCCGCGTACGCCCGGGCGATGGTGACCCGGCCGTAGCGCTGGCACAGGTCCATGATCGCCTCGAAGTTGGGGTTGGCGTCGTAGCGGCTCCGAACCGAGATGTAGATGTTCTCGAAGTCGATGAACACCGCGACGTCGCCGGGGCGCGAATGCTCGCTCACGATGGGCGCGATCCTCTCGCGATGGGCCCGCGGCGGTCCCGTCGGGCCGGCCGCGGCCTAGGACACGCCCGCGCCGAGCGGTTGCGGCAGCACGGGCGTCGTGCGTTGGCGCGCATGGCGGCCGATCGGCAGTATAGCATAGCGAGCGCGCGGTCAGCCCCGGGCCGGCGGGGCGCACGGCCGGGGTCTGGGCGGGGGCCGGCGGCAGCCGCTGGGCCCGGGCCGCCCGTCGGCAGCCGCTGGATGCCGGTCGTGGTGGGGCGTGGTGGGGGTGGGGGGCGCGCACCCGCCGCCCGGTTGGAGCTGCCCTCACGCCGTGCTATCATGTTCTTTTGGCGTCGCGGACGCTTGTTTCCACCTCGACAGGCGCGGTACTCCCGTGCGGGCATGCGCGGCGGTGCGCAGCGAGGCGCCCTGCCGCAAGAGCGCGCGTTGGCGTGGGTGCTCGCGCCGGTCTGGTTTTCTGAGGAGCGTACCTCACGATGGCGAAGCGCCCTTCGGTACCCGAACCCGTTGTCGCCGAACAGCACCTCGCCCCAGGGCCGACCTGGCCCAGCGCCTCCCGCGTGCCGGTTCGCCGCGATTACTCGAGAATCGAGGCCGGCTACCCCCCTCCGTCGCTGATCGACATGCAGCTGGACTCGTTCCGCTGGTTTCGTGAGGGCGGTGTCTCCGAGCTCTTCCGCGAGATCTCGCCCATCGTGAGCTTCAACAAGAACCTCGAGCTGCACTTCCTGGGCCATCGGTTCGACGAGCCCAAGTTCAACGTGGCGGACTGCCGCGAGATGGACATGACGTACAGCGTGCCGCTGTGGGTCACGGTGCGGCTGGTGAACCGCGCCACGGGCGAGATCCAGGAGCAGGAGGTCTTCATGGGGGACTTCCCCATGATGACGGACGGCGGCACGTTCATCGTCAACGGCGCTGAGCGCGTGGTCGTGAGCCAGCTCATCCGCTCGCCGGGCGTGTACTTCAGCGCCGACGAAGACCGCACCACAGGCCGGCGCCTGGCGTTCGCCAAGCTGATCCCCAACCGCGGTGCCTGGCTGGAGTTCGAGACCAGCAAGCGCGACCTGCTGAGCGTGAAGGTGGACCGCAAGCGCAAGTTCCCCGTCACGACGCTCCTGCGCGCGGTGGGCTTTGCCACGAACGACGACCTGTTGGCTGCGTTCGCGGACGTAGACACCGACGAGGACCACCCGTTCATCGCGAGCACGTTGGAGAAGGACCCCACCACCGACGAGGACGATGCGCTGCTGGACATCTACCGCAAGCTGCGGCCGGGCGACCCGCCCACGCTGGAGAACGCGCGGGCCTTCCTCATCGGCCTCCTGTTCAACGAGCGCCGCTACGATCTGGGGCGTGTGGGACGGTACAAGCTGGACCGCAAGCTGCACCTCTCCGGCGTGCGCAGGGCGGACGGCGGTTCGCAGCCGGTCGACAGTCCACGGCCGCAGACGCTCACGCGCGACGACCTGCGCGCCGTGGTGGCGCACATGGTCATGATCAACAACCGGCGCGCCCACGAGGACGACATCGATCATCTCGGCAATCGGCGTGTCAAGACCGTGGGCGAGCTGATCCAGAACCAGCTGCGGGTCGGTCTGCTGCGGATGGAGCGGGTGGTCCGCGAGCGCATGAGCACCCGCGACCCCGACCAGATCACACCGCTGGGACTCATCAACATCAGGCCGGTGGTTGCCGCCACCCGCGAGTTCTTCGGCGGGTCGCAGCTGTCGCAGTTCATGGAGCAGACAAACCCCTTGGGCGAGCTGACCCACAAGCGACGGCTGTCGGCCCTGGGCCCGGGCGGGCTGCGGCGAGAGCGGGCCGGCTTTGACGTGCGGGACGTGCACCACTCCCATTACGGGCGCATCTGCCCCATCGAGACGCCCGAGGGCCCCAACATCGGCCTGATCGGCAGTCTCGCCACCTACGCGCGCGTCAACGAGTACGGCTTCATCGAGACGCCGTACCGGCGTGTGGTGCGCGAGGTCGAGGCCGCTATGGAACGGCTCGTGGGCCGCCAGTTGCGCGAGGACGTGGTCAACGCCAAGGGCAAGGTAGTGGTCGCCGCCGGCGTGCGCCTGGACGAGGCGGCCGCGAAGAAGGTGGTGGCGACCGGGCTCGACAAGGTCGCGGTGACGCCCTTCGTCTCAGACCAGGTAGATTTCCTGACGGCCGATCTGGAGGACCTGTACGGCATCGCCCAGTCGAACACGGCGCTCGACGACCACGGCGAGTTCGTGGATGCCCAGGTGACCGTCCGCCGCGAGGACCGCTTCGTCATGGCGCGGCCGGAGCGTGTGGACTTCATGGACGTGGACCCCAAGCAGATCGTCAGCGTGAGCGCGGCACTGATCCCGTTCCTGGAGCACGATGACGCCAACCGCGCGCTCATGGGCTCCAACATGTTGCGCCAAGGCGTGCCGCTCGTACGGCCCGAGGCTCCGGTGGTGGGCACGGGCATGGAGCACTCCGTGGCCGTCAACTCCGGCCACACGGTGCTGGCGGAGAAGTCGGGCGAGGTGATCAGCGCCACCGGCGACCGGGTGCTGGTGCGCGAGGACGACGGCGGCGTCCGCGTCTACAACCTGATCAAGTACATGCGGTCCAACAACTCGACCACCATCGACCAGCGGCCCATCGTGCACAAGGGCGAGTGGGTCTCGGCCGGGGACGTTCTGGCGGACTCCTCCTCCACGGAGCGCGGCGAGCTGGCGCTGGGCCAGAACGTGCTGGTGGCCTTCCTGTCCTGGGAGGGCGGCAACTACGAGGACGCCATCCTCATCAGTCAGGGTGTCGTGCGCGACGACAAGTTCAGCTCCATCCACATCGAGAAGCACGAGATCGAGGCGCGAGACACCAAGCTGGGCCCGGAGGAGATCACCCGCGACATCCCCAACGTCGGTGACGACGCGCTGCGCGACCTGGATGAGGAGGGCATCATCCGCATCGGTGCCGAGGTCACGCCGGGCGACATCCTGGTAGGCAAGATCACGCCCAAGGGCGAGACCGACCTGACGCCGGAGGAGAAGCTGTTGCGGGCCATCTTTGGCGAGAAGGCGCGCGAGGTCAAGGACTCCTCCCTGCGCCTGCCGCACGGTGAACGCGGCAAGGTGGTGGATATCCGGGCGTTCAGCCGTGACGACGCCATCGAACTGACCGCCGGCGTCGACCGCATGGTGCGGGTTAGCGTAGCCCAGCAGCGGAAGATCACCGAGGGCGACAAGATGGCCGGCCGGCACGGCAACAAGGGTGTCATCAGCCAGCTGGTGCCCATCGAGGACATGCCGTTCCTGGAGGACGGCACGCCGGTGGAGATCGTGCTCAACCCGCTGGGCGTTCCGGGTCGCATGAACATCGGTCAGATCCTGGAGACGCACCTGGGATGGGCTGCGTCCAGGCTGGGCTTCAGCGCCATGAGCCCCGTGTTCAACGGCGCCACCGAGACGGATATCGAGGCGGAGCTCTCCCGCGCCTGGTTGATGGACAGGGCGTGGTCGGGCGTCACGGAGCGCGCCTGGCGCTGGGCGGCGGAGGCCGGCATCGACACCACCGATCTGGCCGACGACCACGAGCTGCGTTTCATGTACCTCGAGCAGTGGCTCGAAGGCGTCGACATGACCAGCGTCTGGTTGGACCAGGCCGAGGCCAGGCGGGTGGCTCTGCTCGCCTGGCTTCGCGAGCGGGGTCTCGAGCCGGACGAGATCCTGGTCGAGGCGCCCGACGTTCCGTTGCGGCGCAGGGATCGGTCCAACGTCGCCGCCATTCGGGCCTGTCTCGCGACGTGGTTGGCCGACATGACCGCCGGGCGGGACGAGTTCGCCGGCCTGGACGTGTCGCGCATGACCCGTGAGGAGATGGTGGACATGGGACGGCGGGTGTCGGCGGCGGTGGGCTGGCCCATGCCCATCACGGGCAAGCAGCGCTTGTTCGACGGCAAGACAGGCATGGCCTTCGATCAGCCGGTTACCGTCGGCGTCATCTATATGATGAAGCTCGCGCACCTGGTGGAGGACAAGGTCCACGCCCGCTCCACGGGCCCCTACTCCCTGGTGACGCAGCAGCCGCTCGGCGGCAAGGCGCAGTTCGGCGGGCAGCGCTTTGGGGAGATGGAGGTGTGGGCCCTCGAGGCCTACGGTGCCGCGCACACCCTGCAGGAGATGCTGACCATCAAGTCGGACGACGTTGCCGGCCGCGTCAAGACCTACGAGGCCATCGTGAAGGGCGACGAGATCCAGGATCCGGGCGCGCCGGAGGGCTTCCGGGTGCTGGTGAAGGAGTTGCAGAGCCTGGGTCTGGGGGTCAAGGTGCTCGACGACGAAGGCCAGGAGATCCTGCTGGGGCGGGACGTCGAGGACGACCGCGGGCCGCGGCTGGGGCTGTCGCTGCGCCTGCCGCCCAGCCGGCGCCGGGCTGCCGACAACGAGTGAGGCCGCGCCGCCCGTGGCTGCAAGCGCCCACGGTGCCGTGAGGCGGAGTTGACGGTACGAAACGAGACTGCTATCTTTAGCCTTCGTGTTTGTGGCTGGCGGCAGTGATGGAGGCGGTAGGTGCCAACGATCAACCAACTCATACGTAAGGGGCGCCTGCGCCAGGCGAAGAAGGCCAAGGCGCCTGCGTTGCGGTTCACGTTCAACTCGTTTCGCAGGCGGCTCGTGGACACGGGCGGCTCGCCGCAGAAGCGCGGCGTGTGCACCCAGGTGCGCACGCAGACGCCCAAGAAGCCCAACTCCGCCCTGCGCAAGGTCGCCCGTGTGCGCCTGTCCAACGGCATGGAGGTCACGGCCTACATCCCGGGCGAGGGGCACAACCTGCAGGAGCACTCCACCGTGTTGATCCGGGGCGGGCGTGTGAAGGACCTGCCGGGGGTGCGGTACCACATCGTGCGCGGCACGCTGGATTCGGACGGCGTCGGCGCCCGCCGGCGTGGGCGATCCAAGTACGGAGCCAAGCGACCCAAATAACGGTGACCTTGTGTCAACCGCGCCAGGTGGCCTGGACCAAACCGGCGCGGCTCCCCGCGGGGAGCGCTGCGATGCGACAGATCCCGAGGGTCGGCCGGGGCGCAGTCGACCGTCTTCTCGGGGTCGTTTTGTGTGTGTGCGGGACGGAGGGTGCTGCTCTCCGCCAGAGGGAAGAAGGAGCGTCTTGACATGCCCAGACGTAGTCGAGCGCCACGCCGGGAGGTTCTCCCGGACCCGGTCCACGGCAGCCGCCTGGCCGGAGCGTTCATCAACAAGCTGATGGTCCGCGGCAAGAAGAGCACGGCGGAAGGCGTGTTCTTTGACGCGCTCGAGCTGATCGAGCGCCGCAGCAAGCGGCCGGGGCTCGAGGTGTTCGAGCAGGCGCTGCGCAACGCCACGCCCATGGTGGAGGTCAAGCCGCGCCGCGTGGGCGGGTCGACGTACCAGGTGCCCATGGAGATCCGGCCCGAGCGCCGTCAGGCGCTGGCCATTCGCTGGCTCATCCGGGCCGCTCGCGACCGAACGGGGCGCAGCATGTCCGAGCGCCTGAGCGCCGAGTTGATGGACGCGGCCAACAGCGCCGGCGCCACCATCCGGCGCAAGGAAGACACCCATCGCATGGCGGAGGCAAACAAGGCCTTCGCTCACTACCGCTGGTAGTGACAGCGGCGGCGGCGTGGCAGGGGCCACGGCGGCGGCCTGTCGCGGTTCGCTAAAGACGGGGAACGAGGTTTCGCGGTCATGGACGGGGTCGTCGATCTCGCGCGCACGCGCAACATAGGCATAATCGCCCACATCGACGCGGGCAAGACCACCACGACCGAGCGCGTGCTGTACTACACGGGCCGTACCTACAAGTTGGGCGAGGTCCACGAGGGCACGGCGATCATGGACTGGATGCCGCAGGAGCGCGAGCGCGGCATCACCATCACGGCCGCGGCCACGACGGCCCACTGGCGGGGTCACCGCATCAACATCATCGACACGCCCGGGCACATCGACTTCACGGTCGAGGTGCAGCGCTCGTTGCGGGTTCTGGATGGCGGCGTCGTCGTGTTTGACGGCGTGGCCGGCGTGGAGCCGCAGAGCGAGACCGTGTGGCGGCAAGCCGATCGGTACGGCGTGCCCCGCATCTGCCTCGTGAACAAGATGGACCGGGTCGGCGCGGACATGGAGCGGACCATCGCCATGATCCGCGAGCGCCTGGGCGCTACGCCGGTGCGGGTGCAGTTGCCCATCGGCTCCGAAGAGCGCTTTCGCGGGGTGATCGACCTGGTCGAGATGCGTGCCTACGTGTGGGATGACGAGGACCTGGGTGCGGAGGCGCATCAGATCGCGGTCCCGGACGACCTGCAGGCTGAGGCCGCACTCGCGCGCGAGGCGTTGGTGGAGGCCGTGGCCGAGGCCGACGACGAAGTGGAGAACCTGTACCTGGCGGGGGTGGCGGTGGACGCGCCGGCGCTGCGCGGTGGTCTCAGGCGGGCCACGTTGGCCAACCGGATCGTGCCCGTGCTGTGTGGGACGGCGCTGCGCAACAAGGGCATCCAGCCGCTGTTGGACGCCGTGGTGGACTACCTGCCCAGCCCACTCGACGTGCCGCCCATCGAGGGGACCAACCCCGCCAGCGGCGCCCTGGAGACCCGTCCGCCCGCCGTTTCGGCGCCCTTCTGCGCATTGGTGTTCAAGATCGTGAGCGATCCGTACGTGGGCCGTCTGGCCTTCGTCCGTGGGTACTCGGGTCGGGCGGACACGGGAGAACGGGTGCTCAACGTGACGAGCGGCAAGAAGGAGCGCCTGGCCCGGATCGTGCAGATGCACGCCAACGCGCGGGAGGAGATCGGCCACATCGCCGCCGGCGACATCGCCGCCCTGGTGGGCAGCAAGTTCGCTCGCACCGGCGACACGTTGACGGACGAGAGGCACCCGCTGGTGCTCGAGGCCATCACGTTCCCGGACCCCGTGATCCACGTGGCCATCGAGCCGCGGACGCGGGCCGACCAGGACAAGATGAGCGAGGCGTTGGGGCGACTTGCGGAGGAGGACCCCACGTTCCAGGTCCGTTCGGACAACGAGACGGGCCAGTTGCTCATCTACGGCATGGGCGAGCTGCACCTGGAGGTGCTGGTCGAGCGGATGCGGCGCGAGTTCAACGTGTCGGCCAACGTGGGGCGCCCGCAGGTTGCCTATCGCGAGACCATGACCCGCGCGGTGACCGATGTGGAAGGCCGCTTCGTGCGCCAGACGGGCGGCCGGGGCCAGTACGGCCACGTGAAGATGGATCTCTCCCCCAACGCGGCCGGCGCGGGGGTGACGTTCGAGGACGCGGTTCGGGGCGGCGCCATTCCCAGGGAGTACATGCCGGCGGCCGAGGCCGGCGCGCGCGAGGCCCTGTCGGGCGGCGTTCTGGCCGGCTTCCCGGTGGTGGACGTGCACATGCGCCTGGTCGACGGCTCCTATCACGAGGTGGACTCCAGCGAGCTGGCCTTCAAGGCGGCCGCCAGCATCGCCGTTCGCGATGCGCTGGCTCGCGGCAAGTGCGTCCTGCTGGAGCCGATCATGTTGGTGGAAGTGGTGGTGCCCGACGAGTACGTGGGCGACGTCATCGGTGACCTGAACGCGCGTCGGGGGCAGATAGAGAGCATGCAGCCGCGAGGCGCGGCCATCAGCTCGGTGCGGGCGCTGGTGCCGCTGGGAGAGATGTTCGGTTACGCTTCGGACGTGAGATCGCGCTCCCAGGGGCGCGGCACGTTCACCATGGAGTTCCATCGCTACGATCCGGTGCCGGAGCGCGTGCGCCAGGAACTTGCCGGGATACGCGCGTCGGCTTGATGGACGGCCGCAGCAGATCATGACCGTGGGCGCGGAAGACGGCCGCGCCGGCACACCCGAGGAGCAGGAAGATGGGCAAGGCGAAGTTCGTACGAGACAAGCCGCACCTTAACGTGGGCACGATCGGGCACGTGGACCACGGCAAGACCACGCTGACGGCGGCCATCACGAAGGTGCTGTCGTTCCGGGGCATGGCGGACTTCACGGCGTTCGACCAGATCGACAAGGCGCCGGAGGAGAAGGAGCGGGGCATCACCATTGCCATCGCGCACGTGGAGTACCAGACGGAGAAGCGGCACTACGCGCACGTGGACTGCCCGGGGCACGCGGACTACATCAAGAACATGATCACGGGCGCGGCGCAGATGGACGGCGCCATCCTGGTGGTGAGCGCGCCGGACGGGCCGATGCCTCAGACGCGTGAGCACGTGCTGCTGGCGCGGCAGGTGGAAGTGCCGGCCATGGTGGTGTACCTGAACAAGGTGGACATGATGGAGGACGAGGAGCTGCTGGAGCTGGTGGAGCTGGAGCTGCGGGACCTGCTGACGGACTACCAGTTCCCGGGCGACGACATCCCCATCGTGCGCGGCAGCGCGCTGGAGGCGCTGGAGAGCGAGTCGACGGACCCGGAGGCGCCGGAGTACCGGTCGATCTGGGAGTTGATGGAGGCGGTGGACGACTACATCCCGCAACCGGAGCGGGCCATCGACAAGCCGTTCCTGATGGCCATCGAGGACGTGTTTACCATCAAGGGTCGGGGGACGGTGGTGACGGGGCGGGTGGACCGCGGCGTGGTGCGGACGGGCGAGGAAGTAGAGATCCTGGGCCTGGGCCCCACGCGCAAGACGGTGGTGACGGGTGTGGAGATGTTCCGCAAGATCCTGGACCAGGGTCAGGCGGGGGACAACATCGGGGTGCTGCTGCGAGGCATCGACCGGGACGAGGTGGAGCGGGGTCAGGTGCTGGCGGCGCCCAAGAGCATCACGCCGCACACCAGGTTCGAAGCCGGGGTGTACGTGCTGCGCAAGGACGAGGGCGGGCGGCACACGCCGTTCTTCGACGGCTACCGGCCGCAGTTCTACGTGCGGACCATGGACGTGACGGGCTCGGTGACGTTGCCTCAAGGCATGGAGATGGTGATGCCCGGGGACAACGTGCAGCTGAACGTGGAGCTGATCACGCCGGTGGCGCTGGAGTCCGGGAGCCGCTTCGCCATTCGC
>Ga0114946_10001499_pt1 | contig 16131 bp, 10 predicted proteins | sample WalLakDeSediment_FD_88676 | JGI IMG/M metagenome (GOLD analysis project Ga0114946, IMG submission 88676) | Lake sediment microbial communities from Walker lake, Nevada to study Microbial Dark Matter (Phase II) - Walker Lake 11/02/13 Deep Sediment | ecosystem: Environmental > Aquatic >... | reverse complement strand
GAGGCGCGTAACGACCATTTGCCGTGCGTTTCCGGTGCCGTAAGCCCTTTCATCCCTTTATCCAGAATAAAACCCCTGACAACCCCCTGTTCATCTTTTGCCCATACGATAAATACATCGGCTATGGTGGAGTTGGTGATCCATAATTTCGCACCGTTCATCAGGTAATGATCCCCCATATCTTTGAAGTGGGTGGTCATGCTGCCCGGATCGGAACCATGGTTGGGCTCGGTCAGCCCGAAACAGCCGATAAGCTCGCCGGTAGCCAGTTTGGGTAAGTATTTCCGTTTCTGTTCCTCCGATCCGAATGTGAAGATGGGGAACATGACCAGCGAGGTTTGTACCGATGCCATCGAGCGGACGCCCGAATCGCCCCTTTCCAGTTCCTGCATGATAAGGCCGTAAGAAATGTGATCGAGCCCGGCCCCACCGTATTCCACCGGGATAAAAGGACCGAAAGCCCCGATTTCGCCCATTTCTTTGACAAGATGGACCGGGAACAGCGCTTTTTCGCAATATTCTTCGATCACCGGCTTCACGCTGCGGTTAACCCAGTCGCGGATGGCCTGGCGCACAATCTTGTGCTCGTCATTGTATAATTCATCAACCAGGAAGTGGTCGGGAGGATTGTAAAGGCTAGCTGACATATTCGTATATTTTAATTGAGGGGCAAAAATAATAAGATTTATTTTCATTTGTTAATTTATTAACAGAAATTAATAAATCGGTTCCCGATCCTCTTTCCGACCTGATAACTTTTATATCTTTGACGCCGTTTTCAGAGCGGTCAGAGGCTTGAAATATATGATGATGAAAAAAAAACAGATCATTTTTACCGACAGTTCGAAGCTGATCACAGAGTCGCTCGTCCGGGCCGGCGCCGATGTATTCATCGGTTATCCCATCACCCCGGCGAACCTTTTGTATGCGTATAGCGAACGACGCTTTCCCATTTTTTTCGCGGCACCCGATGAAATCACCACCCTGCAGTGGATGAGCGGGTTTGCCGTGGCGGGCCATCTGCCGGTGACGGCTACCTCTTTCCCGGGATACGCCCTGATGATCGAATCGATTAACATGGCCTACATGATGGAGCTGCCCATGGTGATCGTGCTGATCCAGCGCCTGGGGCCGGCTACGGGTACTGCTACCTGCGGCGCCCAGGGAGATCTCAACGTGGTGAACGGCACCCTGTCGGGCGGCTATCCGTTGCCCTGCCTCAGCATGAGCTCAATCAGCGACTGCTGGGAACTGCCGCCAAAAGCCCTGCAAATGGCCGCCGACCTGCGTACACCCGTCGTGCTCCTCTCCTCCAAGGAAGAGGTCATGACATACCGGAGCATCGATATGAGCGATCTGGGAGAGGTCCAGCCTGTAAAGAAACCCGAATTTTCTGTGAAGGATTCCTATCTGCCCTATGCCCCGGCGGAAAACCTGGTTCCCGGATTTCTTCCTGTTACACAGGACGAATACCAGGTGCGCATTACTGCCTCCACTCACGATGCAACCGGGATTATTCAGAATACCACGCCGGCGGCCCTCGGAAATACAGCACGATTGTCTCAAAAGATCCGAAAAAATCTTGATCATTACTTATATTATGATTATGACCGGCAGGAAGGGGCAAAAACATTGCTAATCACATATGGCATTACGACTCAGGCTGCCGCTGACGCCATCCGTGATTACCGGGAATCGGGTAATAAAGCTTCTTTGCTGGTCATGAAAACCCTCCTGCCTGTTCATGCCAAATATTTTGAGATCTGTAATGATTACGATCATGTCATTATTGCTGAAGAGAACCTGGAAGGGGAGCTTCGGAAGATCATGTTCGGGCAGGCTGATATTGGCAGGGTGATCGGTGTGAACAAGATCGGGCAGATGATTGAACCGGGTGAGATTATCAAAACATTGGAAGATCATGAGTAATACATTCATAAAAGATCAGGTCCTTCCGTTTTGCAAGGGTTGCGGCCATTCGACCATCGCCATCAACACGGAAAAGGCACTCACCAAACTGGGCATGAACCCGCTGGATGTGATCCTTGTGACCGATATCGGCTGCCATGGCATCATCGATAAATCTTTCAACACACACACAGTTCATGGCTTGCATGGCAGGTCGGTGGCTTTGGGGGCCGGCATTTCTGCCGGGATAACCAACCCCGATAAGAAGGTCATCGTTTTCATCGGCGACGGCGGCGCCACTATCGGCATGCAGCACATCATCGACGCTGCTCATAACGGCTACAACATGACGGTCGTTATCCACAACAACATGCTGTATGGCATGACCGGCGGGCAGCCCAGCGAATACACCCCGATGGGATTCAAAACCCCGACCAAACTTTCTGGTTCTACGAAACCTTCTTATGATATCTGCAAGATCGTCGCTGCCGCCGGTGGAACCTATGTGCGCAGGGTTATGGGCATCGGCGATTTTTCCGATGCACTGGCCGAAGCATTCGGAAGGCCCGGTTTCTCGCTGGTGGAAGTGATGGAGATCTGTCCCAGCTACGGCGTGAAATTCAATCCCGAGATGAAACTGTCGAAAGTGGTCGAAAACGCCGGCCTCGCCACCGAAGTCATCGCCGACCTCCCCGCAAAGCCTTACGCGACAGACCGCCGCGAAGCGCTACCCTCTTTATTTTCCCCCTCCGACGTCATTCCCGCGCAAGCGGAAATCCGTCTGCAAGCGGGAACCTCCACTCATGGCGAACTCCGCATCATGATGTGCGGTTCGGCAGGAGAAGGCACGCAGGTGGCGGCCGAATTGCTGGCGAGGGCCGGTATCAGGGCGGGCTTACATGCCACGAAAAAAGGCAGTTACCCGGTAACGGTCGGCGTCGGTTTTTCAGCCGCCGAAGTCATCCTCTCCCCGGATGAGATCAATTATACCGGGACCGTTACCCCCGATTATATGATCATCACATCAAAGGACGGGCTTGATTTCGGGAGAAAAGCCGCCGGCAGGATGAAATCGGGAAAGATATTCCTGGATGAGAGCCTTGAATCACCGGCAACCGGAGCGGAGATCATTCGCTTTCCATTCAGGGAAAAAACCGGCGCGCGGAACGCTTCTTTCATGGGAGTATTCTACTTCCTGCACGACACAAACCTGCTTCCCGTCGAAGTCATGGTGGATTCCTTCAACGAAAATAAAATATCAAAAAAGGTCAGCGCCGACCAATTCCTGCAATTGCTGACAGCCTGAACTAAAGCCAAAAAGAGTCGTAGTCCAACGACTAAAGCCGTTGGTTACGAGTATGTTATAAAAGTTGGAAGAGGGTGTATCAAAAGGTTAGAAATATTTTAAAAGCCACGAAAACACAAAGACACTAAATATCACAAAACACTTGAAATCAGCAAACTAATACTTTAGTGCAATTTGGTGTTTTTGTGATTTAGTGGCAAAGAAAACCTCTTGTTTTTTTACTAATTTTGAAATCTATTTGTAATTATTCAATTCACTATAAATAAATCGCTTCATATGCTAATTGCAAAACTATCCAACCTGGCATCTAAATGCCTGATCATGACTTTGGCCTTCGCGTTGACTATTACTGCCACGATGGGCCAGAAAGATAAAAAATCGAAAAGCGAAGAAAGAGCCATCACTGACACACTCAAATCGCATGACGTCAGCGGCCTTAAATTCCGCAGTATCGGACCTGCACTGACATCCGGCCGTATCGCCGACTTTGCCGTAAACCCCTGCAACCCCAGCGAATACTATGTCGGTGTGGCCAGCGGAAATATCTGGAAAACGGTCAACAATGGCAACACCTTTGAGCCCATCTTTGATAATTATGGCGCTTATGCAATCGGCTGCCTCGCCATGGACCCGAAGAACCACAATGTCGTCTGGGCCGGAACGGGTGAAAACAACCATCAGCGCGCCCTCGGTTATGGCGATGGCGTTTACAAAACTACCGACGGGGGCAAGTCATGGAAGAACATGGGCCTGAAGGAATCCCGCCAGGTCGGCATGATCGCCATACACCCGGAAAATTCGGATGTAGTTTTCGTCGCAGCCGAAGGCTCCGTCTGGGGTCCGGGCGGCGACCGGGGGCTGTATAAAACTTCCGATGGCGGTAAGAGCTGGGAGAAAATCCTCGATATCAGCGAAAATACGGGCGTGAACAATGTGCTCATCCACCCGAAGGACCACAATATCATGTTCGCCACTTCGGAACAGCGCCGTCGCCATGTTTTTACCAAGATAGGCGGCGGGCCCGAATCAGCCATCTACAAGAGTACTGATGGTGGAAATACCTGGAATAAGCTGACCTCCGGGCTTCCGGGCGGCGATGTGGGCGGAATGGGAATAGCCATTTCCCCGGTCAATACAAATATCATTTACGCTATCATTGAAGCGGAAGGGACAACAGGCGGTTTTTTCCGCTCCACCGACCTGGGGGAATCATGGACAAAGATGAGCGATTATTCCGCTTCAGGCCAGTATTACAACAAGATTTACTGCGATCCGGTCAATGTCGATAAGGTCTATTCCATGGATGTTTTTTCGCAGGTTACCGAAGATGGCGGGAAAACCTGGAGGTCAGTTGGTAACAAGGCACGTCACGTGGATGACCATGCCATGTGGATAAACCCCGTTAACACCGACCATTTCATCATCGGCGGCGACGGGGGTATTTACGAAACCTACGATGCCGGAAAAAATTATTTCTTCAAGACCAATCTGTCCGTCACCCAGTTTTACCGGGTCAATGTCGATGATGCCGAACCTTTCTATTGGGTTTATGGCGGGACACAGGATAACAACAGCATGGGCGGGCCCAGCCGGAACACCTGCCGCGAAGGAGTGTCGAGCTTCGAATGGATCACCACGCTGGGTGGCGATGGCTTCTGGCAGGCCATCGAACCCGGCAATCCCGACATAGTATATTCGGCTTACCAGTACGGCAATATCTTCCGTTATGATAAAAAGAGCAAAGAATCGATCAAGATCAGGCCCGAACCGGTGAAAGGCGAAGATACATACAAATGGAACTGGAACACCCCGTTCATCCTGAGCCCGCACTCCCCGACACGGCTCTATATCGCCGCCAATAAAGTATTCCGCAGCGACGACCGCGGCCAGTCGTGGTCCATTATCAGCGATGATATCACCACGCAAACCGACCGGAACACCTGGCCCGTCATGGGGCGCTACTGGGGTGTCGATGCGGTGATGAAGGATGTCTCTACCTCTTTGTATGGCATGGGGGTTGCCCTGGACGAGTCACGCATCCGGGAAGATCTGCTCTATGTCGGTACTGATGACGGTGTTATCCAGGTGACAGAAAATGCCGGGCAGAGCTGGAGAAAGATCACAAAGTTCCCCGGCGTGCCTGAATATACCTACGTGAGTGCCGTGCTGGCCGACCGTTTCGATGAAAATGTGGTGTATGCCTGTTTCGATAATATCAAAAGGGATGATTTCAAACCCTATTTGTTGAAAAGTGCGGACAAAGGCAGGACATGGACCTCCATTACCGGAAATCTCCCCAATCATCACCCGGTACTGACGATCGCCCAGGATTTTGTCGATCCCGACCTTCTTTTCGTGGGTACCGAACTTGGCGTATTTTTTACACTCGACGGAGGGAAGATATGGACACAGCTTAAATCGGGCATCCCCACGATAAAAGTCCCGCATATGGTCATACAGGAACGGGAGTGTGATCTTGTATTGGCAACTTTCGGCAGGGGCTTCTACGTGATCGATGATTATTCTCCCTTGCGTCAGTTGAAAAAGGAAACGCGCGAGCAGGATGCCCACATTTTCCCGGTCAGGGATGCCCTGATGTACATCCTGGAAGGGGGACGGTACGGCCAGGGATCGGGATTCTTCTACGCTCCCAATCCCGAGTTCGGCGCCGTCATCAGCTATTACCTGAAAGAGGTCCCGAAGACTCTGAAAGAAGAGCGGCAGGAAAGGGAAAAAGAACTGGTGAAGGAGAAAAAGCCCATTCCGATCCCTTCACTGGAGGAGCTCCGGGCGGAAGCGAACGAAATACCGCCTTATCTTCTTTTCACCATCAGGGATGCCCGCGATAATGTCGTCCGGAAACTTTCAACCAAACCATCAAAGGGAACGTCGCGCATCAACTGGGACCTCCGCTATGCGAATGCTTACCGGGTAGGATTACGGGATGACAAGTTCAATCCCTATTCCGCCGGAGATGGCGGATATCTTGTCATGCCGGGGAATTACACGGTGACCATGGCGATGGTATACCGGGGCGAAGAAAAGGAGTTGGCCGGCCCGGCGGCGTTCACCGCGAAGGTGCTGGAGAATACCACCCTGCCTGTTGAGGATAGGGCGGAGTTGGTGGCCTTCCAGGACAAGATATCTGCGCTGACGAATGCTGTCAGGGGCGCTGAGAGGTTTACAGATGAGTTGTTGAAGCGGACCCGCTACGTGAAGCAGGCGATTCAGAACACGCCCGGTACATCGTTCGATCTGATGTCAATGGCAAGGGAGGTAGAGCAGCAGCTGGATGATATCATCTGGGCGTTGAACGGACAGCAGCCCCAAGCCAGCCGGGAGGAAAACTGGCCGGCCCCGCCACCCATCAACCACCGGTTGGGCGCTATCCTGGCCGCGTCCTGGCGGAGTACTTACACCCCCACACAAACCCAGCGCGACCAGTATGCTTTACTTGAGGAGGAACTTCCCCCTATCCTGGAAAAACTGAGGAAAATTTCTGAAGTGGACCTGAAAAAGCTGGAAAACGAACTGGACGAAATGGGAGCCCCCTGGACACCTGGGAGGATTCCGGAGTGGAAGCGGTGATGTGGGCGTAGGGCATAGTATAATGTATAAAGAAATATGAGCAGGTTATTGGTGATTGTTTTATTGGCAATTGGGGTTGTTTTTGGTTTTGTTGTTTTTTATTCTGTCGACAGGGATAAACATGAACCAAGGCAGACTCCGAACGACTGGTTTTTCCGCCAGCGGACTTATCCCTTTGAAGAAATTAACTATGAAGCCCGGAAGATAGCTTGGGAGATGGCACAACAGTTTCGCGCTGAACATGCGGAAAGGGGAGAAGGCGGAATCTCCAAAGGATCTTACATGCTCATCATCAGGGAAAAAAATTCAATGGTTTATGAAAAATTCATCAAACTCTGACACACCCCCACCCCCACCCCCACACCCACACCCAACTCAACACTCAACACTCAACACTCAACACTAGCTTTTATACCGCCAGCCGCGCCAGCATCACAAAATCCTCCACCCCCAGCTCCTCGGCACGCTTGCCGGCCAGGTGCAGGATGTTACCTCGTTCGTAATCAATATAAAATCCCCTCAGGGAATTGCGGAGCGTTTTCCGTCGCTGGTTAAAAGCGGTTTTGACTACCCTGAAGAATAAGCCTTCATCGCAGTCGAGCCTGATGACATCGTTTCGCGTCAGGCGGATCACGGCCGACTTCACCTTTGGCGGCGGGATGAATACCGTTTCATTCACGGTGAATAAATATTCGATTTTGTAATAGGCCTGCAGAAGAACGCTCAGGATGCCGTATTTCTTTGTCCCAGGGCCTGAAGCCAGCCTTTCGGCCACCTCCTTCTGGACCATCCCGACCACCGTTGTGATTTCACCCCGGTATTCCAGTACCTTAAATAAGATCTGGCTGGAGATGTTATAAGGGAAGTTCCCGATGACGGCAAAACTGCCTGAAAATACCGTCTCCGGCTGAAAGCGCAGGAAGTCGCCTTGTATTATCCGCTCGCTTTGCACGGGAAACCGTTCCCGAAGATAATCCACCGATTCTTTATCCGTATCGATGAAATAGCAGTTTTTCCCGGGTAACTCGATCAGGTATTTGGTCAAAATACCCATACCGGGTCCCACTTCGATAATATTTTCCACATCTGAAGGCAATCCCGCAATGATCTTTTGCGCAATGTTCTCGTCTTTGAGGAAATGCTGACCCAGGTGTTTTTTCGGGCGGATAGTGAGGCTCACGATATCATTGTTTAAGATCCTGCTCAGTTGATGAAATCCCCGCGGAGGTGCCGGAACCTCTTCCGGGCTTCGGTAACGAAAAGGCTTCCCGGATAATCCAGCATCATCTGCTTGTACAATTGCATGGCCGTTTCCGTATCGGACATCGCCTCGGCCCTCAGTTCCGCCCTTTTAAACAAAGCATTGTCGGCCAGGATATCATATGGATAATCGCTTACGATCCTGGCCAGCAGTGAATCGGCCGTCTGGTAATCCTGCCGGCGGATATAAATCTCTGCTTTACGATACAGGATATTATCATCCAGTGGATGATATAATCCCAGCATACGTATTGAATCGAGCGTGATCAGGGCCAGGCTGTCTTTGCCCCGGTAGATCAGCAGGTCGGCCCGGGCGAAATATGACAGCCCGTGATAGGAGCTGTCGGGGTCTATGTTATCACCGATCAGCAGTGAGAGCTCCATGGCATCGTTGGCTATCAGTTTTGAAGTAGCGGCTTTCAGCACATCGAGTTGCGCCCTGGCCCAGTCGAACTCACCGATGAAATAGGAGAGGCGGGCGTTCCGAAACTTGGCCTCATGTCCGATGGGTTCATGCTTCATGGCTTTTTCGACCTGTGAATAAAGCAGGGAGGCCTCCCAAACTTCTCCGGAAAAAAGGTAGATGTCGCCCAGCTCCAGCTTAATATCAGCCCTGATCCTTTCGGGCGCCCCAGGGATGGTAACGGCGAATTCCAGCAAATCCAGCGCTTCATCCAGCTGGTCCAGGTAAAATGCCTGTAAATGGGCCAGGTCTCGCATCAGGTAGATGGTCCTGGCGTTTCTGCCCAGCTCATCCAGCGCCATGTGATATTGCCGGCTGAGTGATAAAAGATCTTTGTATGGATTGGTATAGGCACGGATGACCGACAGGTACTTGGCCCGCAATGTTCCGGTAAGGCTTTCCGTATAATAAGGATGCATGGGCCCCATATTCAGAATGTAGTTGTATGCATCCGTGGCAACCCCGTAATCCTCATTGGCCAGACTGAGATTTCCGATGCTGAAGACCATCATGCCGCCTTCATTGAACCGCATGTCCAGCGACCTTGCCTGGATCAGGGCAAAGGAGAAATCCTTCCGCTGGATGGAGAACCATAACAGCATTTCGGCATAATACCGGTTGTCGGGATTGCGCTGGTTCCGGATGAGCAGGGCCGCCCGGAGCGCATCGCCGATCTTGTCATCAATATCCCGTGTCAGGGTGTTCTGAAGCCGCCCCTGAACGTATCCCAGCTTCGACGGATCGTATTCCAGCATGTCCAGGTAAGCATCGATCATACTGCTGTAATTACCGGTGAGTTCATAAGCCCTGGCCAGTTCCATGTGAAACGGTTCAGTGTCGTGAAGCAATTCCCGCCCTTTCAGGTAAGTCTTTACAGCATATTCAAATTGCTGACGCGAAGTGAAAGCGTTGGCAATTTCCAGCACGGCAGATCTGTTGGGAGGCATCCCCTTTAAAATATCCTCAAACTGTTTGTTGGCCTTATCCGCTTTATTCATCAACAAATACAGGTAACCCAGGTCAACCTCGTAACGGTATGACCCACGTTCGTCTTTTATTTTGCTTCTGATGAGCTTTTCGGCTTCAGAATATTCCTGCAGTGCGATCAGGCAATATAAATAATAGGTATAACTGAAATGGGTCTGTTGCTGATGATACAAATCCCGAAACAGATCCAGCGCTTTCTCGAATTCCCTGTTCTCATAGTATTGCATGGCCAGTTTCTGGTTTTCCTGGTTTTGCTGCAACCGGCGCGATTCAGGGGTCTGAACCTGGGGAAAGACCTGGGCGCGGATTTCCCTCACCGGTAGGGCCGTCCACAGGATCAATACGGTAATTGCGACAAAGCTGAAAGATATGTTATTTCGTAATGATTTCAAATCCTGTGTAATGAATAAGAGATTTTGGGATAATGACCCCGCTTTCCGACTGATTGTTTTCCAGCAGGGCGGCAACTACTCTTGGTAACGCCAGGGCGCTGCCGTTTAGTGTATGCAAAAGGCGGGTTTTTCCCCCTTCGTCCCGGAAACGAAGCTTCATGCGGTTCGACTGGAAGCTCTCGAAATTCGATACGGAACTCACCTCCAGCCACCTTTTCTGGGCCGCGGAAAATACTTCGAAATCGTAGGTCAGCGCCGCAGTGAAACTCATGTCGCCACCGCACAGCCGCAAGATCCGATAGGGTAGGCCCAGTTTCTCCAGGAGCATGGCCACATGTTGCCGCATCTTTTCCAGTTCTTCGTAAGAGTTATCAGGATGCGCGATGTGGACGATCTCCACCTTGTCGAACTGGTGCAGGCGGTTCAGACCCCGGACATCTTTACCGTAAGACCCCGCTTCGCGTCGGAAACAACTGGAATAAGCAACCGTTTTTTCCGGCAGCTCAGATGTTTTGAGGATCAAATCCCGGTAGATGTTCGTGATGGGCACTTCGGCCGTTGGAATGGCATACAGTTTGTCGAGCCCGATGGCATACATCTGCCCGTCTTTGTCGGGTAGCTGCCCTGTACCGAATGCTGAGTCTTCATTGACAAACAAAGGGGGTTGTATTTCTGTATACCCGGCTTTCAAGGCCTCATCCAGGAAAAAATTGATGAGGGCGCGCTGCAGTTTGGCCCCCTGTCCTTTGTAAAACGGGAACCCGGCGCCGGTTACCTTGCTGCCCAGATCAAAGTCGATGATGTCATATGCTGCTGCCAATTCCCAGTGCGGACTGGCGTTCCCGGCCAGTTGAGGGATGTCTCCCCATTCCTGCACCAGCTCATTATCCTCGGCTGATTTCCCGGGTTTCACGGATGCATGAGGGAGGTTGGGTACCTGCACCAGCCATTCATCCAGCTGATGGCTGGTTTCTTCAAGCAGGGAGGAGAACTCTTTCGACTGCAGCTTCAGCCCGGCTGTTTTCTCTTTCAGGATGTTCGCTTCAGCCGTTTTCCCTTCTTTATACAACCCGCCGATCTCCCTGGCTATCGCATTGGCTTCCGCCAGGCTGTCATCAAGCTTTTTTTGGGTTTCCCTCTTTATTTCATCCAGCTGAATGATCCGGCCGATAATCTCTTCGCCGTCGAAGTTTTTCACCGCCAGCCTCTGGACGACCTCTTCCCTGTTTTCCCGGATGAAGTTTATTTGAAGCATACCATTTAGTTTGAGGTGGCAAAATTAAGAAATATTCAGCCCCCACCCCACTTGAGGTTGTATCTAAAGGCTAGAATCATTTAAAAAGCCACCAAAACACAAAATCACCAAATATCACAAAATACTGTTAATCAAAAAATAAATTTTAGTGTTATTTTGTGTTTCTGTGATTTAGTGGCATGAAAGAACTTTTTGATACAGCCTCTTAAGGGGAGGTGGCGTGGAGGAGGAATAAAAAAACCCGGCACTTTCGCACCGGGTTTTTGATATATAGGGAAGATTTTGGTTTAATTCTTTTCAATCAGCACTTCTTCATTTACCACAGGGATGACTGACACGAACGACCTGTCGTTTCTCCTTTTGCGGAATTCCACCCTGCCGTCGAGCAGGGCAAAGAGGGTATGGTCTTTTCCCATGCCGACATTCACACCGGGGTTATGATGCGTGCCGCGCTGGCGGACAATGATGTTTCCGGCCTTGGCAAACTGGCCTCCGAAAATCTTAACGCCCAGACGCTTGCTGTGTGATTCGCGTCCGTTGGATGAACTTCCCGCACCTTTTTTGTGAGCCATATCTGTAAATTTTTAAAGATATTGATTCGTAATTGATTACTGGTTTTCCGGTGTTTCTTCCGGTGCCGCTGCCTCTGCATCGACGGGTGCGGCCGCTTTCTTTGACCTCGTTTTCGGCGCTTTATCAAGTATATCCTCTATCTTAAGAAGACTGAGATATTGCCGGTGCCCGTTGAATTTTTTATAGCCTTTCCTGCGCTTTTTCTTGAAGACAAATATTTTATCTCCCTTCAAATGCTCAAGGATCGTTGCCTTGACACTGGCGCCTTTGATCACGGGAGTCCCCACAACGGTTTTTCCTTCATGGTCGATCAGCATCACTTTCTCGAAATCCACATGATCTCCCTTTTCCCCTGCGAGGCGATGTACAAAAATCTCCTGGCCTTTCTCCACCTTGAACTGCTGTCCTGCTATATCAACGATTGCGTACATTATAAACGAATTTGTCTGTCGGTCAAAATTTGGAAGCGCAAAATTACAAATATTTTTTAATTCATCAACCTTTATATTAAAAATTTATTACTAACCTCCTCCGTGGTACTCCGTGCCTTCTCCGTGTAACAGAAATAAAATAACACGGAGTTTCCACGGAGGACTTATGAGTCAGCCCTTTTTATTTTTATATCTTTCTTGTTTGCCAGAAACACTCCTGCCAGGATCAGTATCATCCAGAGGAAAAAGATCCCGCTGAACTTTTCCCCATCTACTACTCCCCAGAAGACAGCCACAATGGGTATGAGGTAGGTGACCGAGGCGGCAAAGAGCGGCGACACAAGCTTCACGAGCTTATTGAAGGCAATCAGGGCCAGACCGGTCCCCACCACCGCCAGGATGGCAATGTATCCCAACCCCTCCCAGGCCTCGGGATCGATGGATAATTGCCTGATGAAGTCGGTGAATATTAGCAGGTAAAGCATGACAGGAAGACCGATGATGAAAAAGGAAAAAGCCGTTATGGTGACGGCATCCGTTTCCTTCAGCCTGTATTTAATGATATTCACATTGGTGGCATAACAAATTGTGGCAATGACGACGTAAACGGCATACTTCATATTGAACTCAAAACCTTTGCCGCCACTGATGCTGATCAGCCCGATGGCGCCTGCCAGACCAAGTAAAACCCCGGCAATGTTATACCATTTTGTCCTGAATGCAAAGAAACCCATCCCGACAACCAGGGTGAACAAGGGGGTCAATGAGTTAAGGATGCCGGCCAGGGAACTGTCGATGCCGGTCTGTGCCTTTGCAAACAGAAACGCCGGGAAGCCGCTCCCGATTATCCCTACCAGCGCCAGGTATTTCCATTCGCGCCCGCTCAAATGCCTCAGGCGATTGATAGCCAGCGGCATCAGTGCGAAAAACGTGATCGTAATCCGTAACGCACCCACTTCCTGACTGCTAAAATATTCGAGCCCCTTCTTGATCAAAATGAAAGAACTCCCCCATATCAGGGCCAGTCCGAAAAGGGTCCCCCAGGCGATCCAGTAGGTACGTGTATCCCGCTGTGAATTTTCCATGATTTATTTAATGCACAAATGTAGGAAAAGTTTTGGGGCGTGCACCAACGACTAAAGCCGTTGGTTTCTAGCATGTTATTAAGGTTGGAACCGACGGCTTTAGTCGTCGGAAAAAAAAACCGTAGTCGTCGGAGGAAAAACCCTGGTCGTCATAAGAAATGGGTTGTCATTTATTAACAAAAATATTGGAAAAACGGTGGTATAATTTCCATATCAGCCTGTCTGACAGGCTTTTTACATGATGGATGAAAGATTTATACTGACGTTAAAAAAATACTGTCAAACCTTGTATTTTATAAGTATTTGTTGTTACATTTACCAAAAAATATGATAATCTGGGACGGCAAGCAAATTATTCACTCCTAATTAATATAATTGTTATGAATCCAGATAGCCGGTTGTCAAATAAAAGAGAACCGCCATAAAATAGTAATCTAACCATCACCAACCGCATTAAGTCCCTGAAAACCAATCAGAATAACCTAATAACAATTTTATTAACAAAATTTTATGATCATGAGAAGATTTACAAAAATCCTTTTGACAGGAGCAATCCTGTTGATGTCTTCTTCCTTGCTCTGGTCACAGATGATCACCATCAGCGGAAGCGCTCCGGTGGATTATATCCCGGCCACGCGCGCTGTGCTCTACGAGCAATTACCGGAAACCGGCGGAGCAGCCTATGCTTCGCAGGATTTTCCGGACCTGCCCACTTATTCCTGCGAAGCGGCCGACGACTTTGTCGTACCTACAACCTGGACGATTCAAACCGTGACTGTTTGGGGTACAAGATGGAACGGCACCGGCCCGGCTACCGAACTTGTCAATGTCAATTTTTATGCTGACAATGCGGGTGTCCCGGCTGCCACGGCCCTTCATTCATTTCCTGCAATTGCCGCAACGAATTCAGGCACCTTTCCATCCATAGTTTATACGATCACCTTACCCGTTTCGGTGACCCTGACACCAGGGACCTATTGGCTTGGCATGTCTGAAGTTGCCAGTTTCAGCGTATCCGGCCAGTTTGGCAGGGTCCGGGCCACGCCTGTCGTCAATACTCAGTTTTACTGGATTAACCCCGGTGGCTCATTTGGCTATGGGACTTCCTGGGTTCCGGGATCTACCCTGGCAGGTTCGCCCTACGATCTTTCGTTCCGCCTGGAAGGCACCGCCGGTGCGGCGCCGACATGTGATTACTCCGTCGAGTTATACGACAGCTTTGGAGATGGCTGGAACGGTGGCCTGCTGAGCGTTTTTGTTGATGGAACCGCCGTGCTGACAAATGTAACACTTGTTTCCGGTTATGGACCGGCCACCTACTTTTTTACGGTAAGTACCGGCGCCGAGATCACCACCAGTTACGTTCCCGGTGGCTGGCCCTATGAAAATGAATATTACATTTACGACTCCGAGGGAACCCAGGTATTTGCCACCGGTTTGGGATGGACCACTCCGGTCAATGTCCTGCCGGGTCAGTTATATGGGAACTGCCCGCAACAGGGAGCCCTTGAAGGTTACGTGTTCAATTACGATGGCCTGGCCATCGCAGGTGCGATCATTGGCATAGAGGGTGGCCCGACCACCACATCCGGACCCGGCGGTTATTACCTGCTGGAAGATTTGAATGACGGAGATGTCACGATCTCCTGCTTCAAACCCGGATACAATATCGCCACCGATCTGGTGACGATCACCGCCGGGGATACCACATACCATGATTTTATCCTCACCCAGCCCAATATGGTGATCAACCCGCTGATCATTGAAGAAACGCTGAATCCGAACCAGTACTACACCACGTTCCTCAACATTCTGAACAACGGCAACGGGCCGCTGGGATGGACGGCGATGGTCATCTACCCGGAGGAAACGGCACATGCCGGCGCCTCGCCGGTAACGATCGACCTGCCTGCCGGCACCGCCACCCCGCCGCAGAATACCGCGGTGGCATCGGGTGATTACAAGGCCCGCCAGGCTGGCACCTTTACCCTGATCCCCGGAGACGGATCGCGTTCAGGGGCCAACGTTTTGCTGTTGCCGGCGGATGGAGCCAATGTGATCCAGAGCCTGTTGCTGGGTTACGGCGACCTGGGCTCGGTTGACGTGATGAATGTACAGACCACCACCCCCACGCTGGCGCAGCTGTTGCCCTATGATGTCGTGGTTACATGGACGAACTATACATATAGCAACCCGTCCGGAATGGGTGATGTTTTAGCTGATTATGTCGATGAAGGTGGCAAAGTGATCAATATGATGTTTTCCCTCGGAACCCATGCCTGGGCTATGGCCGGGCGTTTCGTGAACCAGGGATACAGCGCCATGAGCGGCAGCTCCATCATTTATAGCACTTCCTGCCTGGGTAATTATGATCCGGATCACCCGATCATGGCCGGCGTTACGAATGTTTGCGACTATTTCCGCTTGTCAGGAACTAACCTTACCACGGGCTCAACGACGATCGCCCAATGGGCCGACGGACAAATATTCGTTGCCGCCAAGGATGATAAGACCGTGGTCAGCATTAGCGGATATGTCGGTGATTCCTACAACTGGACCGGCCAGATGCCTGATGTGCTGCACAATGCCATTAACTGGCTGGCAACTGCTGGTGGCGTAGGTGGCTGGCTAACAATGGATTATTATGAAGGTACGGTGCCTCCGTTCGGTGGCGTCAATAATATCCCCACGCACCTGAACGCGGCCGGAACGGAAGCCGGTGAGGTCTACACGGCCGACATCGTCTTTACTTCCGATCCTTTCGTAGGCCAGATCACCGTGCCGGTGACCATGATCATCATGGGCGCCCCGCTGATGCCGCCCACCGACCTGGAAGTGGTACTCCTTGACCCGATCGCCGGGACGACACAACTGACCTGGAAT
>Ga0114946_10001497_pt1 | contig 16143 bp, 12 predicted proteins | sample WalLakDeSediment_FD_88676 | JGI IMG/M metagenome (GOLD analysis project Ga0114946, IMG submission 88676) | Lake sediment microbial communities from Walker lake, Nevada to study Microbial Dark Matter (Phase II) - Walker Lake 11/02/13 Deep Sediment | ecosystem: Environmental > Aquatic >... | reverse complement strand
CCCGGCCTCCGAACCAGAGGAGGAACCGGCCGCCGCGGCCCCCGGCCTGCGCGCCATTTACCGGCGCAGCGCCGGTCAAACAATTCTGCTCTTCGACCACCTGGCCGCGGAGCGGATCTACGCCATCGACTGGCCGGCCCTGGCCGCACAGTTAGCCGCGCCCGGCGAACTGCTCAGGGTCATAACCGTGACGCAGTTTCGCCTGGCGCTCACCCATGAGCAGCCCATCCACCTGCTCTTTAAGCGCTACGATCACCAGTGGGGCGCCGACCCCCTTGCCGATTGGGAAGTGACCCGCGCCGCCGTCCTGCGTCAGGCCGCGCGCCAGGCCGCGCGCCTGCTGGCCGACGCCATTCCCAACAGCTACCTCACGCGCGCTGACGACCAGTTAGGCGACATCATCCACGATTTCCAGAACCACATCCTCAACATCCACCTGGAACACGAGATTCTGCGCCGGCTGGGCTACACGCAGCGCTTCCAGGCGCCCCGCCCGCTGCTGGACCGCACGGCCACCCCCACGCGCCGCATTGACGCCATCGTGCAGCACGTGGAAGATTGGGCCGCCTTTTACGCCGCGGCGCTGGACGCCGCCGCCGCATGAAACGCCCGAACCTGCCCGCCCTCGCTTACGGCCGTGGGCTGCGCCTACTGCTGCTGGCCACGCTGCTCAGCTTCATCCAGCCGGCGCCGCTGCTCATCACGCCGGGGCCGCCGCAAACCGTCTCCACAGCCTACCCCATCCTGGGCGCACACACGCGCCTGACCGACGAGGTCGAAGAGTGGAAAATTCAGCGCACGCTGCAAATGGTGCGGAAAATGGGCGCGCCCTGGATTGTGGAGTTTTTCCCCTGGGCCTACTACCACGCGCGGGACGGCGGCTTTGCCTGGGAGCATCCGGACATGGTGGTGCGCCACGCCGCCGCGCAGGGGCTAACCATCATCGCGCGCATCGGGCTCACGCCGGACTGGGCGCGCCCACCCGACACGCCGCTTACCTACCTGGACGCCGACGCCTACGACGACTTTGCCCTCTTTGCCGCCGCCTTCGCCGCGCGCTATCGCGGCCAGGTGGCGTATCTCATTGTGGGCAACGAGCCCAACCTGAGCTACGAATGGGGCTACCGCGTCACCACGCCCGCGGATTACGTTGCGCTGCTGCGCACGGTCTATCCGGCCGTCAAAGCCGCCAACCCGGAGATGCAGGTGCTGGCCGGCGCGCTAGCCCCCACGCTGGAGCCGGAAGGGTCGCCCTGGGGCCTCAACGACCTGACCTATCTGGACGGCATGTACGCCGCCGGTGCCGCCGACTATTTCGACGGGCTGGCCGTGCACGCCTATGGGCTCACCTTTCCTCCCGAATCCGAACCGGACCCGCTGGCGCTCAATTTTCGACGGATAGAGCTGGCGCGCGCGGTGATGGTGGCGCACGGCGACGCGGACAGCTACATTTACGTCACCGAAACGGGCTGGAACGACCATCCGCGCTGGACAATGGGGGTACGGCCGGGGCAGCGCATCCAGTACACGCTGGACGCGGTACGCTACGCGGCCGAGAATTGGCCCTACGTGAAGGTGTTGGCCATCTGGGCCTTTCGCTATCCGGCGCCCACTCGCAGCTACATGGATTATTTTACGCTGGTGACGCCCGAATTTATCGCCAAGCCGCTGTATACGGAATTGCAGGCGTTTACGGGCAATTAATGTAAATCGTAGCCCGGACATCCCTGTCCGGGCGTTTATCGAGCAGGGATGCCCGATTTACGTAGCCCGGACATCCCTGTCCGGGCGTTTATCGAGCAGGGATGCCCGATTTACGTAGCCCGGACATCCCTATCCGGGCGTTTATCGGGCAAGGATACCCGATTTACGTAGCCCGGACATCCCTGTCCGGGCGTTTATCGGGCAAGGATGCCCAATTTACGAAGGAGGCGCCGTCAGAGACCGGCCACCGCATAAACAACATGTACCAACGCTGGATTTTCCCTATTTTGACCCGCCTGGAGGCGGAACGGGCGCATGACGCCACGCTGCACGCGCTGGCGCTGGCGCAGTGGTCGGCGGCAGGCCGCGCCGCGCTGCGCCGCCTGGCCGGGCGGCTGCCGGCGCGGCCGGTGACCTGCTGCGGGCTAACCTTTCCCAACGTGCTGGGGCTGGCGGCGGGCTTTGATAAAGAGGCGCGCGCCGCGCCGGGGCTGGCGCTGCTGGGCTTCGGCCACGTGGAGGTAGGGACGCTGACGCCCCGCTCCCAGGCGGGTAATCCTCGCCCGCGCATCTTCCGCCTACGCGCCGACGGGGCGCTAATTAACCGCATGGGCTTTCCCAACGCAGGGGTCACGGCCGTTATCCCTCGCCTGCAAGCCCTTTCCCGTGCGCCGCGCCCCTACGTGCTGGGGGTGAGCCTGGGCAAGCAAAAGGAAACGCCGCTGGCCGAGGCCGCGCAGGATTACGTCACGGTGATGCAAACCGTCTATCCCTACGCCGACTACCTGGCGATTAACGTCAGCTCGCCCAATACGCCGGGGCTGCGCGCGCTGCAGGGCGGCGACTACCTGGGCCGCCTGCTGCGCACCCTGCGGCAGGAAAACGAGGCGCTGGCGGCGCGGCATGGGGTGCAGCGACGGCCGTTGCTGGTCAAAATCGCGCCCGACCTCACCCAGGCCGAACTGGAGGAGCTGCTGGCGACGCTGCTGCTAAACCGGGTAGACGGCGTCATCGCCGCCAACACGACCCTCAGCCGCGCGGGGCTGCGCAGCCCGCAGCGCGAAGAGGCCGGCGGCCTGAGCGGCCGCCCGCTCGCCGCGCGCAGCACGCAGCTCATCGCCGCCATCGCGCGCCTGGCGCCGGGGCTGCCCATCATCGGCGTGGGCGGCGTGGCCACCGCCGCCGACGTACAGGCTAAACTGGACGCCGGGGCCAGCCTGGTGCAGCTTTATACCGGGCTGGTTTACGGGGGGCCGCGCTTGCCGGGAAGCATTTTGCGCGGGCTGCGGCCGTAACCAACGCTTACACCATGCCCGGCAAGCGACTACTATGCGCATGATACGCAAGGCGGCGAGGTTGGGTATAATGGGAGTAGCGAGTGGCGAGTGATGAGTGAAGAGTGATGAGCGGGATGAAACGAGTTGAAGCTGTGGTTTACGGCCGTGTGCAGGGCGTGAGTTTTCGTTACTACACGCAGCGCGAGGCCGGGCGGCTGCGCCTGACGGGCTGGGTGCGCAATCGGCGGGACGGCACCGTGGAAACCCTCGCGGAAGGGCCGGAAGAGGCGCTGCAAGCCTTCGTCAAATTCCTCCACCGCGGTTCGCCCAGCGCCCGCGTCGATCGCGTGGCGCTTAGCTGGGGCGACGCCACGAGTGAGTTTAATCAGTTTAGCGTGCGTGCAGCATGAGCAGTGAAATCGACATCCACAGCATCCACAGCCGCGAACGGCTGGCCTGGGCCGTTTTCCTGGTCAGCTTTGGCCTTTGCCTCATCATTGGCGTGAGCACGCCCATCGTAGTGAACGCCTTCCTCCAAAACGCAACCGATCCACTCGTCGCTACGGTGCAGGCTAACCGGGGCACTGTCGGCATCACCGCCCCCAGCGGCGCGCGCAGCGCCGTCCTGGCCGGCGACGCCGGTGAGGTTGTGCAGCCGGGAGTCACTATCTTAACCGACGCCACGGCCAGCGCGCTGCTGCTGATTGGGACGCAGACCAGCGAGGAAACATTACTGGCGCGCGTGCGCATTGATAACAACACGCTGATGGAACTGCGCACGGCCGCACAGCCGCGTTTTGCCTGGAGTGACGCCGCGCAGGAAATCTGGCTGGATTTGGACAACGGCCGTTTACGTCTCACCCTCCTCGACAACCTGACCCGCCCCGTGCGCCTCTTGATCACCACTCCCCAGGGCACGGTCACTATCCGTGAACCGGGACAATATTCGCTGGAAGTCGACAACCTGGAAACCCAGGTCACAGTCCAATCCGGCAGCGCTGCGCTTGAGGCGCAGGCGCAAACGCTGATCCTCCTGCCGCGCCAGCGCGCGACCATCGTCAACGAGCACTCCCCCAGCGGCCCGCTTACGCCGGAGCGCAACCTGATTCAAAACGGCAACTTCAACAATCTTTTTACCAACTGGTCTGAGTTTACCTGGAAAGTAGAACTGGCCGACCAACCCACGGGTCGCACGACGATCGAAGGCGTCGGCGGCGAGTCAATTCTACGCTTTGCGCGCGGCGGTATGGGCCACGCCGACGTGCGCGTGCGCCAATCGATCAACCACACCGTGTCCGGTTACACTTCGCTGCGCGTGCTGCTCAGCTTCCGCATCGTCGACCAGAGCCTGGGCGTGTGCGGCATTCAGGGCAGCGAATGCCCTCTCTTCATCCGCATCAACTACGTGGACGAGAACGGCGTCAACCAGATCTGGCAGCACGGCTTTTACGCTGTCGGCGAGATAGATGACAACACGACGCCGGATGCCTGTATCTCTTGCGCTGTCGTCCAAAGCAGGCACGAGAAGGCGCCGCTAGGACAGGACTATTTTTACGAAGTCAATCTATTCGAGGAGTTAGCCCGGCAGGGCACGCCGCCGCCGCGCCAGATCGAAAGCATCTCGCTGGTCGCCTCCGGCCACAGCTTTGTGACCGAAATTCTCGAAGTCGCGCTCATGGCGGAAGAGTAACGGCCGCAATGCGCGCGTCAGGGAGTCCAGGCGCGCAGCCAGGCTTCTAAATCGGCGGGGTTGTTGGCGACCACGGCCGTAAACAACGCGCCCGGATAATGCTGTTGAAACCAGTTGACGGTCAGCACTTCCGGCCAGTGGTGCGGGTTGACGGCGATGACGTGGCGCCGGTCAAAATCGCCCATGCCCGCGTCGTCCGCCGAGAAGCCGACGGTGTAACGGCCGTGAAAGCTCCCCCGCGCCGCCGCCAGAAACCAGCCTTCGTCGGCCGTGGGCGGCAACAGCACGTAGACCCGCCGGTAAGTCGTGCGCAGCGGGCTGCGCGGCGCAAGCTGCACCTCGCGCGCCACGCGCACCAGCCGCAGCGCCAGCAAACGCGCCCCCGCATCCCCCACAAACCGCAGATCGTACAGCCCGGCCGCGGACGGCGTCAGGCTGTAGCGCCACAGCGTGCGGTCGCCATCGCGCGTCACGCCGCCCGGCGTCACGGCGACCTCCGCCAGCTCCGCGTCGCGCGCTTGCAGGCTCACGTGGGCGTGCGCGCGCGCCGCCGAAACCTGCACCTGCAAGAGATCGCCGGGCTGCGGCTGCTCCGGCTCCAGGCGCATGTGGGTGTCGCCCACGCCGACAATGTTGACGGCGCGCTTGTGCCGGCCGATGGGGCGCAGGAAGGCGTTGCGCCAGAAGACGGCCTGCTGCCGTTTGGGCAGGTTGGGGGCCGATTTGAGAAAAACGGTGATGATGTTGGCCTGGGCGACGGCCGTTACGCGCAACGTCTGCCAATGGCTGAGAGGCTGGGCCGGCGCGCTCCACACAATCAGCGGGCTTTCCGGGTCCAGGCCTCCCGTGGGGTCGACGCCGACCTGCAGGTTCACGTCGCCGGCTTCAAGCTGGCTGGCGGGAGTGGGGTCTTCGCTGGACCAGGCCTGGCCTTCGGCCGTCAACTCATAGGAATTGCCCTCGGCCGAGGGGACCTGCTGCCACAGCCCGGCCGTGTGCGTGGCCCAGGGAGTGCTAAGCTGCTGCACCGCCTGACCGTCCAGGGTCGCGGGGACATAAACCGGCTGGCGCCCTTTCCAGTTGGGCGCGTCCGCGGCCGGGGGGAGCCACCAGGGGGCCCAGGCAACGGCCGTCGTTAGCTGCCCATTCCCGCGAAACGGCGCAAACGGGCCGGCCAGCGCGCCGTTCAGCAAATGCTCGCGCGTCGTGGTCATCCCGTGCTAATCAAATCCCAGGCCGCGCTCTTTGAGCGATACGTAACGCTGGCGGCCGATGATGATGTGGTCGAGCACGTCCACGTCCAGCAGCTTGCCGGCCTGCACCAGTTGGCGCGTCACGTTCACGTCCTCGGGCGACGGGGAAGGATCGCCGGAGGGATGGTTGTGCACGACGATGATGGCGGCGGCGTTTTGGCGGATGGCGTCGCGAAACATCTCGCCGACGCGCACCATGGAGGTGTTGAGGCTGCCGACGTACAGGCTGGGCATGCTCAACACGCGGTTGCGCGTGTCGAGCAAAATCAGGCGCAGGTGCTCCTGCTCCAGGTACATCATCTCCGACATCAGCAGGTTGGCCGCGTCGCCGGGCGAGCTGACGCGCGGCCGCTCTTCCGGCGCGGCCGTAAGCAGCCGCCGCCCCAGCTCCAGCGCCGCCTTGATCTGCACCGCTTTGGCCTCACCGACGCCCTTGACGGTCGTCAGCTCGGGCACCGTCGCGCGGGCCAGGCCGGGCAGGCTGCCGAACTGGCCCAGCAGCCGCTCCGCCAGGCGCACAACGCTTTCGCCCCGGTTGCCAATGCGCAGGATGATTGCCAGAAGTTCGGCCGTGGAGACGCCCATGGCGCCAACCATTTGCAAACGCTCGCGCGGGCGCTCCGCCTCGGCGATGTCCCGAATCATCGGGGTGTATTCGACTTTTTCACTTCCCATATGCGGTTGGAGCGGGATTGGCGGCCTGGCGCGGCCGCCAATCCCCAGCAGGCAGCGAGGCTACTGGTCCGCGCTCTTAATCAGCACCACAAACTCATCCCACTCTTCCGCGGAAAAGTGGAGCGTCAGGCCACCCAGCTCAATGTGGTACAACAAGCCGTCATCATCGTCTTCACTGCGCCACACGCCAAAGTTTTCGGTTTCGGCAATGACGTCGGGATCAAAATCGTTATCGAACATACTATCTCCTTTCTTGAGCGCGCTCCATGCGCGCCGCATAGTGGTCGCTATTGTATGCGCGATCGCGACAGCGTGCACGCGCGCGCCAAATGTGGATTGCGGAACGGCGGTGGAGACGGCGAAAAAGCGCTGCGTGGGGTTTGGGATGGAAAAAACGGCCGTTCTCCCTCGAAAATAGGGCACGGATTACACAGGTGAACGCGGTTTATTTTCACTCAACGATTACGCGAACATAACCTTGAACGCCAGTCGCCGCCCTTTGCCTTGCTGAAAGGCCAGCGCAAACCAAAGGCGAGTCAGGTTGTCCACCAGCTCCACCTGCTCTTCGCCGCCCAGGTAAACCGGGCGCAGGCCAATCTCAGTGATGAGTTGGGCAACGGCCGTTCGCCCCGCCTCGGCATCACCACAGTAAAACAGGTCTACCTGCTCACCGTTAATCACCGGCTCAGCGAAATTTTCCCAACCAAGGGTGGAAAAGGCGCGGAAGAGCGGGCTGTCAGGCGCTGCCTGCCGCAGCAGGGCCAGGCTGTTCATGGGCTGCTGCCCCACGTTGTTGGCGGCGTCAAGCAGGATTTTGCCGTTGAGGGCGTCGCCCAATTGGACAATTGTCTCCGCCATTGCCCGGCCAGGGATGGCGAAGAGGACGGCGTCGGCGTGCGTAATGGAGGTGGAGATGGAAACGGCCGTTGCCCCATGTCCTACCTCCGCCAGTAGCGCCTGCACCTTTGCCGCCTCCGGCTCGCGCGCGCCAAAAACTACCGTATGACCCGCCGCCGCCCACTTGCGGCCCAGCGTTCCCCCGATATTGCCCGTGCCCAAAATCGCAATTTTCATCGTTTTCTCCTTTAGGTAGAGGCGACCGTTCAACCTGTCGTGTGAAGGCAACAAAAGGCGCGGGGTCGGCCGTTTTGCAGCCGACCCCGCGTCTCGAATTTGGTGTAACCGCTTCAGCAATCAAACGGCTTAAGCCGCTATGACGCACCGGTGGCTTATGCCCCGGCCTTCAAGAAGTTGCGCAGCACCGTATGCAAGATGCCGCCGTTGCGATAGTAATCCACCTCAACCGGCGTATCGATGCGGCAAAGCGTCTCGAAGGTAATCGTCGTCCCGTCCGCCTTTTGCGCCTGCACCGTAATCGCCTGGCCCGGCTTTAGGTCGTCGGTCAGATTGAGCGTGCTCAACGCCTCGCCGCCGTCCAGCCCCAGCGTCTTGGGCGTGTCGCCCGGCTTGAACTGCAGCGGCAGGACGCCCATGCCGATCAGGTTGCTGCGGTGGATGCGCTCGTAGCTCTCCGCAATCACCAGCCGCACCCCTAGCAGCATCACGCCCTTGGCCGCCCAGTCGCGTGAGCTGCCCATGCCATAATCCTTACCCGCCAGCACCGCCAGCGGCGTCTGGTCCGCCTTGTATTTGAGGGACGCGTCGTAGATCGTCATCACCTCGCCGGTGGGCAGGTAGGTGGTCCAGCCCCCTTCCGTGCCCGGCGCCATCTGGTTGCGCAGGCGAATGTTGGCGAAGGTCCCGCGCGTCATCACGCGGTCGTTGCCGCGCCGCGAGCCATAGGTGTTAAAGTCAAGCAGCGGCACGCCGTTTTCGCGCAGGTAGACGGCCGCCGGACTGTCGGCCGCAATCGAACCGGCCGGCGAGATGTGGTCGGTCGTCACCGAGTCACCTACCTTCACCAGCACGCGCGCGCCGGTAATGTTTGTAATCGGCGTCACTTCCGGCGTCAGCTCCGTAAAGAAGGGCGGCTCCTGGATGTAGGTCGATTCCGCATCCCAGACGTAGAGGTCGCCCCCGCCCACGGGGATCTCGTTCCAGGTTTCGTTGCCGTCCCACACGTTGCTGTACTGCTCCACAAACATCTCTGGGGTCAGAAAATCGTGCACGGCTTGCCGGATCTCCGCGTTGGTGGGCCAGATGTCGCGCAAATAGACGGGCTGACCATGGGACCCCGTCCCCAACGGATCGTTGAACAGATCAACGTCCGTTGTGCCCGCCAGGGCGTAAGCAACCACCAGCGGCGGCGAGGCCAGATAGTTGGTTTTGGTCTCCGGGTGCACGCGCCCCTCAAAGTTGCGGTTACCGCTCAGCACCGAGGAAACGACCAGGTCGCCGGCGTGAATGGCCTGGCTGACCTCTTCCGGCAGCGGGCCAGAGTTGCCGATGCAGGTGGTACAGCCAAAGCCGACGATGTGGAAGCCAAGCCGCTCCAGGTAAGGCAGCAGGCCGGACTTGTTGAGATAATCTTCCACCACGCGCGAGCCGGGGGCTAGGCTGGTTTTCACGTAGGGCGGCACGTTCAGGCCGGCCTCAACCGCTTTCCTGGCCAGCAGCCCGGCGGCCAGCATGACGCTGGGGTTGGAGGTGTTGGTGCAGCTTGTGATGGCGGCAATCACGACCGCCCCGTGGCCGATTTCGGTCTGGTGGCCGTTGGAGACAACGGCCGTGCGCCCCAAATCCGCCTCTTTCAGTCCTAGCCCCTGCGGTCCCGTCGGCGCCAGCAGCGCTTTGCGGTAGGCCGTCTTCAGGTCCGCTACCTTCACGCGATCTTGCGGCCGTTTGGGACCGGCCAGGCTCGGCTCTATCGTGCCCAGGTCCAGCGCCAGCGTCTCGGTATAAACCGGATCCGGCATGTCGTCCGTGCGGAACAGGCCCTGCGCACGGGCATATTTCTCCACCAGGTCTACCAGTTCCGCCGGGCGGCCGGTGCTGCGCATATAGTTCAGCGTCTCGGCATCCACCGGGAAGAAGCCCACCGTCGCGCCGTATTCAGGGCACATATTCGCAATCGTCGCGCGGTCGGCGAGCGTCATGTTGCTCAACCCGGGTCCATAAAACTCCACAAACTTGCCCACCACGCCCTTCTGGCGCAGCATCTGCGTCACTACCAGCACCAGGTCGGTCGCCGTCGCCCCTTCGGGCAAGCTGCCGGTCAGCTTAACGCCCACCACTTCCGGCGTCAGCATGTAGATCGGCTGGCCCAACATCACCGCCTCGGCCTCAATGCCGCCCACGCCCCAGCCGACGATACCTAACCCGTTAATCATCGTGGTGTGCGAGTCCGTGCCGACCAGGCTGTCCGGGAAGGCCACGACGCCGTCCCCTTCCGGCTGCGTCATCACCACCTGACCCAGATATTCCAGGTTGACCTGGTGCACGATGCCGGTCGCCGGCGGCACCACGCGGAAATTCTCAAACGCCTCTTTGCCCCACTTGAGAAACTCATACCGCTCCCGATTACGCTCAAACTCACGCTCGGCGTTGAACATCAGCGCGAACTTTGATCCAAAGCGGTCCACCTGCACCGAGTGATCGATCACCAGGTCGACCGGCGCCTGCGGATTGATTTTCTTGGGGTCGCCGCCCAGGCGCGCCATGGCCGAACGCAGCGCAGCCAGGTCGACTACCGCCGGCACGCCGGTGAAGTCCTGCAAAATGACCCGGCTGGGCTTAAACGGCAGCTCGTCCCTGGCGGGCTGCGCCGGATTCCAGGCGGCCAGCTTCTCAACGTCCGCAGGGCTCACCGCATAGCCATCACAGGTGCGCAGCAGCGCTTCCAGCAGCACCTTAATGGAAAAAGGCAACCGGGCCACGTCGCCCAGGTGCGCCAGCTTGTCCAACTGATAGTAATAATAATCAGTACCGGGCAGCTTTGCGCGCGCGCCAAAATGATCCAATATCATGCTCATCTTTCACCTCTTGTAGACTTAGCTTAGTTGGCCGCCGGTTCAAGCAGCCAGGTAATGACTCCCAGAGGTTGACCAGTGGGAAAATTATTATGCGGCGCAATTATACCTCAATTCAGCTAACCCAACGCCTCGTACTGCTCAAAAATGCGCCGGTAAGCAGGCGACTGCGCCATCATGGTCTCGTGATCGCCCATGGCTTCCAGGCGACCCTTGCGCAAGACCAGCACCAGATCGGCCCAGCGAATCTGCGATAGACGATGGGTGATTAAAATTGTGGTGCGATCGGCGGCGGCCTCTTCAATGGCGCGCTGAATCTGATCTTCCGTGGCGCTGTCCACCGCGCTGGTTGAATCATCCAGCACCAAAATCTGGGGCTGCGTCAAAAAGGCGCGCGCCAGGGCCAGGCGCTGGCGCTGCCCACCGGAAAGCGTCACGCCGCGTTCGCCGACGACCGTATCATACCCATCACGAAAGTTCAAGATGAAGTCGTGCGCCTGCGCCGCCCTGGCCGCCGCCTCAATCATGGGGCGCGTGGCGCCAGGGCAGCCAAAACCGATATTTTCGGCGATGCTGCGCGAAAAGAGAAAAACGTCCTGCTCAATGATGGAAATTTGGCGGCGCAGCGCGGCCAGGTTCCACGCGCGCACGTCGATGCCGTCAATCAAGACCCGTCCCTGATTGTTTTGACCTTCAACGTCGTAGGTGCGGTTGATGAGCTTGGCCAGGGTGCTCTTGCCGGAACCGGTCTGGCCGACAACCGCGACCGTTTGGCCGGGTTGGACCTCAAAGCTGATATTTTGCAGCACGTGCGCGCCATCCACGTAGCCAAAGGTGACGTTTTCAAAGCGGATGCTGCCCTCGATTTTTTGCCGGTAGCCAGCCGCGTTTTCGTCCAGCTCCGTGCGCGTTTTGATGAGTTCCAGGATGCGGCGCGCGCCGGCCAGCCCCAGCGAAAGGCGCGAATAGGCCAGCAGAGAAATAAAGGTAGGAAAGCCAAAAAGCGACAGCAGTCCCATGTAGGCCACCACGTCGCCCACGGCCAGCCGCCCGGCCTGGAAGAGAATGAGCGCGTGCGCAAAGCCGATGGCCTGCGTGACGCCCAGGAGCAAAAGGGGCAAAAAGCGGGCCTCTACGCGACCCTGCTCCACGGCCGCTTCGCGGTATTCGCGCGCGTTGGCGCGGAAACGGCCGATTTCCTGCGCCTCCTGCGCCGACGCCTTGACCATCTCAATGCCGTCGATGGCCTCGGCCAGGCGGCTGTTGAGCGAGCCAAAGGCCAGGCGGACGCGGTCGGCAATGGCGCGCAGCACGTTCATGTAGCGCACCAGCGCCAGCACGTAGGTGACGATGAAAAAGAGCGGCGCCAGCAGAAGCTGCCAGTCGTAGCGCGGCGCCAGCAGCGCGGGCATGAGCATAAAGTTCGCCGACCCGACCACCAGGTTGATGCCGGGGTTCATCAACAGGTTGACTTCGCGCACATCGTTGGTTGCGCGCGCCATCGTGTCGCCGACAGGCTGCAAATCGTGAAAGGTCATGGATTTGCCCAGGAGGCTGACGTACAGCTCCTGGCGCATGTCGCGCTCCAGCCGCTCGCCGATGACGGCGCTGGAGAAGTTACGGCCGAGCTGCAACACCGCGCGCACCGCCTGGCTGCCGATAATCCCCAGCGCCGTCACCCCAATCAGGCGCAAGTCTGCGGGGGTTTGCAGGGCGGCGTCAAAGGCCAGACCAATCAGCACGGGCACGGCCGCCGCCAGGGCGGCGTTGCCAAACGCGCCGATAAACATGAAGACCAGGAGCAGCTTGTGGTGCGCAAGATGGGAAACGACCCAGCGGCGGGTAGTACTTTGGTCCGTGAGCAGGTCAGTATTTACTACAAATTCACTCAAAATTTCAACTCTTTAGGCTACGATGTGGTCGGAAGTTGTACGTCACATGGTAACTAATGCAAATCGTCGTTTACAGCGTCCTCTGGATAATTGATATCAAAATCAGGTAGTATAACAAGATGACAGGCAGAAGTATCGACCTATCGTTTTTAGGCAACTATTATCGCATCAATGCGTTCAATGGGCGACCATTTTTCATGCATCGGTCAAGCAGTCAAAGCAGCCCAATGAAGCGAATCCTCATTGTCGGCTCCAGCGGTTCGGGTAAGTCTACCCTGGCCCGGCAGCTTAGCGCAGAGCTAGAAATCCCCGTCATTCACCTGGATAAATATTTTTGGCACGCCGGATGGGTGGGTACCCCGTTTCAGACGTGGCAGCAGCAAGTGCAATCTTTTGTCGCGCAGGACGCGTGGATTCTGGACGGCAACTATCGCAGCACGCTCGACATGCGCATCAAGGCGGCCGACACGATCATTTTCCTGGACCTGCCGCCCTGGTTGTGCACCCTGCGCGCCATCAAGCGGCGCATCCAATATCGCAACCGCTCCCGTCCGGATATGGCCGAGGGTTGTTTTGAACGCATTATTGACCGCGACTTTCCACGCTTTTTGACCCGCATCTGGGCTTACCCCACCCGCGCCCGGCCCGCAATTGTGCAGCGGCTACACGCCGTCAGCCATAACAAACGCATCGTTTGGCTGCAGTCCGCGCGCGAGGTTGACCAGTTTCTCGCAGATCCGCACGGCTACCGCCTGGGAGCCGTAGACAAAACGAGCAAATTATCCGAGTGCCAGATCTAAGCGCGCGCGCCGTTGGGGAAATAAAAAGCCGCGGGGAATCTGCTACCCGCGGCTTTTTGTTGCGGATGGTTGAGGATTAGATAACCGGTCCCCGCGCCAGGCGCACGGCCGCCACCAGGCGCGCCAGGCCGTTACGGTTTTGCCAGTAGATGACCAGATCGCGCGCCTTGGCGTCTTTGCCCTGGCCGGGCAGCCGGTCAAAATCAACATCTAAATCAAAGCAGAGCGTACGCAACTCTTCCAGATTGAAGTGATCCACGAGGGCCTGGCGCAGCGCCGCGGGGTCCATTTTAGGCGCTTCCGTCACGGGCGCGAACTCGGCGGAGGGGGTCGCCGTCTGGCGCTGCAGCCAGGCGGCAAACAGGGCGCCGTTCACGGCCGTTACCCCACCGTTTTGGGTGATAAGCCCGTAAGCGCTCAACCGGCGGAGCGCTTCCTGCGCCTCGAACGAAGCCCGCGAGAGGTCGCCCGGATCGGCCGTTACGCCCGCTACGCGCATGAGCACGTCCCACTCCAGCGGATTAAGATGCCGCCGCCACTGCGCAAAGTAGGGCGCCAACACGCTCACGAGCTGGCTTTCCATTTCCGCCGCGTCCGGCAAGGCGGTAGTCCGCTTTTTTTCTTCCAGCCAGCGCGCGGCGGTCGCCTGCAAGAAAAAGGGCAGGGACCCGGCCAGGCGCCAGATGGCCATTACTTCCTCGTCATGGAGCGGTATGCCGGCGCGCGCGGCAGGCGTGCGAATGAGGGCTTCGGCGTCGGCCGTGTCAAATCCGGCCAGGTAGAACGGCGTGGGGTAGAAAATATTGTAGAAGGGCGAGGTGGGAGGCAGCCCCAGGGTCGTACCCAACCGGTATAGGTCCCAAAAGGAGGCCGTGACGCAGGCCAACTCGTACTCCAGCCCGCCGCACAGGGCGCGTAGCTCAACCAGAAAGCTCTGGTCAAACTCCCCGGCCTGAAGCTGGTCGAACTCGTCCAGCAGGAGAACAAAGCGCTTTTCGGGATAGCGGCTGAGCAGCGCTTCCACGTCATACATGCCGGCCTTGGGGGACGCCGCGCCGTTACGGCCGTTGCTCACCTGCACGCCCAAAGCGGCCTGCAGCCGGTTCAGCAGACGCTGATAAAATTCGGCCGGCGACCTGATGAACGACATGTCCAGATAGATCAGGACGTAACGGTCCGGCTTCGCGATGTGGCGCGCCAGGACGGCCGGGTTGGCTACGTAGTGGAGAAAAGAGGTTTTGCCGGCGCGCCGCAGACCCAAGACGCTTGCTGATTGGGTTTGCTGACCGGCGACGATTTCGAAAAAGCGGGTGACTTGACTGAAACGGCCGTAAAAATCCGCTGGGTTCTTGATGGGATGTCCGACAACGTAGTACATGGTCTTCACCACTGCCTACAACAACGACCCCAGCGGGCGCTTTTGCGCCACCCAGCGCCGCAGCAGATCAAACGCGACCGAATAGGCGTAATCTCTGCTGACCAAGGTGGGTTGCCAGGAACCGGGACGCGGCAGGCGTGTTTGAATCTGGCGTTCAACAGGCTGGCGCGTTACCAGGCGACGCGACTCGAGCTGTTTGAGCGCTTGTTGTAAATGCTCTTCGGTAAACGGCGCGTCGCGCAGGCGCGCCATAATTTCTGCGCGCGCGATATTTTCCTCGCCGATTTCCTGCGTGCCCGACAAAGCCGCCAGCACAAGCTGCTGCTCGCGCGTGCTCTCGTTCCATAAATGCTGCAGATGGCTGTCATCTTCCAGGATGGTACGGCCGATCGTCTCGCGCACGTCGGCGGTAGTTAGCACCTTGCTCATACGGCCGTCCAGGTTCGTGGCGCTGATGAGGCGATGGCAAATCAACTGCGTGAAGTAGGGATGGCCGCGCGTGGCCAGCCAGAGCTGGTCCACGGCCGGGTCATCGTACTGAATCATCGGCAAAACCGGCTCGCGGATCAGCTTCTCGGTCTCATTGCGGCTCAAAGCGGTAATTTCACGGCTGATGCCCACGTGAAAGATAATGCTCCAGTAGTCCTCAACCAGTTGGTTCGTGCCGGCCAGGATAAAGGTGAGACGCGGGCGGTGCTGCATCAGCGAGCGCAGGTAGAGTAAAATGTCGTGGTTCAGAAGCCCCTGCTCAATGCTCGCCTGCAGCTGCTCCAGCTCATCCATAATCAGCACGAGCAGGCCGCTGGGCGGCAGAGCGGTTTCCACCTCGTCTAGAAAATTATCGAACTCGTTGTAGCTACGGCCGTTGAGCGACCAGGCGCGCTCCGAAGGCAGCGCAATTCCGCGCTTCTGCAGATGGCGCGTGATTTGATGGCTCAACTGCTCGAAAAATTCGCGCGTGTCGCAGCTCGCCAACCGCTGCAGGTCAACGAAAACCGGATAAATCGGGTGGCCGGGATATTCGCGAATGGTGCGTCCCCGGCTGCCGCCCACAAGCTGATAAAGGGTCGAGGTCTTACCCATGCGGCGCTGGCCGTACAAAATGAGGGTGTGGGGCTGGGTTTTGCCCACCAGGTTCTCTTCAATCCAGGTAAAAACGTCCTCACGACCCACGTAGAGGGACTCAGAAGCGGCCGTGAGCGGCTTGCCCACCACGTAGGGATTATCAATGTGGAACAGCGACCCCACTTGCGAATCAAAGCGCACCTGGCTGTCCAGCAACTGGCGGTACTCGTTGCCGCGCACGTCGTAATAGGTCGCGCGAATGGTAATCTTGGCCTCGCGCTCCTTGGGCTGCAGCCAGATTGCGAGCGGGAACTCCTGCCCGGCTTCCAACGCGTCAATCTGCAACGACGTTGACTCCTGGCCCACCTCATAAGCCGGCGACGGCAGCACCTCCAGGTAGACGTTCTCCACCAGGTTGGCGAAGCGGGGGTTGATCAGGCGCCCCGTCAACTGCGCCCGGCCGCGGCTCACGATTACCTG
>Ga0114946_10001496_pt1 | contig 16144 bp, 16 predicted proteins | sample WalLakDeSediment_FD_88676 | JGI IMG/M metagenome (GOLD analysis project Ga0114946, IMG submission 88676) | Lake sediment microbial communities from Walker lake, Nevada to study Microbial Dark Matter (Phase II) - Walker Lake 11/02/13 Deep Sediment | ecosystem: Environmental > Aquatic >... | reverse complement strand
CGAGCACCTGCACCTGTCCTACCGCCGCCGACGCCTGCAGCGAGGGCATATCGTCAGGCCTGGAGTGCATGCCGAGAGCCTGGATCCCCGCCGCGATCGCGCCTGACGTCACCAGGACCACCTGGACACCCTGCTCACGCAGATCGGAGACCTGCTCGAGCAGCCCATCGGCATACTCCCGGTCCACACCCTCGCCCTCGGGCGCAAGCGTGGAACTGCCCACTTTGATGACCACTCTGCGGATGGCGTTCATCTGGGCGCCCCTCTACCCGTCTTCCGGTTCATCCTCTACGAACGCTACCTCCGGATCGGCGGCAAGCGCGCCGGAGAACTCGAAGGTAGCGCCCGCAATGGTGATCTCGTCACCGTCAACTGCGCCCGCCTCAGCGAGTCCCTTCTCGACACCGGCCTTCACCAGGCGTTTCTGGAGGTACGCGACCGCCTCCTCGTTGCCGATCTCAGTCATGATCACCATGCGCTCTACAGCGTCTCCTCTGACCCGGAAGCTGTTTGCGCCCGTTCTCGTCACCTGGAAGCTGCGGTCGCCGACGGGGGTGGGCGTGTACACGCGTTCCACAGCCTCCGCCTGCGCAACTTCCTGCCGGAGCCGGTGTACCTGTTCACCCACCGCAAGCAGGAGGCTGTCGAGACCATGGCCTGTCACGGCCGAGACCTCGAAGTACGGAACCTCTTGTTCCGCAGCATAGGCCGCTACGGCGACGGAAGCCTTGGCCGCATCCTCGACATCGCACTTGTTGCCCACGAGGATGCGCGGGCGCTCTGCAAGCTCCGCCGCGTGTAGAGCAAGCTCGCGATCGATCACCTCGATGTCCGCGACCGGGTCACGCCCCTCCCAACCGCCGGAGAGATCGACGACGTGCAGTATGAGGGCGGTGCGCTCGATGTGGCGCAGGAAAGCATGTCCGAGCCCGACGCCCTCGTGTGCGCCTTCGATGAGACCGGGAACGTCGGCAAGCACGAAGGAGTTCTCCCCCGCCTTGGCGACGCCGAGGTTCGGAACGATCGTGGTGAACGGGTAGTCGCCGATCTTGGGACGCGCGGCGCTCATCCGTGCGATGAGCGAGGACTTTCCCACGTTGGGCATCCCAACTAGTGCCGCATCGGCCATCAGCTTCATCTCGAGGGTGATCCACCGCGCCTCGACGGGCTCGCCGAGTTCCGAGAACGCGGGCGCACGCCGCGTGGGAGTCACGAAGTGTATGTTGCCTCTGCCGCCGCGCCCGCCGCGGGCCACCACGAGTCGCTGACCATGATGCGTGAGGTCCGCGAGCAACTCGGTGCTCTCCTCATCGCGCACGATCGTGCCGAGTGGCACTTTGAGTATCAGGTCCTCACCTGAGGCGCCATGGCGGATGGCGCCCTTACCGTGAATGCCGCGCGTAGCCTTGAAGTGACGCCTGTAGTGAAATGCAAGCAGGCTGGAGACGGTGGCGTCGGCCTCAAGGACCACGTCACCCCCACGACCGCCATCGCCGCCGTCAGGTCCGCCCTTGGGCACGTAGGCCTCACGGCGAAAGGACGTGCAGCCCCCTCCGCCGTCACCGGCCTTCACGGATATCTTGGCTTGATCAACGAACATTCATGGTCCTCAGTGTCGAAGCGCTCTCGCGCGTTTCAGATGATACGGGACGAGCCCCCTGCTCGCGAGGGAGCGGGGGGCTCGTGTGCGCTGTTCGCATCGCTCGGCGCGGGCTGTCTCGGTGCTGTCTAGCCCTCGAACGGTCGTACGTGAACGCGGCGCTTCAGACCCTTGGTGAACTCGACGACCCCGTCGATCTTGGCGAAGAGCGTGTCGTCGCCGCCACGGCCGACGTTGTCGCCCGGGTGGAAGTGCGTGCCACGCTGCCGCACGAGAATCGAGCCAGACGAGACTTCCTCGCCGCCGAAACGCTTGACGCCGAGGCGCTTGGCCTTGGAGTCGCGCCCGTTCTTCGTGGAGCCGAGGCCTTTCTTATGAGCCATCTCTACCTACCTGCTTTCGTGCATCCGTCCGCGGACGTGCGCCGGGACGCTCTCCGATACTGCTAGCCCTCGTACTTCTTGGCGTGAACGCCGCAGTACTTCGAGCCTTCCTTGGCCCTGTTGCCGCAGCGATCTCCATCGCTCTTGACCGCTTCGCACTGCCCGGCGGCGGCCACGACTACAGCGACAGCATCCTCGACCACGGGCGCTTTGGCCTCGGTCTTGGGCGCAGGCGTCTCGGCCTTGGCAGCCTTCTTGGGAGCCGGCTTGCCGCTGCCTACCGCGACATCCGTCACGCGTACCCGCGTCTGCTCCTGCCGGTGGCCCTTGAGGCGCTTGTAGCCCTTACGCTTCTTGAACTTGAACACGACCTGCTTCTCGCCCCGGAAGTGCTCCAGGATCTCAGCGGTCACGGTTGCGGTGGCAAGCGCATCGGAGTCGACGACGATATCATCGCCATCGGCCACGAACAGGACGTCGAAGGTCACGGTCTCTCCGACCTCGGCTGCAAGACGCTCTACAACCGCCTCTGTGCCCTTCTCGACCTTGAGTTGCTTACCGCCGGTTGAAACCACAGCGTACATCTGTTGAACCTCTCACTCGCCTTCATGCGCGAAGGGATATGCTATCAGAGGGTACTAGCAGCGTCAACGACGCCTCAGAGTGTCGAGACTCCGCTTGATGAACCCGGTCTTCCCCTCTATCAGGACTCTCACCTCGAGCGGCTCGCATTCGGCGTCCGGCACGACGGATACCTGCTTCCGGGTCTCGGATCTCAGGCCTGGGATGATGTTCACCCCGGGCGCCATGAGCAGCTCATACGTCTCCGGATGGACCCCGAACAGGAACGCCGAGGAGCTTGAGTTGGCCAGCAGTTCCCTCAGGCGTCGCTCCACAGAGATGCGGCGGGTGACCGCCGAGAGGATCCGTCCCTGGCCGTTGCAGCGCGGGCAAACCTCCGTCATCGTCCCGAACAGCCCGTCGGTCACGTTCTTGCGCGTCATCTCGACGAGTCCCAACCTCGACATCTCCAGAACGCGGGTCTTGGTCCGGTCACGCTCTAGCGCACCGCCGAGGCGCTTCATCACAGCGGCACGATTCTCCGCCAGCTCCATGTCGATGAAGTCGATGACGATGATACCGCCGATGTCGCGCAAGCGCAGCTGACGCGCGACCTCGGCGGCTGCCTCGAGATTGATCTTGAGGATCGTGTCCTCCAGGTTCTTCCTGCCGACATACCGCCCACTATTCACATCGACTGCTGTGAGCGCCTCGGTACGGTCGATGGCGATGTGGCCGCCCGAGGGGAGCTCTACGACGCGGTGCATCGCCGACTCGATCACCGGCGCCAGCCCGTACGCATCGAAGAGCGCGATCCGCTCACGGAAGTGGCTCACGCGCTTCACGAGTTCAGGAGAGGTCTTCTTGAGGAAAGAGACGACCTTCACGTGTGCGGTCTTATCATCGATAGACAGACTCTTGAAGTCGGCGGAGAAGACATCACGCACAAGGCGCAGAGCGAGGTCCATCTCGGTGTAGACGACCTCTGGCGCGAGTGCCTCCTCGGCCTGGTGGCTCACACGCTTCCACAGGCGCAGCAGGAACTCGAGGTCCGCGAGTATCTCCTTCTCGGCAACGGCCTGAGCGACCGTCCGCACGATCGCGCCGACGCCGGGCGGGACGTTCTCCTCGATGATCGCATGAAGCCGGTCCCTGTCCTCATCGGGAAGCTTGCGCGACACGCCCACAGAGTCCGTGAACGGCATCAACACGACGAAGCGGCCCGGCAGGGTGATGTCGGTGCTGACACGCGCTCCTTTGGTCCCCATGGGGTCCTTCAGCACCTGGACCAACACGTGGTCACCGGGTTTGAGGAGCGACGCGATATCGCGACGTGATCCGGGTTCTGCGCGTACCGGAACGACGATCTCGTCGACGTAAAGAAAGGCATTCTTGTCCAGGCCGATGTCGACGAAGGCGGCCTGCATGCCGGGAAGGACGTCTTTGACCTTTCCAAGGTAGACGTTTCCCACAACCGAGCGCTTCGGCCTCTCGACATAGAGCTCGACCAGCTCACGGTCCTCAAGCAAAGCGACCCGTGTCTCATTCGAGTCGTGCGAGATCAGCATCTCGCGCTGTAGATCTGCCACCACGGTCTCCCGTCACAGGAGACGCCGCAGAACACCCTCCTCCTCGATCAGGATGTCTGTGCGCGTCACCGACATGACAGCGCCGCCACAGGGGATACGTGAGAGAGCCTCGTTCAGAAGCACATCCGGCCGCAGCGAGCCCTCCTGACCCATACGGGTGGTGACCTCGAGAATGACGGGCGGCCCGCACGACCTTACGCGGACCTCTTCCGGGAGGCTGCGCGCGAGATCGAAAACCTTGGTCTTGCCCTTGTGCTCCACCTCGAGACGTCCCTCACCGACCACGGTGACGAGCGCCTTCTCGATCAGCTCTGCGGTCACCCCCTCTCCCGCGACCGCAACCTCGTAGCGGGCGACCGTCGCAGCGGCCGTGAGCGACGGCTCCTTCTCGTGCACGTAGCGAGCTTCGATGACCCCGAGGTCGTGCGGCGTGGCGCCGCACAAGCGCTCGAACGCTTCGGCCGCAGACACGGGCTGCGTGAGCCATACGTCGAAGTACTCACGCTCGCCTCCGGTCCCTACCGGGAGCGCCGGCCCGAATGCAGCCTTCATGTGCGGGTTGAAGCCCTTCGTGACAGCATACGGCAAAGCCGCCCGACGTGACGAGCGCTCCAGCGCCCGCATCACTTCGAGATGGGACAGAAAGCGTGCTCGGCCTGCCTTCGCGTAGCAGACCCGCAAGCGGAACTCACCGGCCGCCACGCGATTCACCTCCCAGCATGATGTCGACACCGAGGGTCCCGCACGCGTCGCACCCGGTGCATCCGTCGAAACTGCAATCGGCAGTCGTCGTTCCGGCGATGGCACGGTCACGCTCGAGCCACAGGTAGCGGTCGGAGACACCCGAGGAGATGTGACCCCAGGGCAGCTGCTCGTCGCGTTCGTAGGTGTGCGAAGCGATAGCCTGGGCGTCAAGATCCGCAGCCGCAAACGCCTCGCGCCAGATGGACAGGTCGAACTGCTCGCTCCACGCGTCGAAGCGCGCACCGCCCCGCCACGCGCGCTCGATCGCCCCGGCAACCTCACGGCCGCCCCGAGCGATGACGCCTTCGAGGAAGGAGACCTCAGCGTCGTGCCACGAGAGGTCGACGCCCTTCCGGGGCATCGCCGAACGCAGGACCTCCTGCCTCCGGAGGATCTCGTCGAACGGCACCTGGCCCTCCCACTGGAAGGGCGTGTGCGCCTTGGGCACGAAGGTCGAGACCGACACGCCGATCCGCACCGAACCTCGGTCGGCGGCTGGAACGGCCTGGCGCGCAGCGCGCTGCACCCGGTGCACCAGGCCACCGATACCCGCGATGTCCTCGTCGGTCTCTGTCGGCAAGCCGATCATGAAGTAGAGCTTCACGCGATGCCATCCTGCGGAAAACGCGCGGGAAACCGTCTCGATGAGGTCTTCCTCGGTGACGTTCTTGTTGACGACGTCTCGCAACCGCTGCGTCCCTGCCTCAGGGGCGAAGGTGAGGCCTGACTTGCGCCCGCCCGAGGCCAAACGCGCCATCGAGACGCTGAACGCGTCGACCCGAAGGCTCGGAAGCGAGATCGTGATGCCGGTACCATCCAGTCGGCTGGACAGGCGCCGCAGCACCTCTTCGAGCTGGCTGTGGTCGGTGCTCGAGAGTGACGTGAGAGAGACCTCGTCGTAGCCGGTGCAGCGCAGCCCCTCCATGGCGTCCCGTACTATGTCGTCGGCCGTCCGCTCCCTCACGGGGCGGTAGACCATACCCGCCTGGCAGAAGCGGCATCCGCGCGTGCAGCCGCGCAGGACCTCGACGGTGAAGCGGTCATGCACGACGTCCATGTACGGAACGACCGGGCAGACGGGAGGGCGGTGGCCACCGAGGTCGTCGAGGACTCGCTTGGTCACCACCGGCGGTGCACTTCCGACGGGCTCGAGCACCCCGCCAGCGGAGTGCCGATAGAGTCCAGGAACGTAGACGCCCTGAATCCCCGCGAGACGCTCCAGAACCTCGCGTCTCGAGAGCCCGGCCCGCTTCGCATCCAGATGGGTCCCGGCTATCTCTGCGACGGCGTCCTCGCCCTCGCCGATAAGGATCGCATCGAAGAAGCGGGCGACCGGCTCGGGATTGTAGGCGCACGGCCCGCCTCCCACAACCAGCGGGTGGGTCTCGCCACGATCGGACGCGTAGAGCGGGATGCCCGCAAGGTCGAGAGCCTCGAGAACGTTCGTATACGTGAGCTCGTAGGGCAGCGTGATGCCGAACAGGTCGAACTCGGCGACCGGCGAGCAGGACTCCAGTGAGAAGAGCGGCACCCCGGCCGTGCGCATCTCTGCGGCCATATCCAACCACGGGAGGTACGCCCGCTCGGCACCAAGCCCCTCGGTCGAGTTCAGACGCTCGTAGAGGATCGCGAGGCCCTGATTCGCCTGGCCCACCTCGTAGGTATCCGGGTAGAGCAGCACCGACCGATGCTCGGCATCGGGTGTGTGGTGAGCGCCCCACTCAGTGTCGATGTAGCGAACCGGACGCTCGACGCGCGAGAGCAGCGCTTCAACGCGCGGCCAGAGCTCAGAGCTCACTGGGATCGTCGACCTCGAGGGATGCGCGCGCCTCGACGAGTTCGGCTGCGGTGTTCTTGAGCACGTGGCGATCTCGCCGGATGCGGTCGACAGCCGCGTCCCGCGCCAGCACCAGCTTGACGGTCATCTCAGAGAGTTCGAAGCCCTCCTCGAAGTACACGACAGCTGCCTTGCCCATCGCCATCGTGCCTCCGTAGCCGATCGCACCCTTGATGGCCCAGCCGAAGCCGGGGACCAGCACGAGCAGTTGGCGCGCGACCGCACGCAACGCGAAAGCGCCCCCGACCACCGCTGCAAGCTCTCTGACACGGTCGGTGCCGAGGCGCTCGCCGTATGCCGCGGCGATCTGCAGAAGCATCTTCGACTGGTTGAGCGTCATGAGCGGCATGTCGGCACCGGGGATGATCACGATCGTGCCGATAAGGGCGTTCTGTATCGCCGTAGCCTTGATAGCCTCATCTGCTACGGCCCTGCGCATGAATGCGAAGTTGTGCGCGAGCGCCAGCCGCTTCCCTGAGAGTCGCTCCACCAGCCAGGAGGCCGCTTCGGAATCGACCGCGCGCTCCGCATCGAGCGCCGCGACCGTGTCCGCGTACGGGTGAGCCGCTCGCGCCGCAACGTCCCTCAAGTCGACCGCAAGTCCCACCGCAAGCGCTGGTATCGCGCGGTCTCGGGCCTCGGCAAGCACGTCAGCGATCCCAGAACGCCCACTCCCGATCAGGGCGATAAGCACATCGCTGATGTCGCGGAGCGCGATATGCACGCCCGGCTCGGCGACCTCGATCTGCAGCCGTGCGTTCGACGTGTTGGGCTTGAAGCGGCCCCGGACGGTATCGATGAGCGTGTCGGGTGCATCCGGCTCGACGACGATCACGATACGCAGAGGCTCTTCCCGCTCGGCGTTGATCTTGGAGCTCGAGCGCAAGAGATCAGGAACGTTGATGGGAAGTGCCACGAGGTTCCCCTCCTTGAGACGGATGGTCCTAGACGCCGGAGCGTCTCGCCCATACGGACAAGAGCATACCCGTTCCGGCGAGGTTTAAGAGCATGAACGAAGAGCCGAAGCTGATGAAGGGCAGCGGGATGCCGGTGATCGGCATGAGCCCCATCGTCATACCCATGTTCTGGAGTATCTGGAACGTCCACATGCTGATGAGGCCCACGACGATCAGGGAGCCGAAGAGGTCGCGCGAGGATGTCGAGATCTCGAGCGCGACCATGAGCAGCGCCAGATACAGACCCAGAAGCATGATCGTGCCGGTGAAGCCGAGCTCCTCGCCGAGTACCGAGAAGATGAAGTCGGTATGACGCTCGGGCAGGAAATTCAGGTTGGACTGCGTGCCCTGACCAAGGCCCTTGCCGGTCAGTCCGCCTGAACCGATGGCGATCTTGGACTGCTCGAGATTGTATCCCGCTCCGCGAGGATCGCGATCTGGCTGGACGAAGACGAGCAGCCGGTCCTCCTGATACTGCTGGAGCAGTCCGAACCTGAAGACCGCGCCCGCCGCGATCACGCCGATGAGCGCGAAGACGAGGAACCACCTGAGCTTCAACCCTCCCACGAGCAGCATCCCCATGGTGATAGCGATGAAGACGAGTCCGGTGCCGAGGTCGGGCTGGAGCAGTATCAGACCGAAGGGCAGGGCCAGGTAAGCGAGCACGCGCATGATGTCGCGTGGCCTCTCGATGACCCCTTTGTACTGCGAGATGATGATGGCCATGATCACGATCGTCAGAAGTTTCGCCGGTTCCGACGGCTGGAGAAGGCGCACGCCGGCGATCTGCACCCATGCGGTGGCGCCTTTCGCCTCGACACCCAGGCCGGGGATCAGCGGACTGATGATCAGCAGCGAGTTCAGCACCACGAGCGGACCGAGCCAGCCCGCTAGCTTCTTGTAGTCCAGCACCCACATGAATGCGAGAGCGACTAGTCCAAGCGTGATACCGAGAAGCTGTCGCCGGAACATCGCCCCGCCCGCCGCGAAGCCGGACGTAGCCGAGTAGACGACGATGGCACCGAAGAGCAGAAGCAGCCCGACGACGATGAGCAACGGCAGGTTCGCCCACTTGCGGACGCCCGCAGTCCTGGCGGTCATGCGCTGGTTAACGCGAGACATCGGTCGCCTGGACATGCTCGACGGGCAGACCGAGAAGGGCCGCGAGGATCTCCCGGGCAGCGGGTGCAGCGATGGCGCCGCCCCCTCCGCCCTGCTCGATGACGACCGCAACCGCGTACTGAGGGTCGTCCGCGGGGGCATACGCGGTGAACCACGCGTAGTCGTCCTTACCCGCAACCTCCGCGGTCCCCGTCTTGCCCGCAACGCGCTCGCCGAAGCCCCTGAAGGCGCTGCGGCCGGTACCCGACTCAGTGACCTCCAGGAGCGCATTGTGCATCGTGCGGAGCGTCTCCTGTGAGACCTCGGAGGCGAAGGCCACCTCGGGCTCGTAGGCACGCACCGCGTCGCCTTGCGAGTCGAGGACCTCCTTGAGGACGTGCGGACGCATGACGTTGCCGTCGTTGGCAATCCCCGCGTAGACGGCGGCCATCTGGAGCGGTGTGGTAAGCAGATCACCCTGACCGATGACCATGTTCACGGTGTCACCGGGCAACCACTGCCGATACTCAGGGTAATTTGCGTTGAACTCCGCCTTCCATGCTGCATCCGGCACACGACCCGCAACCTCACCCGGCAGGTCGATTCCCAACTCGGAGCCGACACCGAAGCGACGCGCGAACGCCTGCAGCTCCTCCTTGTCACGCTTGTAGAACTCGTAACCGATCTCGTAGAACACGACATCGCAGCTCTCAGCAACTCCACGCGTAAAGCCTATCGAACCGTGGCCCCTGCGGTTCCAGCAGAACTTGGACCACTCCTCGCCCATGTCCGTCCAGCGGCCGGCACAGTAGTAGGAGTGACCGAGCGAGCTCACCCCGTACTCGAGTCCCGCCATGCCCGTCACGGCCTTGTACGTTGAGGCCGGAGGATAGGCAGCCTGTATGGCCCGGTTGTTCAGTGGATACTCGCTGTCCTCGGCGTTGAGCGCTTCCCAGTCCTGCGTTCTGATGCCCCCGATGAAGAGCGTCGGGTCGAAGGTCGGGATGCTCGCCATGGCGAGGACCTCGCCGGTGCGGACATCGAGTGCGACCGCTGCGCCCGCGCGGGCGTTCTTGAAGTTGTCGGCCCGTGCCTCGGCAAGCGCCCGCTGAAGGGCTTCCTCTGCCACCTGCTGGATCTCGAGATCGATGGTAAGTACGACATCTCGACCAGCAACCGGTTCGGCCTCCTCGAGCACGTGGCGCGGGGACCCCACCGCATCCACCTCGACGCGGCGGTACCCCTTCTCACCCTGAAGCACCGACTCGAACTGCCGCTCGGCGCCTGACTTGCCTACGATGTCGCCGAAGACGTAGCCTTCCATGTCGCCCGAGTTCAGGCTCTCCTCGGAGATCTCACCCGTGTAGCCGAGAACGTGGGCAGCGATGCTTCCATGCGGGTACTCGCGCACCGGGACCACCGACACCTCGACGCCCGGGAACTCCGACTCGTGCTCGGCCAGGTACGCAACGACGGTCATGGGGACGTCGAGCGCCACGACACGGGGCTTGAGCGCGGCCTCCCGCGTGGAACTGATCCGTTCCTTCACATCGTCGAGAGGCATACCGAGCACGACGGAGAGACGGTAGAGCATCTCATCATCGTCCTTGGCGCCAGGCGCGACCGTGACACCGAGGGTTGCCCGGTTCGTGACGAGCGGCGCGCCGCTGCGATCGAGGATCCGCCCGCGAGGCGCGTCAACGGCGATCTCGCGTATCCGGTTGTTCTCCGCTGCGGTCGCGAACCGGTCGGCGGAGAGCACCTGCATGCTCCAGGCACGCAGGAGCAGCACGCCGAGTACGCTCAGGAAGATGATGCCGAGCGCCGCGTATCGGGGTTTGAGACGTTCACGAAAGGTGGCCACGTTACTGGCTCCACAAGGCTGTATCGGGGACGTCCCACGTCTCGGGGACGACGCGTCGGGCTTCTACGCCAGACGACGGAAGGTAGTCATCGGCTTCTCGCTTCGCAAGAAGCGCGCCACCCATGGATAGACGAGTAAGGCCAGAACAGAATTATACAACGCTGCGGGGAGGGCGAGACCCAGGACACCGGCTACGCTAAGCCCGCCTTCACCCAGGACCGCGAGCACCAGGGCGTAGACGACCTCTGCCGTCAGAGTCGCGAAGAACACCACCACCAGCGGGACGAGCCATCCCTCGGAGAACGTGCTCTCCTGGATCGATCCGGCGATGAAGCCGACCAGACAGAACACAAGTGCAGCAGCGCCGATGGGACCCGTCCCCGTGAGATCGAAGAGCAGTCCCGTCGCGAATCCGCTCAGCATGCCGGCGCGAGGTCCCTTCACGAGAGCTATGGTGACCGTCGCAAGCAGCAATGCATTGGGCATGATGCCGGCGATCGCCACATAGGGCACGATAGCGACCTGCAGGATCAAGGCAACGACGATGGTGACGAGCGGGATGAGCCTGTTCACTCCCCGCCTCCCGTCACGTCGGACTCCACGGGCGCGCCGACCAGCACGACGACCTCCTCGATACCCTCGAGGTCAGCACTGGGACGGACGCTGATCCGTGGGAAGAGGTCGGCATCGCTGAGCTGCACGTCGGCGACCTCCCCTATCAGCAGTCCTTTGGGGTAGACGCCGCCCATGCCCGACGTGAGCACGACATCTCCCACCGTCACGGTACTCTCACGGCTGACGAAGTCGAGCGTGATGTCGCCCTCGATCGAGCCGTTCACTATGCCCTCCGCGCGAGTCGCTTGCAGGATCGCAGCGACACCGCTTCTCTGGTCCGTGATCAGCCGTACCCGGGAGCTGTGCTGGGCGACCTCGACGATCTGGCCTATCAGGCCCTGGGATGCGAGAACGGGCATCCCTACCTTTACGCCCTGCGCAGTGCCGCGGTCGATGGTGATGACCCCCTCCCAGAGAGTTGCCGGCTTGCCGATGACCCGCGCGCCGACAGCATCAAGCTCCCGCGCCTCGACGAAGGCTACAAGCTCCCGAAGCCGTTCGTTCTCCTGGCGCGCCTCCTCGAGGGCAGCTAGACGCTCACGCATCTCCTCGTTCTGCTGCCGAAGGGCCTCAAGATCGCTGCGCGAAACCCCCAGATCGCTCACCCACGCACCTACCGATCTCACCGGGGAGGTCGCCGCGAACCCCACGCGGCCGACCGGTGCAAGCACAGCCTGAACGCCCTGGCGCGCCGTGCGAAGCGGCCCGGAGGAACCCTCCCGGAAGTAGATCGTGATGAGGATGAATGCGACAACCAGGAGAAGGGCAAGGATCCACCCGTCTCCGCCTGTCTTCTCACGCTGGGAGATGCGCACTGCGGAGACGAGCCTCCCTACCTTGCGCCCGTGAGGACCTTCTTGAGCGCGTCGATCTCCTCAAGGGCCATCGCCGAACCGTCGACGACATTGGTCAGCGCGTTGCCCGAGACGTGCACGGGCATCCCGGTCTCGTGCTTGAGACGCTCGTCGAGCCCCTTGAGGAGCGCGCCGCCGCCGGTGAGCACGATACCGTACTCCATAAGATCGCTCGCAAGCTCGGGCGGGGTCTGCTCGAGAGTGGCCTTGACGGCGGCGACGATCGCAGCGATCGGCTCCTCCATGGCCTCGCGAATCTCCTCCGACTCCATGGTCACCGTGCGGGGAAGACCCGTCAGCAGATCCCTGCCCCTGACTTCGACATCGATCTCTTCGAGGAGCGGCCACGCGCTGCCGATCTCGAACTTGATCTCCTCTGAGGTGCGTTCTCCGATCAACACGTTGTAGGCGCGCTTCACGTGGGCGATGATCGCTTCGTCGAACTCGTCACCGGCGATCCTGATGGACTGCGCGACGACGATACCGCCTAGCGAGATGACCGCCACCTCGGTGGTGCCGCCACCGACGTCGACGACCATGTTGCCGGTCGGCTCCTGGATCGGCAGGCCTGCGCCGATCGCGGCTGCCATCGGCTCCTCGATCAGGTAGGCCTGGCGGGCGCCGGCCTGCATGGTGGCCTCGAAGACCGCGCGTTTCTCCACTTCGGTCACGCCGGACGGAACGCAAACGACGACCCGGGGCTTAGGCTGCCACGGGAAGCGCTTCACGCGCGTCTTGTTGATGAAGTAGCGCAGCATCGACTCCGTGACCTCGAAGTCCGCGATGACGCCGTCTTTCAGGGGCCGGATCGCCACGATGCTGCCCGGCGTGCGGCCGAGCATGCGCTTCGCCTCGATGCCGACGGCGAGCACGCGCTTCGTGTCCTTCTCGACAGCGACCACGGAGGGCTCGATGAGTACGATACCGCGACCGCGCACCGACACCAGCGTGTTCGCGGTGCCGAGGTCGACGGCCATGTCGCCGCCCCACGAGTTGAAGAACATATCTACAAGCGACACGGTCGCTGCAGCTCCTTTCACGGTGGCGGACGAGCCGCCGCGATACGCGCGCATGCAAATCCGCATGCAGAGCGACCGCACAACGAAATGGTCCGCGGGGGCATCTCTCCCGAGAACCGCAGGTCTGAGACCCGAACAAGTGTAGCACAGCACCTGCGGGCGGCTATCTACGATACGGCAACGTCGGCGGCTCCGAGAATCTCACATGAGATTGAGTTCCCGGAGGCTTGCGTGCTCCCCCCCGTCACCGATGACAACGTGGTCAAGGAGCTCGATTCCCAGCACGTCACCAGCCTTGACCAGGCGCCGGGTCAGCTGGATGTCGGCACCGGACGGAGTCGGGTCTCCGCTCGGATGGTTATGGACAACCACCACCGCGGCTGCAGAGAGACGCACGGCCTCCTTGAACAGCTCCCGCGGGTGCACGATCGAGGCGTTGAGGCTTCCTACCGAAATCTCCACGATACGCATCACGTGGTTCTTCGTGTTGAGCGCCAATGCCCAGAAGTGCTCCCTGTCTGCCCCACGCATCTGAGGCCAGCAGAGCGCGACGACGTCCTCGGGCGTCGAGACGGTCTTGCGAGAGCCCGTTCGCCACACCGGCGCACGACGACTGATTTCGAGACAGGCGAGCACTCGGGATGCCGCAGCCGGACCGACCCCAGGCAGCACAAAGAGGTCCTCGGCGCACACACGCCATAGCCCATCCGGTGCTGGATGACGCTCGAGCAGGACGCGGGCGCGCTCGTCCCCCTCTTCCCCGATGACCACCGAGAGCAGTGCCGCATCGGAGAGTGACTCACAACGACCGGAAAGCACGATCTCTCGGGACGTGGCCCCGTTCTCCATCAGGCGAGGCGCCATGCGCCCACCTCCCTACCTTCCAGCAGCCGACAGTGACAAGTCGGGGATGCGGGAGACGAGGAGACGGGCGGTATAACCGACGGCGAGCCCGAGGGGAACGCTTAGAGCGAGTGACACGGGCAGAAGTGCGAGCGGGGCGGTCGAGGAGACGAGAGCGGCAGCCAGCAGAAGTTGTCCAACGACGTGCGCCGCCGAGCCGAGCACGGACCAACCCACGACGGAGAAGGAAGGGCCTGCATAGGAAAGCACGACCATCGCCGCGAGGGCCGCGACCGCACCCCCGAAGGAGAGCAGGAATTGAGGCCCCCCGAGGGTACCAACGGCGAGCGCGACGAGGAGCACACGGCCGAGGGAGACGACGGCGGCCACGCGCGGGCCGTGTATCGCCAGGGCGATCACGATCACGATGTAGGCGAGACCGAGCCGCATTCCGGGCAATGGGAGCGGAGGCATGAGCACGCTCTCGAGATAGCCCAGTGCGCACGCGATGGCAAGCAAGACTGCGGTGGACGCGAGTCGTTGTGCTGCACCGTGGTCAGCGTGAGACCGCATCGAGCCCCTCCCCTCGCCCACTCACGATGCTCGCGCTGACACCGTTGGGAGCGCAGACGACTGGTCGCCCGGGAGCAGCGGCTCCCATGCCGACGCACAGGTGATCGGGGCACTCGGCAGAGGTAGCGAACACCTCACCGTCCGCCACCCGGAACTCGACCTGACCGGAGCGTCCCTCGACGACGTACGTGCCCGGCGAGGACAGGTCGACGGTGGTGCTCCCTCCGGGGCCATGCAGAACGGCCGCGCCGCCAGCGGGGGCCAGCATCGCACCGGCGCTCGGCACACTCAGGAGCGCGACGGCAACGATAGCGATCACGACCAGGACGTCGCCTCTGGTCATTCCGGCTCATCCTCTGCGGTACGCTCCGGGACGACAGGCGCGAAGCCGTCCACCTTGGGTCCGCGGCCGTCCAGCGCCGTAGCGGGGGCCATCGCCGCGCGACCGGTAAGATCGATGCACTCCTGTGGGCATACGTCGACGCACATACCGCAGGCGGTGCACTTGTCGAAGTCGACGACCGCGAGCAGATCGATCACGTGGATCGCATCCGACGGACAGGCCTTCTCGCACTTCTTGCATGCGATGCAGCACATCGAGCAGTAGTCCTTGCGCGCCCTTGGCTTGTCGTGCGAGTTGCACCTCACAGCGACAGCGCCATACTCCGGCACCATCGCGAGCAACCCCATCGAGCCACGCGGGCACTCGCGGACGCAGACCTCGCAGCCGGTGCAGCGATCGAGGTCGATGACGGGCAGGCCGCGCTCGTCCATCGTGATCGCATCGAACGGGCACGCCCGAGCACAGTCTCCGTAACCGAAGCAGCCAGCCGGGCATGTGAGATCGCCGCCGGCCAGGCGCGAGACCGCATTGCACTCCAGCACGCCGCTGTAGTCGAACGTACGGGACGCTGCACGTCCCCCGCCACAGTGACGCAACGACACGATCGAAGCCACGGCGCACTTCTCGACTCCAAGGGCGTCAGCCACCGCGTCGGCAACCATCTGCCCGCCCGCCGTGCACGCGGTCACGGGAATCGTGCCCTCGGCCAACGCCTCGGCCGCGCTGAAGCACGACGGGTTGCCGCACGCGCCGCAGTTGGCTCCGGGAAGCACGCTCAGCACCCGCTCCACCTTTGGGTCGACCTCGACATGGAACTTGCGCGAAGCAGCAGCGAGCATAGCGGCCGCCGCGAGGCCGATCACGCTGAGCGCCGCTACAGCCTTTATGACGAGCAACGGGTCCACGCACTCACCTTTCTCACAGTCCGAAGAGCCCGGCGAGGCCGACGTAGCCGAAGGAGAGGAGTCCTGCCGTGATGAAGGCCATCGGTGTGCCTCTCATCACCTCGGGTACGGGGGCGACTTCCAGGCGCTCTCGCAGCGCGGCGAAGGTCAAGAGCGCCAGACCGAAGCCGAGCGCTATCCCGACCGTGTAGACGAGGGCCTCACCGAAGCCGAACCCGTACTCCACGCCCATCTTGAAGAAACCGGGACGGACCGACTCGGTCGCTGTCGCCAGTACCGCGCAGTTGGTGGTTATCAGGGGCAGGAAGATCCCGAGGGAGCGGTAGAGTGACGGGCTCGCTTTGCGCAGGTACATCT
>Ga0114946_10001495_pt1 | contig 16145 bp, 17 predicted proteins | sample WalLakDeSediment_FD_88676 | JGI IMG/M metagenome (GOLD analysis project Ga0114946, IMG submission 88676) | Lake sediment microbial communities from Walker lake, Nevada to study Microbial Dark Matter (Phase II) - Walker Lake 11/02/13 Deep Sediment | ecosystem: Environmental > Aquatic >... | reverse complement strand
ATAGAGGTATAACCTCCTTCCACTTTCAAGGGAAAAGAGCGAGCATTGGTTCAACAGATATCATACAAAGGATGGCAGGCTAAGGCGAGGAGTGAATGTCGGGGAGAGAGGATTTGAACCTCCGACCTCCACGTCCCGAACGTGGCGCGCTAACCGGGCTGCGCTACTCCCCGATGGCAAGATTATAGACCAATGAACTACTGTTAGCAACGAGCTAAAGATTTGCACCCGGGAAGATTTACATATCTATCGAGGTGTGATAACATTAGAAATGGCGAATAACGAGTCTAATAACCTTTGTCAAAGGAGTGGAAATGGCCGAGAAGAAAAGCTCTGAACCTATCAAGAAGAGCATTGATCCCGTAGTACTCGAAATGCTCGACAAAGCCCAGGCCGAGGGGGTATCAACGGCTTTCAGCCGGGCTGAGGAAACGAAGCCCTGCCCTATCGGGCATGAGGGGAATTGCTGCAAGATTTGTTTTATGGGGCCATGCCGACTGGTGGGCAAGACTACAGTGGGCATCTGCGGGGCTACCAAAGAGACAGTTGCGGCCAGGAATCTCATTCGTATGTGTGCTGCGGGCGCGGCGGCTCACTCCGACCATGGCCGGGATATGGCGCACACGCTGATGGCTGCTGCCACAGGCGAAGCGCCGGACTACCGGATAAAGGATGAGAAGAAGCTGAAAGCTGTGGCCCACTATCTAGACGTTCCCGAAGAGGGAAAAAGCAAGGAAGAGCTTGCCATAGACGTGGCCAAGGCAGCCCTGGGCGAGTTTGGCCGCCAGGAAGGTGAGTTGCTCTATGTCCAGAGGGCCCCAGCCAAGAGGCAGGAGATATGGCGCAAACTGGGCATTACCCCCCGAGGGGTGGATCGCGAAGTCGTGGAGACATTGCATAGAACCCATATGGGAAATGACCAGGATGCGGAGCATATCCTGGATCACGGCCTGCGCAACGCCCTGGCCGATGGCTGGGGTGGTTCCATGCTCAGCACTGACGTCAGCGATATACTATTCGGCACTCCAGGCCCGGTAGCCGCTGGCTCTAACTTCGGCACCCTGCGGGAGGACGAGGTAAACGTTGTTATACACGGCCATGAGCCAACACTATCCGAGCTAATCGTGGCTGCGGCCAGCGACCCTGAAATCTTGGAATATGCCAAGTCCAAGGGGGCCAAGGGAATCAACCTGTCCGGTGTCTGCTGCACCGCTAATGAGATCCTGATGCGCCAGGGGGTACCGTTGTTGGGCAACTTCCTTGCACAGGAGCTGGCCATTCTCACCGGGGCTGTAGACGCCATGGTGGTGGATATCCAGTGCATCATGCAGGGGATAGTGGAGGTGGCTGAAAACTATCACACCAAGATCATCAGCACTTCCCCTAAGGCGAAGATTGCCGGTGCCCTGCACATAGAGTTCAACGAACATGAAGCTATGAGTATAGCCAAGACTATTCTGCGCACAGCGATCGATAACTACCCCAACAGGGGAGCGGTGAACATTCCGGATGTGCAGGACCGCCTTGTTGCCGGTTTCTCCCACGAGTATATTTCGTATATGCTGGGTGGAAGCCTGCGCGAGTCCTTCCGCCCGCTGAATGATGCAATCATGTCGGGGCGTATACGGGGCGCCGCTGGCGTAGTCGGCTGTAACAATCCTAGGGTGACGCATGATGACCCGCACGTTTACATCGTTAAGGAGCTGATTAAGAACGACGTGATTGTAGCGACCACAGGGTGCAATGCTATTGCCTGTGCCAAGCAGGGCCTGCTGACGCCTGAGGTTATGGAGCAGTGTGGGCCCGGACTCAAGGAGATCTGTCATACGATAGGTATCCCCCCGGTACTGCATGTGGGCTCGTGTGTCGATAACACGCGTATACTGACTGTGCTCGCCCAGTGTGCTACCGAGGGTGGCCTGGGTGAGGATATCAGCGACCTGCCGGCAGCGGGATTTGCTCCTGAGTGGATGTCGGAAAAAGCGATCTCCATAGGGATGTACTTTGTGGCCTCTGGCGTCACCACCTGGATGGGTATAGGCTCCCCTGTCGCCGGTTCCGAAGAGGTCACCAGGATAATTACCGAGGGGTGGAAGGAGAAAGTAGGCGCGGCCTTCTACTTCGAGCCTGATCACAAGAAGGCTGTTGAGGAGGCGTTAGCTCACATTGATGCTAAGCGAAAGGCGCTCAAGTTGGAGGAGTACAGCCCGACAAGGTATGCTCGAAGCGCAACCTATCTGCCAGCCGAGTTCGCTCCTGGAAAGCACGGGGCATATTCGATCAAGTAAGGCGATAAAGCAGCTTAGCTGCAGGTAAATGAAGGGCTCAGCGTTAACGCTGAGCCCTTTTCTTGTCCGTTGTATTGTTACTAAATTCGACTATAATCCGTGAACGGAATCAGTTTCATGTCATTGCGAGCCGCAGGCGAAGCAATCTCAACGCTGGTGAGGTCGTCGGGCGCAGAGATTGCTTCGGCGCCCTTCGACAGGCTCAGAACGCCTCGCAATGACAGGGTCGGCGAGATCAAGGGATGGCAGTTTCGCATGGGTAGGTTGGCCGACGTCGGCCAACCTACCCATGCTACTTGTGTGGTGTTATCGTGCACAAGGAGCGAATGAACGCGAAGTTCGGCGCTCTGCGGGAATTGTTAAGCAGGCTGTGGATGATAACATCCACAGCGAGCAGAGGAATATCGCAAGTTAGTCGGCCAACCTACACCTCTTCTATTTCCGTTGTAGCATAGCGGGAGCGGCTACGAGTGCAACCGCTAAAACTACTCGAACCCCAGTCCTCGTTCCTTCAGGCTGACATAGCTCTGGTGACAGATGATGATGTGGTCGAGCACCTCGATGTCGAGAAGCTTGCCCGCTTTGACGATCTGTTCCGTTATCTTGATGTCCTCGGGGCTGGGGGTCGGGTCCCCTGAAGGGTGATTGTGTACCACTATCAGGGCAGGGCAGTTCTCCCGCACCGCCTCTCGAAATAGCTCGCTAACCCTGATGAGGGAGGTGTTGACACTGCCTTTATAAATGTGTGGCGTGGACAGTACCTGATTCTTGGTGTTAAGCAGCACCAGACGCAATTCTTCTTGCTCCAGGAAGGCCATCTCGGCCTGCAGCAGGTTGGCAACATCCTCGGGCGACTTGACCATCACCCGATCCTCGGGCTGGGTCGTAAGTATTCTCCGCCCTAACTCCAAGGCGGCCTTAAGTTGAGCTGCCTTGGCTTCGCCCAGGCCTCGCTCGGAACAAAGCTCGCCAAAGCCAGCCTTTGCCAAGCCGTTAAGGCCGCCGAATCTGGCAAGCAGCTTTGCCGAGAGGTTGAGCACGCTCTCCGAGGCGGCACCGGTACGCAGTATAATTGCCAGAAGCTCGGCATTGGAGAGCGAAGTGGCGCCATGCTTCTTAAGCCGCTCTCTGGGGCGCTCCTGGGCGGGCAAATCCCTGATAAGGGGTTGGTATTCGACAGCCTCTTGCCGACCCATGGTTACCTCCTGGTTGGCACTGATGGCAAACTGTTACTTAATCTCGATAGTGGCGCCGGATGCCTCCAGCTTCTCCTTGAGGGTGGCTGCCTCAGCCTTATTTACGCCTTCCCTTACTGGCTTGGGAGCGCTATCCACCAGATCTTTGGCCTCTTTCAGACTCAGGGTGGTTACCTCGCGTACGGCCTTTATTACACTTATCTTGTTAGCCCCTATGTCAGTGAGGATGACATTGAATTCGGTCTGCTCTTCCTCTTCGTCAGCAGCGGGCTCGGCATCAGCAGCGGCGGGAGCGCCGGCGGAAGCGGCAGCTACCATGGGGGCAGCGGCGCTGACACCGAACGTCTCCTCCAGGGTCTTAACCAGCTCTGACAAGTCGAGGACGGTCATTTCTTTGATGGCAGCTATGACGTCATCTTTGCTCATTGCCTTGGTTTCTTTCTTGGCAGTCGCAGTGTGTTTCTTGGGGGTCTTTTCCTCTTCTGCGGTTATCTCACTAGCCTCCTCCTCCTTAATTTCTGGTGCATCCTTGGCGGTCGCCTTCTCTTTAGGCATCAGTTGTTCCTCCTAATTGCTGAATTCTGGCGTTTAGCACTGTGTTAAGGCCACGCAGGTTGGCGCTTAGTACATTTTGCAGTGATATGAAGGGACTAAGTAGCAACCCGAGTAATCTGGCTCTCAATACCTCTATCGGGGGCAGGGTAGCGAGGCTTCTTATTTCATCGGCTCTTATAAACCGGCTGTCAAGGAGCCCTCCCTTTATGCTGATGGTGGTTTTCGAAATGCGGATGTAGTCGATCAAAGCCTTGGCCAGTTGAGGGATATTTTCATGGCCGAAGGCAAGCGCTGTCGGTCCCGTTAGCAGTTGGGAGAGTTCTTGTTTACCTGAGTTTTCGGCAGCGAATTTTGCCAGGGTGTTCTTGACCACGTGGTACTCAGTGCCTATATTGCGTAGCTGGTGTCGCAGTTCCGCCATCTGGGACACTGTTAGCCCCTGGTAGTCTGTGGCGATTATAAATTTGTTCTGGGAGAGCAGCTCAGTTATCTCCTCTACAATCTGCGGCTTTTTCTTGGTTGTCATCCCTTCTGTCCTCCTGTAAAAAAGAGTCCTCAGCGCCTGCAGCACAAGGACTCCTCTCGTTAAAGAAGAATTGCCTCGGCAGGCACAGGTTTAAGCCGTTGTGGCACCTGCTGTCTTCGGCTTTATTCAGTTATTATAGGAAGTATAACATAGATTGAGGCCCTTTAGCGACCGGGCACACCGAAAATGCCCATGCTACACATAAAGGTGCCTGGATGTCCTCCCTGGTTATGTGCTATTCCCAGTTCGACGTTCTTAAGCTGTCGGGATGGCTCCTCGGCTTTGCCCTGGATCTGCTTATATATCTCGTAAACCTCTCTTACGCCACTGGCCCCAACAGGGTGGCCGAACGACTTCAAGCCGCCACCAGCATTAAAGGCTACCTCACCGTCCAAAGCGAACGTTCCGGCTTCGATATCGTTCTTGGCCGTTCCACGCTCGCAAAAGCCCATAGCCTCGTAGCACATGAGTTCAGCGATAGAGAAGCAATCGTGGCATTCCACGAGATCGATCTCTTTACGCGGGTCTTTGATGCCGGCCTGTTGATATACCTGCTGGGTTGCTCTGTAGGTTTCCTCCCAGTGCACAAAGTCATAATTGGTCATCATCTTGCCGCAGCCGGGACCTGACGCATTGCCCAGTGCTTTGACGGTGATATAGTCATTCCTGAATTTCGGCGCATCCTCGGCACGGCAGAGTATGGCAGCGGCGGCACCATCGGTCACCCCGCAGCAGTCAAAAAGCCCCAGAGGCCAGGCGATAATAGGGGCACCCAGAACCTGCTCTAAGGTTACCTCTCGGCGAAGGTGGGCCTTGGGATTGCGAGCACCGTTGTAATGGCTTTTGACAGATATCATAGCGAGGTGCTTTTTCTCTGCTCCATATACGGAGAGGTACTTGGTGGCGGCCAGAGCATAGCGCCCCGGTGGGGTCCCTTGGATTCCAAATACAGGATGCACTCCTCCCATGGGCTCACCGGATCCCAGGCCTCCAACCCCTCTGTCTTTTGTTTTCTCAAAGCCAACGCAGAGCACAAGGTCGTAGGCCTTGGCGATAAGGGCATAGGTCGCTCCCCTGATAGTCTCCAGTCCGGTGCCGCAGAGGTTCTCCACCCTGGTAATGGGGATATTATCCAGTTTGAGGGGATAAGAGAGGCTTTGGCCACCAGCGAATCCCAAGGTTCCTGACCATGCCGCCTGCATATCCTTGGGCCCGACCCCGGCATCTTCAAAAGCTTCGTAGGCTGCTTCGACAACCAGGTCCCAGACGCTGCAATCCCAGCGCTCCCCGAACTTGCTACAGCCCATGCCTACAATGGCGACTTTATCTTTAATGCTTTCCATCTTTCACCTTCCTTAGGCCACCCTCAGGGGACGGCATTTCCAGTAGTAGTTGCGAATACCGCGTTCGCTGTGCATCCATCTGAAGGTAAGCTCTACTGGCATCCCGTCTTCAATATTGTCAGGGTCGCGGTCTGTCAACTGGGCGTAGAACCTCCCTCCCTCCTCGAAGTCGAGGATGCACAGGATGATCGGGGAGTCGAGGCTGGGCCCCAGGAAATCTTTGCTGTAGGTGAAAAGCTTGGCTTTTCTGTCCGCGAGGCGGACCTCTTCGAACTGGTCTTTACTCTGGCAGTACATGCAGATTCTCTGTGGAGGGAAGTTGATATTGCCGCATACCAGGCATTTCCCGCCACGGCAATTGATATTCCATCTGCGATCACGCCATGAGATTGTGGCTGAGGACTGGTTCTCGAAAAAGGCAAACCCTTGGATGAGGCCGCGATAGCGCAGGTACTTATCGTAGTTGGGCAGGGGCAGCTTGGATGGCAGATGGTATTTTATCCCTCTTCTATCTCCCAGCTTGGCTATTTCCTCAGTGACGGTGAGTATAAAGGCGTCTGCTCCGTCGCCGTAGTTAGCGACCAGAATTTTCTCACCGGCCTTTGTTTCCTCCAGGGCAGCAACCAGCATCATAAGTGTATAGGCAGCGCCGGTATTGCCTATAGTAGAGAACATGTTATCTTGAAGCTGAGTCGTGGCGTCAAAGTTGAGCCTTCTTGCCAGCTGCAAATGCCTTCTGCCATCGTGAGCATATAGGACAGCCCTGGAGAAATCAGATGGCGTTAGCCCGTGTTTCTCCATGATGTCATTGACAGCCTCTTGAATATTCTCCATATAGCTGTGGTTGATGATAAAGCGGTCTTCCCATGATCTTACGAATGTATCGCTATCCAATCGCCAGAAGTCCAAGATATCGTCGTAGTGGGTATGGCTTCCATCTACGCTCACAATTATATTGGAGTTACCGAGAAGGATTGCGGCGGAGCCGTCTCCAAAACCCTGTTCGTACTCAGTGGAAGGATGGCCCAGCCGGCAGTCGGCAGCAACTACGAGGACTTTTCTTGCGGTGCCGGCGGCAATCGCATCCAGAGCAGCTCGTATTGCTATTGTTCCTGCTCTTAGGGAGTTGGTAAAGTCGGCAGTCATGGTGCTGCGTTTGAGGTCAAGTGCCTCCGCGACCAGACTGGCACATTGTTTCTCCTTATAAGGGGTTGTAGTAGAAGCTAAGAATAGGCCGTCAACATCTTCCCGGTCGATGCCGTGTAGACAATTGTTCCCGGCCTCGACTGCCATGGTAACAGTGTCTTCATCGAAATTAGCAACCGCTTTTTCCCCTGAGACAGGCATACCGCCCCATGTTTGCCAGATCAGGGCTCGGTCGAGTCTGTAGACGGGTATATAAGCACCGTAGGAAACAATCCCTGCCATTTAGCTCTCCTTTCGCAAGGTCATACCTAGCTGTATGCTGTTGCCGAACTGGGAATAAAGCCAACAGTTAAACGGTGGTCAGAGAAAGAGTTGGGGCTAGATCAAGCCTGATTCCGGGGCCCATTGAGGTAGTCAACGAGATGCTTTTAATGAATTGCCCCTTGGCACCGCTGGGCCTTGCCTTGACCACGGCATCAACTAAAGTGGCTAAGTTTTCCAACAGTTTCTCATCATCGAAGCTGATCTTGCCCAGTGGAGTATGGATGATGGCGGTTTTGTCCAATTTGAATTCAACGCGGCCTTTACGAGCGTCTGCAATAACCCGAGGCAAATCGGCTGGCTGTGAGACCGTGCCTGATTTTGGGTTTGGCATCAGCCCTCGGCGCCCCAGGATTTTCCCAAGCTTGCCGATCTTAGACATCATGTCCGGTGTAGCAATCGCGACATCGAATTCGAGCCAGCCACCCTCGATCTTCTTGATCAGTTCATCGCCGCCGACGTTATCGGCCCCAGCGTCTCGGGCTGCCTTTTCTGACTCGCCTTGGGTGAAGACCAATACGCGTACTGCCTTGCCGAGGCCGTTGGGCAAAAGGGCTACGCCACGAACCTGCTGGTCAGCATGGCGGGGGTCAACCCCCATACGCATGTGGACTTCAACTGTCTCGTCGAACCCGACGTGGGCCACCTGCTTGGCAAGGCTGATCGCCTCTTGTGGAGTATATGTCTTGGTCCTGTCCACAGTATTCAACGCTTCAAGATGCTTCTTACCTTGTTTTCCCATGCTACTCCTAGTTTGTGATGTCGATACCCATACTTCGTGCTGTACCCTCTACTATCCGAATAGCCCCTTCGATATCAATGGCATTTAAATCTTTGAGCTTGAGTTCAGCGATCTCGCGGACCTTCTCCTGTGGAAGGCTGCCGATCTTATTGCGCCTCGGATTGTCACTCCCCTTTTCAGCGCCCAGCGCTCTTTTCAGCAAGTCAGCGGCAGGCGGAGTTTTGGTGACAAAGGTGAAAGAGCGGTCCTCATAGATGGTGATTTCCACGGGAACGATCGCACCTGCTTGGGATGCAGTCAGGTCGTTGTATTCCTTGCAGAAGGCCATGATATTAACCCCATGTTGTCCCAGAGCGGTGCCTACTGGTGGGGCTGGGGTAGCTTTGCCCGCCTCTATATGCAGTTTGACTATCGCTTTTAGCTTCTTCGCCATTTTTCGCTACCTTCTTAACCTGCTATTTATAGTAATCTTTACAAGGGTTGAAGGGATATATGGTTTGCTGGCAGGTCACAGCCTTTCCACCTGTAGAAAGTCCAATTCGACAGGAGTTTCCCTCCCAAAAAAGGACACCAAGACCTTTATTTTGCCCTTCTCCTCGTTTATGTCGTCCACTACTCCGATGAAATCAATGAAAGGACCATCGACTATGCGGATGCTCTGTCCTTTGTCGAAACCTGTCCTGACCCTTGGTGTCTTGGACTCCATTTGCTTGAGGATAGACCCAACCTCTCCTTCATCGAGGGGGACGGGTTCGATTTTACCTTTATCATCCTGAGTACTTACGATACCGGTGACACCTGGGGTGTTGCGCACAACGTGCCAGCTTTCCTCATCCATGACCATCTCGACCATGATATAACCTGGAAATATCTTCCTGGCGACGGTGCGTCGTTGGCCATCCTTTATTTCCATTTCATCTTCCGTAGGTACTACCACCTGGAAGATTTTGTCCTTCACATCCATGGATTCGATGCGATGTTCCAGGTTTGTCTTGACTCGGTCTTCGTATCCCGAGTAAGTGTGGATGATAAACCATTGCCTTTCGTTTTGTCCCATAGATATCTGCCCAATCTTATAATTTCAAGGAAATAAGCCTTTTGAGGCGGAGGTTGGTATCACGGTGATACTGATCTTTTATTTCCTGGCCATGGTATCTGGTTGTGTCATCTAAGCAGGATTACGTTCATCAGTTCGGAAAACCCAAGGTCGACCACCCAGAGGGTCATGGCTACTGCGACGGTGACGACAATCACAACAGTAGTCAGATAGGTGGCTTCCTGCCTTGTGGGCCAAACTACCTTTCTTAGCTCTGCTACAGTCTCACCGACGAATTTGAACCTTTGTTTTCCCTGTCCCTTTGTCGAAACCTGACGCCTCAATTTGCTCTCGGTGTTTACTTATTTTGTCTCTCGGTGTAAGGTATGAACCCGGCAACGAGGGCAATACTTGCTCAACTCCAGTTTTCCTGGGTCGTTCCTCTTGTTCTTGTTGGTGGTGTAAGTCCTCTCCTTGCATTGGCTGCAGGCGAGATGAATAATAATTCGAGCTTCGGCTTTCTTTGCCATTTCTATTCAATTACGGCTGTGACCAGACCTGCTCCCACTGTTCTACCGCCTTCTCTGACAGCAAACCTCACTCCTTCCTCCAGGGCGATCGGAGCAAGCAGCTTAACTTTCGCTTTAATATCATCGCCGGGCATCGCCATCTCTACTCCGCTGGGCAGTTCGATTGACCCGGTGACATCCATGGTCCTAATATAGAACTGAGGCTTGTATCCATTGAAGAAGGGTGTATGGCGGCCACCCTCTTCTTTGGTCAATATATACACCGCAGCTTCGAAGATTGTATGAGGTTTGATGGAGCCGGCTTGCGCCAGTACTTGTCCCCTTTCGACCTCGTCGCGTTCAACTCCCCTCAGCAAGCAGCCAATCGCATCTCCTGCCTGACCGTCCACTAGCGTTTTGTGGAACATCTCGACACCGGTGACTATTGTCTTCCTTGTTTCCTTCATACCTACTATTTCAATCTCCTGCCCCGCCTTTACGATGCCTCGTTCCACCCTGCCAGTGACCACGGTGCCTCGCCCCTTGATGCTGAAGACATCCTCCACGGGCATGAGGAAGGGCTTGTCTGCAAGGCGCTCGGGCATGGGTATGTAGCTGTCCACGGCGTCCGTAAGCTCGAGGATTTTACCACACCACTCACACTCCCTCTTGCCACATCCGCACTCAAGAGCTTTGAGTGCGCTCACGTGTATGATGGGAATCTCATCACCGGGGAATCCGTAGTGGGGGAGCAACTCTTCCCTCAGTTCAAGCTCTGTCACTTCGAGCAGTTCGGGATCATCCACCATGTCTATTTTGTTAAGAGCTATAACTATCGCGGGGACCTCTACCTGGCGAGCGAGCAAGAGATGTTCTTTTGTTTGCGGCATTACACCATCATCAGCAGCCACCACCAGTATAGCCCCGTCCATCTGGGCGGCCCCTGTTATCATGTTCTTGATATAGTCAGCGTGGCCCGGGCAGTCCACATGGGCGTAGTGGCGTTTATCAGTCTCGTACTCGATGTGCGCGATAGCGATGGTCAGTCCTCTTGCCTTTTCCTCAGGGGCATTGTCTATGGAATCGAAGGGGCGAAACTGAGTATTTCCTATGTTGGCCAGACATTTAGTGATCGCCGCTGTCAACGTTGTCTTGCCGTGGTCAACGTGCCCGATTGTGCCCACGTTAACGTGGGGTTTGGTCCGCTCGAAAACTTTCTTCGCCATGTACTTTCCTCCCGATAGGTTTAAACTAAGCTGGAGCCCACAACCAGATTTGAACTGGTGACCCCGTTCTTACCAAGAACGTGCTCTACCACTGAGCTATGTGGGCAAGCTAGTGGTGGAGGGGGTAGGATTCGAACCTACGTAGCCATCTCTGGCGGCAGATTTACAGTCTGCTGGTATTAGCCGCTCACCCACCCCTCCGGACCCGTCCTGAGCCCGAGAGCGGATTCGAACCGCTACCCTACCGATTACAAGTCGGTTGCGCTACCATTGCGCCACTCGGGCCTTATTCGACCTTTATTTGATTCTAGCAAATAAGTATAGAAATAAAAATAAACAAAGTCAAGGTTTACTGTATCGCCACACCGTTCCCTGAGGAGTATCCTCGAGGCTGATACTCAGTTCGTTGAGATCGCTTCGGATTCCATCGGCAAGCTGCCACTCCTTCGCTCTTCGCAGCTCAGCTCTTTTTTCTGACAGTAGGCTGATGATGCGATCGACGTCGGTGGTCCCTTTTGTTGCCAAACCATACTTGGCTAAAAGGCTAATTAAGGGTTTAATCGAAATCTCTGGCGTTCTTGGTTCAGAGAGCAGATTCAACCCCAGCACTTCAGCAAGTTCCAGGAGTGTCTTGTGTGTTTCGGCTATTCCCAGCCCTTCGTCGTGGCCTCGATTTATCTCCCGTGCGAGGTCAAACAGGACAGCTAAGGCCTGAGGAGTTCCGAAGTCATCATCCATGGCTTCGATAAACTGCTCTCGACAGTGTTGGACGTCTATGCTGGTTCCCGCGGGCTTTTCAATATCAACGCGGGCTGCCCGGCGCAGCCTTTCTATCCCCTTTTCAGTTGAGGCTAGAACTTCATCCGAGTAAGTAATTGGGCTGCGGTAATGGGAGTTGAGCACCCAGAGCCTCAGAGCATCGGGGCTATACTTAGAGAGTGCCTCGCTTATAGTTACCAGCTTGCCGGAGGATTTACTCATCTTATCCTCGCCCAGTTGCATAAAACCATTGTGCAACCAGTAGCGTACGAAGGGTGTGACTGAGGTGAAAGATTCGGATTGCGCGATCTCGTTTTCATGATGAGGGAAGATAAGGTCTTCCCCGCCTCCATGAATGTCCAGGGTTTCACCGAGGTATTTGAGGGACATGGCGCTGCACTCGATGTGCCACCCGGGTCTTCCTTGCCCCCAGGGGCTTTGCCAATGTGGCTCCCCCGGCTTACTTGCTTTCCATAGGGTGAAGTCTAGGGGGCACTCTTTTGCTTCACTGACCTCGATGCGGGCTCCCGCCATCATGTCGTCCAGATTGCGATGGCTGAGCTTGCCATAGTCAGTGGCGCTCAACACCCGAAAATAGACGTCGCCTCCCATCTGATAGGCATGTCCCTTTTGTATCAGACCTTCGACCATCTCTATAATCTTGGGTATTTCCTCTGTGGCTCTGGGGTAAATGTCGGCCCGTTTGATGTTGAGGGTGTCCATATCTGTGAAGTACTGCGCAATAAAGCTATCTGCCACCTCCTGAGGAGGGATTCCTTGCTCATTGGCCCGTGCGATGATTTTGTCATCAACGTCAGTGAAGTTCTGCACGTATTTCACTTTATAGCCACTAAATTCGAGGTAACGCCTGATGGTGTCGAAAGCGATATAGCTCATGGCATGGCCCAGGTGGCAGGGGGCGTAGGGGGTGACCCCGCAGACATACATTCTTACCGTATCACCCAGCGGGAGGAAATCCTCTTTCTGGCCGGAAAGGGTGTTAGATATCCTGATCATAATTAATCCAATAGAGCAACAGCATAGGTGGCGATGCCCTCTTCTCTTCCGGTGAAACCTAACCCTTCGGTGGTGGTGGCCTTTATTCCCACCTGGCTTTTACTGATAGACAAGGCTTGACTGATGTTCTGCCTCATCTGGTCTATGTAGGGGTGAAGGGGAGGGCGCTCAGCGACTATTGTAGCATCGATGTTGCTAATACGCCAGCCATGCTCTCCAAGCAAATTCCCGGTGCGGTCCAGGAGAACGATGCTGGAAATGCCCTCGTAAGCAGGGTCGTTAGCGGGGAAGTAACTCCCGATGTCTCCCAGGGCAGTGGCGCCTAGCAGAGCATCTATTATGGCGTGCACGACAACATCGGCATCGCTCCAGCCCTCGAGCCCTTGTTCGAAAGGTATCTCTACGCCTCCCAGCACCAAGGGGCGTTCTCTGGTTAGCCGATGGGCGTCGTAGCCGATACCGATGCGCATATTACTCCGGAGTCAAAAGATGCTTGTCCGTTGTTTCTCAACAAAACCTGTGCTATCGCTAGGTCCTCGGGGGTAGTCACCTTTATGTTCTGGTAAGAGCCCATGTAGACCTCGACCTTGTGCCCCAGCTGCTCTACCAGGGAGGCGTCATCTGTAACCTCTGTCTTCACCTGGCGATAGGCTTCTGCTATCAAGTCATACCGAAAAACCTGAGGCGTCTGCGCAGCCCACAGGCTCTGGCGTTCTGGCGTTTGCTGGACAAAGCGGCGGCGTGAGACGATCTTGATTGTTTCTTTGACTGGCACACCAGCGATTGCAGCACCGCTTTTGTGGGCAGCAGCAAGCCCTCGCTCGATGATATCAGCGTCTATGCATGGTCTGGCACCATCGTGAATCACCACCCAATCACAGCCTGCCAGCCTCTTCAGCCCCACTCTGACCGAATCCTGACGCCTTAATCCTCCGGGACATACAGCAATTACTTTAGGCCAGCCATACTCTTTTACAAGCTTACGGCCTTGCCCTAGATTTTTCCTTGCCAGCACGATGACTATCTCGTCGATCGGGGGGCAATTCTGGAATACGTTTACTATCTTTGCTAGTAAGGGTTCATCCCCTAATTGGGCAAAGACCTTGTCTATTCCTCCCATGCGGCTGCTGGTGCCGGCAGCGACGATTATGGCGCCGACTTTACCGTCTACTTCTTTCATTCACAGGTTCCTTGGGTTGAGCGAAGATCATCCGCCCAGCAGCGGTTTGCAGTACCCGTATGACAGTGATGCTTATGTCGTTGTTAAGATATCGGCGTCCCCCCTCTACCACTACCATGGTGCCATCATCTAAGAAACCGATGCCCTGACCAGCTTCCTTACCCTCCTGGACAATGTGCAAAGTTATATCTTCGCCCGGTAGAACTACAGGCTTGACAGCGTTGGCTAGTTCATTGGTATTGAGCACCTTTACTCCCTGGAGCACAGCTACTTTGTTCAGATTTTGGTCATTGCTGACTATAGGGCAGCGTAGTGTTTTGGCCAGCATTACCAATTTGGAGTCGACCTCGGGGATGTCGTCGAAATCGGTATCTGAGATCTGAACTGGGATATCAGAGCCCTTCTGAAGCTGGGTCAGCATCTCCAGGCCTTTTCGCCCCCGGGTGCGACGCAGTGGGTCATAAGAATCTGCAATGTGGCGCAGTTCATCCAGGACGAATCTAGGGATGAGTAGAGTACCTTGAATGAAGCCTGTTTGGATGATATCGGCGATTCGCCCGTCGATGATGGCGTTGGTGTCTAGGATAATAAACTCACTTTTGTCCTCCCTCTTCCTCGAAAGCGATGGGGAACCACTGAAGAAGAACTGCAATACAGAGGACCCCTGTAGCAACATGATAGGCACGAATAGACAAATCAAGAAGATAGCTGCAACAATAGGAGTAATCTGTCCCCAGAGGCCTGGTAGCATAGACAAGGGGAGAGTGATCAGGGCTGTGATGACCAAGGCAAATGCCAGCCCAATGGCTGCAGCAATGACACTATTTATTGGAAGGAGCCTTCGGGCCTTCCGGACACGCTTACATGCCCAGCGCCAAGGGCGTATCGCGATATAAGGGGCCAGCAAGAAGCCGCATACGTAGGCTCCAATGGCAAGAGACAGAATCCAGGTTAGCTCACTTGCAGCCTCGTTCGTTTCGGCGATTACTGTTGCTAGCCTCCACCCCCCGATGCCCAGGATTGCTGCGACAAGAATACGGATGAATAATTCGCCCCTCATGAGAGCCGCTTCCTCCCCGCTTTAGGCCATAAAAAATAATACTAAAACACATAATAATAACCCCAGAGACAATATGCCCAGATATTATTATGGATACCCTGCTATTTGTAGCAGGATTGTAGCACAACAGACGTGTAAAGTCAATTTCCCCGCAATCTGCTGACTGCGACGATGATGCCAAGAACAAGGGCAATCAAGCCATATACATTAAGAAATGAATCCATGAAATTTGGGAGTGGGGTATCGAGGAGGCTTCTAACAACATAGCTTACTACCATACTTAATCCTGCGATCACCTGTAGCCCACGGCCACGCTTTCGGTTGGCAGAGAGGCTTACTACCTCGCCGATGGCGTAGCCAATGCCAATCGCAATGATGAGGTAGAAGAATCCGCCGAAAGGAATGAACGGCCAAAGGGCCCCCAGTGCGGAAGCGGTAAGTAGGCCCGCGGCAATTGCTCGCGCATAGAAGATACCAGTAACATTGTAGACCGGCAGCCGTTTCATGGCGGCGCATTCAGGGCAGCGCGCACCTACTGGTGTCTGAACCAAGCACTTGGGGCAGATTGGCTGCCCGCATTTGCCGCACATGAGATTGGTCTCAGTATTGGGGTGAAGTGCACATCTCATTCCGGCCACCTGTTTGGCTTCTATGCTGAGCTGGTAAGCGCGAAGGTAAGCTCGCCTTCAGCAACGGTTTTCCCCTCTACAGTTGCTTTGGCTGTACCCTTGCCTATGGGGCCTCGCATCTTAGTGAACTTCACCTCCAGGCGCAGGCTATCCCCGGGAAACACCGGCCCCCGAAATCGGAAGTTGTCGACTCCGGCGAAGAGAACTATCCTGCCCTTGTTCTCAGGTACGCTCAATACTGCTACGGCACCAACTTGAGCTAAGGCTTCGATGATGAGCACTCCAGGGAAAATGGGGTAGTCTGGGAAATGGCCTTGGAAGCAGAGTTCACTGGCGGTGACGTTCTTAATCCCTATGGCACCCTCGCCGGGTTGCAGTTCGATGACCTTATCCACGAGGAGGAAAGGCCATCGGTGTGGTATTATCTGTTGAATTTCCCTGGAACCCAGCATCATGTGTTCACCATCCTTCTTTGCTCCGCAAGGGAGATAAGTTGTTCTATTGCCTCTTGCGGCAGGTCTGCGCTGCCGATGTCAGCGCCAATGGTATTGTCCAAACCATGGTAGTCACTGCCTCCGGAGGTGATGAGGTCATATTTTTTAGCCAGCGCCT
>Ga0114946_10001494_pt1 | contig 16146 bp, 18 predicted proteins | sample WalLakDeSediment_FD_88676 | JGI IMG/M metagenome (GOLD analysis project Ga0114946, IMG submission 88676) | Lake sediment microbial communities from Walker lake, Nevada to study Microbial Dark Matter (Phase II) - Walker Lake 11/02/13 Deep Sediment | ecosystem: Environmental > Aquatic >... | reverse complement strand
GGGATAGGAAGGATACCGGCAAGGAACCCTCAGGATGTAACCAATTATTTGGAAAAGGCCAAAGAAAAAGATGCGTTGGGTGTTACTGAGGATTGGCAGAAGGAAATAGTCCATCTCAGTGGAGGAATCACCTCCTTGGAATTAAATAGGTTCTATAATTTTTTAAATGGTTTCAAAAACATTGCAGAAGGGCCATTTTTAGGAGGTAATGTAAAGACCTACAGGAAAAGATCCAATTCGGTGGTTGAGCTAATTGATGTCTCCGGTGATGTCAATAAAGGAATAAGTATGATGACTTTTTTTGGTCATGCAGCACCTACTGTAATAGATATCGAAATTGGCTTGGTCTCAGACCCTTCTATGGGGTATAACAATAGAGGGAAGTATCCCTTGATATTAATGAACGGCTGCGATGCAGGAAATTCATTTGGTGGGGTTTATACTTTTGGAGAAGATTGGATATTGACTCCTTCAAAAGGAGCCTCCAATTTTCTGGCACATGCTAATATTGGAGTGGATATTTATTTGAGGAGATTTTCGGAGTCATTTTATTCAAAGGCATTTGCAGATTCTTCCATGATCTACCAGCCTGTAGGTTTGGTAAGAAGGGAAGCAGAAAAACTCTTTTACTTAAGGTACGGAACATCAGTGGTAAATCGCTCCCATGCCGAACAGCTGGTTATGTTGGGTGACCCTGCTGCAAGATTGTTTCCTGCCGATAAGGCAGACTATGCGGTTCAGGATTCAGATGTTACCCTGGATGCATTTGAAGGAGATATTTTCAATGCTTTGGCTGATTCACTAAAGCTTTCCTTTGTTTTAAGGAATATTGGAAGAGTAGATTTGGATTCTGTGGGGTATAAAATCAGCAGGAGATTGCCGGATGGTACCAGCATTACGTATCCCAATGTGACCATTCCTCCTGTTTATAGGAGGGATACCATTGATTTTTCAGTCCCGAATTCAGGAATTGCTTCCTTCGGTGAAAACTTTTTCACCATTGAGATCAATCCATCCAGAAATATTCCTGAGATGACCTATGCCAACAATTCGGTAACCGTTTCCATATTTATTCCTTTAAGTGGAACGCTGAATGTCCTTCCCTATAATTTTTCGATTGTAAATGAAAGGGAAGTGGAATTGATTGCCCAGATTCCGGGGAAATCCGTGGAGCCGAGGACGATGGTATTTCAAATCGACACCGAAGCTAATTTCTCTTCGGCTAGAAGAAGGGAATTGAGGGTTACTACTGCAAATTTGGCCAACTGGAAGCTGGATTTGTTTCAGAATGTTCCACAAAGGGATTCTGTCACCTTTTTTTGGAGAACAAGGTTTTTGGAGCCAAGGGAAGGGGAAAGTAATGAATGGACAAGCAGTAGTTTCAGTTACATTCAGGATGGACCTGAAGGATGGACACAAAGGGTTATGCCCCAATTGGAAAGTAATTTGCTTACCAATCTGGAGGTTGATCCGGTTCAAAGAATCTGGAAATTCCCTGATACTGCATTGGATATAGAAGTGTTTACTTTTGGTAATCAAGCAGACAGTCTTACTTTCAGAAACACTCAGTTTGTCCTTGATGGAATTCCACAGATCATTGACAATTTTGTAGATGGCAGTGCCAGGCTATGTCCCAATGGATCCTTGGGTCTGGTGGCCTTTGAGCAAAGATCACTTACACCCTACTTGGCAATACCTGTTCCAGGATTTGATATTCTTGATGGGAGAAGTTGCGGTAAAGTGCCTCAGGTCATTCAAAATATCAGAAATGCCTGGATTGAACGTCCTGGTTTTGGGATAGAAGATTATGTAAATGGCGTAAAAGAGGGGGATTATGTGGTGATATTCTCCATTGGGAATGTTACGTTTGAGCAATGGTCTGACGCCACCATCGCAAAGTTGAAGGAACTGGGTGCCAATGAAGCAGTGCTGCGTAATCTTAAAAACGGAGACCCTTATATTCTTTTTGGAAGGAAAGGGATGAAGCCGGGTGAATCTATTGAAGTGGTGGCAAAAAGTGATCCTGAAATAGGAAGTAACCAACAGGTCATAGAATTCGAGACTACCCTTGAAGGCTATTTTACATCTGCATCCATATTGACTCCGAGGATAGGCCCTGCCTCAGAATGGAAAAGATTTTTCAATCAGGTCAAACAAAGGGATTGGATCAATAGGGACTTTACCCATTTTGATTTATATGGAGTTAAGGAAAATGGAGATGAAACTTTGATTGTATCATCTTTCAATGAAGCCCAATTTGATCTAAGTAATGTGAGTCCTGCTCAATTCCCTTTTATGAGACTGAGGTATGCCATGGAAGATGAGGAAGCCACAGCCCCTGCTCAGTTGGACAAATGGCAGGTGAATTATACCGGAGTTCCGGAGGGCGTTTTGATTTTCAAAAACAAGGAGGAGCAGATCAACTTACAGGAAGGACAGGAGGCAATATTGAATTTTGAATTTAGCAACATATCAAAATTTGATTTTCTTGATTCCATCGTGGTGCAATGGACATTTAACAATACGACGAAGAGGCAAAGGGAGACTTTTACCAAAAAGATTGCGGCAGTAAAAATCGGCGAAAGCCAGGAATTTTCTATTCCCTTCAATTCGGTAGGCAGAGCGGGTAATATTCAGGTAGAGGTTTTTGCCAATCCAAGAATTATCATGGAGCAGACTTTCAGGAATAATTTACTGGACTTGGGGATTTATTTTGTGGTTAATCCGGACAATACCTCCGCGATTCTTGATGTGAATTTCGATGGGGTTTATATTATGGATGGTGATATTGTTTCCCCTACAGTAATGATTACTTCCCTATTGAAAAATGAGAAGTCACTGATCCTTAAAAAGGACACTTTGGGTATGGAATTGTTCATCAAAAAACAATGTGAAGGATGCCTGTTTGAGCGGATGAGCTTCTCCAGTCCCAAAATATCCTGGTCTGAAGCAACAGAAAGCAGTTCTTTCAAAGTGGAGCTCCGTCCCGGTCCTTTGGAAGATGGTATGTACACTTTCAGAATCGTTACAGAAGAACTCGGGGTTGATAAACCTTATGAAATCAATTTTGAGGTCATCAATGAAGCTTCAATATCAAATTTTTACCCTTACCCCAATCCCTTCAGTACAAGTGTAAGATTTGTATTTACAGTAACAGGTTCAGAAGTACCTGACCAGATTAAGATTCAGATCATGACCGTAACGGGGAGGGTTGTCCGTGAAATATTACAGGATGAATTAGGACCGATCCGTATCGGGAACAATATCACCGAATATGCCTGGGATGGCAGGGATGAGTTTGGAGATCAATTGGCCAATGGCGTGTACATTTACAGGGTACTTGTCCGAAAAAACGGCGCTTTTGTTGAACCCCGGGCCACGGCAGGAGACAAAGCCTTCAAACAGGGGTATGGTAAGATGTACCTTTTGCGCTAAGTCAAGATTTTTATCGAACCAGCAGCTCAATTATATTCCATGAATAAAATTCCTCAAATCCAAACTGAAAGAGTAATTATTAAGGAGCTGGATCTAAGTTATGCTGATTTCATTTTTCAGCTGCTCAATTCTCCAGGTTGGCTGCAATATATTGGAGACAGAAATATCCATTCATTGGAAGATGCCGGGAATTACCTGCTAAACGGTCCTTTGAAAAGTTATAAAGACCATGGTTTTGGGCTTTGCCTGGTGCAGTTAAGGGAGGATGGCATTCCCATTGGAATTGCAGGTCTATTGAAGAGGGATTATTTGGATTGCCCTGACCTGGGTTATGCATTTTTGCCGGAATATGAAGGTAAAGGCTATGCATTCGAAAGTGCGAATGCTATTATTCAGCAATCAAAGGAATACTTGGGTTTGGAAAGGATCCAGGCCATAGTTCTTCCTGAAAATGAAAGATCCATCCACCTATTGGAAAAATTGGGCATGAAAGATCAAGGGATGCATGAGTTTCCTGGACAAAAATCTGTGTTAAGGCTTTTCCAGATGGACCTTTAAGAGTTATCTAGAAGAAGACACCCCAGTGGTATCATTTCTGTTTCCAACTGGGGTGTCAACAATCAGGTGGTTTTCCTGAGATTTTGAGCGATCAGCTCCTTCCACTTTACGGCCAATGGTCCTTCTCCCTGGTGATCCGAAAAAAGATCTCCATTGTAAAACTCCAACTGTATTTCCCGTAGGTCACTTTTTTGACAGTTTAATTTTAGACCGATGTTGTTAATGATTTCCCGGTTGATTTTTCCATTGTTTATTTTTTCAGTTTGTTGATATTGGGCAACATGGGAACAATTTTTCAAATCCACTACCTGAATTTCCGGTTCAGGGTCAAATTTGATATAGAGCAACTTTTTCTTATCTGAATCCAGGCCCAGTGCATAGTAATCTCTCCAAAACTCTTTTTCAAGGCATTCTATCCCTAAATCCCTTTCGCTTTGTTGAAAGATGCTTTTTTGAAGGGAAGTTATTTTTGACTGTTTTACTTTATAGAGATAAATGGGCATAATAAATCCCAACAAAAGGAGTATAGAAACCCCTAATGATACAGGTTCAATGTCAAACATAGTTTTGATATTAATGGTGAATAATAGGGTAACAGGAGGTCAAAGCCCTGAAATTTCACTTTTCAAAAGGAAATTAGGCAAGACGCATCACAGAATTTCACCAAAAATGATGGAAAGGATAGAGCAGTTGAAAGACATCAAAAAAAATCAGATCGTTTTTCAGCCATGAAAGAAAAGCCAGATCTATGAAAAGGCCAAAAGCTTCCTGGACTGAAGAAAGGTTTGAGAATTCAACTTGAAAATCAGATAAGTTGGTTTTATTGATTAACTGATTGTCAACATGGATTTTAAGGCAATGGTCTAAGTCTACATTATTATCAATGGGAGCAACTGTGAAAAAATCTGATTGAACGGTACGCTTTACATTTCCTCCAAAATAGGGATAGACTATTCCCGTCAGGCCAAAAGCCAATAACAAAAAGATGGCGATTTGCTGTTTCAGGGAATTAGTCACAGACTGGTCAATTGAAATTAAGAATTAGATAAAAAATGAATAACCCGTCAATATGACGGGTTATTTTTTTCAGTCAATTTCAAAATTAGTTCCCGGAAGTTTCGGTTGAGTCTTCAACCACCTCTTCAATTTCTTCTAATTGGGGAACTTCTTCAACTGGAGTTTCCTCAACAGCTGTTTCAACTTCTTCAGAAGTTACTTCTTCTGTAGTTTTGGAACCGCATGAAGCCAACAGGGCAGTAGCGGCAATCATCAATGCAAAGATGCTTTTTTTCATGATTTTTTATTAGTTTAATGTCCCATGGACATGGATTATATCCATAAATTTCATGCCAATTTTTTATAGAATAGTCAGAGGATTAAAATAATTTTTAAAAATATCATTAATTATTACCTTATCAGTTTAAAAAATGACAATCGAGGTTTTTGGATTCGCTATTTCTTCGCTTTTGGTTTGAAGAATCTCCAGATTCCCCAGAAACTAAGTAGTAAAAGACCTGAAAAAATCCATCCTTTGCCCGATATCCCTTCAGTATTTAAAGCGGCATATAGGTCAGAAACCAAGGTCCCTGAAAAAAAGACAAGGGTTGTTCTTGGCAGCATACCCATAGTTCCGAACAGGATAAGTTTTTTCCATCCTGAATTCAGGAGGGCAAAGAGGAGATTGGATAGGGCAAAAGGTATAACAGGGCTGAGGCGGACAAAGAATATCAATTCTCCGAGATTTTCCCTTTTCTGATCAATCAATCCCTTAGCCTTCGGGTATTTATTGAGCAAAAAGTCCAAACTTTGGCCTCCCAGTCCTTTACCCCAGGCATATCCTAAAAGGGTGGCCAGGGAATAACCCAGTACTAACCAGGGAAAAGCTTTCCACCCCAGCAGGAAGCCGGATAAAGCGGCGATCAAGGTGGTCGGCATGATGGCCCATCCCATCAAAAAGGTAGCAACTGTCAATGCTGTAAAAGCAACCTGTGTTGAGCTGAAATCCAATAAGGAAATCCAATTGGATTGTTGCAAAGCCCATGGCACCAGGATAAAACTTCCTATGGAAGGCATAAGGCTGACCCAAAGAACAGCAAGTGTGATTTTGGGATTATTCCTGCTTGCTTCCTTGAATTCCTTGAAAATACTTCGCTTTTTTTCCATCTTTGGGCTGCTTAACTGCAAAGGAAAGCAAATTAGACAGAATTGAACCCATAAAATTGAGATTATGAAATTCGGAACCAAAGCAATACATGCGGGTATTGAACCAGATCCATCTACCGGTGCGATCATGACCCCTATTTTTCAGACTTCTACCTATGTACAGAAGTCTCCTGGAGACCATTTGGGATATGAGTATTCCAGAACCCATAATCCAACCCGTACCGCGCTTCAGAACAACCTTGCCGCATTGGAAAACGGCAAACATGGTCTGTGTTTTTCTTCTGGCCTGGGAGCTATTGATGCCATTATCAAATTATTGAACCCAGGCGATGAAGTAATCAGCACCAATGACCTTTATGGGGGCTCCTATCGGATATTCACCAAGGTTTTTGAGCGCTATGGCATCAAGTTCCATTTTATATCCATGGAAGATCCAAAGACCATAGAAAAGTATGTCAACCAACACACGAAATTGATCTGGGCGGAGACACCCACCAATCCGATGATGAATATCATCGATATAGAAGAAATCGGGAAGGTGGCCAAAAAGCATCATTTACTATTTGCTGTGGACAATACCTTTGCTACGCCATTTCTTCAGAATCCTCTGGATTTGGGTGCAGACATCGTGATGCACTCAGTAACCAAATACCTTGGCGGGCATTCTGATGTGGTGATGGGGGCTATTATTGTCAATGATGACCAATTGGCCGAAAAATTGGCATTTATCCAAAATGCCTGTGGGGCCACACCGGGTCCTCAGGATTGTTTTTTGGTGCTGAGGGGTATCAAAACCCTCCATATAAGAATGGAAAGACATTGTCAGAATGGTAAAGAGATTGCACATTTTCTGAAAGCCCATCCCAAAGTGGATAAAGTGTACTGGCCAGGTTTTGAGGACCACCCCAACCATGACATCGCCAAAAAACAAATGAGGGATTTCGGTGGTATGATTTCATTCGTTATTAAAGGCAATAAGGTGGAGGATGCTAAAACAGTGTTGGAAAACCTCCATTATTTTTCATTGGCAGAATCTTTGGGCGGAGTTGAATCTTTAAGCGGACATCCGGCCAGCATGACCCATGCCAGTATCCCGAAAGAAGAAAGAGAAAAAGTAGGCTTGGAAGATTCCCTGATCCGATTAAGTGTGGGAATTGAGGATGTGGAAGACCTCAAGGCCGACCTGGATGCCGCACTGGGAAAGGTTTGAATATGATGTCTGAAAGTACCTTGTCAGGTTTTCAAAATGTAACTATTGATGTACTGATTCCTGCTTTTAATGAAGAAGAATCCATTGGAAAGGTGATCAGGGACATCCCAAAGTTTATCAGGAATATTGTGGTGGTAAACAATAATTCTACAGACAATACCCCCTTGGTAGCTGCGGAAGCCGGAGCCATGGTTTTGGAGGAAAGACAAATGGGGTATGGGAAAGCCTGTATGACCGGGATGTCCTATTTGGCATCCCTTGAAAGCCTTCCGGATATTTTGGTTTTTCTGGATGGGGATTACAGCGATTACCCGGAACAGATGAGGGAAGTAATCAAGCCTATTCTGGAAGATGATTTTGACATGGTGATTGGTTCAAGGGCGAAAGGCAACAGACAAAGCGGCTCAATGACAATTCCACAGGTTTTCGGAAATTGGTTGTCCACTAGCCTGATGAAATGGATTTATAAAGTTGAATATTCCGATTTGGGTCCCTTCAGGGCTATTAAATGGGAGAAGCTCATGGCATTGGGGATGGTGGACCAGAATTATGGCTGGACCATTGAAATGCAGATAAAGGCAGCCAAACAGGGATTGAAAACCACAGAAGTACCGGTGGATTACAGAAAAAGAATAGGGGTGTCAAAAGTCAGCGGTACTGTCAAAGGTGTTTTTGGTGCCGGCTACAAAATTCTCTGGACAATCTGGAAGTACAGATAAGCGGGTTTTCTCTTTGTTTTTCTTATTTTTATAATAAGACCCTCAAAACTTCAGTTTATGTCTATTAATTGCAGATGGATTTTTCTCAGCTTTTTATTTTTATTCCTTAACCAGCAGGTAATGGCCGGGCAGGAAAACCCTGTCCGGTTTGTGATGATTGGACTGAGCCATGGGCATTCACACTGGATTTTTCAAAAGCAATATCAAGGGGATTTCGAATTGGTCGGCGTATATGAGCCCAATACTGCATTAATCCAACAATTTAAACAAAGATATAACCTTGATGATGCTTTGTTTTTTCCGGAAATGGACCGTATGTTGGATGAACTTCGGCCGGATGGCGCTTTGGCATTTGGTCCGATTTCCGAACACCTGAATGTAGTCAGGTCCTGTGCGCCAAGGGGGATTCATGTGATGGTGGAAAAACCATTGGCTTTCAGTATTGCCCATGCCAAAGAAATGGAGCATCTGGCAGAATCACATCGCATCCATCTATTGACCAATTATGAGACATCTTGGTACCCAACCACAGATGCGGTCATTGATTATGTAAGGAATGATGGAGGTGAATTGGGTAAAATCAGAAAGGCTGTTTTCCATCATGGCCATAGAGGTCCCAAGGAAATCGGGGTTGGGCCTGAATTTTTGGAATGGTTGACCGACCCTGAGCAAAACGGGGCGGGGGCATTGATAGATTTTGGTTGCTATGGGGCAAACATCATGACTAGCTTAATGCAGGGTGAAAGGCCGGTCTCCGTGTTGGCATTAAGCCAGACACATAAACCTGAGTTGTATCCTTTAGTCGATGACGAAGCTACCATTTTGGTTGAATATAAAGAAGCACAGGCCATAATTCAGGCATCCTGGAATTGGCCATTTGACCGGAAGGATATGGAGGTATATGGATCAAACGGATATTGCATGGCTTTGGACAGGCAAAATTTAAAGACCAGGTTTAAAGGAGAAGGAACTGAAACGCTGCGCTTGATCCATGCGGAGGACACCGGTACCATTATAAATCCATTTGAGTATTTTACCGGGGTAATCAAAGGAAGTCTGGAAGTGAGTCATTACGGCTTGTATTCATTGGAAAACAATCTTCTGGTAGTAGAAATACTATCTTCAGCCATTGAATCTGCCAAAACAGGGGAAAGGATTTACCTGAAAGATTAAGAATAGAAAATATGAAAAATCAGCTGATTATTATATGCCTGTTGGGTTGGGGGATCATGTCCTGCGGCAGAACGGAGAGGAAGAATGTGGATTTTGAGGAATGGGGCAAATATTGGTTTCAGGGCAAAGCGGAAATCAGCAGTTTTGATCTGGTGCAATACCGCTATGGTGAAGCACGTGAAGGAGAAGCTGTGCTGATTTTTGTGACAGAGGATTTTTCCAGAAAAAATCAAGTGAAATTGGATGAGCCTGAAAAAGCGGGCAGGGACAAAATAAGTGTATTGAAATTAAATCAGACAAGGGATTTTGTAACGGGTATTTACCCTTATCATATGATGCTCTCTGCATTTACTCCGACCAAAGAAAAAAGTTATGGCATCAAGTTTACTGCCAGCTCTCAGGAGTGGTGCGGTCAGACATTCTCGCAGTTGAACAAGAAAGGGGAAGAAAGCTATTCGGGAAAACTTTTTTCCTATTTTGAAAAAGAAGGGGATGCTTCTTTTTCGGTCAGCGGGGTTATGGAAGATGACCTTTGGAACCTTATCCGGATCAACCCTTCTGAAATTCCCTTGGGAAATGTCAACATGTTGCCCTCTCTTTTGTACCAAAGACTAAGTCACAGTGAATTTAAAGCCGAGTCTGCTTTTATTCAGATAGAAAAATTGAGTGAAAACAGGAGCCAACTGGAATTGAAATACAGTTCAGGTATCAGGACTTTGAAGATCATCTTTGAACATGATTTTCCATTTCAGATTTTGGAATGGGAGGAAATCCAAAATAGATCCAATGGAGAAAAAGAAATCACACAAGCCAAAAGGAAAGCAGTGACGGTGGTGGATTATTGGAAAAGGAATAAGGTGGAGGATGAGTTTTTAAGAAGAGAACTTCGCCTTAAATATTAGGCGTCATTTTTTTTCTCGCTTACTTTTTCCAAGTCGAAGAGATCAGAAACAATATCGATCAACTTATCGGCATCATCGCGCTGACAGGCTGCGCGGAGCTGAACAACCGGAACTTTCAGGATTTTCTGCATCATGCTTTTGGTAATCCTGTCAATCATTGCGATCTGGCTCTCATCTGCATTTTTCAAAAATCTTGACATTTCCTCCTGACGGATCTGTTCAAGTGCATTTTTTAATTTATTGATGGTTGGAGAGACCAACATCTCCTTTTTCCAGTTGTAAAAATCATCTATGCTTTCAGAAATGATATTTTCTACCTGGGGAATGGAAGCCAACCTTCTCTCCAAGGTTTCGGTGGCCTTGCTCCTGATATTATCCACATTGTAAAGCAATACCCCGGGAACATCCTCAATGGTAGTCTCAATACTTCTTGGCACAGAAAGGTCTACAAAAAGTTTGTAACTGGGTATTTCCATTGACTTCACAAGGGATTTCGTAATGAAAGGTTCGGACTTCATGATAGAAGAAACCACTACATCAGAATTTTTCATGGCATCAAAGCAATCTTCAAAAGGAATAACTTCAAAACCCAATTCATCGGCCAGGGCTTTTGCCCTTTCGAAGGTTCTGTTGGTGATGGTGACTTTGGCATCCGGGATATGGACCATGTTCTTGGCCACATCCTCGCCAATTTCGCCGACTCCGATCAACAGGACCCTGGGTTGGTAAGTGTTGGAAGTCAGTTCTTCAATAAGCTCCACCGCGGCATAAGAAACTGAAGCAGCGCCATCTCTGAATGCAGTCTCCTGAACCACCCTTTTATTGGTGAAAAATATGGTATGCATGAGCCTATGCAAAAATGGCCCTGCCATATCCAAATCCGCTGATGCCTGATAAGCTCTTTTTACCTGGTTGGCAATCTGCATATCACCTACAACCTGAGCTTCCAAACCAACAGAAACCTTAAACAAATGTTCAACGGCTTCGCGGTCATCGTTCATCAAGTTGAAATATTCCAGATAGTCCACTACGTTGGTAATGCCTTTTTCCAAGCCTATTAGCTTGATGATTTCGGTATTGATATCAAGTTCATGCGTGTAATATACTTCGGTACGATTGCAGGTAGAAAGTATCAAAGTATCTGAGATACTGAAAAATTCCTTTAATTTAACCAAAAGAGAATGTATAGATCCTTCATCTAAAGCAATAACCTCCCTGATTTCAACAGGGGCGTTTTTGTAAGATAAACTTATGGCTCTAAACTTGTTTTGCATTCTCAATACTTTAACATGTAAATTTAATCCACTTTGGCCTGCAAAAGAAAATTTTTAGACCCTAAACGGTAATTTAAAATCGGTCTAAATAACTTGTCTTTTGCGTTGGATAATTTCTACTCTCAAATTTGCGGATTTTTGGAAATTTAATCCAATTGTATTAATTTAATTACCATAGAAGAAATCTATCAAAAGGTTTTTATTTTTAAACTCAATTTTTATGAAATCCAGACTTTTCTATTTTCTCAAATCTTATTTTGGTTTTACCCGAAGGGAATCAAATGGATTTATTCTGGTGCTTCCTGCATTGATCCTTCTTTACTCCTTGCCATCTGTTTATGGATTATGGATCAAAAACAGGAACAAGGAGCAATTTGAGTGGTATTTGGAAAAGGTCGACAGTTTGATCAATGCGGGATATACACCCTATGAGAAAGGTTCGATGATGCAGGTCAATTTGAGGAACCAGGATAGTGTAAAAAAAACAAGCAATTATTCAGGGGCGAAGTTTCGTGAATTGAACCGCTTGGATTTCAGTGAAGCGGATTCAATTGTATTGCAGGTAGTCCCTGGAATTGGAGCCACCATGGCAGGGCGGATCATAAAATTCAGGGATAATATTGGAGGGTTGTATGATAAGGAGCAGCTTATGGATGTATATGGGATGACACCGGAAGTATTGGAAAGGATTTTTGAATACTTTGTGTTCAAACCTGGCATCATCCGTAAGCTTTCAATCAACTTATCCGATACCCCTACGCTGGCGAAGCATCCCTATATCAATTATGGAGCAGCAAAAGTTATCGTAGCCTACAGGGAACAGCATGGCAACTATGGAAAAGCGGAGGATTTGCTGAAAATCAAAATCTTCAATCAGGAGTGGATTTCCAGGCTTGAGCCTTATCTGGAATTTTGATTTTCAGGAATAGGTAATCCGATAGGACAATAATTGAGATTTATGACTGATCCTACTTTGACAAGTTAAATAACCGGAAAATGAAACCTGCCAGGATTTAACCTTTCAATAAATATGGCAAAGTCGGACTAATCAATGCTCTAAATGGCTAAGCTCATAAAAATTGCAGGGCTATACCAGCAGCAGGATTTAATAAAACTCAAATTACTTTATACTCATTTACCCTGAAAATCATAATTTATATTTTTAATTTTCAGGGTAAATCACTTAATTTATTGTATGATTACCCGATTAATTACAGATGAACTTCTATCTCTGATTTCTTTTTTTCCAGCGGTAGGACTTGTAGGGCCTAGACAGGTTGGCAAAACTACCTTATCAAAATTATTGGCAGAAAAACTACAAAGGGAAATTATATACTTGGATTTAGAGCTTCCCTCTGATCTGGCTAAACTGGAGGAGCCCGAGTTATTCCTAAATCAATTCAAAGAACGCTTCATAGTCATTGATGAAGGTCAATGAAAACCCGATTTGTTTCCTGTTCTCAGAGCATTAATTGACCAGCACAGAGTGCCAGGTAGGTTTATGTTGCTTGGTTCTGCCTCACCAGAGCTTATCCGCGACAGTTCCGAGTCTCTGGCTGGCCGAATTTCTTACAAAGAGCTTACCCCGCTAAATCTGTGCGAAATAGGGAACTTAGCTCAGGGAGGGAAACACTGGTTTAGAGGTGGTTTCCCAAATGCACTCCTTGCCCCGTCCGATACCTTGAGTAAAAATTGGCTTAGCAGCTTTGTGCAGTCATACGTTGAACGTGATCTGCCCCTGTTGGGTTTACAGGTTTCACCGGTGTTAATTCGAAGGTTTTGGTCTATGTTGGCGCACCTACAAGCTGGACTTTGGAATGCAAGTACAGTCGCCAACTCTTTAGGTGTTACGGCACCTACTGTAAAGCGTTACCTTGATTTTATGGAACAAGCTTATATGGTTCGGAGGTTACCTGCCTTCCATTCAAATGCTAAAAAACGTCTGGTAAAATCCCCAAAAGTTTATATTCGTGATAGCGGCATTCTACATCATTTAGTAGGAATAAAAGATTCGGAGCAGCTTCAGGGACACCCCATACTTGGAGCCTCTTGGGAGGGTTATGTTATTGAGCAAATCAGTCAGGTGATTGGTTCTGAAATCGAGTTATTCTATTATAGGACTCACGAGGGAACTGAGTGCGATTTGGTATTGACCCGCGGAGGGAAATCTTTGGCATGTATAGAAATAAAGTATACCTCTTCTCCCAAAGTAAGTAAGGGGTTTCGTATTGCAATAGAAGACTTGGCTTCCAGAAATAATTTCATAGTTACACCAGCATCTGCGGATTATTTGGCTGATACACATATCCGAGTATGTAACCTTAAGGATTTTTTGACAAAGTATATTCCAGCAATCAACACTTGATATATAAAGGAATAAGAGGCAGAAATCTACATGAAGTTTAGAGGTTGGAAAAAGTTGAAAAATATTTTGCGTGCTGTATTTAAGGGGGGAGCATATCACCCCAATAGTTGGGAAGAGACCAGTTAAGGTAAAATTGCTTTCGACTTATGTACGCAATACACCGAACCGGGAGGGAATGATGAGGATATATTAAGCCCACTCCTATTTTTTTGAACAACAAAAGCCCACAAACAAAAAAACGGCTGGTATTGGTTATTCCTTAATTCTTAAATCAAGGTATTACCATTCCTTACTTTTCTGATTCTTTTGTCACTGTTGTGGTTCCTAAATTCACTTAGCGATTGCCTTTGCAATACAATCAAAATTGGTTTGGATAAAAGGGTAGGCTTGGGCCAGGATGCAGGGCTGATCAACTACACCCAGCCGGTGAAACATATTGTAATTTTTTTAGATGATTTTGGTCAACTAGATGTAAACACTATTTTTATGAACCAAAGAAAAGCCTTCATATTTGTACCATGACAGAAAATCGATATGCCTTTTTGCAAGAAAAACTTAATTTTCCTGATCTCGATTTTAGGATTGTAGAAGACCAAGGGAAACTTAGCATTTTCGATTCGCTGCGGAGGAAATTTTTGATACTGACCCCGGAAGAATGGGTCAGGCAACATATGATAGGGTTTTTAATTCAGTTTCATGATTATCCCAAAAGTCTTTTTGCTTTAGAAAAAGGGGTTCAATACAATAGACTCCAAAAAAGGTTTGATATTTTGATCTGGGATAGGCAGGGAAAACCCTATCTCTTAATTGAGTGTAAGGCTCCCTATGTGACCTTGTCCCAAAAAACCGTAGAGCAGATTTGTATATATAATAAGGAGGTAAAGGCACTTTTTTTAGGGATTACCAATGGCATAAAGCATATATTTTTGGCATTTGATGAAAAAACAGGTAACTATGCGCAGATTACTGATATCCCTAAATATAATTGTGCAAATAAATGATATTTGTCATGTTTTTGTTTAAATTTAAATATTAAGTTACTCAAAGTCCATTACTTCAATTCAATATGAAAGTTCAGCAAAAAAATACTCCATGCGAATTATGTATGAGCAGGAAGTTTTCGTTGTTCTCCAATGTTTCTGAACCCCATTTATGTCAGCTTTCAGAAAGTAAAAATTTTATTACGCATAAAAAGGGGCAGATCTTATTTTATGAAGGTACAAAACCATTAGGTGTTTTTTGTATCAGTGATGGTGTAGTCAAGGTATATAAAACAGCCTCAAACGGCAAGGAACAGATTATAAGACTGGCAAAAAAGGGAGATTTTTTGGGATATGCTTCTTTGCTTGGAGAGGAATCCTATTCGAATTCAGCCACTATTGTCGAGGATGCCAATATTTGTTTCGTTCCCAGGGAATCATTTCTGAAGGTTTTGGCAGAGGATACTGAATTCCATAGAAGGGTCACCAAAGCCCTTTGTCATGATTTGGGAATAATGGAGAGTAAACTGACGGATGCGACCCAAAAATCAATCCGGGAAAGATTGGCTTTTACCTTATTGAAGTTGAGTGAAACTTATGGAATTGACGGTAATGAAGGTGATAAAATAGATATTGTACTAACCAGGGAAGAAATTGCAGGCCTTGTGGGAACAGCTACAGAGACCGTAATCCGTTTGCTTTCAGAATTTAGAAAAGATGAGCTAATTGATTATCAAGGGAAAAAAATCATTGTCCTGGACAAAAAAGGCCTCGCCAGATTATCGGATTTCTATGGGTAAATAAATGGTTTCCGGAATTTAGATGTGCCTTTAAAGTTACAATTGCTTTAAAGGTATTTTTTTGCAATCATTTCTCTACAACTCTTGTTAATAGGACATGAAGTCAATACATACATTCAGCACAATCTTTATATTTTCATTGTTTAGCCAAGCCCTATTGGCCCAGAGCGTGGCTTACAATACTTTGCTAAAGGGCTTTTATGACAAGGACTTTCCTGTAGTTTATATCGATCAGGATGAGTTACTCCAAAAAGCCGTTTTATTGGATACCAGGGAGTTGGAAGAATACCATGTGAGCCACCTTAAAGGTGCCCGTTGGGTAGGATATGATGACTTCTCCTTGGAAAGGGTAAAGGATATTCCAAAGGACCAAGCGGTAGTGGTTTATTGTTCCATAGGAGCCAGAAGCCAGGATATAGGTAAAAAACTAAAAGCTGAGGGTTTTAAGGAAGTTTATAACCTCTATGGAGGTATTTTTCATTGGGTAAATGAAAGGCATCCAGTATATAGGGGGAATGAGGAAACCAATGAAGTTCATGCTTACAATAAAATCTGGGGTATGTGGCT
>Ga0114946_10001493_pt1 | contig 16155 bp, 12 predicted proteins | sample WalLakDeSediment_FD_88676 | JGI IMG/M metagenome (GOLD analysis project Ga0114946, IMG submission 88676) | Lake sediment microbial communities from Walker lake, Nevada to study Microbial Dark Matter (Phase II) - Walker Lake 11/02/13 Deep Sediment | ecosystem: Environmental > Aquatic >... | reverse complement strand
GCGGCGATGCCCGCGGTGCTGGTCCCGAGGATCAAGCCGACCCGCGCGCTCCCCCAGCGCCGCTTGGCGCCCTCGATGGCCGGCAACAAGGGCACGGTGACCAGCTGGGCGATCCGGGCTTGGCGGCTGTCGAACCCGGCCAAGCGCGGGTCGAGGGCCGGCAGCTCACCTGGGATCGCACCGACCCAGGTCGGGACGCCAAACGAATCATCGGCGGGCGTCAGGCCGCGGCGCCCGGCGAACAGGCCGTCGAGGACCTCGGCGGTCGTCTGGCCCAGGCCGTTGCAAGCCGAGTAGGCGGTGATGGGGATGCCTGGGGCCATGGATGACCCGCGAAGCTAGCAGCGCGTCGGGGGGTTGAACAGCGTGGGGTGACGGCGTGATCGCGCACACGTGCCAGGCGCCACACTTTGGTTCTGATCCGAGTGCCGATCAGAGCTCGCGCCACTGCGTGGTTTGGATCTCGAGACGGTAGCCAAACCACCCGTTGTCCAACACGACCTTCTTGGCCGGCTGCCCGCTTCGATGACCGCCGATGTAGTCGACGCGGATCGCCCCGCTCGGCTCGTGATCGAGGCGCTCGAAGGTCCGCTGGACCAGGCCGTCCTCGGTCCAGGTCTCGGTCACGCGCTCGCCCGCAACCTCGACGCTCGAGCTCCCGGGCGGCCGCGGCTGATCGGCCTCGGGCAAGCGGACATGCCACAGCCACGCGCGGTGGATGTCCTGCAACATGTATTCGGGCGGGAACGGGATCTCGCGATCGATCAGCGCCTTGAAGGTGACCTCAGTGCCAGTCTGCTCGAGCACGAAGGCCTTGGTCCCAAACGGCGTCAGGCCGAGGACCGTGAGCGTGCCGTTGCGCAGCTGCAAGACCGCCTCGAACTTGAACTCGCGCTCGCCAAACTTGCCCTCGAGCCGCTGCCGGGCCAGGAAGTCCCCGGTCAGCTCGTCCGTGGAGATCAGCTCGCCGGGGTAGCCGATCGGCGCGTCGGCTGGATCGCCCGGCTGATCGACGGTCGCGCTCGCGTCCGGCTCGGGCGCCCTCGGGCCCTCGCTCGGGTGGCAAGCGGTGGCGAGCAAGGTGAGCAAGGTGAGCAGTGGCTTGGTTGGGCTCATGATCGGCGCCTGCCAGCAAACAAGATCAAGGCGCTCGGCGCCAGCACCAAGCTCGCAAACACGCCGATCCCCGTGGTCAGGCCGATCGCGCGCAAGCCTGGGTTGCTCGACATCGCGAGCAGGCCAAACGCGAGGACCGTCGAGATGCAGCAGGCCAGCAGGCTCGAGACCGTGGCCGCGACCTGCTCGGGCTGCCCGCGGCTCTCGGCCAGGAACACGCCGTAATCGACGCCCATGCTCAGGACCAAGAGCAGCGAGACGACGTGCAGCAAGTTGAGCGCGAACCCGGCGAGGACCAACACGGCGACGGCCGTGCCCGCGGCCAGCAGCGCCGGGAGGAACGCGGCGAGGGTCGGGCCGAGCGCCCGGTAGCGCAGGGCGATCATCGCGAGCACGGCGAGCAGGCCGACGCCGACGAGCTTGATCGTCGAGCTGCGGTGGCGTCCGTAGAGCTCGGCCATCAACGCCCGCTGATCGAAGACGTGGACGTCGTCGAGGTCGGCGACCCGCGCACGCAGGGCCTCGGGATCCTCGACGCCGCGGACCAGCGAGAGCATCGCAACTTGGCCGTCGAGCTCGACCCGCATCGAGCTCGCGGCCTCTGCCAGCGGCGACGCGGCCAGGGTCGCGTAGTCGAGGGGCGGCGCCCCTTGGCCCGCGCGCAGGCGCTCGAGCTCGTGTTTGAACGCGTCGAACACCCCCGCGCGAAAGCCCTGCTCGACGAACGCCGCGTCGAGCCGGGCCACGAACACCTCGGGCTCGCCGTAGGCCGCGAGGTTGGCCAATTGCAGCTCCTCGGACCACAGCAGATCGTGGAGCGAGGCGAACGCCTCGAGCTCGCCGGCCTCGCGCGCCTGGACTAAGCGCTCATGGACCGCGTCGTTCTTTTGCAGGGCCTGTTGTTCGTCGTCGCCGATCGCGATCACCATGCGCCCGGCGTCCATGCGCGAGACCAACGCTCGGACCGCTTCGTCCTCGGCGAGCAGCTCGGCGTCGGTCTCGTTGAGCGCCGCGACGTCGTCTTGAAATTCGATCCGCGGGATCGCCAAGCCGATCGCCAGCAACGCGAGGGCCGGGAGCACCCACAGCAGCGCGCGCCGAGCCTCCATGCGCTCGAGCAGCGCCGCCGCCCAGCCCCCGAGCTTGCGCTGCAAGGCGACGGGCTGCGGGCGATCGACCATCAACGGCGGCAGCACCCACAACGTCATGAGCAGCGCCGCGATCACCCCGAGCGCCGCGAATACAGCGATCTCGCGCACGCCCGGGAACGACGCCCAGCCCAGGCCAACGAAGCCCGCGACGGTGGTCAGGGCCCCGAGCAGCAGCCCCGGTCGGACCCGTCGCGCGGTCCCAAGCGCGCCGTCGGGGTCGGGCTCGAGCGCGTGGTGGTTGAACAGGTGGACCGGGTAATCGATGCAGATCCCGATCAGCGAGGCCCCAAACGCGAGGGTCAGGCCGTGGATGCGGCCAAACACCAGCAAGCTGACGGCGGTGGCCGTGAGCACCCCGGCCGCGAGCGGAACGAGCGCGAGCACGATCACCCGCGGGCTGCGAAACAGGAGCGAGAACAGGGCGATCACGCCGATCGTCGAGAGGATCGAGATCCGCTGGATGTCGCCGCGGATCTGCGCTTCGGCCTTCAACGCGAACCGCCCGACCCCGCTTTGGCGCAGGCGCAGGACCTCGCCCTTGGCCGCCGCCGCGTCGGCGAGCTCGGCGAAGCGGGCCTCGATCCGCGCTTGCAAGGGCCCTTGGTGGACCGAACGAAACGGCGAATGCACCGAAGCCAGGAGGATCACCGCCTCGTTGGTCTCGCTCACGAACTGCCCGTCGACGACGCGCAGCGGCCCCGCCCGCGCGGCTTCGAGGCGCTCGAGCAAGGCCGGATAGAGCAGCAAGGGATCCTCGGGGGCGATGCGCTTGACGATCGCCGCGGTCGGCAAGCGCAGCTGCCGTTGGAGCTCGATCGCCGCGGCGTCGAGCCCCGCGGGCGCGAGGGTCTGCTCGAGCGCGCCGGCGCTGCTCGCCGTGAAGTAGACCCGGCGCGGGTAATAGAGCGCGTAGATCGCCTCGTTGTTGTCCTCGGCCCAGCCCGAGCGGACCCAGGCGACCTCCTCGTCGGCGGCGAGGGTCTCGGCGAGGGCGGCCGCGGCTTGGCTCGCGGCTTGGAGGTCGCCTGACTCGCTGCCGATCACCAGGATCGTCGTCTTGGTCAGCTCGGAGTCGGCGAGCTGGCGGCTGAGCTTGGCGAGGCGGGCGTCGTCGCCGGCGGCTAGGAAATGGGTGATATCGGCGGTCAGCTCGAGCGTTTGGCTGACGAACAGGGCCATGATCGCGAGCAGCACGGCGCTGATCGCAACGGGGAGCCAGCGAGCGTTCGAGGGCTTGGGGGCCACGGTCGCGGGAGTCTACACGCTCCGGCTTGGGATCTTGGCTCGCGCTGGCTCGCGCCGTGCTACTCCTGCGCGCGGATGCCAGCCACGACGCCCGGCGACTCCAGCCCCGCGCCCCGCTCCGAGACCGCGCTCGCCAAGCGCGAGGCCTGGCTGGTCCGGCGAGAGCGGGGCTCGAGGCTGGGCGTCCGCGCGCTGCTGTGGGTCACCCGGGTGATCGGCCGCGGCGGCGGCCGAGCGCTGCTGCGGGTGATCATGTTCTACTTCACCCTGTTCGCGCCGGCCGCCCGCCGAGCCTCTCGCCAATGGTACGAGCGGGTCACGGGGCGCTCGAGCTTTTGGACGGCGTATCGGCACATGCTGCGCTTCGCCGAGGTCGCCTACGATCGCGTGTTCCTGGTCCGCGGCGAGGTCGAGCGGTTCGAGATCGAGCACGAGGGCCACCAGCTCCTACGCGACGCCATCGCCAGCGGCCGCGGGGCGATCTTGCTTGGCGCCCACTTTGGCAGCTTCGAGGCCATGCACGCGGCCGCCAAGGACGCGAGCCTGCCGGTCAACATCTTGGCCCACAACGACAACGCCCGGATGATCGCCGCGTTCCTCGATGAGGCCAGCGGCGGCCGAGCCAAGGTCCGGGTGATCGAGATCGATCCGGCAGCGCGGACCTACATCCTCGAGGTCCAGCGCTGCATCGCGAGGGGCGAGCTGGTCGCGGTCCTCGGCGATCGCCTCGGCCTCAACGATCGCTCCGCGACCGTCGAGTTCTTCGGCGCCCCGGCCCGGTTCCCAACCGGCCCCTACATCATGGCCTCGGTCCTGCGCTGCCCGGTGCTGATGGTGTTTGCGACCTACCACGCGCCGCGCCGCTACACGCTGCGCTGCGAGCTGCTCGCCGATCGCATCGAGCTGCCTCGGGCGACCCGGGATCAGGCGACGACCGCCTACGTCGAGCGCTACGCCGAGCGGCTCGAGCATCACGCCCGGGCGGCGCCCGACAACTGGTTCAACTTCTTCGACTTTTGGTCGAAGCCCGCCGACTAGTCGCGGACCCGGCAGACCAGCAGGGTGTGGCTGATCCCGAGCTGCTCGTGCTGGTCCTCGACCTCGAGGCCGGCCGCGTGCACGCAGGCCAAGAAGGTCTCGGATCGGTAGAGCTGGCTGGTCCCGTTGGCGATCGCCGTAAAGTAGAGCGAGGTCATCTGCAGGCAAAAGCTCGCGGCCGGGTAGCGTTGCTGATCCCAGAAGGTCTCGAGGATGTAGATGCGACCGTTGGGCTCGAGCGCGGCCACGCAGCGGCGCAGGATCGAGACGATCTCGGCCTCGGAGAAGCAGTCGAGGAACTGGCTCATCCAGATCGCCGAGAAGCCCCCGGGGATCTCGGTGTCCGCGGCCAGCAAGTTGGCCTCGCAAAACCGGACGCGCTCGAGCAGGCCAGCCTCGCCCAAGTGCTGCTTGGCGTTGTTGAGCTGCCCCGGGAGATCCATGAGCGTGATCTCGACGGCCGGGTCGTAGGCCAGGCAGGCCTTCGCCCACTTGCCGGTGTTGCCGCCGATGTCGAGCAGCCGCTCGGGCCGGTTGCGAAACACCAAGGGCAGCACCGACTTGAACGCGCCGTCGGAGTAGTGGTGATCGAAGGCGAACCACGACGCGCGGACGTGCTCGGGCAGCTCGGCGAGGCCCTCGTAGACCGTCGGCCAGTCGCCAAACACCCGCAGACCTTCGGGCCGGCCGGAGGCGACCGCGGCGTCGAGGTAGGCGAGGCCCTCGTAGTTGACGTCGCGCGTGAAGTCCATGTTGGCGCGGGTCATCGGATCATGCTGGAGGAACACCGCCGTCTTGGTCAGCTGGTAGCGGTGCTCGTCCTCGGTCTCGGTGACCAGGCCGATGCCCAGCCCGGCCTCGAGCAGCACCCGCGTGCCGTAGATCGGCAGGTCGACGGCGGCCGCGACCTCGTCGAGGGTCAGGCCCGCGTCGCTGGCCTCGATCGCGCTCAAGATCCCTCGGTCACGCAGCACTCGCGCGGCCTGAAAGACGAACGGGGCGAAGGCGATCCACTGGGCGCGCTCCAGCGCTTCGAGGGCGTTGATGGGTTTGTCGTTGCGAGCGGTGGACATGAGCTCGGCCCGACCTTCGCTCATTTGAGCGCCGACGGCGATGGTCTCACGCAAAAATTCAGTTTAGACGGCCGTGGAGAACAGCCGCTGCTTCTCGGCCTTGGTGTATTTGCGCGCGGAGTCGACCTTGGAGAACCGGGTGATCGTCTCGTCGCCGCCGGTCTCGACCACGCGCATGGTCTCGAGCTCGAGGCCGGTGCCGGTGACGATCACCTTGGTGATGATCTTGTCCATCGGCGAGACCTTGGGGACCAGGGTCAGCGTCCAGTGGTCGCCCTCGCCGGCGCGCAGCTCGACCCGGTAGAGCGCCTCGAGCCCGACCCGATCGCCGGCGAAGATCTTGGTGAAGGCGTCGACGAACTGCTTGATCGCCGGCTTGTTGGCGAGGTCGATGCGCTCATGGGTCTGGCCGTCGCCGTACTCGATGCCGTGGCCGTCCATGACCACGACCGAGGGCGTCGGGCTCAGCGTCCGCCGGGCGAGGCGGCCGTCGGCGAAGTGCAGCGTGCCGGTGTCGATCAGCGGCTCGGCGAGCAGGCCGAAGTGGCTCTCTTGCTGAAACTCGGCGTAGAGCCCCGGCATCTTGGCGAACCCGGCGAGCAGCTCATCGACGGTCACCGCTGGGGCGGCCTCGGCCGAGCTCGGGGCGCCGAGGCTCGCGGCCGCGCCGACGAGCAGGGGCAGGCCAGCGGCGAGGACGAGGACGCAAACGGGGCGGATCAGCGCGGTTGATGCAGTCATGGGTAAAGCTCCGGATCGAACAGCTCATCGCCGTAGGGCATCGCGTCGATCATCGCGAGGATCGCGGCTATATCGCCGTCCTGGCGCCGATCCGCGTCGACAAAGGGGGCACGCTCGCGGACCGCGTCGCGCAGGGCGAGGCTGCGCGGATGGCAAGCGCCGCCGACCCGGAGCCGCAGATCGACGGCTTGGGCGGCGGCCAACAACGAGATCGCCATGACCTGCTCGGTCAGCTCGAGCACCCGCAGCGCGTCCCGTGCGGCGATCGTGCCCATGCTGACCTTGTCCTGGTTGTGGCATTCGGTGCTGCGGCTAAAGACGCTCGCCGGCATGGTGGTCTTCAAGGCCTCGGCGGCCAGGGCCGAGGCCCCGATCTGCATGGCCTTGAAGCCGTGATGTGCAGCGCTATCCGGGCCAAGCCGACCGTTGAGGTTCTCGGGCAAGCCGTTGTTGGTGTGGCTGCTGCACAGCAGGGCGAGCTGCCGATCGTGGAGGTCCGCGAGGTTGGCGACGACGTTCTTCAAGCCGTCGGCGACGAAGCAAGCGTGGCCGCCGTAGAAGTTGCCGCCGTGCAGCGCCTCACCGGTGCTGGGATCGATCAGCGGGTTGTCGTTGGCGCCGTTGAGCTCGATCTCGGTCCACTGCCGCATCCACGGGAGCGCGTCGAGCAAGACCCCGACGACCTGCGGGGCGCAGCGGATCGAGTAGCGATCTTGGATGCGACCCTCGAAGGAAGGGCCGGGCTCGAACTCGAGGTGCTCGCGGATCCAGCCGGCGTAGCGCAGCTGCCCAGGGTGGGGCTTGGCGACGTAGATCCGGGCGTCGAAGTGGGCAGGGTTGCCGCCGAGGGCGTCGCTGACCGTCGCCGTGACCATCGCGCTGAGCCGGGCGAGCCGCTCGGCCCTCGCGATCGCGAGGCACACCAGCCCGGTCATGACGGAGGTCCCGTTCATGATCGCGAGGCTCTCTTTGGGCGCGAGCCGCAGGGGCTCGAGCTCGAGCACCGCGAGGACCTCGGCGGCCGTCTTGACCTCGCCGGCGTAGCTGCACTCGCGCTCACCGACGAGCAGCGCCGCGATGTAGCTCAGCGGGGTCAGATCGCCGCTCGCCCCGACCGAGCCCTCGGCGGGGATCCGCGGCAACGCCCGGCGATCGAGCAGCACGCACAGCCGCTCGATCAGCTCGGGCCGGACCGCCGACCAGCCCAGGACCAAGGAGGCCAAGCGCGCCGCGACGATCGCCGCGGCCTCGCGCTCGTCGAAGATCCGCCCGGTCCCGCAGCCATGAAAGCGCATCAAGTTGAGGGGCAGATCGGCGATATGGGCGTCGGGCACCGCGGTCAGGCAGGACTCGCCAAAGCCAGTCGTGACCCCGTAGATGCGCTCACCGCCAGCGAGCCGCTCGGCCAGCGCTCGGGCCCCGGCGCCGAGCTGCGCGCGGAACTGCGGCTCGTCGTGCAGCGCGACCCGGGCCCCCTCGGTCGCGATCGCAACCACATCGTCGACACCCAGCGGCGCCTCGCCGATCACCACGACCCTCGCCCGGTCTTCACTGTGCTCGCTATTGTGCTCGCTGGTCATGTTCAAAGCTCATCCACGGTCAAGGCGCCCGCCGGGTCAAGAGCCGCACCCAGCTGCGCACCGCCAAGCGGCTGTGCATCCACGAGATCCGCAAGTTGTCGCGGACCAGGTCGAAGTGCGACACGCCGCCTTCGAGGTAGCGTACGCGGGTCGGGAGGTTGACGACCGGCAGGCCCGCCCAGACCAGGCGCACGGCGACCTCGATGTCGAAGTCCATGCGCTGCCCGCATCGCGGCGCGACCTCGCAGGCCGGGCCGAGCGGGTAGACCCGAAAGCCGCACATCGGATCGTCGATGACCCGGCCGTAGGTCTCGATGTTGGTCCAAAACCGGGTGATCTGCCGACCGATCAGCCGGCCCTTGGGCGCGCTGTGATCGTAGACCGGCGCGCCCAAGACCAGCGCCAAGGGCCGCGCACGGGCGGCGTCGATGAACATCGGGATGTCCTCGAGGGCGTGCTGGCCGTCGGCGTCGATCTGCAGGGCGTGGGTATACCCCTGGGCCTGCGCGAGCTCGAAGCCGGTCGTGACCGCGGCCCCCTTGCCGCCGTTTTGCGCCCGATGATGCACGGTCGCCAGGCCGTCCGCGCCGATCGCCTCGACCACCGCGCGGCCCGGGCCGGCGCTGCCGTCATCGACGACGATCACCGGCAGCAACGCACGCACGACCTCGACCACCGCGCGCACGGTGTCGGGGTTGTCGTAGGTGGGGATCACCGCGCAGGGTCGAAACTCCGCGCCGGCGCTGGGTTCGGCGTCGACCATCGCGTGCTCCTGCCGTTCAGCGGGGATCGAAGCCGGAAAAGCTCAGCGATCCGCTCGCGATTTTTTGTGCATCCGGTTGTGCGTCCGCGGCTGCGCCCGTCAGCCACAGCGTGAACTCGACCCGATCGGCGCCGCGCCGCTCGAGCAGCATCTGCGCGTGCTGACCGGGGCGAAGCGGCCGCGAGAACTTGACCCGCAGCGCCCGACGCAAGCCCCCGAGCGCCGGCCAACGCTCGACCGCCGCGCTCCGGGCGAGCTCGAGCAAGGCGACCCCCGGGACGATCGGCGCCCCACGAAAGTGTCCGCGCAACACGTAGAGGTCGCGGGGCACGTAGAGATCGAAGCGCGCCAGCTCGGCCGAGCCTGACTCGACCGGCGTGCAGCTCAGCCCGCCGACCCGCGGTGGCTGCGAGGTCACGGCCTCGAGCAGGCGCGCGCGCGTCAGCTTGCCGTTGGCCTCGCGCGGGATCGCGTCGACCAGCCGCAGCCGGCGTGGGACGACCACGGGATCGAGCCAGCGCCGCAGCTCGGACCGGAGCAGCTCGGGCGAGAGCCCCGGGGCCACGACCAGCGCGACGGTCTCTTGCCCGCGGGCACCATCGACGGACACGACCGAGGCCACGGCGTCCTCGACCCCGCGGATCTCGAGCAGCCGTCGCTCGATCTCGGCCAACGCGACCCGCTTGCCGCCGACCTTGACCACGCCGTCGATCCGACCGAGGTGACGAAACCCGCCGGCCCCATGCGGATGGACCAGCGCGACGCGATCGGCCGTGTGCCACGGTCGCGGGCTCTCGGGCGGGAGGAAGGGCGAGTCGACCAGCAGCCGACCGTCGGCGTCGACGTTGATCTTCACGTGCGGCAAGGGCAGCCACGGGCCGCAGGCGTCGAGCTCGTCGGCGCCGCGGGTCAGCAGCTCGGGCCCGCGCAGCCGCGACGCGATCCCGCCGGTCTCCGTCGAGCCGAGCACCTCCGTGACCGTCAGGCCGAAGCGCTCGACCAACATCCGGGCGGTGTCGAGGGGCAGCGCAGCGCCGGACGAGAACACCCGCGCCAGCGGCGGGAGCTGGCCGGGATCGAGGATCCGCAAGGCCCGAAGGTGGGCCGGCACGCTCACGAGCACGTTGGCTTGGGTCTGCTCGAGCGCCGCGCGAACGACCCCCGCGTGCAGCGGGGTCTCGCGCAGGAACGATCCGCCGCTGACGAGCGGGACCAGGACCGAGAACAGCAAGCCGTAGATGTGATGCGAGGGCACGGTCGCGACCACGCGGGCGCCCATGCCCATGCCCGTCCCAAAATCGAAGCGCTCGGCGAGGACCAGAGCCTCGGCGAACAGCTGGCCGGCCGTCTTGGCGTGCCGTTGATGCTGCCCCGAGCTGCCCGAGGTCCAGACGGTGACCAGCTTGCGCGCGGCGGCGAGCGGCGCGAGCTCGAGGACATCGGCCGGGACCGCGCGGGCGTCTTCGGTCAGCAGCGGGCGCAGATCGAGGCCCGTCATCTCGTCGGTGTCATGAATGACGAGCGAGATCGCGGGGTCGTCGGCCAAGCTGCGCAGCAGCTCGGGTTGGGCGTTGGGCGGGAGCGCGACCCGGTGACCGCGCTGCCAGGCAGCGAGCAGCGCGACCGTGAAGTGGTAGCGATCGGTCGCGACGCACAGGATCTCGCGGGGATCGTCGTAGGCCGTGTCGGGCAGGACCGCGGCGACCCGGGCCACGTCGTGGCGCAGACGCTCGGCGCTGCAGACCCCCGCGGCCCCAAACGCGACCAGCGACTCGGGCTCGTGGTGGGCCAGGATCGGCGAGGTGCCGGGCGCTCGAGCGAGCGTGGGTGCGACGATCGGCGCGAGCCCAGCGACCGTTGGGCCCAAGCCCGCGCCGCCGCCAACGCCGGTCTGTGCGGGCTGGGGGCCAGCGAGGCCCAACGCGAAGTAGCGATCAGTCTGAACAGACATGAGATGGCGGGGAAAAATGATCAGCTGAGGCTGCCGCGGCGCTCGAGTTGAGCGGCCACGAGCGCGGCCAGATCCGCGACGGTCCGGACCCCGCGCATGGCTTGCTCGTCGATGCGCTCGCCGGTGAACTGCTGCAGCTTCGCGACCAGGTCAATGGCGTCGATGCTGTCGAGATCGAGGTCGCCGAACACCGTGGACTCCGCCCGGACATCGGCGAACTCGAGCTCGAACAGACTCGCGATGGTCTGGCGCACGTGCTCGACGACCTCGGCGGTCGAGGTCATTCGCGCAGCTGTCATTCGTCGGGGCCCCCCGCTTGGCTGGGGTCGTCGGACCGGTGCTCGAGGATGAACGCGGCGAGGCTGGCCACGCTGCGGTAGGCCTCCCGGCTTTGGCTGTCGTCGGCGCCAGTCTTGACCCCGTAGCGGCGATGGATTGCGAGCGCGAGCTCGAGGATGTCGATCGAGTCGAGCCCGAGCCCGTCGCCGACGAGCGGCTCCGCGCTGTCGATGTCTTCGGGCGCGGTGTCCTCGAGCTTGAGCGCGTCGACGATCACCTGCTTGAGCTCGCGCTCGAGCTGAGTTTGGGAGCCGTTTGTGGCCGCTTCTCCGGGCATGACTGTTGGGGATGGTACGCAGCGAATTTGGGCCCGTCCAGCGCTGCTGAGCGCGAACCGAGCGAACAGCGCCTGGAACCGCCAGGGCTGCGACGAGCGCACGGGCTGCTCCGACGCAAACTCGCCCGGGACATTCGTCGCCGACCGAACAAAGCGCACGAATTCGCGATCCGCCCAGCTCGGCTCAGCTCGGATCGACAGCGAGATACGGGCGAATGATCGCGATCAGCCCAGGCAGCGCCGCCTCGACGTTTTCCCGTGCATTTGGACGCAGCTTCTTGTACGCGCGCTGCACGGTCGGGCGCGCCCCGTCGATCCGGCGATCCGTGACCCCGAGCAAGACCTCGGCCGCGCGGACCCGATCGCTCATGACGCGCTCGATGAAGCGATCGGCCACCGACGAGGGCCCAGCTTCACTCAGGCTCTGCGCGTAGAACGGCTCGAGCGACTCGACGAACTCGGGCAGCAGCGTGGTCACGATCTCGCGGATGAACCCGGGCTTGAGCCGGGTGACCACTGCGAAGCCCGCCTTGACCGCCGTGCCCGACAGCCCGCGCTTGCCAGCGACCTCGCTATCGATCAGCGCGCAGCATCCGTCGATCACGTGCGGCTTCGCTTCGGGTCGCAAGAGCTGGTCGGACAAGCTTGGCATCGCGGGGGCTCTACCGCGATTTCGCGGCGATTTCCATTTAGCTCGGCGAGAGCTGCAGATCGCCGAGCTCGTAGGTCTTGGGCTCGGCGGGCACGGCGATCGTCTGGGTCAGCCCTTGGTGCGACCGACCGGCCGCGCTCCCGCTCGGCACGACCGTCAACTCGTGCTCACCAACGGGCACGTCCAAGCGGAACCAACCCTGGGCGTCACTGCGGACCCAGTCGATCTGCCCGGGCCCGCTGAGCGCGTCGGAGGCCGAGCTGACCCGCACGCGCGCGCCCGCGATCGGCCGCTGGTCTCGCCCGTCGAGCAGCCGCCCACGCAGGCTCACGCGGCCCTCGAGCTCGACCCGCAGATCGTTGATCGCCGCGCCCGCGGGCAGCTCGACGACGGTCCGGGCGTCGCCCGCGTGCGACTCGACGATCAGCTCGTACGATCCCGGCGGCAGCCCAGCGAGGGCCCAGCGGCCGTCACGGTTGATCCAGCGATCGCGGGCTTCGAAGCTGCGATCGGCGAGCCGGGCCGTGATCGCGAAGTCGACCAGCTCCGTGCCGCCAAGCTTCGCGCCCTCGACCACGCCGGCCAAGCTACCGAACGCCTCGATCACCAGCTCGACCCGCGCCGCGCCGCGGCTCCCGACCTGGACATCGCTGACGATCGCCTCGCCGCCTTGCTTTTGCTGGGCGCGGACCGTGTACAGGCCCTTGGGCAAGGCCCCGATCGCGAAGCTGCCGTCGGTCTCGCTGAGCACCGGTCGACCCTTGGCGTCGCTGTAGCTGAGCCGGCCGCGTTGCGGGGGCGCGTCGAGGGGCGAAGGTTGGCGCTCGACGCTGATGAAGGCGTCGTCGAGGGCCGTGCCGGCTTCGTCGACGACCCGCCCGCGGATCGATCCCTGGCCGAGCGCGGCGATCAGCTCGACCTGCGCCCGCCCGCCTTCCTCGAGCTCGACCGTGAGCTCCCCGCGCTCGAGCGACCAGCGCCCGTCGAACGCGACGACCCGGTAGCGATCGGGCCCGAGCTTGGCGAGCTCGAAGCCGCCCTGATCATCGCTGCGGGTGTCGAGCCAGGCGCCGCCGGCCCCGTAGGCGGTCACGGTGATGTCCGCGACCGGCAGCCCGCCCTCGTCGACGACCCGGCCGATCAGCTCGCCGGCGATCGGGACCTCGAGGCGCAAGCCGTCGAGGTCGGCGGCGCGCAGCTCGAGCTCGACGGCCGCGGCCAAGCTCGGGCCCGAGGAGCCGCCAAGCACGAGCTCGTAGGACCCGGGCTCGAGCCCGACCAACACGAAGGCCCCGGTCTTGTCGCTGGGCTCCGCGCGCGAGCGTCGGGCCGTCGGGCCGCGCTCGTCGTCGTCGGCGGCGAGCAGCTCGGCGAGCACCACGAGCCCCGGCAGCCCGCGCCCGTCGCCGTCGACGATGGTCCCGCGCACATCGAAGCCGCGCGCGACGGTCCAGCGCAGGTCGTCGAGGTCAGCCGCGTCGGGCCCGATCGTGAAGCTCGCGGCGTCGGTCAACAGCCGCCCGGAGCAGTGCAAGCTGACGTCGTAGTCGCCGGGCGCGAGCCCGCCGAACTCGACCCACCCGCGCTCGTCGATGGTCTCCGAGTAGATCTCGAAGGGCGCAGGCGAGACCGACGCGTGGCCACCGGTGCACGCCGGTGCACCGCCGGGATCAGCGACGACCCGGGCCCGCACCGTCGCCGCGCGGGTGACCGGCAGCTCGATCATCGCCGAGGTCTCGCCGAGCCCGAGGTTGACGGTCTGCGCCGCACGACCGCGCCAGTGACCGCTGGCCACGTAGGGCCGAAACGCCCCGGGGCTCAGGCCCTCGACGCGAAAGTAGCCCTCGCTGTCGCTCCGCGCCCAGCCTGCGCTGGTGACCGTGTAGGTCATGAACGCCCCGCCGCCGCCGAGCCCCGGCTCGATCTCGACCTCGGCGACCGGCGCCCCGGTGTCGGCGTCGACGACCCGTCCGACGAGCACGGCCTCCGGCACCAGGTATACGGCCAGCGTCGGCCCCGGCGCGGCGCTGTAGATCGAGCGCGCCGCGTAGCCCTGGGCCCGCGCGTGGACGTGGATCCGACCGCGACGAACCCAGGCACGAAACTGGCCCTCGGCGTCGCTCACCGCCAGCGCGCGCGCGCTCGGATCACCGACCACCGCGTCGCCAGCGATGACCACCAGCGCCCCTTCGATCTCCCCGCCCGCGAGATCGTGGACCACGCCGCGGATCAGCACGCCGCCCGGCAGCAGCTCGAGATCGACGCGCTGCTCGGCGCCCCCGGCCAGCGTGAGCGTGGCGGTTTGCGGCTGGTGTTCGGCCGCGCTCGCGAACACCTCGAGCGGGCCGGGAGCCAGATCCTCGAGGCGGTAGTGGCCCTCGCCGCTGGTCTCCGTGCAGCGCGGGGCCGCGGCCGCGCGACCTCGGCCCACGCGCGCGCAGACCTGGGCCGAGCCCAGCGGCGCGCCGTCGAGCTCGGTGACCGTGCCGACGATCACCCCCGGGGCCCGAGCCAGGTGCGAGCCGCCGGGCTTGGTGGGCTTGGGATCAGTGAGGCTGCCGGGCGTCGATCCCCGCCCGCGCTCGCCCCGATCGTTGGCCTCGAGCTGCTCGGCGTCGCCCGCCCTTGGCCACAGCCAATAGCCCACGCCGGCGAGGACCAAGGCCCCCACGGCGACGAGGACGAGGAACCAGCGGCTCTTGCCGCGCGATCCAACGGGATCGGAGTCAGCGGACACGAGCAGACCTTCGCACGGCTGCCCGAGCAATGCTCGCTCGCGCGGCAGCGGCGGCAAATCGATGGCTCTGGACGAGGTCCAGGGCGGTTGCGACCATCGGCCATGGCTTCCAGCGCAGCTCGACCTCACGCGCCGCGGCCTCGCGTCGCGACCGTCGCCATCGTGGGGGCCGCCCTGTTCGCCCTCGCGTGCGGGCCCCAAGCTCCGCCCTCGCAGCTCGAGACCACCGGCGAGCCCATCGAACGAGCAACCACGGGGCCCAAGCCCGAGGTTGAGACGACCATGGCCAGCGACAGCCCGATCACCCTCGAAGACATCGCCACCTATCCGCTGCCTGGCACGGCGGCCCCCGGCGCCCTGCGCTTCTCGCCCGATGGTGAGTGGCTGACCTGGCTCGACAGCGCCGATGACAGCCTCAGTCGCGAGCTCTTCGCCCTGCCGCTCGGCGGCGAGGGGGCGCTCGCTGGCGCGGTCCGGCGCGTGGTCGAGCCGCCCGACGGAGGCGTCAGCGAAGCCTCGCTCTCGCCCGAAGAGAAGCTCGCCCGCGAGCGCCTGCGCATGCGCTCGCTCGGGATCACCAGCTACGCCTGGGCCCGCGAGCAAGACCGCCTGCTGCTGCCCCTGTCCGGCGAGATTTGGGTGCAAGACGGGATCGATGCCCCGCTGCGCAAGCTCGTCGGCAAGACCGAGGACGACAGCCGCCCGGCCCTCGATCCCAGCTTCTCACCGGACGGCGAGCAGATCGCGTTCGTGCGTGGGGCCGAGCTGTGGGTCGTGCCCGCCGACGGCAGCGCGGCGCCAGAGCAGCTGACCTCAGGCGCGGGCAAGACCGGCCGGACCCGCGGGCTCGCCGAGTACATCGCCGCCGAAGAGATGGGCCGTCACCGCGGCTATTGGTGGTCGCCCGACGGCGCCAAGCTGGCCTTCGTCGAGGTCGACGAGACCCATATCCCGGCCTACCGCATCACCCACCAAGGCAAGGACGAAGTCGGCGGCCTCGCCCAAGAGGATCACGGCTACCCCTTCGCCGGCCGCGACAACGCCCGGGTCCGGCTGGGGGTCATCGCGGCCCAGGGCGGGCCGATCCGCTGGCTCGACCTCGCGATCCCCGAGTGGCGCGAGCGCGGCGGGCCCTGGACCAGCGATCCGGCCCAGGACCTGTACCTCGCCCGGGTCAAGTGGAAGCCCGACGGCACGCTCTGCGCCGAGGTCGAAGATCGCCGGCAGCTCGAGCTGCGCTTGCTGTGGTTCCCCGGGATCGCGTCCGGAGCCGAGACCCCCGCGCGGACGCTCCTGACCGAGCGCTCCGACACGTGGATCAACCTCCACGACATGTTCAAGCCCCTCGAGCTCGACGAGGCCACGGCCGCCGCCCACCCCGAGCAGCTCGGCGGGTTCATCTGGGCCTCGGAGAAGTCAGGCTTCATGCACCTCTACCTCCACGCCGCCGACGGCCGCGAGCTCCAGCAGCTGACCGCCGGGGACTGGCTGG
>Ga0114946_10001492_pt1 | contig 16162 bp, 13 predicted proteins | sample WalLakDeSediment_FD_88676 | JGI IMG/M metagenome (GOLD analysis project Ga0114946, IMG submission 88676) | Lake sediment microbial communities from Walker lake, Nevada to study Microbial Dark Matter (Phase II) - Walker Lake 11/02/13 Deep Sediment | ecosystem: Environmental > Aquatic >... | reverse complement strand
GGCGGCGTCCGGACGACCCGCCGACGCGCCTCGCTCGGTCCGATACATCTGAACCATAACATACGGTTGTCTCATGACGGCGGCTGCGGTAACGTCGGACGATGCCGAACATCGACCGCCGGGTGCGGCGCACCCGCACGGCGCTGGCCCACGCCCTGCTGGCGCTCGCCGGCGAGCGGCCGTTCGTGGCGCTGACCATCCGCCAGATCACCGACCGCGCCGACGTCGGCTACGCGACCTTCTTCCGCCACTACCGCAGCAAGGAGGCGCTGCTGCTCGACGTCCTGGGCGAGATCGTCGGCGAGTTGGCCGACCTGCTGCAGCCCACGGCCGAGGAGGGCCGCCACGAGGACGCCGGCCGCGACCTGTTCGCCTACGCCGCCGCCCACGCGGCGGCGCTGCGGGTACTGTTCGACGCCCAGCGCGGCGGCGCGCTCGAGCTCGAGCTGCGCACCGCCGTGCAGGAGCGCGTGCTGGCCAGCGCCGCGTTCCGTCCACCGCCGGAGGTGCCGGCCGAACTCGCCGCCCACCAGCTGGCGGTCGGCGCGCTGGCGCTCGTCGGGTGGTGGCTGGAACGCGGCATGCCCTACCCCCCGGCGCGCATGGGCCGCATCTACGCGCGGCTGGTGGCCCGCCCGATCCTGACGGCCTGAGCCGCGTCGCGGCGCCCGAAGCCGGCCCCCGGTGACCGCCCCCTCACGCGCGGGCGGCCGACGCCCCGGCGCCCATGGCCTCGGGCACGGTCGCCGCTGCCGCCACGACGGGCTCGGAGGCGACCCAGGCGGCCTCGAAGGCGGCGGGCAGCTCCACTGCCGCGGGGATCGCGAAGCGCGGCAGCACGGCCGCCAACGCCGCCATCAGCCGCCGGTACGGCTCGGGCCGGGCGGCCTCCCCCATCAGCCCCAGCCGCCACACCAGGCCCGCGGTCGGCCCCAGGCCGCCGGCCAGGGCGACCCGCTGCTCGGCGCGCAGCATCCCGCGCACCGCGGCGTCGTCGAGGCCCGCCGGCAGCGACACGGCCAACACCGTCGGCAGGCGCGCCGCGGCGGCCACCGGCCGCTCGAACCCCACGGTCGCCAGCGCCGCGGCGGCGGCCTCCCCGACCCGCCGCGCGCGCTCACCGCGCGCCGCCACGCCCTCCGCGAGCGCGGCCCGGATCGCCTCGCCCGTCGCCCAGTGCAGGTGGATCGGGACCGTGTGGTGGTAGCGGCGACCGTGTTCGCCGGCCGCCCAGTAGCCCCGCATGCCGACGAGGTCGGCGTACCAGGTGACGACCGGCACGCGCCGCGCCGCGACGCGTGCCATCGCCCGCGCCGACACCGCCACCGGCGCCAGCCCGGGCGGGGCCGAGAGGCACTTCTGCGAGCCGGTGTACGCGTAATCCACGCCCCAGTCGCGCATGTCGAACGGCAGCATGCCGACGGTGGTCACCGCGTCGACGGACCACAGGGCGCCCACCTCGCGCACCACCGGCGCCAGCTCGGGCACGGGGTTGAGCACGCCGGTGGAGGTCTCGCCGTGCACCAGGGCCACCACCCGGGGGCGTACCCGCTCGGCGGCGGCGCGCAGCCCGTCCGGCTCGATCGGCTCGCCCGGGGCGACCCAGTGCACGTGCACCTCGGCGCCCAGCCGCCGCGCCATCTCGACCATGCGGTCGCCGAACACGCCGTTGGTGGCGACGAGCACCCGGTCGCCGGGTTCGAGCAGGTTGGCCAGTCCCGCCTCCATGCCCAACGAGCCGCTGCCGGCGAGCAGGCTGGTGAAGTCGTCGGCCGCGCTGTGGTACAGCCGGCGCAGGTCGGCCGCGATGACGTCGTTGTGCGCGATCACGTCGGGGTCCATGTGCCCGCGCATGGGCCACCCCAGGGCCGCCTGCGCCCAGGGGTGGATCGGGGTGGGGCCCGGGGTCAGCAGCAGCACGTCGTCCATCCAGGGTCCGGCGTTCATGTCGTCCTCTCGGGTGCGGCCCCGGGTCACGGGGCCCGGCGCGCGGGGCCAAACGAACGGGACCGATCCTGCATGGACGGTCCCGAGGCGTGACGAAGGCCTCCGCCCTACGGGCGGAAGCTCCCCATCACGTTCGCGTAGCTCGCGGCGCGCTTGGCATCGTCGCGGAGTCTACCCGCGGACGCTTGGTTGCGCAACCCGCCGCCGCGCCGGACCGGGCCACGGGCCGTCGCGGGGCGCGCATGCGGCCGCCCCCGGCGTGCTATCTTAGTGGGCGGACAACGTCCCGGCGGTCGTCGAGGGTGGGTTCCAGGACCCGCCCTCGCGTCGTGCGAAGCGGTGCGCCCTCGCGCGTCGTGCCCGCCGGGCCGCGACGCCTTCGGAGGACGCATGGACCTGACGCAAGCCGCCCACGACGCCCTGGAGCCGCTCGGCTACGAGGTGCTCGAGGTGTCGGTGAGCCAGCGGGGCCGTGCGCGCCGGGTGCTGGTGCGCATCGACCGGCTCGACGAGCAGGTGGTTTCGGTCGAGGACGTGCGGCGCGCCGCCGAGGCGTTCGGGCTCGAGCTCGATCGGCTCGATCCGTTCGAGGGCGCCTACCAGTTCGAGGTCGAGTCGCCGGGTGCCCAGCGCCCGCTGACGACCGCTCGCCACTTCGAGCGGTTCCGCGACCTGCTCGTCAAGTTCCGTGCCGATGGCGCGAGCTTCGCCGGGCGGGTGCGGGCGGTCGAGGGCGACGTCGTCGTGATCGAGGCCGACGCCGAGGAGCCGCCGCGACGGCTGCGCGTGGACGAGATCGACCGGGCCAACCTCGCGGAGTGGCCCACCGCGCCGCGCTAGGGCGCACCGCCGCCGCGAGGCGGCATGCCACCGGGTGGCGGCCTCCCGCCATCCGCTGGCCACAATCAGGCGTGCTGCCCCGAGGCAGCCACGGACCGGACCGGAGTGAAGGATGAACAAGGAATTCATCGACGCCCTCAACGTGCTCGCCGCCGAGCGCAACCTCGACAAGGAGGAGTTGCTCACGTCGATCGAGGAGGCGCTGGAGCAGGCGTTCGAACGCAACGTGATGCCGGGCAAGCAGATCGAGGTCGAGGTCGACGCCGAGACCGGCGAGATCGACGTGCTGGTCATCCGACGCGTGGTCGAGGAGATCGAGGACCCCGACAAGGAGATCCTGCTCGCCGAGGCGATCGAGCTCGACGAGGACGTCGAGGTCGGCATGGAGATGGAGTTCCCCGTCGACCCGGACAAGTTCACCCGCATCGCCGTGCAGACGACCAAGCAGGTCATCACCCAGAAGCTGCGCGAGAAGGAGCGGGAGCACGTCTTTGAAGAGTACAAGGACCGCGCCGGCGACATCATGACGGCCGTCGTGTCGCGGACCGACAACAAGCGCAACGTGTTCGTCGACCTCGGCCGCGGCGAGGCGATCATGCCGCCGCGCGAGCAGATCCAGGGCGAGCGCTACATGGTCGGCATGCGCCTCAAGGTGTACGTCGCCAAGGTCGAGCTCTCCACCCGCGGGCCGTCGATCCTCGTCTCGCGCGCCGCCCCCGAGCTGCTCGAGTACCTCATGCGGCAGGAGATTCCCGAGGTGGCCGACGGCACGGTCGAGCTCAAGGCGATCGCCCGCGAGGCGGGCCAGCGCGCCAAGGTGGCGGTGGCCAGCACCAACTCCAACGTCGACCCGATCGGCGCCTGCATCGGCCACCGCGGCAGCCGCATCCAGGCCGTCACGGCCGAGCTGCAGCGCGAGCGGGTCGACATCATCATGTGGGACGCGAGCCCGCGCGAGTTCATCCGCAACGCGCTCTCCCCCGCCAAGGTCGGCAGCATCGAGCTCGACATGGACACCGGCGAGGCGCGCGTGAACGTGGGCTCCGACCAGCTCTCGCTGGCGATCGGCAAGGGCGGCCAGAACGTGCGCCTCGCCGCCAAGCTGACGGGCTTCAAGATCGACCTGGCCGCCAGCGAGTCGATCAGCGACCTCGACGCCGCGATGGTGGCCGCCGCCTCGCGCTCCCAGGACCTGGGCGCCTCCGCGCCCACCGACAGCCGCCGGGCGGCCTTCGACGCCCTCTTCGCCGCCCCCAAGCCGAGCGAGCCGGAGCCCGAGGACGACGCGGCCGCCGTGCCCGAGGCCGAGGAGGCGACCCCCGAGTCATGAGCCGCCCGCGCCACGTCCCGCTCCGCCGCTGCGTCGCCTGCCGCGCCAGCCTCCCCAAGCGGGAGCTGCTGCGGCTGGTGCGCTCGGACGCCGGCTGGACGCTGGACCTGCGGCAGCGCGCCGGCGGACGCGGCACCTCGCTCTGTCCGGCGTGCGCCCTGGCGGCCCTGCGGCGCGACGACCCGGCCCGCTTCAAGGGGTTCCGGCGCGCGTTCCGAGACGACGCCGACGCCGTCACGGCGCTGGTGGCCGGGGTCGAGGCGACCCTGGCCTCGATCGTCGCCGCCCGCCCGACCGAAGCCACCGAGCCCACGCCGCGCGCCCCGGCGCCCGTGGCCGCCGAACGAACCCGACCGAACGGAGGGATGCATGGCTGACAAGGTCCGCATCTACCAGCTCGCCCGCGACCTCGAGATCGAAACCAAGCAGCTCCTGGCGATGCTCGACGACATGGGCGTCGGCTATAAGTCCCACGCGAGCAGCCTCGAGGCCGACGTCGCCGAGACCATCCGCCAGCTCGTGGCCGACGAGGCCCGCGCGACGGCGTCCGTGCCTGCCGCGGCAGCGGCGCCTGCCGCGACGCAGAAGGCGGCCGCCCGAGCGCCGGCGGGACCGGCGCTGCCGCCGCGCGCGCCGGTGGTCACCGTCATGGGCCACGTCGACCACGGCAAGACCTCGCTGCTCGACCACATCCGCCAGACGAAGGTGGCGGAGCGCGAGGCCGGCGGCATCACCCAACACATCGGCGCCTACCAGGCGCAGACGCCCAACGGCCTGGTGACCTTCCTCGACACGCCGGGCCACGCGGCCTTCACCGCCATCCGGCAGCGCGGCGCCAACGCCACCGACATCGCGGTCATCGTGGTCGCGGCCGACGACAGCATCATGCCGCAGACCCGCGAGGCGATCGCGCACGCCAAGGCGGCCAAGGTGCCGATCGTCGTCGCCATCAACAAGGTCGACCTGCCGCAGGCGGACCCCGACAAGGTGATGCGCGACCTGATGCAGGTCGACCTCATCCCCGAGGCCTTCGGCGGCGACACCGTCGTGGTCCCACTCAGCGCCCTCACCGGCCAGGGGGTCGACGACCTGCTCGAGATGCTGTCGCTGGTGGCCGAGGTCGAGGACCTGCGGGCCGACCCCGATGCACCCGCGCGCGGCATCGTCATCGAGTCGGTGCTCGACAAGCGCGCCGGCGTCCTGGCCACGGTGCTGGTGCAGGAGGGCACGCTGCGCGTCGGCGACTACCTGGTGTGCGGCGAGGTGTGGGGCAAGGTGCGGCGGCTCACCGACCACGCCGGCGTGACGATCAGCGCGGCGGGACCCAGCGTCCCCGTCCAGGTGCTCGGCTTCAGCCACCTGCCCCACGCGGGCGACGAGGTGGTCCACGCGCCCGACGAGGCTCGCGCCAAGCAGCTGACCGTGCAGCGCCACAATGTGCGCGAGGAGGCCGAACGCGAGGCGATCGGCCGCAAGGGCCTGACGCTGGCCGACCTGTTCGGCAAGCCCAAGACCAAGACCATCCACCTCCTGCTGCGCGCCGACACCCAGGGCTCGCTGGAGGCCATCAAGGGCGTCCTGGCCCAGGCGGCCGAGGACGTGCCCGAGGTCGAGCTCGACCTGATGCTGGCCGAGGTCGGCAGCCCGACCGAGAGCGACCTGCTGCTCGCCTCCACCGCCGACGCCACCATCCTGTCGTTCGGCGTCACGGCGCCAGGCTCGGTGCTCAAGGCGGCCGAGCGTCAGAAGGTGCCCATGAAGGCCTACCGGATCATCTACGACCTGATCGAGGAGGTCGATCGGATGATCCGCGGGCAGATCGAGCCGACCTTCGAGGAGCGCATCCTCGGCCACGCCGAGGTCCGGATGGTCATCAAGGTGCCGCGGAGCGGCAACATCGCCGGCTCCTACGTGACCCAAGGCGTCATCCGCCGCGGCGCCAAGGCGCGCGTCAAGCGCGCGGGCCGCGAGGTGTACAAGGGCACCATCGCCCAGCTGCGGCGCTTCAAGGACGACGTGCGGGAGGTGACCGCCGGCTTCGAGTGCGGCATCAACCTGCAGAACTACGACAACGTCCAGGAGGGCGACGTCATCGAGGCGTACGAGATGGTGGAGGTGGCGGTCGCCTGAGCGCGACCGCCCGCCGCGCGCCCCATGACCCGCCCGCTGCTCGCCGCCCTCGTCCTCGCGCTGGCCGCCGTTCTCGCACCGGTGGCCGGCGCATCGTCGGCCGTGGCCGATGCGGGCGGCGGCGAGGGAGGCGACCAGGGCTGGGTGCCGACGGCGCCCGGCTGGCTCGATCCCGGCCCGCGCGGCCGGCCGCTGGCCGTCGGCGACGGCCTGCGCGCGCCCCAGGGGCACGCGCCGCGGCAACTGCGGCCAGCCGCGCGCCCGCGGCGCGCCCGCGCGGCGCCGCGCGGCCCGGCGATCACGCGGCCGGCGTTGACGCGGCTGGGTCGACGGCAGACGGACGGCGGCTGACCCGGGCGCGCGCCCGCCCGTCGTCCCCCGTCCCCACCCCCGTCCCCCTGGAGATCCCCGTGACCCAACGCTCGTTCGTCGGCCTGATCGTGCTGGGCCTGGTTCTCGCGGCCGTCGCCTACCTGTGGCAGCCGTGGAGCCCCACGCCCGGCCAAACCATCAAGCTCGGCCTCGACCTGCAGGGCGGCCTGCGGGTCGTGCTGCGCTCGGACACGCCCAACCCCGACCGCGTCGACCTCGACACCGCCCGCAACATCATCGAGAACCGCGTGAACGAGTTCGGCGTCGCCGAGCCGCTCATCCAGACCAGCGGCACCGACCGCATCATCGTCGAGCTGCCCGGCCTCACCGCGGGCGACCAGAACCGCGCGCTCGACCTCATCGGCCAGCAGGCCGTGCTCGAGTTCCGGCTGCTGCGCGCCACGGCCCAGGGCCTCGCCACCGCCGACCTGACGCTCGCCGACCTCGAGGAGGTCGCCTTCACGGGCGAGATCATCCGCACCGCCCGCGCGGACTTCGAGCGCATCGGCAGCGCCACCCTCGGTCCGGCCGTGCTGTTCGAGGTGCGCGCCGAGGACGCCCGCGCCTTCGGCGACTTCACCGGCAGCAACATCGGCCGGCGCATGGCCATCGTGCTCGACGGCGTCATCCAGACCGCCCCGACGCTCAACTCGCGGATCACCGACTCCGGCCAGATCACCGGCATCCCGACGCTCGAGGAGGCCGCCGACACGGCGCTGGTCCTGCGCTCGGGCTCGCTGCCCATCGCCCTGACGGTCGAGGAGATCCGCGCCATCGGCCCCACCCTCGGCCAGGACTCGATTCAGGCGGGCACCCGTGCCGCCTTGATCGGCGCGCTGGCCGTCGTCGCGTTCATCCTGGCGTTCTACGGACCGCTGTTCGGCGGCGCGCTGACGATCGGCCTCGGGCTCGTCATGCTGTTCATCTTCGGCACGCTGGCGGCCTTGGGCGCGGCCCTGACCCTGCCGGGCCTCGCCGGACTGGTGCTGACGATCGGCGCGGCCGTGGACGGCAACGTCATCAGCTTCGAGCGCGTCCGCGAGGAGCTGCGCGCCGGCAAGGGCCTGCGGGTCGCCATGCGCAACGGCTTCGGCAACTCGCTCTCGGCCATCGTCGACGCCAACGTCACGACGCTCCTGGCGGCCGCGGCGCTGTACCAGTACACCAGCGGCCCGGTGCGTGGCTTCGCCATCACCCTGGCCATCGGCCTCGTCGCGGCGATGTTCGTCAACATCGTGGTGGTGCCGTGGCTGCTCGACCTCGCCTCACTGCGGACCCGGCGCACCTTCATGCGGCCCGGCTTCTACACCGAGAGCCTCAAGTTCGTCCGCCGCGCGCCCGTCTTCCTGACGCTGTCGGCGCTGCTGGCCGTGGGCTCGGTCGTGCTGGTCTCGGTCGTCGGCCTGCGGCTCTCCACCGACTTCACCGGCGGCACCAGCGTCCTGCTGCGCGCGCCCGACGGCACCACCGTGGCGGACGTGCGCGGCGTGCTCGACGGCCCCGGCTTCGCGGCCGTCGCGGGCTCGGCGGCCACCATCGTGGAGGTCATCGACCCGACGATCGAGGGCAACCTGCTGTCGGTGCGCGTGGGCCTCACCGAGGCCAGCGCGGACGCCGAGAGCTTCGCCTTCGTTCTGGCGACGGCGACGGGCGCCGAGGTGCTGTCGTCCGACTTCGTGGGCCCCGCGGTCGGTGCCGACCTCCGCCGCGGCGCCGTCATGGCGGTCCTGGTCGCCCTGGGGCTGATCCTGCTGTACGTCGGCTGGCGGTTCTGGCCCAACTGGGTCATCGCGCTGGCGACGGTGCTCGCCGCGATGCACGACGTCGGCCTGGTCCTCGGCTTCCTCGACGCCATCCGGGCGGAGATCGGCGTGCCGGTGCTGGCGGCGCTGCTGTTCGTGGTCGGTTACTCGCTGAACGACTCGATCATCATCTCGGACCGCATCCGCGAGAACCTGCGCAAGGTCCGCGACCGCTCCTACGCGGACGTCGTCGACCTGTCGGTCAGCCAGACGATCTCGCGCACGCTGGTCACCTCGGGCACCACGCTGCTGCCCGTGCTGGCGCTGCTCTTCTTCGGCGGGAGCGTGCTGCGCGACTTCTCGATCACCCTGCTGGTGGGCATCGGCATCGGCACCTACTCGTCGGTGTTCGTGTTGGCGCCCGTCATCGTGTGGTTCAAGACCCTGCAGCGCAAGCGCCGGCGGGCGCGTCGGGCGGTCACCTAGCAGCCCCGGCGGCTCACGGGGCGCCGGCCGGCACCTCGACGTCGATCTGCCGCAGCAGGCGGTCGCCCACCGACAGAACCGCCCGCCAGCGGCCGGGCGTGATCTCGAGGTCGGCCGGCGCCACCCAGGTGAGCGTCCGGCCGACGTCGGCCGGGGTGATCCAGCGGGACTCGGAGGCGCGCTCGCCACCGGTCGGTCCGAACCACTGGACCGCCACCCAGGCGTCGTGCGGCACCTCCTCGAAGCGCATCGTCAGCCGCAGCCCGCGCGCCGCGCCGACCGCGCCGGGGTCGACCTCGGCCCGCGCGTCGCCCGCCACCCGCCAGGCGGGCGCCGGGGTCAGGCCGTCCGTGGGCACCGGCGGCACGAACAGCGGCACGCACCCCCCGGCGGTCGCGGCCATCGTGACCGCGACGAGCGCGCGCGCCCAGCGGCGCGCCGTCACGGCTCCACCGCCAGCAGCCACGCCGCCGCCATCGCGACCGGCGCCGTCTCGGCCCGCAGCACCCGCGCGCCCAGCCGCACGGGCCGGGCGCCGCGGGCCGCGAGCGCGGCGACCTCGGCCGGGTCCCAGCCCCCCTCGGGACCGCTGATCGCGGTCAGCGCCGCGGCGTCGAGCTCGGGCGCGTCGCGCCACGCGAGCGCGGCCTCGGGATCCGCCACCACGGCCGCCCCCTCCCAGGCCAGGGCGGCGAGCGGCACGGGCTCGTGCACCGCAGGTACGGTCGCCCGGCCGCACTGGCGCGCGGCCTCGCTCGCCACCCGCGCCAGGCGCGTTCGCTTCGCTGCCCCCAACTCGCGGGCGTCGCAGCGGCGCGCCAGCAGCGGCCGGAACGCCACCACGCCGAGCTCGGTGCCCATGCGCACGACGTCCGCCAGCTTGTCGCCCTTGAGCAGCGCCGGCGCCAGCGTCAGGGCGCGGGCGGCCTCGGTGGCCGCCGCCCACGGCTCGCCGATCTCCAGCCACACGCCGTCGGCATCGACGTCGGCGACCCGGCCGGCGGCCTCGTGGCCGGCGCCGTCGAACGCCACCACCGCCGCCCCGACCCGAACGCGCAGCACGCGCGCGAGGTGGTGCCCGGCGGGACCCGTAAGGCGCCGCCGCCCCCCCGCGAGGTCGTCGAGCCGCACCCGATGCACGCGCACGTCAGCCCCCCCGCCGCAGGTGCAGCAGCCACCAGGGGCCGTCGCGGCGCTCGTCGACCAGCGCCAGTCGGGCACCGTCGGCGGGCAGGCGGGCGAGGGCCTCGCGCACCAACGCGTCTCGCGGATCGAGGATGCCCGTCAGCAGCAGGTCGGCGCCCGGCGCCGCGAGGGCCGCGTACGCCGGCAGGAAGGCGGCGTGCAATTCGGCGTTGAGGTTGGCGACCAGGACGTCGACCGGACCCAAAGGTGGGACCACCGGCGGCACCGCCAGCGGGCCTACCGGCGGGGTCGCCACCGGCGCCTCGCCGAAGCCGCCGGCCACGAACCGCGCCCGGGAGCGGTTGAGGCCGGCGTTCGCCTGCGCGACCGGCACCGTGTCCGCGTCGATGTCGAGCCCGCAGGCGTCGGCGGCGCCGAGCCTGTCCGCCGCGATCGCCAGCACCCCCGACCCCGCCCCCACGTCGAGCACCCGCCGCCCCGCGAGCGGCACCCGCCCGAGGGCCTCCAGCGCCAAGCGCGTCGTCTCGTGGTGGCCGCTGCCGAACGCCATCCCGGGGTCGCACCACACCACCTGCTGAGCGGGCCGCAGCGCCACCTCGCGATGGGTCGGCGCGACGACCACCGCGCCGCAGTCGACGGGACCCAGCGCCGCCAAGTACGCCCCGACGTGGTCGGCGTCGTCGACCGCCTCCCAGCGGCCCCCGCCCGGCGGCGGGCCCGACGCGTCGTCGAAGTAGCCGACCAGGTCGGCGCCGTCGATCCACACGGCGCCGGCGCCGGCGTCCCACAGCGCCGCCGCGGCCGCGCCCTCCTCAGCCAGCGGCTCGGCGGCGGCGCCGGCCAGCCGCCAGGCCCTCATGCGCCCGGGGGGCCGGCCGCGGCCGCCGGGGCGCCCGGCGCCGCCGCGGCCGGGCCCGCCGCCGGCGCCGCCGCGGCCGGCGGCTCGGTCTGGAGGTCGCGCGGGTCGCGGGTGACGATCTCGAAGCCGAGGCGCTCGCCCTCTGAGAGGTACCACTCGATGTCGGCCGTGCGGGTCTGCGGGCCCAGCGACGCGCGGTCGAAGGCCCGCGTCGCGGTCATGATCATGGTCTCGGCCAGGCAGGCCGGCACCAGGCCGTCGCCGAAGTGCAGGTCGATCTCGCTGCGCAGCGAGCCGGGCGGTCGCACCACGCCGCCGGGGATCACCTTGACGCCGGGCACGTCGGCCACCTCGGGGTGGACGTCGGCGGGCCGGCCGAGGTCGAACACCCAGGCGCCGGGCTTGACGTGCCGCGCCCGCAGCACCGGCTCCGGGTCGCTGGTGGCGCTGAACACCAGGTCTGCGCCGGCCACGGCGTCCACCTCGACCGACGTGGCCACCTGGAGGCCCGGGTGCTTGCGCCGCAGCGTGCGCGCGGAGCGCTCGAGCCGCTCACCGTCGCGTCCGACCAGCACGAGCCGCCCCACCTCGCCGGCCAGCACGCGCGCCACGCCGAACGCCACCACGCCGTTGGCGCCGATGACGGCGGCCTCGGCGTGGCGCAGGTCGCCGCCCTCGGCCGCGAAGCGCTCGAGCAGCCCGGGGACGGCCGCCCGGACGGTGGCGGCCGTGTAGGCCCCGCCGTTGGTGATGGCCAGCTCCGGCACGGCGGCCTGCACCGTCAGGCCCTTCTCGCCGACGGTGGACCAGAACGCGCCCAAACCGAAGGCCTCGGCGCCCAGCTCGCGCGCCAGCCGGGCGCCCTGGATGGCCATCCGCTCCGCCTGCTCGGACTGCGTGCGGATCTGGTCGGGCAGCATCGGCCCGCCGATGAGGGCGACGCGCAGCTCGCGGCCGTCGGCCAGCGCCACGCCGCGGATCTCGCCCTGCACCTGCGGCCGCAGCCGCGGCAGCACCCAGCGCAGCAGCCACTCGGGCAGCCAGCCGCGGCCCGCCAGGGTGCCCAGCCAACGCTGGCTGGGGGGCTGCCACAGGTCGTCGACGATCATCGGGTGGATCATGAAGGCCGCCAGGACCACGTTGGGGTCGAGGCCGCGGACCGGCGGCGGGTCGCCCAGGCGCGGCTCGGTGCCGTCGCGCACGCGGGCCAGCGCCGACTTCTGGCGCCAGCCGCCCAGGGCCGCGATGGCCAGTCCGGCGACCAGCGCCGGCGCCTCGGCCCCGCCGAGCCACAGCAGCGGCGGCAGGACCGCCACGCCGGCCAGCGTCCCCAGCGCCACGAAGCGGGTCCCGGCCAGGACGCCGGTGTACACCAGGACGGGGACGGCCAGCAGCGCGGCCGGCTCCGGCCCGAAGGTCGCCCAGGCGGCCAGCGCGCCCAACAGCACCCCGTTGCCGCGTCCCCGCGGCAGGTCGCCGCCCCACAGGCCGGGCCATGGGGCCAGGTGCCCCGCGTAGACGGCGGCGGCGGCGACGGGCGCGGCGCCGGGCGCCCACGAGGCCGCCAGCGCCACCGGTAGCGACCCCTTGACGACGTCGAGCGCGAAGCTGCCGAGGGCGGCGGGCAGGCCGGCCAGGCGCAGCACGTTCTCGACGCCGAGGAGGTGCGGGTTCAGGTCGCGCGCATCGTGGCCGGTCAGGCGCCGCACCCAGGCGGCGCCCGCGGGGACGGTGCCGACCAGGTAGGCAAGCACCACCGCCAGGAGCCCGAGGGCGAGATCCGACATGGGTGCCATCGTACGCCGCGGGGCGCCGCGGGCGAGGCCTACGGTCCGGCGGGTGACGGGGCGGGGCCGTCGTAGCATGGCGCCGTGGAGAGCCGCACGCCCCCGCACAACCTCGACGCCGAGAAGAGCGTCCTCGGCAGCGTCCTGCTCGACAACGAGGTCTACGCCACGCTCGAGGGCACCCTGACCGGCGAGCACTTCTACAAGGAGGGCCACCGCAAGGTGTGGCGCGCGCTCGAGCGGCTGTTCCGCCGGGGCGAGCCGATGGACCTCGTGACCCTCGCCGAGGAGCTGCGCCAGTCGGGCGAGCTCGAGGCGATCGGCAGCGTCCCCTACCTCATCGGCCTGGCCGAGGGGGTCCCCACCGCCGCCTATGCCGAGAGCTACGCCAACATCGTGCGCGAGAAGGCGGTGCTGCGCGACCTCATCGGCGCCGGCGGGCGCATCCTGCAGAGCGCCTACGAGCAGGCCGCGCCGCTGGAGCAGCTGCTCGACCAGGCCGAGGCCGCCGTCTTCGAGATCTCGTCCAGCAAGCGGCGCACCTTCTTCGAGGCGATGCCGCAGCTGGTCGCCGAGACCTTCCACCAGATCAACGAGCACTTCAACAACCCCGATCCGGTGTCGGGCCTGCGGATGGGCTTCAAGGAGCTCGACGCGCTCACCTCCGGCCTGCAGCCCTCCAGCCTCAACGTGCTGGCCGCCCGTCCCAGCATGGGCAAGACGTCGTTCGCCCTCACCATCGCCCAGAACGTGGCCCTGCGCGAGAAGCGCACGGTGGGGATCTTCTCGCTCGAGATGTCGGGCGTGCAGCTCGTCACCCGCATGCTCTGCTCCGAGGCGCGGGTCGACATGAGCCGCGTGCGCAGCGGCCAGCTCTCCGACCGCGACTTCCAGCGCCTGGCCGACACCGCCGGCCGCATGTCCGAGGCCAAGATCTTCATCGACGACCACGCCGACCTCACCGTGATGGAGCTCCGCTCGCGCGCGCGGCGGCTCATGGCCGAGCACGACCTCCGCCTCCTGGTCGTCGACTACCTGCAGCTGATGTCCGGCACCATCGGGCGCCAGAGCGAGAACCGGCAGCAGGAGATCAGCATCATCTCGCGCGGCCTCAAGGCGCTGGCGCGGGAGCTCGACGTGCCGGTGCTGGTGGTCTCGCAGCTGTCGCGGGCGGTGGAGTCGCGGCCGAACAAGCGGCCGATGCTATCGGATCTGCGCGAGTGCGTCCCGGGCGACACGCTCGTGCAGTTGGCCGACGGCCGTCGCCGGCCCATCGCCGAGCTCGTGGGTGAGGCACCCAACGTCGTGGCGGTCGACGACCGGGGGCGGCTGACCACCGCCATCTCGGACCGCGTGTGGCGCGTCGGCGAGCGTCCGACCTTCGAAGTGCTGCTGGCGAGCGGACGCCGGCGCCGCAGCACCGCGGGTCACCGCTGGCTCACCTTCGACGGGTGGCGGACCCTGGAGGCGCTGCGGCCCGGGGACCGGGTGGCGCTCGCGCGCCGCGTCCCCGAACCCGACGCGACGGAGTCGTGGGACCCCCGGCTGGTGGCGCTCCTCGGCCAGCTGGTCGGCGACGGGTCGTACTTGCGCGGCCAGCCGCTACGCTACGCGACGGCCTCCGAGGAGAACGATCGCGCCGTCCGAGTGGGTGCAAGCTTGCTCGGCAGCCACGTCGAGCGCTACGCCAGCCGCGGACGCTGGTGGCAACTGCTGCTCAGCGGCAACGGCGACCGCTGGCGGGCCGCCGGCGTCGGCGGCTGGCTGAAGGACCTCGGCGTGTTCGGGCAGCGCTCGGCGCAGAAGCGGCTGCCGGACGCTGCGTTCCGCCTGCCGAACGAACAGGTGGCGCTGCTCCTGCGGCACCTGTGGGCGAGCGACGGCTGCATCCACGTTCGTTCGACCGATCCGGGTCGCCGCCGCGGTAGCCACCGCGGTAGCCACCGCGGTTGCCACCGCGTCTACTTCGCGACGTCGAGCCCAGGGCTCGCGGACGACGTCGCCGCGCTGCTGCTGCGGCTCGGGATCGTGGCTAGATTGCGCGCGCCGCGGACGCAGGACCAGGCATGGCAGGTAGATGTGTCCGGAGTCGAGGCCCAGCGCGGGTTCTTGGACACCGTCGGCGGGTTCGGGCCGCGCGCGGCCGCCGCCGCCGAGTTGGCGCGAGCGCTGGACGGCGGCTCGTCCGCGTTCCGGTACGCGCCGTCACGAACGACGCTCGCTTCGTACGCGGCCGTCCTCGCCGACCCCGAACTCGCGGCGATGGCCACCGACGACCTCTTCTGGGACGAGGTCGTGGACATCGTGCCTGCAGGCGTCGAGGAGGTCTTCGACCTCACCGTGCCCGGTCCCGCCTCGTGGCTGGCCGACGGTGTCGTCCTACACAACTCGGGCGCGATCGAACAGGACGCCGACCTGGTCATGTTCATCTACCGCGACGAGTACTACGACCCGCACTCCGAGAAGCAGGGCATCGCCGAAGTCATCATCGGCAAGCAGCGCAACGGCCCGGTGGGCCAGGTCGAACTGCAGTTCCACAACGCCCACGTGCGCTTCAACGATCTGGCGCGGTCGTCGTCCGGGTGAGGGGTCGGGCGGCGCACTCGAGATCTGGAGGGCGTCTGCCAGTGGTAACGCTGTTGTACGGTGCGAACGACGCACCTCACGCCGATCCGCTCCGGTTCGGGGCGCGTCGCCGTCGGATCGGCCCCGTTGCCGGTCGCCGATGCACCCCTCGGCGCACCATCCTGGAGGCAAGAACCACGACCTGGTGCGTAAAATTCACCAGGGTCCGTGAGAGCCACGTGATACAGTCCCGACAGGTTTCCGAGGAGGAGTCGATATGGCCTCATCGCGCGGACGGATGTCGCGCTTCCTACGCCCCAGGATCGAAGCCGTCGGCCTCGAGATCGGGACCTCGGCGCTGAAGGTGGTCGAGCTGCGGCAGGGCAACCCGCCCAGCCTGGCGACCCTCGGCTTCCGACCGATGCCGCCGGGTCTCGTCCAGGACGACCACGTCGTCGACGCCGCCGGGCTCGCCGCCGAGGTCAAGGCGCTGTTCGACGACGCCGGGGTGCGCAAGCGCCACGTGGTGTCCGCGGTGTCGAACCGGCAGGCGATCACGCGCAACATCATGGTCCCCAAGATGACCCTCCAGGAGTTGGAGGAGGCCATCAAGTGGGAGGCGGAGCGCTACATCCCCTTCCCCATCGACGAGGTCGAGCTCGACTTCTACGTGCTCGACAACCCCGAGGACGTCCACGAGGGCGGCCAACTCGAGGTGGTCATCGCCGCCGCCCGGCTCGACCTGCTGACGCAGCAGGTGGAGACCCTGCGGCTGGCGGGCCTCGAGCCGGTCGTCATCGACATCAAGCCGTTCGCCCTGCTGCGCTCGCTGAAGGGCGCGCTGCTGGGCGAGCACCTGACCAAGACGACGCTCTCCGGCAGCGGGTACACCGAGGCGAACGAGATCGGCGTGGTGCTCGAGATCGCCGCCTCGAACACGACGATCACGCTGGTGCGC
>Ga0114946_10001491_pt1 | contig 16164 bp, 12 predicted proteins | sample WalLakDeSediment_FD_88676 | JGI IMG/M metagenome (GOLD analysis project Ga0114946, IMG submission 88676) | Lake sediment microbial communities from Walker lake, Nevada to study Microbial Dark Matter (Phase II) - Walker Lake 11/02/13 Deep Sediment | ecosystem: Environmental > Aquatic >... | reverse complement strand
TCGAATAGTAAGCGTGCAGCACCCGAAACGCAACCTGGAATTACACTAACTCGTTGAAAACAAACACCTCGGCACATAGGGTCAGATACGAGCGACGAAGTCAGGACGCGACGAGATCGTGAACCCTTCTGTGTACAGCATGCCGTGCAGGGTGCTACTCTCCCATATAATCATCCGTAATGATTGTATTTCCTATCGCTTCAGCGTACTTTACAGCATCGTGGAGCAGGTCATGGGCGGGATGCGATACAGCATCCGCTTGGCCGTACAAGTGATCGGCGATAGAGCTGGGCTATACACTCCCGGCAGGTGCGTTTTTGTAAGCGTGTTGCTCGCAACTTGCTCCTGGTCGAGAAATGTCGCTTCAGGTAGGCGCATTCTTAAGCGATGCGTCGTAAGGTGACACAGCCGCGTTTCCTTAGCACACGAAAGCCGTTTGCAGCCTCGGTGTGCCGAGCGTGCTACGAGTAGATCACGAGTAGTGTCTCACTGTATGCGTGTATGCAGAGCGCGCGGCAGCATGCGAAAAAGTGCTCACGCAAGGTTCACGTCCAACGCACTACGCGAAGCCTGCAATGGCGTAAACGATTTCCCGTGAGACTGCATCGGTGGACCAGTATTCGACGGTCGCGACGAGATGAATGATCGATGGAACAGAGTGTTGCAGTGTTCGCCATGTCCCGGATAGTGAGTTTGAGTGTCCTCATCGTATTCGTCACAACGACGTATTGCGTTGCTCAGACTGTTGTTATTAACGAATTCATGGCTTCGAACAGCCATGTTCTGTATGATGAAGATGGGGATGCGCCTGATTGGATTGAGCTTTTCAACCCATCGGATTGCAAGGTTAATGTATCGCGTTACAGTTTGTCCGACGATGTAGGGAATGTGAACAAGTGGGTATTTCCCGACACTATTCTTGATGCTGGTGCCTACATGCTTGTTTTCGCTTCGGGGAAGAACAGAAGGAAGCCGGGGCGGACGCTGCATACGAATTTCAAGATCAACACGGACGGCGAAGATCTGCTGTTGGCGTACAACGGCGTCGTTCAACAGCATATCGAGCCAGTCAGATTGAAGACGAACGAAAGCTACGGCGCTGTTCCGGACGGCAGCGGGAATTTCTTCGTTTTCACAAATCCCACACCCGGACACAGCAACAGTGGCTATTATCACCGAGACAAGGTTGCATTTTCGCACCCCGGGGGTATTTACCAGAGCGCATTCGAGCTGACACTGGAATGTCTTGATCCGGATCACAGCATTTACTACACGCTGGACGGAAGCACGCCGAGCAGTGAATCGCAACTGTATTCCGGTCCGATGCAATTATGCAGCTCATACCACTCGCGGGCGAACATCGCGTACATTCCGGTTTCACCCCCACATGTGTTCCGCGAGCCCATCGCTCCAGTTCGTAAGTGTATTCTCATACGAGCTGCTGTGTTCGACGGAAACAACAAGCGCATAAGCGACGTGGAGACGCATACATACCTCATCAGGGATGAGGGGATAGATCATGCCGACTTGCCCATCATATCGATTTCGGCGGAGCATAAGTATCTATTCGATCACAGGACAGGCATCATGGTTCCGGGAATGTATTGGAAATCCGAGACCCCGGATTGGACCGGAAATTACTTTCAGCGCGGATCGGATTGGGAGCGCAGTGTGTTCATCGAGTTTTTCGAGCCGGAAAACACGTTGGGATTCCGCCAGCAGGTCGGATTGAGAATTCATGGTGGATCGTCACGGGGACACATGCAGAAGGGCTTTCGAATCTACGCAAGGAGCGATTACGGGCGAAGAACGATGGATCACAAATTGTTCGAAACGCGTGAAACCGATTCGTTCAAACGATTGGTGTTGCGACCCTTCATGACATCGGGAAGCCAGGCTGGGAGCGAAGATTACATCGCATGCGTCATCGCTTCACGCCTCGACATCGATTGGCTCGCAACCAGACCGGTGGTGTTGTACATCAACGGCGAGTACTGGGGCACATACTTCCTTCAGGAACGCTTCGACGAGCATCACTTAGCAACATATTACGGCGTACCGGAAAACGAAGTCGATATTATCCAATCGTGGCGGGGACAAATCGCACATGGCGAGGACGTGAATTTCCATCAACTCTACTCGTTCATCGAGGAGCACGATCTGAGTATTGACGCAAACTACAACACTGTGTCCGACTGGATGGACATCGATAATTTCATTGATTATCAACTGTTCGAGATAGTCATCGCAAATATTGACTGGCCAGCGAATAACATGAAACTCTGGCGTCATCGGAAGGACGGCGCCAAATGGAGATGGGTGTTTCACGATGGTGACGCTGCCTTTCTGCAACTCGACCACGCGAGTTTCGATTCCGCATTGACGACCTCGCACACCTCATGGCCTTCGAATGCACGGTCGACCTTGTTTCTCAGGAAGCTGTTGATGAACGCCGAATTCTCGGATAAGTTTTTCGACCGTCTCGAATTCCTGCTGAACAACGAATTGAGCTTCGTCAATACATCGGCGATTTGGCTCGAAATAATGACGCGTATTCGAGACGACATTGTAAAACAGTATGATCGATTCGGACGACCAACCCGGAGTCAATGGTTGGATGCTACCTACAACATTCACCATTTTCTGCGTTACCGGCCTTGTGTAATACAAGAACAAGCGAGGGATCTGTTCGATCGGAACATCAAGGTACCGCCATGCAAAGCGTTGTCGGTACAGGAAAGCGATGCGCAGTCGGAACTCGACGTCGTTGTGTATCCGAATCCCTCCCGTGGACGGTTTTCCATTCAAATACATACGAAATCCAACGATGTCTCGTCAATATATCTTTACAATATCTTTGGGCGTCGCATAGCACTCCGAAGCGATTTCATGCATGAAGGTGTTAGCACATTCGTGGTTGACAGGCGGGATCTGCCTTCTGGTGTGTATCTTCTTGTCGTGCAAGGGAGAAGTGTGTTCACAAGCAGGCTGCTCATAGAGCAGTGATTCGCTGCAGCCGTGCGGACTCAACTACCGTTGAACGATGAATGCGGGCGGTGGCTGCGTCGCTTATTTCGTTCCTTGAATACTGAATCGCCACACGGATCACGAGTCACCTTCGTGTATTTCTATAAGAATTCGTAGTTCGACTTGGCTTATCATGGCGGAGCATGGGAGACCCGGAGATTTGCATTGCTCGGATTCAGGCAATGAAAGCGGATGAAACATGCCGAGTCGGTGTTGCTCGCTTCATGTACTGCGGCATCGGGAGCGATGCGACACGCCGGATGCAGGCCAAAGTGCTTCATGGCCCTTGCCGCAATGCAGCAATTTGAATATATGCCCCCCGGTGCAACTTTTCAGAAGACGAGCGCAATACTATTTGAATTCACGTACAACGTGAGGCGTGCAACGTTACTGCGCTTTACCGGGAATCGGGTCCACGGAGTAACTGGCTACTGCACGGTCGACGGAATCGAAGTTCTTGAACACCTTGATCAATTGCGTGATCATGAAAAGACTGTAGATCTTGTCAGTCACATTCGCTATGCGCATGTCGCCGCCACCGTTATTCACTGTTGCAAGCGATGAGATCAGTGCGCCGAGACCAGTGCTGTTGACCCATTTCAATTTTCCGATGTCAAGAACGATTTTCAGAAATCCGTCACGCACGAGACCCTTGATTTTCTCGCGCAATTCCGACGTTTCTGGTTCGTCCATGAGATTCCCTTTCAATTCAAGCACGACAACGTCCGAATGAAATGATTCTTTGATGGTCATACTGTTCCTCTATACAAAGATGTTATGTTTGTTCGATTTTGTTGGCAAGTCCTGCACGGACGAATTCACAATTTCCTTGGTGCGTACAGCTTCCGCAGTTCGTTTCGATGCGTTCCACGGTACTAAAACATCGGGGGCAGCGATCCGTCAGCGGATTGAGTATCTCGTACGAGCATTGTTTGCACAGCCTGCGCTCGTCACGCAGAGTTTCTTCAAGGCTGCGCCCGTCAGGAGTCATGCTTGCGTAACATCCTTTCCAATTCTTGCTGTATCGTGTTGACCGCATCTTCACTACGCAGGAGTATTTCCGCTTGAGATATGCGGACAGCATCTGTCAGGGATGGGTACTCACCCTTCAGAAAACAGTAAACGTAGTAGCCGAGCCTGTTCGCGTCGCTGCTCTGCTTAACCGGAAGGGATTCAACCGAGCGATATGCGATGCGTTCCAGACTGCTATCGGGCCAATGTCGAACAGGCGGTATCATGTTGTTTTCTCCATCCTGCATGCAAGCGTACGTGAACGATAAGTGAAAAACTGCATAAACAGTAATATGGGTGAATCCTGCCTGATTGACAACACCACGACAAGAGTCCATCGAGCGTTTCGTTGTACAAGTATTCCAGACGACGCAAGCACGATGACGATACGAGACCGTTCATTCGCCAGGTCACGTAGCGCGACGCGGGGTAGTCACAGACGCCGATTGAGCCGAAACGCACTGACGAAAAACGTCAGGAGGCAACTTGTGCATATCATGTAGACGCAATGTGAGTCTTGCGAATCGTTGTGATGCTCAGAAATTCAAGCTGAACAGTTGTTGCCTCGATGCTTGCTTGTAGACGCATGCACTTGTTGAAATACAAGGTCGTGCAGTTTGATAAAAACGGTCACTGGTGTGTTTCAGTGACCGAATAATCAGTTGTGCCCGGAATGCAAGAGAGCGTATGTTGCTGCTCACACCTTGGCTTTTCTCGATGCGGCCTTGGCAGGCGCGGTTTTGGCCTTTGCCTTCGGTGCGGCCTTGACCGTTGCGGCCTTCACCGGCGCGACTTTGGCCGGTGCGGCCTTGGCTTTTGCCTTCGTTGCGGCCTTCACCGGCGCGGTCTTGGCCTTTGCCTTCGGTGCGGCCTTCACCGGCGCGGTCTTGGCCTTTGCCTTCGGTGCTGATTTCACCGGTGCGGTCTTGGCCTTTGCCTTCGGTGCTGCTTTCACCGGTGCGGTCTTGGCCTTTGCCTTCGGTGCTGCTTTCACCGGCGCGGATTTGGCCTTTGCCTTCGTTGCGGCCTTCACCGGCGCGGATTTGGCCTTTGCCTTCGGTGCGGCTTTCACCGGTGCGGTCTTGGCCTTTGTTTTCGTTGCGGCTTTCACCGGCGCGGTCTTGGCCGGTGCGGCCTTGGCTTTTGTTTTCGATGCGGCCTTGGCCGTTGCGGCCTTCACCGGCGCGGCTTTGGCTTTTGCCTTCGGTGCGGCCTTAGTTGCTGCGGTTTTGGCCTTCGCCGTCACGCTGGCCGATTTCTTTGTGGTTGCCTTCGCGTCTGCCATTGATTTTCGCTCCGCTTTTTTCTTAATGGATGTGGGTTGAACCGTTTTCGTTTTTTTTGTGCTCTTTGCTTGAGTTTTCTCGTCGGCAACTGTGTCAAAAAGCGTGGCGTTCGCATCCACGGCACGGAGACCGCCGGCCATATCGCGGATCACATCATCCATTTCGTCCGCAATGAAGGCCACCGTACCGATAGTGACACGCAATTCGTTGACGTTCAGATTCGTCCCCACGATACTGTGCCGGAAGACAATGGTATCATCGATTTGCAATCCGAAGGCACCGATGGGGTTGGAGGCATTCCAGCGCAGAAGTTGCGCGAGTAGTTTGGGACCAATTTTCGCGCCTTGTACAACATATGCCAAGGCAGTGACAACGCTATCCTCGGCACCCAAAGCGTTTATTGTAACATGTACTGCGGCAGAACCGCGGCGGATGACGAAGGATCCATCTATTTCCTGCACGACATCCTTGTAATGCTTACCGTTGATTTCCTTGAGGAGTGCTTTCACTTTCTTGTTGGTGGCATTGACGATACTGGCCATGCTCTTTGCTCCTTAGTTGATTGCTTGCACGTAATCATTCTTGTCCCGCCGCTGCTTTCAGCAGGGCCAGTTCGTCTTCCACCGCGCCGCCGGCTTCGAGTTTGGCGAATTCGTCGTCAAGCGACGTCGTTTCACCCGCGAGTTCGGCGAAGGCTTCGGCTTCGGATTCGGTCTTCAGGACTTTTTGTTCGTATTTGTCGAAGTTTGCGAATGCACCACTGCCTATGCCGGCGAGGCTTTGAGAAATTTGCTTCTTCGCCTTGGCCGCACGATGCCGAGCGATAAGTGTGCCTTGGCGCACCCGGGCTTCATCGAGTTTGGATTTGAGCTGCTCGAGTTGTTGGCGCATGATCAGTGATGATTTCTTCGCTTCGGCAAGCGGTTGCTCGAGATCGTTCGCGGAGCGCTCGAACATGTTCTTTTTCTCGAGGGCTTGGCGTGCAAGATCGTCCCGCCCGGCATTCACGGCCTTCACCGCACGCGCTTGCCACTCCACGGTAAGTTTGTTCTTGTCGTTGTAACTGCGCTCGAGTTGTTTCTCGTTGGCGATCGCCGATCCAACAGCGGTTGTCGCTTTGTTGACGGCCTCTTCCATTTCAATGACCATTTGTTTGATCATTTTTTCCGGGTCTTCAGCGCGGTCAAGCAAATCGTTGATGTTCGCTTTGACGATGTCTGTCATTCGACTGAAGATACCTGCCATACATGCCTCCTGATATGGGGTAGTGAACCTGCGATAGTCAGATTGCGATAAATATACGCATTTCGTGGATGAATGCAATGTGCATTGCTGAACATGCTTGAAAATACGGTGCGCGGAACTGTTCCTTCGCCGGTGTAGTTTTGAAAAAATATGAAATGTTCGTAATCAGTGTACCAAGGTGCGCCATGTCAACGCTTCGCAAGTTCTGCTCTCCATACATCTTCATCGTACTTTTCTTCGCTTCCTTCGCTTTGCACGGGCAATCTCTACCGCCGATCCCTGCTACATCGGCTGCGATCGACGCAGACGACCTGCGGAAGCACGTCCGATGGCTCGCTTCGGACGAGCTTGAAGGACGTGCTGTCGGCACTGCTGCCATTGATAGCGCAGCAGCCTACATCGCTCGGGAGTTTCAACGCTACGGCCTCCAACCGGCAGGTGCCAATGGTCAATGGTATCAGTCTTTCAGCATTGTCACGGGTGCTACTCGTGGTGAGAGTACGCTCGCGTACTCGACGCCGGAACGTGAGCAGCATATCGACAGCTTGCGCTTCATGCCTTACGCGTTCTCATCGTCACACAGCTTCGAGGGTCCGGTTGTCTACGCAGGTTATGGATTTCGGGACGGCGGTGATTATGGCGATGTGAATGCACGAGATGCAGTCGTGCTCGTATTGGACGGCGCACCAGCCGCAGTGGACCCGCACGCCGGCTCGGCTATGCTTGCGACGGCACGCGGCAAGTCGATCTCGGCACGCGAAGCGGGTGCGGCCGCACTGTTGATAGTTCATGCAAACGAAACACTGCCACGCGATTTCAGCTATGACGGTATTCCTGTCAATGCTGGGCTGCCGGTCGCACGCATCGACAAGTTGATGGCGGCGTCGATTCTGCACGCTGCTGGAATCGATACGACGGTACTTTTTTCGGATTCTTCTGTCGGGACGTACCGAGGCGACCATCATGTACGCTTGCGTGGGAGCTTCGACGTACGACATGTGGTATCAAGCGTGCATAATGTGGCGGCGATACTACCGGGACAGGATGCGGACAACGAGGGAGTGATCGTCGTCGGCGCGCATTACGATCATCTCGGGTGGGGGCAGGGAAGTTCATTGTACCGAGGGAGCGAGGCGAAAATTCACAACGGTGCAGACGACAACGCCTCCGGTACTGCGGGCATACTGGAACTCGCGGAGTATTTCAGTGAATATCCTCTCGACCGTTCATTGTTGTTCATTGCTTTCACCGCCGAGGAAATGGGCTTGTTGGGCTCAGCCCATTGGGTTTCGAATCCCACGGTACCCATCGAAACCGTGGAAGCGATGATGAATCTCGACATGGTCGGACGTCTCGACGATGGCACGCTCCGTCTCAACGTCCAGGGTGTTGGAACATCGCCGCTCTGGACGGATATCGTTACGGAAGCGAATGCGGAGTATGGATTCGATCTCGCGCTCATCGAAGACGGTCGGGGTGCCAGCGATCACGCTTCTTTTTATTCCAAAAACATTCCCGTACTGTTCTTTTTCACGGGTTTGCACACGGACTACCATCGCCCCACTGATACTTGGGAAAAGCTGAATTATACCGGACAGGCGGAAGTCATTCGTTTTGTCGCGGATATCCTGAAGGTGGTAGATGCAAATACGGACATTCCATTTTCCCGCGTAGTACGTGACGAGGAACAGGAGGTGGCGCGCTTCAACGTCTACGTCGGTGTCATACCGGATTACGCGAGTAGCGACGAAGGCTTTCGTATCAGCGGTACATCTCCGGGGAGTCCGGCCGAGAAAGCCGGTATGCTCGACGGAGATATTATCATACGCTTCGCAGATACTGAAGTGCGGAATATTTTCGACTACATGACGGCACTGAGCAGACACGAAGCCGGCGATGTGGTGCAGGTGTTCGTTCGCCGCGGTGTTGATGAGGAGGAATTGACGGTTGAACTTGTTGGAAGATGAGGCAAGGACGGCGCGGATGCACTCGAAGGTGCGCGAATACCAAGTAATGCGAAATGGGAGTGTCAGGTTGTTGATCGTGGTGACATCAAAAGGTGCTGCGTACAGTCACAGCAGTCCGATGTTACAATTATTCAGGAGAAGAAAACGCTGACGGACAGCTTTCATCAACATTCAGAACCTCATGCAAGTGCATCACGCGACATGATTGGAATAATCTTGCTACATTTCTTTCTACGTGTATACTAACGTTACGGATACGATACAATGCAGCATACAGTATTCACAATTTTTTTCGTTCTATTCCATGTCTCTTGCCTTCTCGCCCAGCCGGTACTCACTCCGGACATTGATGTCGATGAGTTGCGTGCTCATGTCGGAATGCTTGCCTCGGAAGAATTTCAAGGTCGAAGACCTGGTACACTCGGTGGTGAAATGGCGTCGGAGTATATTCACGAGCAACTTCGGGCGCTCGGTATACGCCTTCTGTACGATGAAGGGTATCAGTCATTTTCCATAGTGCGTGGTGTTGAGGAAGGTGAGAACTGCGCATTGCGTTTCAATGGATTCGAAGCGAAACGGGGAAGAGACTTCCGCCCGCTCGCGTTTTCCGCGTCAACCTCGCTCGCAGCGAACGTCGTGTTCGTAGGCTATGGATTCGATTTCGAGAAGGACGGAGTTTCATGGCGCGATTACGCGGGTCTCGAAATCGAGGGTGCATGGGTGCTGCTTTTGCGTGGCAGCCCGGACGAAAAAGATGCCATGTACGAGCCCCATGTTTCACTGCGTGCCAAAGCTCTCAAGGCGCAAGACAACGGTGCCGCGGGCGTGCTGTTCGTTGCGGGACCGGTTTTTCAGGAAAAGGACGAAACTGTCGCTCTCAAGTACCAGCCTCAAGACGCAGCGATGGCCATACCCGTGATCAGCATCACGCGATCAATTGCTGATCGAATGCTCGCAGGAACAACATTAGCGAAACTGGAAGCAACTCTGAACGAATCGCGTTCGCCATTGCGTGCAGACTGCGATGCTACACTCGACGCGACTGTCGATCTCCGGCAGTTACGCATTACAGGAAGAAACATCGTTGCAATGATAGAAGGGAGCGATAGCACCGTCTCCGACGAATACATTGTACTAGGTGCGCACTACGATCATCTGGGTCTTGGTGGACACGGTTCCGGCTCTCGCCGGCCCGATACGACAGCCGTACATTTCGGAGCGGACGATAACGCATCGGGTGTCAGTGCCGTGATAGAAATCGCCGAACGCATCGCCCTGTCCGGCGACGAGTTCCGTCGCAGTGTGATCGTGGCCTTGTTCGATGCCGAGGAAATGGGGTTGCTCGGGTCGAAGGAGTTTACGAACAACCCTCCCGTCGACCCCGCATCGATGATACTCATGTGTAATCTCGACATGGTGGGACGCTTGGATACTGCCGATGCCGTCATCAACATTGGCGGAACCGGCACGGCTGACGGACTCGACGGAATAGTCGAGCGCGTCGGCGCATCGCACGGGCTGCGTGTGTCCATGTCACCGGAAGGATTCGGCCCATCCGATCATGCATCGTTCTATGCGAAGGATATTCCTGTGCTGTTTTTTTTCACCGGCGTACATGAGGATTATCACACACCGTTCGACGCGGCAGATAGACTGAATTACGAAGGCAAAAAACGCGTTGCCGACATGGTGTACGATATTGTCCACACGGTTGCGAACAACGATGAACGACTCGCATTTCAGGAAGCCGGACCGAAGTCCCGACCCAGCGGAGAGCAGCGTTTCAAGGTGACTCTCGGCATTATGCCGGATGTTTCGGGTGGCGACGGCAAGGGATTGCGCGCCGATGCCGTGATACCGGGACGGCCGGCCGCTCTGGGAGGAATGAAAAAGGGTGACGTTATAGTTGCCATGGAAGGTCGGGCAGTCACGAACGTCTATGATTACATGAGCAGACTCGGTGAGTTCAGCGTCGGACAGAGAATCAGTGTCGAGGTGATGCGCGAAGGTGAAAAGCTCGTGCTTATCGTTGAGCTGTGATCGGCTTCGCACATGCCGGTTGAGAGGAGCAGGGCGTGCCTATGCACGTGTACGTCTCGGATTGATTTTGTGCCGCGTCATGGTACGCTTGCCCAAGCAGACTACCGAATTGCGGACATTGGAGGTCTCAAACAACCGGCATATCTTTGTTTAGGCACCCTGTGTGGAGAACGGTGGTTCTGGGGAAAGATTGGATGTCACCATGGCCATGTCGCGTACATGCATCTTCTATATGCTTGCGCGAAACATGCGGTTTTTCATATAAGTGAAAGGACTGCTTCCATGAGGCATCAGGTTTTGCACACTGTGGTATTGTTTCAACTTTTTCTGTTCACCGCTTTTTCACAAAGCGGATCACTGGCCGGTGTGGTCAGAAACAGCAGCGACTTGCCGCTTTCATCGGCACATGTTGCAATTCCTGCACTGCATCGTGGTGTAACGAGCGATGGGCAGGGTCGCTTTTACTTCGAGGCGCTACCAACGGGAAGTCTGGAACTGAGAATCACTCATATCGGGTATCGTACCGAGAAGCTCACGCTCTTCATACAACCCGGCAAGCTTGGACGCATCGATATTGTGTTAACGGAGTCGAGTATAGATTTCGGTAGCGTGACTGTCGTGAGTACGCGTTCGGAGGAAATGATTCGTGAAATACCGCAGCCCGTATTCATGATGACATCGGAGCAATTGCTCCGGTCGCCAGCTATCGGTGTGGCGGATGCACTGGACTCGCACGCCGGCGTATCGCTAATACGCGATGGTGCATGGGGAAGTGACGTGAATATACGTGGTCTCGGACGCGACAACACTGTCCTGCTGATTGACGGAGCACGCATTGAAACCGCCTCGAATCTCGCTGCTGGACTCTCCCTTGTGGATGTCAGCGATGTTGATCGAATCGAGCTTATTCGAGGAGCTGCCTCGACGCTTTATGGTAGCGGCGCGACAGGAGGCGTCGTCAACATCATCACGAAGTCCGGTGGTTATGGCGACGGTGTTCGTCTTGGCGCTGCGCTGTCGAGTTCGTATGCGAGTGCGGACAACCGCGCCTCCGGGGCCGTATCGATCAATGCCGGAGCTGAACGCTGGTATGCCCGCATTCACGGTTCGTTGCGACGTGCGGAAGACGTGCGAACACCAGCAGGTCAGCTCAAGGACAGTCGTTTTCGAGATGGAGCACTGTCGACTTCGATGGGTGTTCGCCTCGGCGACGATCACGAGTTGACTGCGAGCTATCAATTTGTGAGTGCCAATGATGTCGGTATACCCGGAGGTGCGTCGCTGCCGCTGCATGCAACAGCACGATACCCCTCTCTCCAACGCGAATTCATTTCCTTCGGCTATGTGGTACAGAAGATCATTCCGGGTTTGTCTCGTCTGTCGTTTCGGTATATTCGGCAACAAATAGATCGCGAAGTTGAAATTCGACCCGGCGCCACCCTGACGTTGCGACCCTCGGCCGAGCATGTGATGGATGCAGTGCAAGTACAATCGAACTGGAGTATTGGCACAACACATCGGTTAACGGCAGGCATTGATGTTTGGCAGCGCGAGTATACAGGGCGTCGTCTTCGTGAAATGTCGTCGATCAGCACTGTCGTCGCCGAAGCGCCATTGCCAGATGCAACGTTCCGAAGCATAGGTTTCTACGGACAGGATGAGCTATACGTAGCAGCGTTGGATTTGCGTGCGACGCTGGGACTACGTGCGGATATCATCAACGTTTGGAATAAGAACTCTTGGGATATCCTATACATCGAGCGTGACGGCGTGCGGGATAACGCACCGCAACAGCGATCATTGCGTTGGACGGCGACGGATGAACACGATCTGTCATGGAGTGCGCACGGAGGGTTGCTCTATACCGTATCGGAGTATCTCGATATCACCTGCAATATTGCCCGGTCATTTCGCGCTCCTTCGCTCGAAGAGCGCTACCAGTTCATTGAATTGGGTGGTGCTGTGTATATCGGCGATCCGGCGCTCGTGGCCGAGAAAGGCACATTCATCGATATCGGTGCCAGAATACGTCATGAAAGATTCACTCTCGCCGCCAATGTGTTTTCAAATTTCATGCGTGACCTTGTCGTGGATGAACAGGCGCTGGATACGTTGTACGTCAAACGCAATATCGGTCGTGCGCGTTTGTACGGCCTCGAATGCACTGCGGAGTACAATCCATTCGCGAAGCTGCTGTTCTACGGCACTGCCTCGTGGGTGCGGGGTGAAAATACCGGTGACAACAGCGATTTGCCCGGCATACCTCCATTCATACTGCGCATTGGTGCACGACATCCCATTGTGGAGGCGTTGCATGCCGACATCACCGCCGTTGTGACTGCGGATCAGGACAGGCTTGCCGTCGGCGAAAATCGTACACCGGGTTCGGCCGTGTTCAATTTCGCAATGCGGAGCAATACGTTGCGCTTCGGGAACATAGGTGTGAACATATATGCTGGTGTGGAAAACCTGTTCGACCGTGCCTGGCGAAGGCACCTGTCCACGTTGCGAGGGATGATTCGCCTCGAACCCGGACGGAATCTCTTCTTCCGTTTACGGTTCGTTTTCTAAGGAGATTGTTCTGATAATACGAGAAATACGGTGTATGTTTCGGAAGACGACAGCGCTACGCACGTCGAATGCATGGACGCGTCTTCTCTGGTTTTCGATCCCGCTGATGTTCCGGAATACGGCGAGAGCGTTCGCAACAACTGCATGCGTTGCAGGAGTTGGCGGAAGCAAAACGACTCGTCACCGCTGCAAATTGATGTAACAGGCAACGAGGAGTAGCGTTGAATTGGTTCGCACTGGCGTTTACCTCGGCGTTACTGTCCGCAGCAGCGGCCGTGACGCAGAAAAAAGTACTGTTCGACGTTGACGCGTTGGATTTTTCTTTCAGCGTGTCGGTGGTGACGCTGCTTTTATCTTTTCCCTTGTTCTTTTTTATCGACTTCGAGTCGGTATCGAGCGAGGCGCTGTGGGTGTTGCTTGCCAAGAATTTTCTCGGGGCACTAGCATTCTACTGCGTCATGCAGTCCATACGCAATTTGGAATTAAGCGGTGCGCTACCGATGATGACGCTCACACCGGGAATTGTTGCACTAGCCGCGTGGCCTTTGCTTGGCGAGGCGCTACGCGGGAGCGAGATAGCGGGCATGGCGATGCTACTGCTCGGCACCTATACGCTGGAAATGCATCACAACCGCACGCCATGGCAACCATTCACGATTTTTCTGCAATCTCGTCGGCATCATTACATCATTGCCGCATTGTTGTTATTCACAGCGACATCAATACTCGACAAGCTGTTGTTGACGGATCTCGCACTAGGACCTGTGCCACTTATGGCTTTTCAACACGTGTTTATCGCTATGTATTTTCTGTTGTTCATGATTATTCGCAGAAGACCGCTCGGCGTGATCGGACGCATGCCCCGATCAGCGATACTGTGGATACTTGCGATCGGCATATTCACGCTCGGGTATAGATTCGCGCAAATCGAAGCGGTGCGTATCGCGCCAGTTGCTCTGGTACTGTCAGTCAAACGCATATCGGTTTTTATAGCATCGATGGCTGGTGGACGTCTCTTCGAGGAATCGTACCTGCCGAGAAAAGCGGTAGCAATACTGCTGCTGTTGACAGGTGCCGCATTGATTGTCGGGATGTGATCACACAGCGGTGCTTGTATACGCGATGAAGCGAAACCAAGGAGAAGTCGATTCCAATTCTCGTATGTGTACATGCGTTGTCACCCACGCGCATTATCAAAAACTTGCTGCTGAATGGCGATATTGCGCATCTTACAGATGAGATAGAGTAGAAATTAGTAGTACGAAGAATGCATCATGCTCTTCACCGAAACGAAGCTGACAATATCGGGAAGCACTGCAACAGGAAATAAGAAATGGAAATGAACAACATTTTGTTCGCATTCTCCTTAACACTCTTCGCCGGTTTGGCCACCGGCGTCGGAAGCGCATTGGCGTTTTTTGCGAAACGAACCAACACGAAATTTCTTTCCATTGCGATGGGCTTTTCCGCGGGCGTCATGATTTATGTATCGATGATGGAAATTTTCGTGAAGGCTCTCGATTCCCTGACCGAAGTGCTCGGCCCTGTAGAAGGAAACTGGGCCGCAGTCGGGGGATTTTTCGGAGGCATCGTACTGATTGCTTTGATCGATCGCATAGTGCCATCGGAACAGAACCCGCACGAAATGCACATGGTTGAAGAGATTCCACCGGCAAACACGCCCCGCGACATGAGTAAACTGATGCGTACCGGTATGTTTTCCGCCGTTGCCATTGCGATACATAATTTTCCGGAGGGCCTTGCGACCTTTCTCTCCGCCATACAGGATCCCGTTCTCGGTGTATCCATTGCCATCGCTGTGGCGATACACAATATTCCCGAAGGTATCGCGGTGTCGATACCGATATACTACGCGACGGGTAACAGGAAGAAAGCCTTTTTGCTGTCCTTTGCCTCGGGTCTGGCCGAACCCCTTGGTGCATTGATAGGATTTTTCATCCTGATGCATTTTTTCAGCGATGTTGTCTTCGGAATCGTTTTCGCATCGGTTGCGGGAATCATGGTGTTCATTTCGCTCGATGAGTTATTGCCCGGTGCCCGTGAATACGGCGAACATCACCTCGCCATATACGGTCTCATCGTAGGTATGGCCGTCATGGCCATCAGTCTGCTGCTGTTGTTGTGAAAGCAATGAGAATAGCGATATATGTGACCCACTTGCCCCATGCGTAGAAGGCGGACCCGGAAAACGGTGCGGTGAATATACAATCGGGACGTCCCGAAGCGCTCGCAATGTTCGAGGGTGCGATCCATGAACCGCCACCGTTTTCGAGGGCGATCCATGAACCGCCACTGCTTCGGGAGGGCGATCCATGAAGCGCCACAGGTTTTCGGGGGCGATCCATGAAGCGACACCGTTTTTTCGGGGGCGATCCATGAATAGCCACCGAGCCGGAGGGCGATCCATGAATTCCACAGATTTTTCGAGGGCGATCCATGAACCGCCACCGTTTTTTGGAGGGTGATCCATGAATCGCCACCGGTTTTTTGGAGGGCGTTCCATGAATAGCCACCATTTTTCCGGGGCGATTCATGAACCGCCACCGTTTTCGAGGGCGATCCATGAACCGCCACCGTTTCGTAGGGGGTGATCCATGAACCGCCACCGTTTTTGGAAGGCGATCCATGAACCAGCACCGGTTTTTTGGAGGGCGTTCCATGAATAGCCACCATTTTTCGGGGGCGATCCATGAATAGCCACCGAGCCGGAGGGCGATCCATGAATTCCACAGATTTTTCGAGGGCGATCCATGAACCGCCACCGTTTTCGAGGGCGATCCATGAACCGCCACTGTTGGGGGGCGATCCATGAATAGCCACCGAGCCGGAGGGCGATCCATGAATTCCACAGATTTTTCGTGGGCGATCCATGAAGCGACGCCGTTTTTGGAGGGGGCGATCCATGAACCGCCACCGTTTTTTGGAGGGTGATCCATGAATCGCCACCGGTTTTTTGGAGGGCGTTCCATGAATAGCCACCATTTTTCCGGGGCGAT